>ERZ773116.1165-NODE-1165-length-25758-cov-10.717037_pt1 | contig 25758 bp, 12 predicted proteins | sample MGYA00580563_ERZ773116 | MGnify/ENA primary metagenome ERZ773116 (study PRJEB29015, sample SAMEA2737864) | human gut metagenome | biome: human gut; feature: human-associated habitat; material: faeces | place: China | collected 2012 ... | reverse complement strand
GTTTGGTCAAGCATTTGTTGTGGTAGTGAGTAGTTTGATGAGTTGTTTGTTCCTAGTTGATAGTTTCCATTGTATCCTACTTGCCATACACTTCCATTTGCATCTAGTAATGCTATATGGTTTTCTCCTGCAGACATTTGGATTATATTGTTTACTTTTTTCATTTGGATTGGATAATAGTTTGCATTGCCTGATGTTGTGTATCCTACTCCGAATGAACCATAATAGTTATATCCCCATGAGTATACTTTTCCTTCTTTTGTTAGTGCATAACTTGATACATTTCCGGCTGTTATTGCTATTATGTCTTTTAAATATCCTTCTCCGTTTGGTCCTTTTACTTGTGTTAATGTTTTTTGATTTTTTGTATTTCCATTTCCTAATTGTCCATAGTCATTTCTTCCTGTTGCCCATACTGTTCCGTCTTCTTTTAGTATTAAAGTGTGCCCATACCCTGTTGCTATATCTTTTGCATCTGTTATTTTTGTTGTTATAACTCTATTAGAGTCATCTATTGTTTGTGTTGCAAGTTGTACTGGTTGTGTACTATTAACAGTATTACCTGTTCCAAGTTGGCCATATCCATTGCTTCCCCATGTCCATACTGTTCCGTCTGATTTTAATGATACAAAATGGTTATATCCTCCTACTATTTTAGGTTGAATTTTTCCTTGTGTTCCATTTACATTAATTTTTACTGCTGCATATAAATCGTTTTCTTTGTTATATAATTTTATAAATGTTGTTCCTGTTGCTACTGCTGTTACTTCTCCTGTTTTTGCGTCTACTGTTGCTACTTTTTCGTCCATTGATTTAAATGTGCATATTGAGTTTGGAACTTGTTTTAGTAATAGGTTGAATTCCATATTTGATGTGTAATTTATTTGTGCTTTTTCTCCTTTTACTTTTAAGTTTATTGTATCTTTTTCTACTTTTATCTTTTTATTGCTTATACACCATGGTGTTGTAAGATTTTGTGTTGTATCATTTCCTATCTCTCCATTTGAGTTGTATCCAACTGTGTATACCATACCATCTTGGTCTGCTATTACTCCTGTATTATATACATCACTGTTTGTAGTTGATGCCATTGCTATTATGTCTTTATCTGTTTCTACTGGTGTAGCATATGATCTAGATGATGTGTCTTTTGTAAATAAGTTTCCATAGCTATTGGTTCCTATAACATATATTCCTTGGTTTTTTCCTTCTTGATTTTTATTTCTTGAGATAAATGTTGTATGTCCTCCAACATGGATGTGTTTTGCATCTGCTACTTGTTTTCCATTTGTGTCTAATACTGGTTTTATAATGTTAGCTGTTGATGTTGTTGAGTCTCCTAGTTGTCCATATCCATTATATCCTACACTCCATACTGTGTTGTCTTCTTTTAAGACTATTTCGTGGTAACCTCCGGCTGCTATTTCTTTTACATTGTATAATATTTTTCTGCCTGTTTGGTCAAGCATTTGTTGTGGTAATGAATATGTAGAATCATTTCCTAACCCAAATTCTGAATATCCGTTATATCCAGTATTCCATACACTTCCATCTGCGTCAAGCATCATTAAGTCATAATATCCTGCAGAAATTTGTGTAATATTAGATACTTTTTGCATTTTAGTTGGATAGTAATGTGCATTTGTATCACCATAGTTTTGTCCAAATTGGCCATATCTATTGTATCCCCATGCATATACTTCTCCATTTTTTGTTAGTGCATAACTTGTACTGTCTGCCATTGCTACTGCAATTATGTCTTGCAAGTATTCTCCGTTTTCGTTTATTTTTACTTTTTGGAATATTTTTTGAGTTGTTGCGTTACCATTTCCTACTTGTCCATATTCATTTCTTCCAGCTGCCCATACTGTTCCATCTGCTTTTAGTATTAATGTTGTATGTCCTCCTGCTGCAACATCAATTGCATTTTCTACATTTTGTACTTTAGTTGTTCCATCTTCTGATACTATTTGTTCTTTTGCTTGTACTGGTTTTAGTTGGTTGCTTGTGTTTTCTGTTCCTAGTTGTCCATATCCATTGTAGCCCCATCCCCATACTGTTCCATCGCCTTTTAAAGATACAAAATGATTTGCTCCTGCATCTAATTTGGCTTGTGTTATATTTCCTTGTCCATTAACGTTTACTTTTATTCTTGCATATATGTCGTTTGTTTCGTCGTGTAATTTTATTGTTGTTGTTCCTATTGATTTTGCTGTAATTGTTCCGTCTTCTGCTACTGTTGCTATGTTATTGTCCATTGATGTAAATGTTATTTTTTCTGTTGGTATTGTGTCTGTTAATAAATTGAATCCCATTTTTGCTTTATATTTTATTTGCTTTGTTTCATTTATATTTTCAATATTAATTATATTATTTTCGCTTACATCTATTTTTAATTTACTTATTGACCATGGTGTTCTTAAGTTTTGTACTGTTTCGTTTGCCATTTCTCCATTGCTATTGTATCCTACTGTCCATACTTTTCCTTCGTCATTTATTATTGCTCCTGTTTGTGGTCCATCGTAATTTTTTGTAAATGCTCCTGTAAGTATTGTTTTTTCTTCTTCTACTTTGCTTAAGTACACTCTATCTGTTGCATCTTTTGTAAATAGTGCTCCATAGTCGTTGTTTCCTGTAACATACATTCCTTTTTCTGTTATTAATGCTGATGCATCTCCAGCGGCATAAATATGTTTTATATTTTGTACTTTTTCTTCATTTGATATTTTCATTGGAACTATTATTGATTTTGATGTTGTAGTTCCGTCTCCTAATTGTCCATATCCATTATATCCTACTGCCCATGCACTTTCATCTTCTTTTAATATAACTATATGTTGTCTTCCTGAAGCGATTTCTTTTACATTGTAAAGTGTTTTTCCATTTGTGTCTTTTATTTTTATTGGTAATGATCTGTTTGAGTCATTTCCTATTCCTAATCCATAATTACCGTTATATCCTACTGTCCATACACTTCCATCTGAATCTAGTAGTGTTACTGCTGTATCTTGCCCACTCATTTGCATAATGTTTTTTACATATTTCATTTTTACTGGTAATAGTCTAGTTGTTCCGTCATTTACTCCAAGTTGTCCATAACGGTTATATCCCCATGAGTAAACTTCGCCTTCTTTTGTCATTGCATAACTTGAATTTCCACTTGCAGCTATTCCTACTATATTTTGTAAATATCCATTTCCGTCTTCATTTTTTACTTGTACAAATTTTGTTGTTGTTGTTCCATTGTTTTGTCCTAGTTCTCCATTTTCATTGTATCCTGTTGCCCATACTGTTCCATCTGATTTTAGTACTAATGTATATTGATTTCCTGCAACTACATCTATTGGATATGAGTGGTTTTCTGTTTCTGGCATTTTTATTTCTTCTGGCTTTGTTCTACTTGTTTTGTCTCCTAATCCTAGTTGGCCATATCCATTGTACCCCCATCCATATAGTGTCCCGTCTGCTTTTAGTCCTATAAAGTGATTGTATCCTCCTACTATTTTGGCTTGTACTTTTCCATCTTTTCCATTTACATTTACTTTTATTGCTTTGCTTAAGTTATTATAGTTGTCTATTATTTTTACATATGTTGTTCCTGTTTTTACTGCTGTTATTATACCTTCATTATTTACTGTTGCTATGCTTTCATCTAGTGATTTAAAACTTATATCTGTTCCTAAAAATTTATTTGTTAGTAGATTTAATCCCATTTCTTCTTTGTATTTTATTTTAAATGTATCTCCAGCTACTTTTAGGTCTACTATATTTTGGTCAACTGTTATTTTTGAGTTTGTTATACACCATGGTTGTGTTGTGTACGTTTCTGTTGTTCCATGTCCTATTTCTCCGTTTCCACTATAACCAATTGTATAAATTCTTCCTAATTCGTCTATAATTGTTCCTGTTTGATAGTCTGTGTTTCTTGTCATTCCCATTGTTATTATTTCTTTGTCTGTTTGTCTTTTTGTTAGCATATATGTTGTTGTTGTATTTCCTGCAAATGTTTGTCCATAGTTTGAGTAACCTGTTGAGTATAGTTGTTTATCTCCTGTTGTTACAAGTGTTGCATTTCCCTTTGTTAAAATGTGATTTATATTTGTGATTTGATTTTTATCTTCACTATTTAGCATTGGTACTATTAATGTTCTATTTGTAGATGTATTGTCTCCTAATTGTCCATATCCATTATATCCTACTCCATATGCTCTTCCATCATCTGTTAGTACTATTGTTTGAATGTAATCTGATGATACTTCTTTTATTCCTGTTAATATATTTGAGCCATTTGGATTTAACATTTGTTGTGGTACTGTTTGTGTGCTTGTGTTTGATAGTCCTAATTGTCCATAATCATTATATCCTGTACCCCATACTGTTCCATCTGCTGCAACCATTGTTGTGAAGTTTTCACCTGCTGATATTTGCATTACATTTGATACTTTACGCATTTTTACTGGTGTTCCATATGCTGATGTACTTGTCCAGTTTTGACCAAATTGTCCATATCTGTTGTATCCCCATGACCATACTGTTCCATCTGATTTTAATGCATGCATTGTATTTGATTCTGATTCTATTGCTACTACATCTGTTAATCCTTGTACTTGTATGAAATTATATTTTGTACTTGATGTTCCATCTCCTGTTGTTCCATATTCATTATATCCTGATACCCATACTGTTCCATCTGCTTTTAATACTGCTGTGTATTGGCTACCTGCTGTTACATCTATTGCGTTTTCTATGTTTGTTTTTGTTGGCTCTGTTCTTGTTGTTTTATCACCAAATCCTAGTTGTCCATATCCATTATATCCCCATGTCCATACTGTTCCATCTGATTTTAGTGCTACTTGGTGATTTTGTCCTCCTGCTACTTTTGGATATGTTATTCCATCTGTTTCATTTACATTTACTTTTACACTTCCATAGATTTTGTTTGTGTCGTCTTTTATTCGTATATATGTTGTTCCAATTCCTACTGCTGTTATTGTTTTTCCATTTACTGTTACTACTGATGTGTCTAATGATTCATATTCTAAGTTATAATTAAATGTTTGGCTCATTAGATTGTATCCCATTGATATTTTTGGTGTTATATTTGATGTTTCACCTTTTTTTAAGTTTACTATGCTGTCTTCTACTAAAATTTTGTAGTCACTTATGCTGTATGGTCTGTATGCATATGCTACATCTGTTGTTCCATTTCCAAGTTCTCCTTCTGCACTATATCCTACTGTGTATACTCTTCCTATTTCATCGATATATGCTGTTGTTTGATATTCTGGATTTCTTGTTATTGCCATTGCTGTTGTTTTTTGTTCTGTTTTTGTTTTTGTTAGTGCTGATAAATTTGAGTTGTTTTTTTGTACTAGTTGTCCATAATTGTTATATCCAACTGAGTATAATTCGTTTTCGTTTGTAATTGCAAATGTATTGTATCCTTCTGCATAAATTGATTTTATGTTTTTCATGTTGCTTCCGTCACTTGATTTCATTGGTTGCAATTTTGTTTTTGTACTTGAAGATCCGTCTGCTAATTGATACACATTATTGTATCCTGTTGCATACATATTTCCATCATTTGTTAAAACTACTGTATGATATATTCCTGTTGCTACTTGTTTTACATTTTCCATTTGAGCTGTTCCGTTTATGTTTTTCATTTTTGACCATGTATATATTGTTGAGTCATTTCCTATCCCTAGTTGTCCTTCTGTGTTTCTTCCTGATACATAAACTGTTCCATCTTCTGCTAGCGCAATTGTATAATGTTCTCCAGCTGAGATTTGTTTTATTCCTGCTAAAGTTGTTTTTGTTGCACTTGTTCTTGATGAGGTATCTCCAAATCCCATTTGTCCTTTTCCGTTATATCCCCATGTGTATACTTCGCCATCATTTGTTATTGCATATGATGTGTTGTATCCGGCTGCTATTGCTTTTATATTATCCAATGCTTCGCCATCGTTTTTTATAACTTGAACAAAGTTTGTTTTGTTTGCAGTTGTTCCATTTCCTAATTCACCATTTCCATTGTATCCAGCACTCCATACTGTTCCATCTTCTTTTAAAACAAGTGTATAGTATGCACCAGTTGCTATGTCTGTTGCATTGTCAATACCCATGTATACTGGTGTTGAGTAGTTTGTTGTATTTCCTTGTGCTAATTGGCCGTTATTATTTTGTCCCCATCCATAGACTTTTCCACTTGCGTCCATAGAGACAAAATAATTGTATCCTCCTACTATTTTTACATTTGCTGTTGTTGCATTTTTCCCTTTCATGTCATAAACATCGCTTAATGTAACCTCGTAACTATTTCCGTCACCAAATTTTGCTGTTTTTATTAAATTTACACTTACTTTGCTTACTGCTACTATTGCTGCAATTAGTGCTAGTGTAATTAAAGCGATTAGACTTTTTCTTTTTACTTCTTTCTTTAGTTTTTGGCTTAACATTGTTTTCTTCATACCTTCCTTTGTAAAATTAATATTATTTATTATATATTTTTTGTGTTTTTTTTCAATGTAGGAATTTTCTATATTACAATGTTTTTTTTATACTGGATTTACGGAAATAGAAGGGTTACAGGTTTTTTGACTTAATTTTACATTTTTTTATTATTTTTATTACAAAAAAACAGATTAAAGCCCTGTTATACATAATTTGCTTTAATCTGTTTTATGTTTATTTTTATTTTTATTCTGTTACACTTGCACTATTTATTCTTGTTATTTGTCCGCCTTTAATTTTTATTTCTGCAGTGTTCTCTGCAGATGTTACATAGTAGTATTCTTCGCCATTTCTGTCTATTTTTATTATGTTAATTTTATCTTTTTCTAGATTTTTTTCTCCTATTTTTTTGAATTGCTTTATTGCTAGTTCTTTTGCTTCTTCTTCTGTTATTTCTTCGTTTTCTTTTGTTTTACTGCTTACTACAGTTATTCCGCTAGGTGTTTTCTTTGTTTCTGGTTTTAGTATTATACATAGTGATGTTATTAATACTATTAAGCATATTGTTGTTGCTATGTGATATGGTGTTAATGCTCTTTTTAGTTTTCTTTTTAGTTCTTTCATTTCATTTCCTCCTTTGTTTTTTACATTTTATCATTTTTCTTTTGTTTCGTATATAGTTTTTTGAAATTTTTCTGTAAAATGTACTAACTGATAGTTATTATTCACAGTCCATGAAATTATTGATTGTGTGTTCCCGACCCCCTTGGACATATGTATATGATTTTAAACTTTTCGAATGTGATTGGAGCAATATTAGAAATTCTTAAATAAATTTATGGAAAGAGTTCGCGTCGAACGCAGTGAGGACTAAGCGGAAGGGTGCCATAAATTTATTTTAGAAATTCTTGTGTTGCGTATTGAGCCGAGAAAACGTTTCAAATCATATACATATGTCCAAGGGGGTCGGGAACACACAAACAATAATTTTATGGGCCGTAAACTGTAACAACTGATAATTGCGTACATAATTTCATGTAATTTTTAAAGAGCACGACGAATAGACCCAAATGCGGGTCTGTTTTTTACCTATATGTTTATTTTTTCCTCTTTTTATTAATTTATTGGTTTTATTTTAAGTAATCTACAAAATTCTTTCCTATCCACTCCGCACGCATGAAGTGAATTTTCAAGAATTTTGTATGCGTGCGATTACTTTTACACTCTCATATTTATCCTTACATAAGGCCTATTCGTCTATTATATATAATTTTTTATATTTAAAATACACAACTACATATATTATTATAAATCCATTTATTTGTATAGTATATATATATTATTTTTCTTTACATTTTATGTAGAGTTTTATTACATTTGTTTATTTTAGTATTATTTCAATCTCTTTTCCTTCGTATTTTATCTTATAATCCTTTTTATTTCCTCTATGTTTAATTTCAATTTTGTCTTTATCTAATTTTTCTGATATTGAATCACTTAGAACGATTTTTACTTGTTTTTCGTAAGTATCTCCATCTAAATACTTGTCGACATCTATGTATTTATTGTTTTTACTTATTTTATCAAGTCCGCCTAATACAAACTCTCCGTTTTCTTTAACATATACTTTTACATTACGTCTGCTTGATAGTAATATTAATAGTAATATTGCTGCAATTAGACATATTATAGAGGCTTTTTGTTTACTACTATTGTCTTTTGTTCCTTTGTCTTCTGCTTTTTCATCTTTTACACCAAGTGTTTCTGTTGGTTTTGTCTCTGGTACTTTTGTTGGGTTTTCTTTTGTTATTGTTGGTTCTTTAACCTCTTCTTCTGGTTGTTGTTCTTCTGGTTGTTCTTGATTTTCTGTTACATCATTTCTTTCTATTTCTACATAGTTTTTCTTTGTAGAATTATTATCTTTTGTTATTTCTTCATTTTTGTTTGTTGTGTTGTCTTCTTTTGTTCCATTATCTTTGTTATCATCTTGTTTTGGTTCTTCTTGTTTTTCTGATACTTTTACTACAAATTTTGTTGTAAATCCACCATATGTTATTGTGATTATTTGTGTTCCTGGGGTTGTCGCACTAAATCCTGATATCATATTTGGAGTTACTGGTATTGTTGTTATTCCGCTTGATTTTACAACATCGATTGTTGCTCCTGTTATGTCTAAGTTTTCACCATATTTGTATTCTGTTTTGTCTGGTTCAGTATTTACTGATATTCCTTTTATTTTGTCTTCTACTTTTACTTGGAAGTTTCCTTGTAATCCTTTGTATTCTACTTTTATTGTTTGTGTTCCTTCTGCTTTTGGATTGTATCCTGTTATCATGGCTCCTGTCATTGCTGTGCTTTCTGATATTGCTCCACTTGCCATTATTATTGATACTTTTCCTCCATTTAGTTCTATGTCTTCTCCATATTCGTATTCTACTTTTGTAGGTTTTTGTATTTTTAGACTAGCTATATAGTCTTCTACTTTTACAACAAATTGTTGTGTTAATCCTTGGTATGTTACTGTTAATATCTGTGATCCTAATTTCTTAGAATTGTATCCAGATATCATGTCTTTTGTAATGTTTATTGTTTCTTTTGTTCCACTATCTTTTGTTATTTCTATTGTACCACCTGTTAGGTCTAGGCTTTCTCCATATTTGTATTCTGTTTTTGTTGGTAGTGTTTTTATTTTCATTTCACTATATCCGTCTTCTACAGTTATACCAAATGTTTTGCTTATTCCTTTGTATGATACTTTTACTATTTTTGCTCCTACTGTTGTTGTGTCAAATCCTGTTATTGTCACATCAGTGTTTGTCATTGGAATTGCTGGGGATGCTATTCCACTTGCCATTACTGGTGTTACTTTTCCTCCTGTTAAATCCATTTTTTCATTTACTTTGTATATTAGTTTGTTTGGATTTGTTAGTTTTATGTCTTTTATATAGTCTTCTACTTCTACACTATATTGTGTTGTTTTTCCTTTGTATGTTATTGTTATTGTTTGTTTTCCTAATTTGTTAGGATTATATCCTGATACCATGCTTGTTGTAATATCAATATTTTCTGCTTTTCCACTTGATTTTATTGCAGATATTTGTCCTCCTGTTATATCAAGTGCTTCTCCATATTTATATTTTGTTTTTGTTGGTTCAGTTTTTATTTTTATTGATTGTAGATTGTCTTCTACTATTACTCCGAACTTTTCTGTAAATCCTTCGTATGCTACGTTTATGGTTTGTGCTCCTTCTTTATTTGGATTAAATGTACTTAATTTTACTTTGCTATCTGTAAGTGCTATTGGGGTTGTAGCAGTTCCACTTGCCATTATTTTTTGTATATTTCCTCCTGTTAAGTCTAGGCTTTCTCCATATTCGTATTTTGTTTTTGCTGGTGGTGTTAATACTATTCCTTTTACATAGTCTTTTACATTGACTTTGTATTTTAGTTCTTGTCCACCGTATTTTATTGTTAGTTCTTGTTGTCCTAATTTTGTAGGATCATATCCTGTTACCATTTCTTTTGTGATTTGTTTGTCTTCTGGTCCGCTTGGTCTTACAATTGTAATTACTCCATTACTTATATCTAATGGTTCTCCATATTTATATTCTGTTTTTGGAGTTGTTTTTAATGTCATTGAAGTGATTGGATCTTCTACTGATACAGTATATGTTGTTGTTTTTGTAACTCCATTTTCTGTATAACTTATTGTTAGTGGTAATTTTGTGTTTTCTTTGCTTGAGTCAAATCCGCTTACCATGTCTTTTGTAATGTCTATTGTTTCTGCTTTTCCTGTTGCTCTGGTTATTTTTAATTTTCCGCCTGTTGTGTCTAATGTGTCTTTTATGTTGTATTTTACCTTTGTTGGTAATGTGTCTATAGCAACTGATTGTATTGTATTTGCTATTGTTATTGGGTAACTTGTTGTTCCTGTTACTCCGTTTTTTGCTGTATATTTTAATGTTAATGTTTTACTTAATTTATTGTCTTTTCCGTATTCTGAGATTGTTGGGTTCATATTTAATGCCCCACCATCTTTTTCTGTTATTACTGCTGATGTTATTGGTTCTTCTTTTGTTGTTCCATCTGTATATGTTACTGTAATTTTTCCACCTGTTAAATCTATTTTGTCTCCGTGGTTGTATTCTGCTTTTGTTGGTGGTGTTATTGTAACTTTTGCAACGTTGTTCTCTAGTTTTATTCCTAATGTTGTTGTAAATGTTTTTCCGTTTGTGTAACTATTTGCATCTTTGTCTGTATATGTTACTGTTAAGTTTTGGGCTGTTAATGATGTTTTATTATATCCTGCTACCATGCTTTCTGTTAGAGCTCTTGGGGATGTTGCTCCTGCTTTTGCATATGTTACAGTGTATATAATATCATTTTCATTTATTAATGCCTCTAGTTCGTCATTGTATGTTCCAGTTATTGCATTTGGGGTAATGCTTATTCCTGTTACATAGTCTTTTACATTTACTTCGTAACTTGTTGTTTTTCCTCCGTATGTTACCGTTATTGTTTGTTTTCCTAATTTTGTTGGATCATATCCACTTACCATGTTTTCTGTTATGGCAATATCTTTTGTTCCACTTCCTTTTGTTATAGTAATTGTTCCATTACTTAAGTCTAATGGTTCATTGTATTTGTATTCTGTTCTTGGTGTTTTTTTCATGCTTATTGCTGTTACTGTATCTTTTACTGATACATTGTATGTTGTTGTTTTTGTTTCACCATTTTCTGTATAACTTACCGTTAGTGGTAGTTTTGTGTTTTCTTTGCTTGAGTCAAATCCTGTAACTTTTACGTTTATGTCTTTTATGCTTACTACACTTGGTGTTCCTGTTTGTCTTGTTACTAAGATTTCTCCTGGGTTGCTTCCGTTTGTTGTTAAATCTATTGCATCATTTACATTGTATTGTACTTTTGGTGTTGTGTGCATTTTGATTCCTGTTATTTTGTTTGTTACTTTTATTTGGTATGTTGTGTCTTTTCCGTCATATGTTACTTTTATTGTTTTTGTTGCTGTGTTGTCTTTTCCAAATGTTACTTTGGTTAAGTCTACTGTGCTTCCGTCTGTTTCTGTTACTTTTACACTACTGTCTGTTAGTTCTTTTTCTTCTGTGTCTCCGTTTGCTTTTGTTATTGTTATTTTTCCGTTACTTAAATCTATTGTATCTCCGTATCCGTATTCTGTTTTTGTTGGTTGTGTTTTTATTGCTATTGATTGTGTTGGATTATCTAATGATACTTTTAAGTTTGCTATAAATTTTTGTCCATTTGTTGCACTTATTGGATCTTCATCTTGATATGTGATTGTTAGTGCTTGGTCTGTTACTTTTGTTTTATTATATCCACTTACCATGCTTTCTGCTAGAGCAACTGGGGTTTTGGCTCCTGCTTTTGCATATGTGATTGTGTACATAATGTTATTATTGTTAATTAGATCTTGTAATTCACTATTGTATTTTCCAGTTATTGCATTTGGGGCAATGCTTATTCCTGTTACATAGTCTTTTACATTTACTTCGTAACTTGTTGTTTTTCCTCCATATGTTACTGTTAGATTTCTTGTTCCTAATATTGTGTTGTCAAATGCTTTTCCACTTGTTTCTGTAACTGTTGCATCTTCTAATTTTATAGTATCTGTTAATGTAGATTTGTAAGTTACTTTTATTGTTCCATTTGCAGTTGAAAGTGGTTCTTTATATTTGTATTCTTTTTTTGGATTTGTAACCATTTCTATTTTGCTTATTTCGTCTTCTATTTTTATATTATATGTTGTTGTGTATTGTTTTCCGTTTTCTGTGTATGTTACTTTTATTGCTTTTGTTGCTTTTCCATTTGTGAACTCACTTGCTGCTGGACTCATGTTTATTGGGCTTCCATCCGCTTCTGTAAGTGTTACATTGCTATTTCCTATTGATATTTTTGCAATTGCTCCACTTGCGTAGTTTCCATTTATTACTCCACCATTTGAAGTGAATGTTTCGCCATATCCAAATGTTATTTTATTTGGTTTTGTTCCTATTGATATATTGTTTAATATATCTTTTATTGTTACTATTTGATTATTTGTAAATTCTCCTGTTGTTATTGTTAAATTTTCGTCATATTGGTGTTTTGTATCAAATAGTGATGCTTCTGGTCTTTGTACATATCCACTTACCATACTTTTTGCTATTGGTTTGTCTATGCTTTTTGTTCCATCTGCATAATTTTCTACATATGTTGCGTCTTCTATTACTTCATCAAGTGTTGTGTTGTAATTAAATTGTGTTGTTGGGAATTTTACAGTAACACCTGTTGCATAATTTTTTAATGTTAATTTTATTTTATTTGTTGCCGTTTCAGTTCCATAACTTACACTAAATTGTTGTTCTGTTAGTGTGTTTGGATTATATTTTGACGTATCTATTTTTAATGAATTTGCTCCAACTGTAAACTTTCCTCCACCTGTTGTTGATACTGTTGCAACTACACCATCAAATTTTAATTGATTTGCTGGTGTTCCATATTTGTTACTTGCTGTTGGTTGTGTTGTTACTGATACACTTGATATAGTATCATTTACTACTATGTCAAAATTTGCTGCTTTTCCTTCGTATGTTACTGTTATTGTTTGATTTCCTGCTTGTAATCCATCTCCTCCGGCAATTGTCCATCTGCTTGCTGCTGGTACATCATTTATGCTTGCAACTTTTTTGTTTACTGTTACTTTGTTGTTTGTCATATCTACTGCTGTTAAACTTTTTCCACTTTTTGTTCTTGGTGTAATTTGTCCACCTGTTAAGTTTATTGTATCCCCATCATTATATGTTAATGTTGTTGGTTGTTTTGTTATTGATATGCTTGTTACTGGGTCTGTTATGCTTAAGTTCATTGTTGCTGTTTTATAATGATATGTATATGTTATTGTTGGTTTGTCAACATTTGCTTTTGTTGCACTTGTTGTTAATTCTTTTGAGGCTATGCTATCTTTAATCTTTAGTACTTTTGTTTTGGATACTCCACTTGCATTTTTGTATACTGCGTTTAGTTCTCCACCTGTATAATCTATTGTGTCTCCGTGTTCATAATTCATTTTTGTTAATTGTTTGTTTACATTTATACTATCTAATAAGTAATATGAAAAGTCTACTGTTTTTCCTTGATAGTTTAATGTTGTTTTTTTGTTTGCGTTTGCAGTTGTTGCACCTAATGTTAAGTCTCCTGATGTCAATGCGTCTTTCATGTTTATGTCTTCTGTTGTGTTGTCACTGTATGTTGCTGTTAAAACACCATTTGTAAGGTCTAATTTTTCTGTATTATAGTATTCTGTTTTTGTTGGTTGTGTTTTTATTGCTATATTTGTTAGTGTTTTCTTTGCACTTGTTGCAAATCCATCAAATTTTAGGTAGTCTGAGCCTACTACTGATTTTTGTACTCCATTTGGCCAGTATACTACTTGTAGTCCTTCGCTTAATCCTGTTGCTGGTACTAATGAAAATGTTGATGTGTCTAGGTCTTCTAGTGTCATTCCATCTGCTAGTTTAAACATGAATGTTCCTACTACTTCTCCATCTGATATGTATTGTTGTCCTGGGGCTACTGCTCCACCTGTTCTAATTCTGCTTTCATCTGTGTATAATTCGTTAATTGCTTGCGTTCCCCAACCTATTGTTGCAAAATCTTGGTTTGATTTTGAATTAGAGTTTGTAAATCCTGTGGCATTTTGTATAAAGTATTTTTTATTTTTTCCTGATCCTGTATATGATTCTTGTGCAGGTATCAATTTACTATTATCATATTTTAAGTTTATATCTGCTCCATTTACTGTTGTGCTTCCTTTTACTTTTAAATCTATGAATACTACTCTTGTTCCAGAATAGTTGTCTGTTGTATCAACTGTTCCTTGATAGTAATCATAATAATAGTAATATGTTTCATCCGTCCAATTGTCTTCATCAACTGTGTTTACATCATCTATTGGTCTTATAGATAATTCATAATATGGTTCTCCGGCTGCAGGAGTTGCTGCTTGTGATTCTTGCAATAGTACGCTATATGGTGAGAACATATTTGTTATTATTGCTACTAAAAGCATTAGTGCACATATTTTCGTTTTTGTGAAAAATTTGGTTTTTTCTTTTAATTTTTCCATTTTTCTTTTTCCCTTTCCTTTCATTTTTATTCTATTTCTCTTCCTTCTGAGTAGTTTGACATTAATGTTGACATATCTAGTATTTGTATTTCTTTGTCATCATTAAAGTCGTATTTTTGTTCATATTCATCACTGGTTGAATCTTTTCCATATACACTCATAAGTGCTGTTAAGTCAAGTATTTGCACTACTCCGATCTTTGTTTATGTCTCCTGCTTTTAGTTCTTTTTCTCCTAAGTCTATAGTTTCTCCTTCGTTTACTGTTTGCTTTGTGTATATATGATCTAGGTATCCTGGTTTATCTAGTAAAATATCGTATGTTCCTGGAATTACATATATTTCATATGTTCCATCATCTTTTGTATCTTCGTCTTTTGATCCTAATTCTAGTAGTTGTTCGTGTATTGTGTCTGTTTTTCCGTTTTCTACTGTTCCCCAGTCTATTATTTTGCTTACGTCTTCTGATTTATATATTCTTATTGTTGCTTTATATATTCCCGTTGATTCTGTTGGCAGTGTTTTTATGTTCCCTTTTATTGTTCCATATGGTTTTTTTATTGTTATATGGTATTCTTTTTTGACTCTTGTGTCTTCTGCTATAACTACTATTGTTATTTGTGTGTCTTCTTCGCCTATTTTGTTTAGTGTGATTTCATTTTTTTCTCCGCTTGTTATGTCTTTTTCTTCATATGTTATATTTCCGTTTTCGTCTTTTATTGCATTTCCTTTTTCGTCTCTTTTTGCTATTTTTAGTTTTAGTGTTGATTTTTCGTCACTTTTTATTGCTATTAAGTCTATGCTGTCCATGTATTCTAATAGGCTTAGTTCATAGTCTTGTGTGTTTTTGTCAAATTTTGGTGTGTATTCGTATTCTTTATATTTAGTTTCTTGTTCTTCTTCTGTTACTTGCTGTTCTTTACTTAATATGATATTACTTAGGTCTGCGTTTTTTGATTCTGTTTTGTCTGTGAATCTGAATGATGTTTGGTCTTCGTAGTATGTTTTTCCTCCGTCTACATTTATTTTTATTCCTGTTTTTGGACTATTATTGTTTGATGTTTCTAGTTTGAAACTGCTTATATCAAATTTATTTGTGTTCATTTTGAAACTCATTTTTCCTATTAATACGTCTCCACCTGTGTCTACTATCATTCCTACATTTTCTTTGTTTTTTATGTGTTCTGTTTCTGTTACTGGCGGATTAAATGAGATTATTGCTCTCATTCCGCCTTTTTCTTGTCCATCATATGGTATTGTGAATAGTTCTAATGAGTCTGTGAATTCTTTTTCAAATTTGAAGAATTCTGTTTCGTCTTCTGTTTCTGCATTTGTTTCTATATTTGATGGGGTGTATTGGCTTGTGTCGTATGTGAATCTGACGTCGAATCCTTTGAATTCTATGTCATGCCCCCAGAGTTCGAATATTATTTGTTTGTCTTGGTTGTCCATTGTGTTTATTGTTGTTGCTCTTAGTTCTAAGTATTGGTTTTCTGTTGGTGTTACTGAAATAGAGGCTGCTTGTGTGCATATTGTGTTTAATATTATTATTGTTGCTATTATTATTGTTGTTATTATTTTTGTTGTTTCTTTTTGTTTTGTTTTCACAGTTTTCCTCCTCCATTTCTTTTATTTTTCTTGTTTTGTTTATTTGTTTTTTTATTATTTTGTTTGCTTTGTTGTTCTTGTTTGTTTTGCTTGCTTTTCTTCGCGTTCTTTCTTAATATTATAAATATAAAAAAACAAGTGTCAACTGCACTTGTTTTTGTGTTTTTTTTATTTTTGTTTACGGATTTTTGCGTTTTCTGCCTATTTTTTCCTTTTATTATTTTTTTTTTATATTAATATTACATTTTGGCATTTTTTGTAATATTTTTTCTTTTTTGCTTTTTTTCCGTAGTGTTTTTTGATTTTGATAATACTATAATCTTTTTATTTTTGCAACAAAGAATCCCTCATATAATTCTGTCGGTTTTACACATAGAGTTCCAGAAATTTTTGTTGGAAGTATTGGTAATTCTTCCATTCCTTCAATGTTTATAGGAACAATTTCTATGTTTCCGTTTTTTATAACTGATGACACAACATCTTCGTTTTCGCAATCTAATATCGAGCATGTTGAATATACCATTTCGTGTCCTGGTTTTAGTAATTTTATTGCTTTGCTTAATAATGTTTTTTGTGTCTTTGATGACCTTTCTATTAACTGTTCTGTAAAATATTTTTCTACATTTGCATCATTGTAGTCTAATGTTCCGCTTCCGCTACATGGAGCATCTAACAAAATTTGGTCAAATGAGAAAAAGTCGTCTATAAACCTTGCGTCTTTTGGCATTATGAACACACATGTTGCTCCTTGTTTGTCTACATTGTATTTTAATCTTTCTGCTCTTATTTTGTTTTTTTCACATGCAGTTATGTGTGCTTTGTTATTTGTAAGTGCGGCTATTTGCGTTGTCTTTCCTCCTGGTGCTGCTGCCATGTCTAATATGTCTGTTCCTTCTTTTGGTTCTAGTATTATTGGTGGTAACATTGATGATAGACTTTGTAAATAGATTTTTCCGTTTTTGTATATTTCCATTTCTTGTATTGTTTTTTCGTCTGCATTTTTTATTATTAGTGCTTCTTTGCTCCATTTTATTGTTTCGTATTCTATTTTTTCTTTTTCTAGTTCTTTTTCTAGTTCTTTTTTTATTTCTTCTATGTTGCTTTTTATTGTGTTTATTCTTAGTGTTGTTTTTCTTTTTGTTTGATATCCTTCTATTATTTCTTTTGTGATTTTTGTTCCATATTGTTTTTCTAATTTTTCTTCTAAAAATTTCATATTTTCTCCATTTCACTCTTTTATTAATTCTCTTTTGAAAATGAGTCCACAAATATCTTAGTCTTTGGCTTACCCCTGTTTGATGTATCACTTCTGAATGAGACATTTTTTATAGTTAAATATTATCATATATATTATTGTTTTACAATTATTAACGGAAATTTTTGGAAATTTTTTTAAAACTATTGACAAATTTGTTTTTTAGGATGTATAATATATTAGTCAACACATCGCGGGGTGGAGCAGTTGGCAGCTCGCAGGGCTCATAACCCTGAGGTCGGTGGTTCGAGTCCATCCCCCGCAACCAAAATACAAAACATCTACTTTTTAGTAGGTGTTTTTTTATTGCAAAATTTCCTAATTTAATATCTTCCTAAAAATCCCATCCTTTTATCTAAAACCTTTATTTACTACACAAAAAGAGGGATTTTCTGTGGTCCCCCACGATCCCTCTTTTTCTATTTATTATTATTCAATTCTTTATATCTCTTAATTTTCATAGTAGAAGTTTTTTCAAACTCTCCCTCTTTAATCTCAAGAGCCTTAACTGCTTTGTAAGAAGTCAATTTTTTATTTACTTCTTTGATATTTTTCCAAATTACATCATAAATTTCTTTTTCAGAAAGGTCTCCATGTAGTTCTTTGATTTTGTCATAATCTGGAATAACCCTTGCAGTAATAATCAATTCTTTTTCTTCTCTTCTGCTATTTGCTTCTGGTTTTTTACCATAAACCATAGATTCTTTTATTTCATCTACTTTGTCTAATAGCATTTCGATTTCTTCTGGATATATATTTTTTCCGTTTTGTGTTACTATAACGTTTTTGCTTCTTCCTGTTATAAAGATGTACCCATCATCATCTATATATCCGATGTCTCCTGCATTGAAGTATCCGTCTTCGTCTATTACCTTTTTAGTTTCTTCTTCATCTTCATAATATCCTAACATTAGAGTTGGTGATTTTATTAAGATTTCTCCTTCTCCGTTTTCGTTTGGGTCTTTTATTTTGATGTCTGCTTGAACTATTGCCTTACCAGCTGAACCTACACATGGCTTGTATTCTGGTGTTAATGCTGCTATTGGTGCAGTTTCTGTTAGTCCATATCCTTGTAGGAATGTGATTCCTATATCTTCAAGCCAGTTACCTACTTTTTTGTCTATTGGAGCCGCTGCAGATACTATGATTCTTAGTCTTCCTCCTAAGTTGTCATATATTTCTTTGAATACTTTTTTCTTGATGTCTATTCCTGCTCCTTTTAGTGCATTTGTTACTGATATCATTGTGTTTACCATTTTGTCTTTTTTGCTTTTTACTATTTTTTCATTTATTTTTTTGTATAGACTTTCTACTAATAATGGTACTGTTAAAATTGCTGTTGGATGTGCTTCTTGTAAGTTTGGTACTATGTATCTTAATCCTTCACATACTGCTATTGACGCTCCTGTTGCCATTGGTAGTAAAAATCCTATTGTTGATTCATAGCAGTGATGTAATGGTAATACTGAAAATAGCATATCTATTGGATATAGTTTTACGTATGCAGATACTGCATTGATGTTTTCTGCTAGGTTTCTGTTGTTTAGCATTACTCCTTTTGCATTTGATGTTGTTCCTGATGTGAAGAATAGTATTTTGAATTCTTCTGGGTCTATTTCTATTTTTTCGAAACTGTTGTCTCCTGATTTTATTATTGATTTTCCTAAATCTATTAAGTATTGTAATCCAACTTCTTTGTCTTCTAGTTTGTTTTCTGATTTCATTTCAATAAAATATTCTACTTCTGGAATGTCTTCTTTTATTTTTTTGATGTCTTCTGCTTTTTTTGGTGAATATATTATTGCTGATGCTCTTGATCTTTTTACTATGTTTTCTAATTCGTTTAGTGGTAATTCTCTGTCTGTTGGTACTGCAATTCCTACTCCACATAGCATTGCCATGTATGATACATACCATCCGTATTGTGTTTCTCCAATTATGATTACTCTTTTATTTTTTAGGTTTAAGACATTTGTTAATGCCGTTCCAAGACCAAATACGTCTTCTTTGAATTCTTTGTATGTTGTTATTTTGTATGGTGTTTTGTGGTCTGGTTTTTCTAGTATACAGTCTTCTTCTGGATATTTTTCTACTGTGTTTAAGAAAAATTCCTTTACTGTTTTGTAGTGTGTCATGTCTTCATATGGTGTTTCTCTTTTTTTCTTTAGATTCTTTTTTTCTAGTTTTTCGTAGTCTATTTCGTTTAATTCTTCCATTACGTCCATTTTCATTTTTTTGAATTTCATCTTTGGAACTTTTATGTCTCTTAATCCCATTTTTCATTACCTCTTTTATTTTTTTTTTCATATTATATACGATTTTGCTTATTTTTTCAAGTATTTTTTATTATAATGCTCGGTCAGTTTTTTATTTTCGGTTACTTTTTTTACTGCTTTAGACTTTTATTAATTCTTTTATTTTTTCATATTTTGCTTCCCCTATTCCCTTTACATTTTTTATTTCTTCTATTGTTTTGAACTTTCCATTTTCTTTTCTATAGTTTATTATTTTTAGAGCAGTTGAACTACCTATTCCTGGTAAAGTTTCTAACTCTGTTTGAGTTGCAGAATTTATATTAATTTTTTCTGTGCTTTTTGTTGATGCATTACTGGCTTTTGTTGCATTACTTGTTGTGCTTGATTTTTCATTTGGATTACCACCTGAATTTTTGCTTCCTCCTGATACTGTTTGTCCGTCTGTTTCTTTTGTTACATATGTTGTTGTTTCGTCTGTAACGTCATTTTTGTCTTTTTTATTCGGAATGTATATTTTCATTCCGTCTTCTAACACATATGCAAGATTAATTTTGTCTATAAAAGCGTTTTCCGTAAGATTTCCTGCTACTTCTATTGCATCTGCTATTCGACTGTTTTCTGCTATTTCGTATAACCCTGGATTATGTACTTCACCAGTTATGTATACTTTTATCTTATTTTCTACTGCTATATTTTCTTCTGTATTTGTTTCTTGTGACTGTGTGTTTGTCTCTTCAACTTCAATGTTTTCAACGCTTTCATCTTTTGTTTTAAAGTAATATGTGGTAATACCAACAATTGTTACTATCAGAATTATTAAAATTATTTTAAAATTTATTTTTTTCAATTTTTTCCTCCTTTATGTTAATTTTTCTATTGATATTTTTCTTAATTTATTATATATTAAAAGGTAGTTTTATATATTAGAAAAATTGTATAGTGTTACTAATATATATTATAAATGTTGCAATGTAGGAAGGATTAATCTGATAATGAAATTAAGAAATTTTTTTGTAATAATATTTATACTAAGTTTATTTTTTAATATTTCTGCAAGTTATGCAGATTCAAATGATGTTAATATATCGGCAGAAAGTGCCGTTCTTATAGATAGTTCTAGTGAAAAGGTTTTATTTTCTAAGGATGCCGAAAGGAAAATGTATCCTGCTAGTACAACAAAAATTTTAACGGCTATTTTGGCAATTGAAAATTGCAATTTAGATGATGTGGTAACTGTTCCATATGAGGCTATTTCTCAAATACCTTCTGGATATTCTGTTGCTGCACTTCAGGCTGGAGAGCAAATTACTGTAGAACAATTGTTAAAGGTTATGATGGTTCATTCTGCAAATGATGCTGCAAATGTTCTTGCTTATCACGTTTCTGGTTCACTTGAAGGTTTTGCTGGCTTGATGAATCAAAAAGTTGCAGATTTGGGACTTGAACATACACATTTTACAAATCCAAGTGGAATGCAAAATGAAAATCATTATACTACTGCTCATGACTTGTCTTTAATAATGAAGTATTGTATGAAAAATTCAACTTTTAGAACTTTGGCAGGTTTAAAATCATGTATAATTCCTGCTACAAACAAATATGAGGAGCGTATTTTTAAAACTACTAATGATTTACTAATTTCTGATAATAGAGATGTTAAAAGTAATTATTATTATAGATATGCTATTGCTGGTAAAACAGGATATACGACTGAGGCAAAGAATTGCTTGGTTTCTGTTGCTAATAAAGATGGATTTGAGTTGATTTGTGTTGTTCTTGGTGTTGGTGTTATACCTAATAATTTGAGTGGAAAATTTTTGGATACTAAAAATTTATTTGAATATGGTTATAATAATTATGCTATTAAAAAGATTAGAGATAAAAATGCTATTGCTACACAAATAACTATATCTAATGCTACAAAAGAGACTCAAAATTTGGATTTATTGCTTTCTGATGATATTACTGTTTTGACTTCTCAAAATGCTTCAGAATCTGATTTCTCGCCTACTATTACATTAAATGATAATTTGTTTGCTCCTATTGCTCAAGGTCAGGTGCTTGGTAAAATAACTTATACGGTTGATGGGGTTGATTATTCTTCTGATTTGATTGCTGCTAATAATGTTGAACTTTCTAGTTCATATGTATTTGCAATCCAAATTGTGTTGATTGTTATAATTCTGTTTTTACTATATAAATTATTATTTGGTGGTAATAATAAGACTAAAAATTATAAGAGAAAATCTTTTAGATTGTTTAAATAAGATTTAAAATTTTTTATTGATTCTAAATTTTATATTGATTTAAATTTTTTATTGATTTAAAATTTTGCCGTAACCTACATTTTTTATTTTGTAGGTTACGGTTTTTTTATATTCTGGTTTTTTAGAAATCTTTTCCTATAACTATTGTAACATCTACAGTGCTTCCAGCTACTTTATTTGTTGTTATATCGCCTTTTCCTAAAACTTGTTTAATATTTTTCAAATTTTCACTTGTAACATCTTTTTTGTTTGTTATTATTGTTTTTGCTAATGTTTTTTTACTTTTTCCTGTTTGTTTAACTTTATATCCTGCTTCTTCTAATAGTTTTTTTGCTTCAACCAATTTGCTACTATCTCCTGAAGCATTTTGTAATTCTATTTTTATGTCTGTTGGTGTTTGTTCTTCTTGTTCTGTTGTTGTGCTATTTGATGTTTTATTAGATACTGTGTTGTTTATTGTGTTTGTTTCATCACTGTTTTCTTGTGCATCTGCATAGAACATTGATTGTATTATTTTTTTTGTTTCTGTTTTGTCTGCTACAAATATACTTACCCCATTTGTTTTTGAAATATCTGGTGTTGACCCTGGCAATGTTGCTGATGTAATGTTTTCTGAGTCTAATTCTACTGCATATGGAATGTAGTCTTTTGCTAATGATAAGTTTATGTTTGTTTCTACATTTTTGTGTGCTATTTCTAGTATTTGACCTATTTTAAATATGTTGCTTGGTTTTAATGTTTGTTTTAGTGTTGCAATTATAAAGTCTCTTTGTGTTCTCATTCTACCAAAGTCGTTGTCTCCGTATTCTGTTGGGTATGATGTTTGTCCTACTCCTCTTTGGAAGTTATTATGTCTAAAGCGCAATAATTGTTCTGCTTTTGCTCCATCTATGTGTTGTTCTCCTGCTTTTAGGTCTATATGTAAATCTTGTGATGTATCATCATATTTCATGTCAATTGGTACATTGAAGTCTACCCCACCAATTGCATCTACTAATTTGATTAATGCTTCTGTTCTTACTACTACATAATATTCAATATCTAAACCTGTTAATTTGTTTACTGCTTCTAGTGTTTTTTCTGGTGTTTTGTTTATATTATATAGTGAATTGATTTTTTGTGATGCAACTGCTCTTTTTGTGTTTGTTCCAGTGAATGTGTCTCTTGGTATTGATAGTAAGTTTGCTTTTTGTGTGTTTGGATTGTATGATGCAACCATTATTGTGTCTGTTAATTCTGCGTCAATATCTGTACTTACTCCTAATATTAATACTTTTATTTCTTTTAAATCTTTTTTGGTGTTTTCATCGTGCCCTACAACTGTTGCTAGCATTCCGCTTAAGCCTCCACCGTTTTTTATTGTTCTATATGTGAACCATCCTATTGCTATTAATAATATTATTACAATAACTAGTAATACTTTTTTCCATCCTTTTTTATTTTTTCTATATTTTTTTTCTCTTGTTTTTGCATGTTTGTTTTTTTCTTTTGTTTCTTTTTTTTCTTTCAAAATAACCACTCCTAAATTTTTAAAAATCATGATATAAGTATAGCAAAAATATAAAAAAAACGCAATAAATTTGCGCTTTTTTGTTTAAATTTTTATAATTTTTTCATATATATTTTTTGTTATAAATGAGTTTTGCATGTTTTCGTTTATGCTACTTTCTGGATTTATTTTTGCTACAACTCCCATTATTACTGCTATTACAAATACTATTATTATTCCTCTTAATATTCCATATGCAAGTCCTCCAACTTCGTTGAATTGTTTTAGTATTGGTAAATTTGCTACAAAACCTAATAGTGTTATTACTACGCTTAATGCTATTTTTACAAGTATGAATAATACTATTGCTGTTACTGCATATATAATTTCTCTGGCTATTTTTTCTGCTTGTTGTGGCAATATTTCGTTTTCTACCTGCTCTGATACTTGATTTGTTACTTGTGTTGATATTTTATTTTCGTCCTTTTTTTCATCATCTTTGTTTATTGCTTTTGATGCATTGGTTATTATTGTATTTTTTAAATTTGCTTCTAATTGTGTGTTTTTTATTATGACACCTGCTATTGGTCTATATAAAATTAGTGTTATAACTATTGCAATTATTCCTGCAAATAGTTTTGCTCCTAATTTTACTAATCCTTTTTTGTATCCTAAAAATGCTGAAAGTATTAATATTACTATTAAAATTATATCAATTATTATTCCCATATTTTTTCTTGTATAGTTTCCTATACTCCCCTTTCTTTATAAATCTATAATTTCTATATTATCTCTATATATTATTCCTGCTATTGAGTTTGATAGAACAATGCTTGTTATTTCTTGGTCTGCTTTGTATTTTTTTACTAGCCATCCGTTTGTATTTATAAAGTCTACTTCTGACCCTAAATTTAATGCTATAATATTTCCACTTGTGTATATTTCTTTTGTTACTAACTCTGCAGTGTATAATGATGTGCTTTTATTTTCTGAATTTATTATGCTTACCGCTGAGTCTGCTGTAAATAGTCCTGATGATTTTTCTTCTATTGTCATTGATGCATTGTCTAAGTCTATTGATGCAAATGATATTTTTTTGTCTTTAAATTCTTGCATTGTTTCTACTGTTTGGTCTGTTTTTATTTCTGTTATTTTGTCTGTATACATGCATAATAGTTTGTTTTTGTCTTGGTATTTGATGTTTGTTATTAGGTCGTTTTTGTCTGCTTCATATATTTTCTTTATTGCATTTTCTGAGTTGTTTTTTGCATCATCTATTGACATTACTTTTACATTTGATTGTATCATTGTTCCTGATGTGTCTACTTGTGCTATTGCTAGGTATTTGTTGTCTTCTGATATTGATGTTGCTACTGCTCTTGTTGATGATAGGAATGTTTTGAATAGTGCATTTCCTTGGCTGTCGAATAGTTGTATTACTGTTTTGTAACTTGTGTCTACTATTGTTACTGCTACATATCCATTTTTGTTTATGCTTATTTGTGATATGTTTCCTTCTATTTCTCTTTCCCATAATATGTCTTTGTCTGCAATTAGATATATTTTTTGTCCTTTTTCTTCTGCTACTGCTAGGTATCGGTTTGATTGGTTGAATATTGGTTTGGATATTTCTAGTGTTAGTTCTTTTTCTTCTTTCCCTGCATTGTTGTATATTTTAAAGTTGTTTTTGTTTAGTATTCCTATGTATTTGTTGAAGGCGTATATGTTTGAGTTGTTTTCGTCTTCTATTTCTATGCTTGTTAGGTTGTTTTGTGTTTTTTCTTTTTGTAGTATGTTTTTGTCTATCCATGTTCGTGCTTCTTTGTTGTTTATGTATGTTATTGTTATTCCTGCTATTGCTGCTACTATTATTAGTGTTATTATTGTTATTATTATTTTTTTCTTGTTTATCTTTTTTTCTTTTGGTTCTTCCCAGAAATCTTTCATGTGTTTTCCTCCTTTGTTTGCTGGTTGTTTTTTTCTATTTATGTTATATCAGTTTTTGGTTTTTTTTGCAATATTATTGTGCTTATTTTTTATATAAAAAGAACATGCTTATGTTTTTGCATGTTCTTTTATTTTTGTTGCTATTTTAGTTTTTCAATTTCTGATTTGGATAGGTCTGTTACTTTTATTATTTCTTCAGTTGTCATTCCTATTTTTAATAGTTTTTTTGCTATTTCTATACTTTTGCTTTTTTCGCCGTTCTTCCTTTCCAACTTTTGTAGCATAACTAATTGCATTTATTCTATCCATTTCCCATTTTTCTCTTAATTCTGCAAGTCTTCTTACTT
>ERZ773116.1157-NODE-1157-length-25855-cov-5.626008_pt1 | contig 25855 bp, 63 predicted proteins | sample MGYA00580563_ERZ773116 | MGnify/ENA primary metagenome ERZ773116 (study PRJEB29015, sample SAMEA2737864) | human gut metagenome | biome: human gut; feature: human-associated habitat; material: faeces | place: China | collected 2012 ... | reverse complement strand
TGACGGAAAACTGCAGAGAAATTTTAGCTACACTGGTGACTAATCGCGCTCCCGGAGCCTACTATAATGCGGCGGACATAAACCGTATAGGTAAGGCGGTCAAATGCTTGGCTGCAGAAATGGGCGAAATGGGATATCCTGTATCAATCGCGCCGCCGACGGACTGGACGATGAGCGATATATACTATGACACTGACGCCGCACTGCTGATGAGCGCAGTCACGCTGATAAAAAATCAAGTAAGCAGCACCAAGCCGCAAAGTTTCCCCGAGAGTTTCGAGGGGTTAGACTATGTCGGCGCAAACAATATCGAAAAATTTCTGATGGATATAGACGATCTTTTGGCGGCGATACAGGTCGCCTATATCCAGTGCGGAGTAGAGCAAGCAGGAGGGATCATATGATAAATTTCAAAGATGCCGTGCCGCCTGCGGGTAAGGGTAACGTGCGCAAGATAGACGGCGCAGAAAAAACTGTAGAGTACCCCGACGGCTGGGAAAACGGCACAGCACTAAACCGCGCCAATCTCATGGCGATACAGGGATTTGGCGAGTGTGAGACGGTTTTTAATGCCGACGGCAGTATATCGGAAACATACCAAGACGGCAGCGTAAAAAAGACAGTCTTTAATGCCGATGGCAGTATAGATGAGATTTTTACGGCAGGCACGCAGGTAATGACGAAAAAAATAAATTTTAACGAAGATGGCAGTATTTCGGAGGTGATCAAATGAGCTGGGGAGAGATAAAAAAAGCGATAAACAGCACACTGGGGACAAGCGGATTTTTGCCGTTAGACAAGCTGATACAGTATAATATCGATAAAGCTAATGGCAATGATGTTGTGGAATTTAAGGACTCTGGTACTTACACTGCACATATACCGGTATGGGCAAATCGCGTACGAATAACCGCTGCGGCCGGTGGTGGCGGCGGTTACGCAAATAGCGGTGGCGGCGGTGGCGGTGGCGCTGCAATACTTAACAATATTTATACAATATCTGATGCGTTGAAAAATACAAATATCTCTGTAACTGTAGGTAGTGGCGGTGCTGGTGCTAAATATGTTTATGAAGACGACGCAGCGGTTCGTCAAGGTCCGTATGATGGAGAAAATACCACTATTAATGCGTTTGGAATCACTTTAAACGGCGGAAAGGCGGGCACTTCAAGTAGTGGCGGTGCGGCTGGGGGATCTGGCGGCGGTGCCGGTGGTTACGATAGGGCCGGAAGTGCCGGTATATCAGGCTCAGGTGGCACTGGTGGCACTTATACCAGTTCTCGTGGTAGGTATGGTGGCGGCGGAGGGTCGTTAGGCACTGGCGGTAATGGGGTCCGTTCCTCATCTGGTCAGGTATATGCTACCAATGGCTCGCGAGGCGGTGGCGGCGGAGGTTGCTATTCGACAAGCAGTGATGACCTTACACATGGTGGCGCTGGCGGTACTGGTTATGTAAAATTTGAGTGGTTGCTGTAAAGGAGTGATGCAAGATGAAATATGCTGTTTTATCAGATGAAAATCGCGTAATTGATATTTTAGTTATCGATCCGTCAGCGCTTTATGAGAACGCGCGCTATATCAGCGTAAGCGATGAGACAGAAGTTGCTTTAGACATGGTTTATGATGAGGAAACCGACACTTTCAGCGAGTATGTCGAGCCTACGCCTGAACCCACGCAAGCCGATCGGATCGAAGCGAATCTGGACTACTTAGTGCTTTTAAACTCCTAAGGAGGACATTATGACTAAAGAAAAAATGCGTGATTATTACCAAAGTGGACTATGGACAAAGGCGATGGTTGATCGCCTGCACGCGCTGGGAAAGATAAGTGATGAGGATTATGAGTATATTTTAGCGGAGTGAGGTGGGGCAGATGGATGTAATGCAGGGCGACGCCTATAGCGTGACATTTGCGATCGCCTCGGAGGACGGCGAGGTTACCGCCGAGCAGGTGGTGGACGTGGAAATCATCATCGGCGATATGCGCAAGACCTATGCGGCGGGTGAGGTCAGCTATGACGCAGAAAATCGCTGTTTTGTGTTTCCGCTGAGTCAAGAGGAAACCTTGCACCTGCCTAATGCGCCGCTCACCTGTCAGGTGCGCTGCAAGTTTATGTCGGGCGATGTCATCGGCACGGATTTAGGAAAAATCGACGTTAAGCGCAGCGCGTCAAAGGTGGTGCTGTAGGTGCCGATCAAGGTAAACATCCAAAAAGAAAAGCGGCTTACGGTCACAGCGGCGAAAAAAGGAGAAATAGCCATTTCTTTGGGAAACATCATTATTGAGCAAAGTAACGCCGAAGAATACGACGGCGAGTACCGTGTGATCCCGCAGGCATTTCACGTGCAGACGCTGGAGAGTGCAAACAAAATCATGCGCGAAGATGTGACCGTAGCAGAAATCCCGTATTTTGCCGTGTCAAACGAAGAGGGCGGCAAAACGGTGATAATAGGAGGTTAAAATGGCGGAAAATGTAAATAAAGTCGTCTATGACGGCAAAGTTTTGATTGATTTAACTGCGGATACCGTAACGGCGGACAAGCTGCTAAAATCGTTTACGGCGCACGATAAGGCAGGCGAGGTCATCACCGGCACATGCACCTATGACAGCGACACCCAAGACGCCACGGCGGCAGTGGCCGAGCTGTTAAAAGGAAAAACGGCGTATGCGCGCGGGGCAAAGATTACCGGTACGATGCCTAACAACGGCGCTGTAAATGGGGCGATCGCTGCCAAGGAAGAAAAATTCACGATCCCGCAGGGATACCACGACGGTTCCGGGGCGGTACAGATCGCCGAGGACGAGCAGGCTAAACTGGTCGCAAGCAACATCCGCGAGGGTGTGACGATTTTAGGCGTGGCAGGATCGATGAGCGGCACCGAGGACGCAAAACCGCAGGCTAAGACAGTAACGCCGAAATCGGCAGCGCAACAGGTGCTGCCTGACGATGGTTATAACTACTTATCTCAGGTCACGGTCGAGGCTATCCCGTATGTCGAAACGCCAAACAGCGCAGGCGGAACGACAGTTACGATCGCGGGGTGATAGCGTGAGCGTAAACAAAGTAACCTATGACGGTAAAACGCTGATAGACCTGACAGGCGATACGGTGACGGCTGATACTTTGCTCGCGGGGGCGACGGCGCACAATGCCGCAGGGCAAGCTATTACTGGCACGGCGGTAATCCCTACCAAGGTCAGCCAGTTGGAAAACGACAGCGGCTATGTTTCTGCTGCCGAGCTGGCGGCGGATCTGGCCGAAAAGCTGGATAAAATCACGGCGGTAAATACGGTTTTCAATTCCGACGGCAGTATCTCGGAAACATACCAAGACGGCAGCACGAGGAAAACAGTTTTTAACTCGGACGGCAGTATCACCGAAACCTATAAAATCGGCACGAAAACCAAAACGAAAAAGACGGTTTTTAACGCAAACGGCAGCATAACCGAAACCATTACCTAAGCGAACATATGTACGATATTTAAAATAAGGAGTGATAGCAATGCAAAATTTACTGGGCTGTCTGCCAAGCCCGCCTGATGGGAGAGATTATCAGGCGAAAGATTATATTGCGGCAGGAGTGCGCCCGGCGGAGTATTATCCCAAAGTATTATGCCCTGTACATCATCAAGAGGCAGGTGACTGCACGGCATGGGCGCTGGCAACAGCAAAGTTTTATCATGAATTAAGAGAACGCAAGAGCCAGTATGAATTCGCCCCGATATTTTCGTATTTCGACCGTACGGACGATGATTACACAGGTGAGGGGCGCTATATGCGTAAAGTGCTGGATAACGCACGGAAAAACGGTATTTGCTATGCAAAAGATTTGCCCAAAGGTGTGCCGCTTTCAGCTGGCTATCCTAACGAGGAGATCAGTGCGAAGTTGGCGCCGCTATTTCCCAAAGCAAAGGAAAATTGCATAGCCGGGTATGCCTATACGAGCAAAACAGACGAGATTGCCGACTGTGTCTTTCAGCATGGAGCGGCAACTATCACTATTGATGTGCGAGTGAGTTTTGACGCGTTTGTCTTAAAGAATGAGAGTAACTGGGTGCTACCTATGCCGAAAGACGGCGAGCGAGTGCGCGGCTGTCATGAAGTGTGCGCTGTCGGTTTCACTAAGGATGGGATCATTATCCAAAATAGTTGGGGTAGTCCGTGGGGGTACAATGGGTTTGCCGTCTTACCGTGGGACTATCCGATATTAGAGGGCTGGCCTTTGGTAGACGAAGTGAAACGGTGGGATATCGTCGAACTAATCGTAGGCGAGAATAAGGCGTTTGTTAACGATAAAGAAATAGCAATAGACGCTCCGGCAATGATTAAAAACGGTAGAACTTTTGCACCTTTAAGATTTATCGGAGAGGCATTAGGCGCGAAAGTATTCTGGGAAAACGGGACAAGAACTATCGCAATCAAAGACAAGGATAACGTCATCACCATGCAAATAGGGGAGCGGATCGGGTATGTGAATAATTACGCGTATGTGCTGGATGAGGCGCCGTTTATTAAGAATGATCGGACATTTGTGCCATTACGCTTTATAGGCGAGGCGCTGGGTGCTGATGTGGAGTGGCTGGATAAGGAAAAAACGGTGGTTATCCGCAGAGAGGTAAAATAATGGGAAACATAATCGCGGCAATTATTACAGCAGTGGTCACCGGCGGCATCACGCTTTTAGGGGTAATTTTGGCGAATAATAAGGCGCAGGCGGTGACCGAAGTCAAAATCGAGGAGTTGACGAGAGAGGTGCGCAAACATAACGGCTTTGCGGAAAAAATCCCCGTCATCGATGAGAAAATCAAGGTTATCAATCACAGGATCGAGGATCTGGAAAAGGAGTGGAGTAAACATGAAAATTAATTGGAAAGTAAGAATTAGGAACCCGTATTTTTGGGTAGGTTTGTTAGGTGTTATTTTGTCGGCAATGGGGGTAAGTGCGGATATGTTTACCAGCTGGGATATCGTCATCGCGCAGGCAAAGGCATTAATCAGCAATCCGTTTATGATTGGCTCGGTCATCATGGCGGTACTGGGAACACTAATTGACCCGACAACTGCAGGTGTGGCGGACAGCCAAAGGGCATTAGGATATAATGCGCCTAACAATGACAAAAAATAGCGAAAAAGCGGCATAGTTTTATACTATGCCGCTAAAAAGAGTGCATTAAAAGGCAAAATACGAACGCCTAAAATGCGTTTTAAGCGGGGCATTTTGCGGTAGGGATAAATGATTATAACCGTCCGAAACGGCGAAAGAACGCTTGCACCGCCGCACACAGGCATAAGAAAAGCCTGCTATTGGGCAGGCTTGGCTAAGGTATCAATGGCTAAAGTAAGAAATTGGCTTTTACTCAAACCATTTTCTTGGCAGTAGGCGACAAGACGATCGTTTAGGTCAGGTTTAACGCGCACAGACCATGCAACATAATTTTTTTGATTGTATCTTGTCTTGACAGCGTTTGATGTTTTTCCCATAAAATCATTTCTCCTTTCTGAAATGGCGGAAGATAACGGTTGATGAAATGCCGATGGCAATGCAGCATAAAATAATCTTTAAAATGTTTAAAAATGTTATCATACTACTGGACAGTGGGGTAATAAAATGATATAATAATCCCAAGGGCGGGGCTTGCGCCCCAACCCTTGTCCTGTTAGTCAATCAGTGTTTTTAGCAGATCTAAGATTGCTACTAACAGCAGGATTATCGCGGTGATGAGGTTCAGCTCATCGCCGCCTTTTTTATCCCCCATTTGTCTTTTCACTCCTTTCCTTTAGGTTAATTATATTATATCATACTGCTGGCAGTATGTCAAGAGAAAATATAAAAATAATTAAAGAAAATTCCGAAAATTTTTCTGCTTTGAACAGCCGCTGATCGCGGGCTGTTTTTATTTTGGGAGGCGATTTTTATGGAGTACGGGTACCCGTTCAAAGGAAAATTTAAAGTAACCTGCCCTTTTGGGCGTAAGGGTGCATGGAAGTGCGGCTGGCATATCGGCACGGATATAGTAGGCATGGACGATAAAAACGTTTATGCGATCGCTGACGGCGTGGTAGAGAGCGTTAATGCCCACGGTAAAGCGTATGGCAAGCATGTATGTATCAAGCATAGCGACGGCATGGTGAGCCTGTATGCGCATTTATCCAGCGTGGCGGTAAAGGTTGGTCAAAGGATCAAGGTCGGACAAAAGGTGGGCGTGATGGGCGCGACCGGGAACGCAAGCGGGGTGCATTTACACTTAGAGCTGCACCAAGGGCGCTACAGATACCCTGCCAAGGGCAGCAGCCCTTTGACGGAGAAAGATTTGATTGACGCATGGGCGTGGATCGAGGATCATGTAGGGGGTGAGGACGAAATGCAGGAAGTGAAAGATTTGCAAGTGTGGAGTAAGTCGACAGGTAAAGCCGTGATCGTCAAAGCGGTAAATGTCGGCGGTTCAAACTATATCAAACTGCGCGATTTAGAAAAGCTGGCGCGGGTGAGTGTGGATTTCGTGGACGGAAAAGTATATGTAGACTAAGGGGGCGGAGCGTTGGACATCGTAAAGGCGGTGCTGACGCAGCCATGCCGGGCGAAAGCTCTGGCGGCACTCAGAGTAGTGAATTTAACACTGAAAGAAGCCGAAATTTTGCAAAGTATCTACTTGGACGGATTGACAGCCGAAGAGACGGCAGAAAGGCTGTATATGTCGGCATCGAACGTGAGCAAGATCAAGCAAAGGGCGAAACAAAAATGCGAGAAAGTTTTCAATGAGGGCGGCTACTAAGCCGCTCTTTTTTTATGAAATTTTTTAAAAAAGTTTGCGAAAAATGCTTGACATTTGCGCCCAATGGGCGTATAATGTAAACATAAGATAAAGGAAAACAAAAACAAAAAAGGAGACGATATTTATGTATGTAAAAAATTATTACGAGGCTATAGAAAAAGCTGTAGCCTCGCAAGGCCAGCAAGGTAATTTCACCTATACTACCGGTATAGGTGAAGACATCGATACGATTTGGTATGTCGATGTCAGGACAGATGGCAATTTTCTTACCATCTACACCTCGCACGAGGGCATCGGGCGAGGCTGCTTCCAGACAGACTGGGAGCAAGATTACGACGGTGATGTCGGATCTTGGTTATACCTCAACCAAGATAGATACCCGTACATTCCGCTCCCTCCAGGCTTTTATGATACTGCCAGCGCCGACGATTGGGACGAGGCAGCGTTTTAAAAAAACAAAAAAACAAAAAAGGAAAAAAGGAGAGATTTATTATGAAAAAGATTATTAACAATCGTCGGTACGATACCGACACCGCCAAAGAAATCGGGAAATGGGATAACGGGCTTCCCAGAGGGGATTTTGATTACATTTCTGAACATCTATACCAGAAACGCACAGGGGAATTTTTCTTGCATGGCGATGGCGGCGCAAGGAGCTGGTGCGCAACGGCTACTGATGACGGTTGGCAGGCAGGCGGCGAAGCCATCCGCCCGCTAACTGAGGAAGAAGCGCGCGAGTGGTGCGAGCGACGCCTCAATGCCGACGACTACGAGGCTATCTGGGGCGAACCTGAAGAAATTTCCCTCACTGACACCATTAGCGCAATTCGCGCAAAAACCGGCATGACGCAGGAAGCGTTTGCCAAGTGGATAGGCGTACCGCTCCGCACATACCAGCACTGGGAGATGGGCGATCGGCAGCCGCAGAGTTGGGCGGTAAAACTGATCGCGCACTATGTACAAACTGCTGAAAAACCCGAAAAATAACGCTATAGCCTGCCTTGTGCAGGCTCTTTTTTTATGAAATTTTTTAAAAAAGTTTGCGAAAAACGCTTGGCTTATACGCCCAATGGGCGTATAATGCAAACATAAGATAAATGAAAAAGGAGACGATATTTATGTATGAAGAAATTTTGAAAGGCGTACAGGACGAGGACAAAAAAGAGTTGTTTTATGCAATCTTGCCGAGTGAGTCGATGGCAAGACAGCTGGAGAAAGAGCTTGCCGGCGGCAACAACAAAGGCATCATTTACGACTATGTTGTCGTAAATGAAGATTTGCCGGAATTGACCGGCTCAGAAAAACAAATAGCATGGGCGAAAGATATTCGCAAAAAAAATATTTACGCCCAAATCAATAATTTTGTGGGAAATGATATTTTCCGCGTAACGGACAAAGAAACCGTCAAAAGAAATAAAGAAACGCTCATGGCTCGCATGGGTGTAGATAATTTTTCGGATTTGACCAACAAGGCTTTGACGGTGGACCCGAACGGCGCTTTTAATTACTACAAAATCACCACTTCGGCGAAAGAAATTATTGAAAGCCGCGATTTATATTCAACCGGTCATCGTATGTAACAAGAACCACGCGCCCCCGACTGATGCCGGGGACTATTTTTGTGTCTAAAAACAGTTTTCAGCAAGTTACCGGCAAGTTAAATTTGCGCCTAAATATCGCATTTTAGCGCGATTTTTTCTGTTGACTGCTTATCTTGGCAAGTTACAAATATTCGGCAAGAATATGGCAAAAATGTGGCAAAAATCGGATAAGGCAAATTTTTCTAAGCCGTGCTACACTATAAATAGATAAGGTGCGCACCTTAAAATTTATTTAAGGAGTGGTTAGTATGGCTGAATATGTAGCAGGAAGAGGAACGACAGCAATGTCAATTCTCGGCACGGTTTTAGGCAGTATCGGTACGGCAGGAAGCGGATTAAATCTTTTTGGGGCACGCCCTGCGGCTGTTTACGAAAACAGTAACGTCTGCGTACACGATATGCAGATGGCGCAGGAATTGGCGCAGAAAGACGCGCAAATTTCGCGTTTAGAGAGTGAAAAATACGCTGACAGCGTAGGTCTCGGTTTGTATAAGTACATTGACGGCGAGTTAAAATCTATGCGCGAACAGCAAAATGCCAAATGGACTGAGCAAGCGGTAGTAAATGCCAATTTATCTAACGGTTTGACCGCGTTAAGCGGACAGGCTGCCAGCACGGCGCAGTTAGTGGCGCAGATCACCAAGACTGCGGTACCGTCCAGTGCAATCTGCAATTTTAACAGCGGCTGCGGTTCTTGCTGCGGCAGTGTGAACGTCTAAGGGGTGATATGATGAGCAAGTATCAAATGATACAGGCTACCAATAAAAATATCGGCGCGGTGGCCGCGGGCGCATTGCTGCCCTTGGGCGTGATTACCCGCAAGATTTCCGACGGCTGTACTTGCGGACAGACGTTTCAGTTGCAAACTACCGGTGCCGATACGGTAGTCATCGGCGAAAAAGGCTATTACCGCATAGTCTACAGTGCCAGCTTGGAAGCAGGTGCGGCAGGTGCGGTCGGCTTGACTTTGCTGGTCGGCGGCGCAGAGGTTTACAGCGTGCAGGCTACAGCGGCGGCTGACGGCTATGTAAACTTGACTTTGCCGTATGTGATAAGAGCATTCGCTAACTGCGGCAGCCTGCCGACTAATCTGCCGTTAAATATTCAAGTTAGACTGGATACCACGGCAGCGACGGCGGGGACAGGTAATTTAATCGTTGAAAAAATGTGCTAAGGGGTGAGTGGTTATGGCGGTGACATTACAGCAGGTCAAGGCAGGCGTCAACAGCTATGTGGACGCGGAGCTCGGGCGCAAGGCGCAGGGCGTGACTAAGTTCGGCGTGTATTTCATGCTGCCGAGAGTGGATAAAATGGTGGATAAATACTACAATCAGGCGGTAAATAATCCGCTGTTTGCAGATATGTTTGATGAAAACGGCAACGTCGATATTGACGCTGTATATGATGCCGCCAAGACTGCTATGGATCGGACAGGGCAGATAGAGATGTACGGTTTTCGTTTTGGGCGGAATGACATTGATATGCTGTACGATTATATCCGCAGCACGATGTGAGGTGAGATGAGATGACTGATATGGAAAACTTAGAAAATTTTTGTTACCAAACGAATGATTTATACAAAGATGCCGTCAAGTGGAAAGAGATCGCCAAGACAGCGCCGAGCAGCACAGAGCGCGACGCGGCCAACGAAGTGGCAAATGTTCTTTTCAGCTGGCATTCAAAAATGCATGATTCACTGATCAAAAAATACAATGCGATGTAAATTTTTTAGAAAAATATTGACAAGGCAGTAAAAAACATGGTTTTGCAAGTATACAAAAACCGCTTGTCCAGCAAGGATTTTCCCCGCATTTGCGGGGGTGTCTCGAAAGAGATGATACTTGCAGGACACGCGGTTTTTTGATATAAAAAACCAAATATTATAGTAGTACCCCCTAAAATCCCCCCCATTTAAAAACTTCTTTGTATTTCGATAAATAAGTGAAATTCGCTGTTTATCGAAATTATATATTACTCCAAGGACACTTTAAACCTATTTCGCAGAACTCAAAATCCGCCGCCGTCAAAAGCGTGTGGGTTCGAGTCCCACCTTCGGCACGATGAACACCGTATTTCTTGGAATGAGAAATGCGGTGTTTTTCTATTTTTAGCCTAAAACCCCCATATTGCCCCCCATTTGCGGTTGATTTAATGCTTGCTCGATTTTTTTACTTGCTTCTTGATCTACAGATGTGGTCACATGACTATATAGATCTGCAGTAATTTGGATTGAGCTATGTCCTAAACGTTCGCTGGCAACTTTAAGCGGCACGCCCGCTTCAAGCATCATGGTGGCATTTGTATGACGTAAATCATGAAAACGGATATGGGCAAGTCCTGCAGTTTTCAAATATTTATCCATTTGCCGAGAAAGCCAGTCAGGGTTAATGCATTCGCCGACAACGTTGCAAATAACTAAATCATTATCAATATAATTTATACCGTAATACAATTTTTGTGTAGCAACGCGTCTTCTGCGTTCAAGCAAAGATGCGCGAACCATTTCCGGTATAGAAATAGTTCGATTGCTGGTGACCGATTTAGGCGTTTTAAAGATAAGTTTTCCACCAACGCGAACGAGATTTTGCCGAACACTCAATGTTGATCGCTCAAAATCTATATCCTGCCAACGCAATCCGCAAATTTCCCCTCGGCGCAAGCCGCATAATGTCGCTAACAAGCAAGGCAATTCAAAATCTGTATTCTGCACCGCCGCAAGCAAAGCAACAGCATCTTTGGTTGTCAAGCCGACACCGGTGTTGGCATACGGAACTTTAGGCGGAGTAACATGTTCAGCAGGATTAACGCTTATCAAACTAAGATTTAAAGCATCTTGCAGCATTTTTTTGATGATACGATGATGTTTATTTACAGTAGATGGAGAAAGAGTTTTTCGTTTTAGGTCATAGTAATCTTGCAAATGAATGGCTTTTAATTTATCAAGATATATATGTCCTAAAATCGGTGATACATGCCGCATTAAAATCATTTCATAATCGCGATAGCTGGTAGGGGAGAGGTCTGGTTGAATGTGTGCTAACCATTTTACAATATGATCAGATAGCAACATTTTCTCCATTACACCGCTGCCGTGTTCATACTCATACAAAAGCTCATTTAAAGCTTTTTGCGCAGCTTTTTTGTTGTTTGTATGCAATGATAATTCGCGGCGTTTACGGCGTCCGAATTGGTCTTCTACATAGATACGCGCATAGTAAGTATTGCCTACTTTTCTTAAAGATCCGTTTTGCATAAAAAAACACTCCTTTTCTTTTTATACTTGCATAAAAGTCCAAGGCGTGCTATAATATCCATGTCTTGGGTGGATATGATAACACTCCTCGGAGTAAATCAATCTTTCCTGCTCCCCTTTTCGTGCGCCAACACGGAGAGGGGATTTTTTTATTGTGTTCAAAAATTAATAGCCGTTTTTAGAAACGCCGTATACGGCTTGCTCGTTTGTAAAACCCTCATACTCTAACTGGTCGATTAAACCTTGGCGAGAGAATGAGCTGTGTTTCAAATAGGACGCAGCTTTTTTCACTGCCTGCTCGTTCCAATCAGCTCCGCTTTTCTCGACACCGTAAACCGCTTGGTCATGAGTAAAACCCTCATATTCTAACTGCTCGATTAAGCCGCTATAGGAAAATGCACTATGGCTAAGGTAGGATTTAGCTTTTTTCTCGGCTTGTTCGCTCCAGTTTGCTCCGCAATTATCCACAGCGTAAGTAGCCTCTTCGGTGGAAAATTTCTCATATTCTAATTGCTCAATCAAACCTTGACGAGAAAATGAGCTGTGGCTCAAATAAGAATTTGCTTTGGCTAAAGCATTTTTTTGCCCGGTAGTGACGGTTTGTGTCGGAGTAGTAGGTGTGGTCGGTTTGGTAAAATCGTTAGTATCGCTTACTTGAACGGTGCGGCTGGCGCTATCCCAATTTACATATGCATCGAGATTTTCGGATACAAAACGTATAGGAACCATGGTAGTGCTGTTAATGATTTTCGGCGCGAGCAAAAGCTCTTTTTCTTGGCCGGCAACAACGGCTTTTTTACTGTCAACAGTCAAAAGGATTTCTTTGCCGTCTTTGGTGATCGTAATACTGCGGTCGGCACCGTTCCAATCAACTTGACTGCCGAGATTTTGCGAAACGATACGCAAAGGAACCAAAGTAGTGCCGTTTTCGATGACAGGCGCTACAGTCGGCTGCACAATGCTGCCGTTAATCTCCAATTTGATGTCGCTCGCAAATGCAGGCGCGGCGGCTAAGGACATAGTAAGCAAAGCCGCGGAAATAAATTTTGCTTTTTTCATAAAAAACATCACCTTTCAAAAATTTTTTACAAAAGCAAATTATTGTTGACAAAAATTTACTTTTGTAGTAGACTGTAAATAAATAGAAATTATAAAAGGACGTGATGAAATGGAACCGCCGCTATCAATGCAAACGCTATTATCTCAACTCACCACTGAAGAACTGCTGGCGCTTATCGCTTATGAAGAAGAAATTCTATATAAGTCAGAGCCTGTTGCTGTTCCTCCTCCGAAAGCCGGCTGAAAAGCTCCGCCGCTTTCTCCACTGCCTCCTGATGCTCGACATCAGCGAGGCTTTCTTTTTGCTTGTTTTCACCTCCTGTGTTGGGCAATCCTAAAAGAGTAGAGGGAGGAATTTGAAAAATCATAGCTAACTTTTGGATAATAGATCGTTTTAGATTTTGGACCTTGCCGTTTTCCCACTTCCAAACAGCGCCCTTGTTTACACCCACCATAGCACCTAATTCTTCTTGAGTAAGACCAAGACGTTCGCGGTTTTCTCTTATAATATCTCCCATTTGCATCGCAAAAACCTCTTCCTTTTAGTATACTTGGATTTTAACATATATCTTATATTTTGTCAACTTTTTTTAAAAAAGTATCTTAAAAAGATAAAAAACACTTGACATTATCAAAAAATGATTGTATTATAAAAGTATCCTAAAAAGATACGAGAGGGGGAGACGATCAGATGGACAAGAACTTTTTGTGCGCTAAAATGAAAATGCATGGTGACACACAAGCGGATTTGGCCGAAGCTTTAGGCATTTCTTTGGGGCAAACAAATGCGAAAATTAACGAAACACGCGGCGCAGAATTTACTCAAAGAGAAATTTTCATTATAAAAAGCCGGTATCAACTAACCGCAGAAGAAGTAGATAAAATTTTTTTTGGCGAAAAAGTATCTTAAAAAGATACAAAACGACATAAGGAGAGGCGAAGAAAAAAAGACTAAGGAGGTGTTTTTATGACAGCATTAGAGGTAGGCGAGGCGATTCGCAGGGCTAAATGCTATATGACGCCAAAGGAATTTAGCGAGTTTAGCGGGCTGTCAGTGGCGCATATCAGCAAGCTGAAAATGCAGGGCAAGCTGCCGATTATCAGCTTTAGCGAGCGCAAATACCTGATAGATGCGGGAGCGATCATGAAGTTAGGGGAGCAAGGAGGCCATGATAGTGTCAGAGATAACGTATCTAGCACTTAACATTATTACCACCATACTTTTGGTGGCAAGTTTAACGATAACGATCATTTCTTGTACAGGAATTAGTTCCCCCCGAGCCACACTGGCAGTTATAGCAGTCATCATAGCGGTCATTGTATCAATCACATGTATTGTGTCTTATTTAGTTTTTTAAATACTTTGAGGAGATGAAAAAGAATGACACAAAAAGAAAAAATGATAAAACTGATGGATAGTCTTTTGAAAGTGGCTATGACTATAAGCGAGCGCATTTGCACAGAAAAAGCAAATCTCGCAGTATAGCATGAAAGGCAGGAAACCACAAGAAAAGGAGAGAGGCATAATGTTTATCAAGAGAACGAAAAATACTGCTGTTGCTCGCAGTAAGGAAAAAGCGAGCACGATAGATCAAGGTACATTAAATCAAGTGAACCAAGATTTGAGTATTTGCAATCTTGCTAATGAGATTTTCGGGTTTATACGTGATAAAGGTGCTACCGCATATGAAGCAAGAGAAGCATGGGAAATTGTAGAAAACCGCATTAAAATTCTCACCTCGCACAGCGAGATTGCGACGCTGGTCGAGGCAAACAAGAAAGAATGAGGAGGTGTTTTTATGCAGCATATGCGTGTGGAAGATTTGATGGCTGATTTAAACGTCAGCCGATCATATGCATATAGGCTGACAAAACAGCCGGACTTTCCGGCGATACGCATCCCGGCGCTTACGGGCAAGGGCGAACGCGATCTGGTGCGCATTCCGCGTGACCGATACGAGGCATGGAAAGAAAAAATGATGGGGAGCAGGGAAAATGACCAAGACAAAGATTAACAAGAAAAGATTATTAGCTGTTGCCGGCTTGGCGGCGGTGACAGCGGCAGGCGGGTTGATGGCAGGGATCGCTTTGGCGAGCGATAAGCCGAGTTATCAACATGTTGACAACAACAAAATGTTTTCCGTTGCGGCGGATCATGATGCCGAAGTCGGCAAAATGATTTTGACTGCGGCAGAACGAGAGATGGTCGAGCGTGTAGTCGCAGCCGAGGCGCGGGGCGAGAGTTTCGAGGGGCAGGCTGCTGTGGCAGAGGTTATCTACAACCGTTGCGTGAACCGCGGACAAAGCGTCGAGCAGGTCATCTGGGCGGACAAGCAGTTTGCGCATCCGTATGGCGGGGAGATCAGCCAAGACACGAAAGAGGCAGTGGCGGCGGTTTTCGACTATGAGCTGCTAAGCCTTGACGGCGCGGAGTACTTCCATGCGGACTATGTGCTGCCGAGCTGGACGCAGGATTTTGAGGAAGTGTGCCGGATAGGCGGACATATTTTTTATAAAAATTAAGGAGGCGGAGTGATGAAAAGTGAGTGGCGAGTGAGATATAACCCGAATTTTCCTGAAAATCCGTACAATGCATATCGCCTGCGCGACGCGTACAAAGTGGTGGAGGGCGGTAATGTCGAGCCGGATTTTATGTACTATGAAACCCAAGCCGAGGCTGAGGCACGCGCGGCACAGTTAAATAAGGAGGAGGCAGAAAAATGATTAAATGCGAAATCAAGGATGATAGAGTAGAGATCGTTTTCAGAGGAACTGCCGAAGAAGTTTTTGGAGAGTTGATTGAAATTATGGAGAAGTATGCAGATCAGTTTTTGCATGTGCCACTGGGGAAATTTATAGAGATGTTGGGCGAGACAAACAAGCTGGTTATGGCGAAAAAAGCCGCAGATAGTGAAAATAATGCAAGCGATGAGGTGAGACAAGATGATTAAATGCGAGAAACTAGAAAACGACAAATATAAAACTGATTTTAGAGGCAAGCTGGGAAATTTGGTCGATGAATTTATAGTGCTAACAGAAAAATTCGCTGAAGAAGTTTTGAACATTGGCACAATAGAAATGCTGGACAAGTTTTGCCAGTACTATCAAGAAGCAAAACAAAACGAGGCAAACAATGAAGTTAAGGATGAGATGACAATGGATATTACTAAATTTTTATTGTATTTGGGAGTGCGTATGCAAGATTTAAAAAACGAGGAACAAGAAACGAGAGAGGCGGAAGAGTATGCTCAAGCAGATATGTGCGGTGCGCGATACGATGAATTGAAAAAGGTTGTTGATGAATTAAAAAAGATAATGTAAGAGGTGAAAAGAATGGGGCTAAGCCAAGAGCTGCTGGCGAAAAAGGACAAGCTGTGCGCTGAGCACTATCCGAAGTGTATCACGACGGAGTGTCCGCTGGCGAAGCTTTTCTGCTATGACATAGCGAATTTCAATGATTATTATGTAAACAGTCATCCTGCACTCAAACGGAGGATAACGCGGATTTTAAAGGCGGTGAAGTAGATGTGGCAGATGTGGCAAGCGTGGAAAGATGAGGAAAGCGGGATGTGGCGTATAGTCCGCTGGCGAAACGGCGAAAAGGAATTTATGCTGGGGACGTGGCCGACGCTGAAGCTGGCACAGCTGATGTGCGACAGATTAAATTATTTAGAAGCAAAGAACGCCCTGCGGAACGGCAATTCCGACAAGGGCGCAGATAAAAAAACACTATTTTTAGTATACCCGAAAAAAAGGAGAGTTGTCAAGATGTATACACTGATAATTACTAAAAACGCATATGAGTATCTAAACGGAGATAGCGTTGAGGGCATAAATTTTATAGTGGATGATATAAACGAAGCACTGGATTATGCCAAAGCATTTGTACAAAAACAATTTGCAGTTATCGTCGAAGACGTTACAGTTTAGCGGAGGCAGGAAGATGGCAGAGAAAGGCAGTTTTTTGCTGTTCACGAAGTACAGAAAGCAAATCGAAAAACTAAATATGGAGGAACGCGGGGAAGTGCTGACTGCCATCTTTGCTTATGCGGATGAGGGGATCGTGACGGATTTCGAATCCCCGCGGGCAGAAATGCTTTTCAGCGTGATCCAAGATGCGATGGACTACACCGCGGAAAAATACGAGGAAAAATGCGAGAAAAACCGCGCAAACGGCAGACGCGGCGGGAGACCGCGAAACGATGATAAAAAGCGAACTGGTGTTCCTAATGATTTAGCTGATGAAGAAAAACCGAAAAAACCGAACGGTTTTTCAGAAAACCAAACGGTTTTTTCTAAAACCCTATATGATAATGAGTATGAGTATGATACTGAGTATGATTTAAAAACCAATAGTGAGTGTGTGAGTGTAAAAGAAGATGATGAAGAAGAGGCGCGCGAGGCTAAGCCTGCTGTGCAGGTAAAATGGCGCTGCGCGGTAGATGGGGCGACGATCACCGGCTGCAATGATTTTGCGGCGGAGGTGATCCCGCAGTATTTCGGGCGGGCACCAACGGAGAAAGATCGCGAGCGGATTATCGACAAATGCCGAACGCTGAGTGATGAGGAGTATAACGGCGTCGCTATATCGCATTGGAGCGAGGAAAAGGCGGATTTGCTGCGCTATGCGCTGAATGCGGCGTATGCAGCCAACAAAATCGACTGGCGCTATATCGACGGCATTTGGGATAATTTTACCCGCCGCGGGATAAAAACCGCTGCGGAAGCGCAAGAGTATGAGTGGACGAGAAAGTTGGAGTGAAATGGGTAAAAAACGATGGGATGAAGCTACGGTAATCGCAGCGATCAGGGCATTGGCAGCGAAGAACGGTTGCGCTAAGTGTACTGATGACGGGGCGCTTTATGCTGCCGCACGAATTTATTTTAAGTCGTGGAGCAGAGCGTGCGCGGTGGCGGGAGTACCGGCGGGAAGTAAGAAAAAGTCTCGCGGGTATGTGATGAGCAGCTGCCTTTTGTACGACAAAGAGACAAAGTCATGCAAGGGGCTAAATGAACTGATCTGCGCCCGCAAGGAATGCAGTTTTTATAAGCGGGCGAATGCGGCTAATCGCAAGCAGTATGCGCAGGATTGTGCGCTGATCGAGGAGCGGCAGAGAAAAAAATACTCCAAGGAGGGGTGGATGTGAATAAAATTATTTTAATCGGGCGATTGACCAAGGATCCCGATTTGCGCTATACGCCAAATGGGGCGGCGGTATGCACGTTTACTTTGGCGGTGAATCGTCCGTATGCCAAGGACGGAGAGCAGGACGCGGATTTTATCAATATCGTGGTGTGGAATAAATCGGGCGAAAACTCGGCGAAGTATCTGGAAAAGGGGCGTCAATGCGCGATCGAGGGCAGATTGCAAATCCGTACCTATGACGGCGACGACGGGAAAAAACGCTGGGTGACGGAGGTAGTGGCAGACAGAGTGGAGTTTATCGGCGGCAGCGGAGACGGCGGCACAAAAAAAGCTGACGATTTGGAGGGTTTCGGCTATGAGATGCAGTTTGACGAGAGCGAGGTGCCGTTCTGATGACTGATAAAATTACTGAGGCAGTGGCGATTTTAAAAAAACATGAGCCACCCGAGGGGTATTATGTCTCATTTAGTGGTGGGAAAGATAGTTTGTGCATTTACTGGCTAACTAAAATTGCAGGGGTAAAAGCTGATTACCACTATAATATGACAACGGTCGACCCTCCAGAATTAATGCAATTCATTAGGACTTTTGATGATGTCGAAATCAAACATGGCGGTGTAGATAAAACAATGTGGAATTTAATCATTAAAAAAGGTATACCCCCAAGTCGATTAATGCGGTATTGTTGCAAAGAATTAAAGGAACATGGTGGAGGTAAACGTGTAAAACTACTGGGTGTCCGAGCCGAGGAAAGTGTAAAGAGAAAAGGTAGAAGTGTTGTTGATCTTTCCAGTCCATTGGGAAAAGTTATAAATTTAATATACGATTGGACGGAAGATGATGTATGGCAATTTATTCATTGTAATTTGATTGATTATTGTAAATTGTATGATGAGGGATGGGAGAGAATAGGATGTGTAGGATGTCCTTTGGCTTATCATGTTAAAATAGAATTTGATTTTGAACGTTATCCGCTATATATGAAAGCATATATTAAATCCTTTGATAGAATGTTAGAGTATCAAAAAAGTATAGGAAAAGAGCGTAAAACATGGAAAACAGGTTTAGAAGTTTTTGACTGGTGGGTATATAGTAATGCCTATATATCTAAAAAACGACTTTCAAAATATCCAACAGAATGTTCTAACTGTAAATATTTAGGGCACAAATTAATGTGTGAATTTTATTGCGATTTAATCAGCAATAAAGAATTTCTGAAAAATGTCTGAGAAAGGCGGTAGGCTATGCTGAAATTGGTTTTATACGGGGTACCGGTGACGAAGAAGAACAGCGGGCAGATATGGATTAACCAAAAGACGAACAAACCGTTTATCGCGCCGAGTAAGGCGTATAAGGCATATGAGAAAGATTGCGGCAGACAGATAACAGGCGATAAAAAGCAGCACATCGATGTGCCGATTAATCTAAAATGCGTGTATTATATGCCGAGCCGCCGCAAGGTGGATTTGTGCAATCTGCTGGGCGCGACATGCGACATCTTGGTCAAATTCGGCGTGATCGCGGATGATAACAGCAAAATTGTGCAAAGTCATGACGGGTCAAGGGTGCTGCTGGATAAAGATAACCCACGGGTGGAGATAGAGATCGAGGAGGTATAGTCATGCACGAGGGTATGAAAATTATCGACAAGGAAGAAGCGGCGGAATTATTTGACAAAGGCGAGGCGGTATATCGGCTGTATGATGACGGGTCAGAGTCGCTTGTCTGGGAAAAAGCAGAAATTTATTGGCATTACGGCGAGTGCGGAATTGAGGAGGAGTGATTATGTCGCAAGGTGAAGCGAGAGCAAGCATTTGCTGAGATTGTACCCGCGCCTACGGACTGGCTGAGGTGCAATGCAGCTGGTTTGGCAAGGAAAAGACGTTGCCCGAGGGGTGCGAGTACGAGGAAAAGCAAATCTGGCCGGGCGCGGAGCGAAGAAAGGCTAATCCCGATGCCTATACGACAGTATATGCAGTGAAAGCGTGCCCGCAATTTTTGGAGGAAACGGCAGAGATAAAAGCTAAGCTAAAAAGTTATCGCATGGCTAAGCTAAGAAAAGAGCGATCGGTAGATATGGCGCACAGGATTTTCAAGCTGATGTTAGGCAGAAAGTAGGAGGATAAACGATGATTTGCGAGGTTTGCAAGGAGCGGATTGAACATGCAGCGAAAAACGAGAGGGACGCGGCTATAGCGCAGCATGGGAAGTTTCACTCGCCGCACGAGGCGTGGGCGGTGCTGAAAGAGGAAGTGGAGGAGATGTGTCAAGAGGTCAATCGAGGCGCGTTTCAAGGTTTGCTATATATGCTGTGGAACGATGTCAAGCATGATAAGAAAACAGATCAAGCTAAGCTGGACGAAATATACGAGAATGCCTTTAAATGCGCCTGCGAGTGTGTGCAGGTAATGGCGATGTGCTTGAAATGGGGTGAGGGGATTGAAAAACGTCCTGATAGCGTGTGAGGAAAGCCAGCGGGTATGCATGGCATTTCGGGAAAAGGGATTTAATGCTTTTTCGTGCGATATTCTCGAATGCAGCGGCGGTCATCCCGAGTGGCATGTTCAAGGTGACGCTTTAAAGCTCATGCGGGCGTATGATTTCGAAACGATGACAGGCGGTCGGCACGTTATCCACGGCTGGGATTTAATTATTGCGCATCCGCCGTGCACCTATCTGACATGCACGGGAAATCGCTGGTTTAACATTGAAAAATACGGCGATAAGGCGCGGGAAAGATATAAAAAAAGAGACAAGGCGGCGGAGTTTTTTATGCGTTTTGCACAGGCGGATTGCCCGCATATAGCGATAGAAAATCCGATAGGCTATATGTCGACATTTTATCGTAAACCAGACCAGATCGTCCAGCCGTTTTGGTTTGGCGATGCGGAAAGAAAGGCTACCTGCTTATGGCTGAAAGATTTACCTAAGCTGGAAGCGACAAAGACGGTTGAACCGATAGTTTGCCGGTATAGGAACGGGCGCACGGATCCTGCTTGGCACATGAACACAATCAGTTTGCCGGCGGAAGAAAGAGCAAAAGTGCGATCTAAGACGTTTCCGGGGATAGCCAAAGCTATGGCGGAGCAATGGGGAAATTATTTGTTGGGGGATTAAGCAATGAGCACAGCGAAGAGTAAAAAGGCGAACTTAGAGGCGATGAAGATTAACGCCATGGTGAATGCGGAGTTAAAGCGAGCCTTTAGCAACGGAGTGTATGCGGGGACGGGCAAAACCTTAACGCTGATGTGTTATATTTTGCATAACAGTTTCGGTTTCGGCGAGAAAAGGCTAAAAAAGATTGTAAAGGAGGGTGCATATCTGGCGAAGTGCACCGATGAGGGGCGTTTGAGCTTGGATGATATGACGGCGGTTTTGCAGGACGAGTGCAATTTCAGCATAGAGGAGTTGGTGGACGATGAAGATGCAGAAGTGGAATAACAAAAAGGGCGAGAGACAAGGGGGAGATATGATTGTCTATGAAAATAATTGCTTGTTTAAGCCTTTGGGCTGTATTTATTATAGTTGCATGTGCAGATATATATTTTTCATGGAAAAGCTATAAGAGCCAAGTTAAACTGATAGAAATGTATGAAAAGGAGATAGTTGAAGCTTACGAGGAGTTAATAAAGGCGCATAAGCAGGTACAAGTATTGATACGAACTGTTGGGTGTGTTGCAGATGATTTAGAATATATGTTAAATAAAATGAAAAAGGAGGCCGAATGATGGATATTTGCTATGATGAGGAAAAGGGAACATGGAGTGAATGCAAGTCTTACACTGTCATTAACGTTGCTACAGAGGAAGATTTTAAAGCATTGCAAGACGCTGTAGAAAAGCAGAAAGGGCGAAAGTGTGAACGGGTAAAGCTGCAAGAAGATATAAAAATCGGCAATGGCACATTCAGAAAGGGAACGAGTGTTTGTGGGAAATGCCCTGCGTGTGAGAGCTGGGTGCAAATTCAAGATAAGTATTGCCGATACTGTGGACAGAAGTTAGATTGGAGCGATGAAAATGAGTGAGTGGATTAGCGTTAAAGATAAACTGCCAAAAGCTGATGGAGAGTATATTGTATATGCCCAAGATGAAAATTCACCATCCGGCGAGGGTGTTTGGTACGATAATGTAGTTGTCGTTGCAACATATTTTTTTGGCGAATGGACTTGGCATGAAAATGGTAATGAGTACGATATAACGGATATTGTCACGCATTGGATGCCATTGCCTGAACCACCGCGAATGGAGGGAGAATAATGTCGATAGGAGACGGATACCAAACATATTCGGATAGTACGTTGAAAAATTGTAAAAAAGATGAATTAATCGGATTTATCCGCGTTTTAGAGGAAAATTTACGAAATGCGTATGAAAGGTTGGACAATCAGGCTATAATTTTGCATGACCGAGAGCCTGTAAAACACGCAAGCTGGATATATTGCGATTTAGATGGCACCGGCATTTGTAGTAGCTGCCGTAGTTATGGCAACAGTCAAGATAGTTATTGCTCTAATTGCGGTGCGAAGATGGATTTGGAGGGTGAGCAAGTGGAGACACATCAAGTGGTGTAGGAGGGAAAAAATGAGCATATTGTTTGCCAATGAGGAAGTCATAGAGGAAGTGGTGTCGGTGATACGGTGTGCGAGATGCCGATATTGGCACCGATATAGCAGCAGCAGCCGCAAAGGCAGATGTAACGGATTGATTTTGTATCTGAACGGCGAGCTGGAAACGCCGGAGGATTTCTTTTGTGCGGATGGGGAGGAGAGGTAGTGATGGATAATTTTTTGATACCGACCTTATTATTACTGGTAATTACTTTATGTTTATTTGGTTTGCAAATGTCGGAAATGCTCAAGGAATTGAAATATCTCCAACATTTAATGCAGCCGTATCGGTCAGAAGTATGGGAGTATTTTAGTAAAAAGGAGGAATAAAAATGGCAGATTGCAGTAAAACAGAGGTGTTTTTTGAAGAGTTGGATAGAATGTGCGAAACAGTTAACAAATATGGCGAGGCAGAAGATTGTGTTTTTTATAAGCCAAATTATGGCTGTTGCGGTTATATGCATTGGCTTCCGGACGGCGTGGAAAAAGCGGTAACGGTCTTGCAAAAATGGAGCGACGAACATCCAAAGAAAACGCGGCAGAGCGAGTTTTTGAAGATGTATCCTAATGCCATGTTATGCGAGGGAGAATATCTAAATATCTCACCATGTCATTTAGATAGAAATATTAGAAAAGGCTGCTTGGAAAGTTGTATTAATTGCCATCGTGAATATTGGTTGGCGGAGGTGGAGTAGATGAAGTATGAGTACGAGATTATAGAAGTAACGCCATATAACAGTATAAGCAAAGACACTAAAGAGCTTGATTCCTATGGAAAGTGGGGATATAAAGTAGTAGGTGTTTACCAAACTAAAAATGAACAAGGTTTCAACGTTGAGAGGATAATTTTGATGAGGGATTGATTAAGCCGAGGAGGGATTATAATGACGGCGATGAAATGTGACCGCTGCGGGAAGTATTATGATTATTATTTCGAGCGTGAAGTAAACGGCGAAAATGTGAGGTCACAAAATAGCATTTTTTTATACTTTAAAGATAAATACGGCAATTTGGGCGAAAAGGAATACTATGACCTTTGTCCGGAGTGCATGGCGAAGTTAAAAGAGTTTTTAGATGGGAATTTTACAGCTTATGACGAAATCGAGGCGTCGATAAGCAAAGCTATTAAAGATATAGAAAAAGGTTTTCTAGAAGAATGGCAACGCTTAATCGACGGTAACGTTTCGGAGAAGTAAGCAGAAAGAGGAGGGATGATAATGAGTAACGTGTTGAAGTGTGACCGCTGCGGGAAGATTTATGGGTATTATTCGACGAGAAGATACAAAATTAAGGACATAGAAATAGATGCCAATAGTATTTCATTAACGGTTTCCAAACCAAATGGCTCATCCGTGGGAACGCGCCCACTGGATCTTTGCCCGGAGTGTATGGATAAAATGGTTGATTTTTTGGAGGGGCGGAATGATGATAAACCAAAAAATAAATTTAAGGTTAAAAATTTGCTATGAGCAGCTAATGCATGTTTTACAAGAAAACAACGAAAATGCCAAAGCGGCGGTTATGGTGTTTAAGCATTTCGGAGAAGTAAGCAGAAAAGCGAAAGAGGGGCGGAGATGAGTAAAAACGGATATTTATAATACGGATCAAAGATACAAAATCATTTATGCCGATCCGCCGTGGGATTATAGGCAGAGCGGATCGCGAGGCGTGGCTAAGCGGCATTATCAGACGATGAAAACAGAGGATATTTGCCGGCTGCCGATACGGGATATAGCCACGGATGACGCGCTGTGTTTTATGTGGGCGACGTTTCCCAATATTGGGCAGGCATTGGCAGTAATGGCGGCGTGGGGTTTTCAGTATAAAACGGCGGCGTTTGTCTGGATAAAGAAATATCAAAAAAGCAATAAAAATTTTATGGGCATGGGCGCATATACGAGGGCAAATGCGGAGGTTTGCCTGCTGGGGATCAGCTCTAGGACAAAAGCAAAAGAGTGCGTAAGGTCTCATGCGGTGCAGCAGGTGATAGAGGCACCGATTGAGAAACACAGCAAAAAGCCTGATATTGTGCGAGACAGGATTATCGAATTATGCGGCGATGTGCCGAAGATCGAGCTTTTTGCCCGGCAAAAAGTCGAGGGTTGGGATTGCTGGGGAAATGAGGTGGAGTAAGTGGCGAAAAAAGAAAGTGATTTGCAAAAGCAGGCTAAGAAGATTTTGAAGATAGCGAAAGATGCGGAGATTGAGGATAATTTTTTCTTTAAAACGACGTTTGAGCGCTATTTGCAACAGGTACAGCTGGCGGCGGAGCTGAGCGAGCAGTTGACGGAGAAAGAGGCGGACGAATATGCGGATTTGGGGAAGCTGTTTAATGCGACGTGTGACGGGGCGAATAAAACGGCGCGAATGCTTATTGAGATGATCGGCAAGATCGTGGAGAAGAAAAGTGATGATGAGGAGATGTAGGAGATGACGAGCAAGGAAGAATTGAGTTTGTTACGGCAGCACAAGGCGGTAATTGACAGGATTGCGGCGGAAAAGGCGGAGCTGGAGGATGTGCTGTATAAGTGTACTTCGCGTTCGGACGGTATGCCGAAGAGCGGCGGAGGGGATCGGATGGGGTCATTGGTGGCGAGGGTGGCGGATTTGCAGGATGATTTGGCGGCGGAGCTGGATCGATATTTGCGGGTGCGCGATATGATAACGGCGAAGATCGGGTGTTTGAAAGATGAGCGCTATCGCGATGTGCTGGTGTATCGGTATGTGGCTGGGTTGGACTGGGGGAGTGTGGCTAAGGTGATGCATTACAGTATTGATCATGTGTATCGTTTGCATGGCGGGGCATTGGTGGCATATGGTGAGATAGAAAGATGACAGTAAATGCAAGTAGTTTATGTGTTATTATGGTAGCGTGATAATTAGTAATCAGGTTTGTTTTGACATAATATCTCCTTTTGGCGAGGGGCACAGGCGTTAGAGCTTGTGCTCTTTTGCTTTGGATGCGGCGGTTTATGGGGGCGGTGATGGTGTGACGGAGAAAGAGCTGGCGAGGCTGCAGGAAATGCTTGCGGCGGATAAGGGTGATTTGTTTTATCACTGGTCGGCGTGGGAGCGGCTGCGGGATGAGGTGCTGCGGCTGGATCATTATGAATGCCAGTTGTGTAAGGCGCGCGGGTGTTATGCTAAGGCGGTGGTGGTGCATCATGTGGCGCATGTTAAGGATAGGCCGGACTTGGCGCTGTCGTTGTATGGTGACGACGGGGAGCGGCAGTTGATTAGTGTGTGCAAGCGCTGTCATGAGGAGCTGCATCCGGAAGCGTTTCGGCAGTACGGCGGCGGGGAGAAAGAGGAACCGTTGACGGAGGAGCGGTGGGATTGAGCGTGCGTGAAAATTATTCGCATGTGGGATACCCCCCGGTCGAAAAAAACGAGTTTTTTGGCGCAGGAGGACTG
>ERZ773116.1154-NODE-1154-length-25896-cov-4.431020_pt1 | contig 25896 bp, 25 predicted proteins | sample MGYA00580563_ERZ773116 | MGnify/ENA primary metagenome ERZ773116 (study PRJEB29015, sample SAMEA2737864) | human gut metagenome | biome: human gut; feature: human-associated habitat; material: faeces | place: China | collected 2012 ... | reverse complement strand
TGGTCTCGGTAGAACCACCCAGACGCTGACGCCGGATACCCTGAGTACCATCAGCAGCCTCGGATACAACGAACACGCTATTGTCCTCAACAACGAAGACAGGGGAGTCACCCTCGGCAACATTCCGCATCTCAGCCAGAGCGTTGAAATATTCGTCGCCCTGTAGACCCTCAACAACAGTCTTAGACAGAATGGTTTCAATCAGGGTGAACAGACCCTGGCACTTGCCGTCACGAATATCCTTGTAGTCCAGATAGGTCTTGCCGTTGTTCTTTTCGATCAGAGCCTGACGCAGAACGTCCTGAGACTGAGCAACACTATACTTTTCAACTCGGCCATGATAGGCATCGATAGCAAAGATGACCCAGTCCGGTATCAGCAGACGACGGAAGAAAACATTGTCAAAACTCAAGAAGTTATTGAATATTATGGGAAGTATTGGCTGATTTGTCATACGGATATGCAAAAAATCGGCTTATAAGTGAAGGGGTTATCATTGTCCTTTCGCTGTACCTTCTCAATTACATATCCAGAAGCGGAAATACATCCGCTGGTGTGCCATGCAAAAGACAGAGAATTGGCAAGCGACATTGGAAAACGCGCGATGACCCACCTGTGCAGTTCATCTGCATCAATGCGGCAAGAAAGGTGGCTAGCGGGTCCGTTGGTTCAGAAAACAGGCCGTGGCCGACCTGTCTCGCGATGACAGCACCAGTGTTGGTACTCCTGCCCAGCCGCAGTTACACGCAATGGGGGCAGCTCGGAGAGATCCTCGGAGGGGTGCAAGTCCCGTGACGCGCAGCCAAGCGCGGTTTCCGTTTCTGCCCTAGCCTGGGGAAGTAGTGTCAGGAATACAGGCAATCATTCGTTCAAAATCAAATTTCAGAAGGGAGCCGCCCTGCTGTGCCAAAATGGATGCAGTAGGGCGGCTTTTCATATAGGAGAACAAAATGAATGCCAATATAAATTACTGCGGTGTTATCATCCTGCTGCGCAAACTGGTGGCATCAGGACACTGCACGAAAAAGGAAGCGGGCAGAATTGCTGCCCGGATCGCAAAACAGACCGGTGCGGACATTATTCTTTCGATATAAATATATTCAATTACCACTAGCTATTCCGCGAAAGGTGTGGTAATGTTTGTTGCTAACAAGGGGGTGAAGTGATGGCAACGGCAAGGGATAACCTGGCAAGAAAACAGATTTACATACCGGCAATGCAACCGGAGGAGGAAATCGTCCTGCGGGTTGCTGCCTACTGCCGTGTCAGCTCTGATTCGGAAGATCAGCTGAACAGCTTTGCCGCCCAGAATACCCACTATAACAGTCTCATCAAATCCCATGCCAAGTGGGAGTTGGTGGATATCTATGCCGATGAGGGAATCACCGGCACATCAGCGAAAAAGCGTGGAGACTTCCAGCGGATGCTGGAGGACTGCCGCAAGGGAAAGATCGATAAAATCCTAGTGAAGTCCATCTCCCGGTTTGCCAGAAATACAAAGGACTGCTTGGAGGCGGTTCGGGAGCTGCGGACATTGGGAATCAGCATTTTCTTCGAGGAGCATAACATTGATACCAAAATGGTTTCCAGCGAGATGCTGACCTCCGTGATTGCCGCATGTGCCCAGGCAGAAAGTGAGTCCATTTCACAAAATATGAAATGGAGCATTCAGAAGAAGATGCGCAATGGTACCTATGTCGCAACCCATGTGCCATTCGGATTCCGCAGAGAGGATGGACAGCTTGTTATTGATGAAGATGAAGCTGTCTATGTCCGCTACCTGTTTTCCCGATACCTGGCAGGAGCAAATGCCCACGAGATAGCCGAGGAATTCCTGCGCAGAAGCGCAAATGAACCTGTTCTGTCCAGGCGGAAATGGACACACCGAACAGTTATTGAAATGTTGATTAACGAGAAGTATACAGGGGATGTTTTGCATCAGAAAACATATATGACCGATACACTGCCCCGGCAGTGCGTGCGTAATCATGGACAGGTGGATCAGTATTATGTGAGCAGCGTCCACCCTGCCATCATTGACCGGGATTCTTTTCAGGCGGCTCAGGAATTGCTCCAGAAAAGGAAAAAGGATCATCCCCCTCACAGGCGAAGGGCTTCTGTTTTCATTGGCACGGCAGTCTGTGCAAAGTGCGGCGGAGGATTCCGCAGCTGTGAATCAAGCGGAAAGCGTTACTGTGTGTGCCGCAGACATGCGCACAATGCAGAAGCCTGTGATATGCCGCCAATTCCCGAGGATGCCATCATGCAGGCATTCCTTCGGCTGTATGATAACCTCAAGCATGGGGAAATCCTACAGTTTACGCAGAAGACCCTGTCCACGATCCGCAACCGTAAAATGTTGTGGAGTACGGATATTGTGGCATTGAATCAGAGAATTTCAGATCTATCCAGTCAGAGTCACAGATTGTCCACGCTGAACCGGCGGGGCATGGTTGACCCTGATATTTTTATAGCTAAGACCAATCAGCTGGCAGAGCAGCTTCGCAACGTCAAACAGCAGAAAGAACAATTCATGCGGCAGGAGGATCGCAGCATCCTCGACAGTACCGAGCAGCTGTTGGAAACCGTGGAGGCCGGACCGGAAGTGCTGGAAGCCTTCGATGAGGAGCTGTTCTGCGAGCTGATTGACAAAATCATTGTGGAAAGCAGTACAAAAATACGGTTCCGGCTGAAGAACGGGCTGGAGCTGCCGGAAACAATGGAAAGGACGGTGCGGTAAGTGGGTTCCAATCGTGCACTACCATTCGGCTACAAAATGGAATTCGGCAGGATTGTAATCTTCCCAGAGGAAGCTGGCTGGGTTACATACCTGTTCGACCAGTATCTGCTGGGGGCTTCCTATAAGGGGCTGTCAGACGAGATGAACGGGTACGGTGTTCACTATGACAGCGAGAAGCCTTGGAACAAAAATATGATAGCCCGGATTTTGCAGGACTGCCGATACACCGGCGAAGGTGGGTTCCCGAGGATTATTGACCCCGCTGTATTTCAAAGCTCTGAGGAAAAGCGCAGGAAGAAAGCCACTGCCCCGGAAAAAACAGAGGTACAGAAAATCCTGCGGCGCAAATGCGGCTGCCGAATCACAGCCCACATAGAGCATGAGGTTCTGTACCTGCTGAATCACCTTGCCGCCCACCCAGAGCAGATCGCAACACCCGATTCCCCCAAAGCCCCGCTCTCACGGTTGAAAGAGTTGAAATCCGAACTTGATGAGCTGATCAGCCAGCTTCCTGTGGATGAGGAGCGGGCTTGGGCGGTGCTGCAGGAGGCAGCGGCGGCGATGTATGAAGCTATGGACCCCAGAGAATACGAAACCCAGCGCATGCGGCGGGTATTCCAAAGAGAGAAACCACGCTCCGAGCTGGATGCCAAGCTCATCGACGCGAGCATATCCGCGATCATGGTGGATAGCAACGGAAACGTTAAAATCCGTCTGAAAAACGATCAAACAATCGAAAGAGGTGAGAAAAGTGAGTGATTCCAAAAGAATTGTTACCCTGATTCCCGCAAAACCGCTGGCAGAGCGGCAGGCTATGAAGCGGCAGCTTCGGGTTGCTGCCTACTGCCGTGTTTCCACAGAGGAAGAAGAACAGCAGTCCAGCTATGAAGCCCAATGTACCTATTACACAGACAAAATCATGACCAATCCTGAGTGGACTATGGCGGGGATTTTTGCTGACGAGGGCATCACAGGCACATCCACCAAAAAGCGGGATGATTTCAACCGCATGATCCGAAGGTGCAAAGCAAAGAAGATCGATCTGATTCTGACCAAGTCCATCTCCCGGTTTGCTAGGAACACGCTGGACACCATCAACTACACCCGTATGCTCCGGGCCATGGGCATTGGGGTGTTTTTTGAGAAGGAGAACATCAACACCCTGGACATGGACAGCGAGATGCTGATTACTATGCTGGGTGCCTTTGCTCAGGCGGAAAGTGAGTCCATCTCCCGAAATGTGGCCTGGGGCAAGCGCCAGGCGATCCGGGAGGGCAAGGTTCATGTGAATTTCAAACGCCTCTATGGGTACGTCCTGCGGGAAGATGGAATCCCCGATATTGATTCAGAAAAAGCAAATGTGGTCAGACTTATTTTCGAACGGTATGTGGCAGGGGACAGTTTGCGCATGATTACCTATCGACTGAATAATGCGGGAATTTTGAACCCGTCAGGAGAACCCGAGTGGAAGTCAGCTACCATCAGATCGATACTTATGAACGAAAAATACTGCGGCGATGTGCTTGGACAGAAGACGTTCAAGGAAGGTGTCATCGGGGGAAAAGTTCAGAAGAATACCGGGCAACTCCCACAGGTGCTGATACAGAACAATCACCCCGCAATTATCAGCCGGGAGCTGTTCTATGCGGTTCAGGAGGAAACAAAGCGCCGGACTGCGGCAAAGAGCCCTTCCACGAAGTCCCCCACAGGAAGGTCCAGCTATACAAGCAAATATGCCCTGTCAGAACGGCTTGTATGCGGGGAGTGCGGTACCTTATACCGAAGGTGTACCTGGAACGGAAAAGAGCAAAAACGGATCGTCTGGCGATGCGTTAGCCGATTGGACTATGGGAAAAAATACTGTCATAACTCCCCCACGATGGATGAGGTCCCTCTTCAAAAAACAATTATGGCGGCATTGAATACAAAAATGCCTCCCAAGCTGGATGTGGTAACACAGATTACCGATGCCTTGCTGCAGGAGGCCGTGCCTTCAAGGGGCAGTGCAATGACCCTCGGAGAGGTGAAACGAAGGATCGAGGAGCTTACGGCGGAATTCGATCAGCTTCTGGAACTGAATGCCTGTGGTAATAAAGCCGACAGGCGGTTTGCAGAAATCGCCAAAGAGATGGCAGAACTGAAACGACAGCAGGAGCGTATCGCCGCCCAGCTCCGCAATAACCAGGAAGCGCAGGAGCGTGCGCATACAATAGTAGCTGCTCTGGATCAGGAGGATCACCATTTAAACGAGTGGGATGAAGAAATGATCCGGCAGCTTGTACATACGGTAAAGGTGATTTCAGCGGATCATATCAGAGTGTACCTAAATGACGGCACGGAAATTGATCAGACGGTCAGCCCTTGACAGAAAGCGGAATCGTGGTATAATGAACATAGAAAAGGGCGCTGCCGATAGACGGTTAGCCCCCTAGTTGATTACAAGAAGTAAACCGCACTAGGTGGGACTGGGGCGGTTTACTTCTTTTTTATGATCGTAATGATCAAACCGGCAAAGGAAATGAGTACCAGCAAGAGCTGAAACAGTTCTTCATATGTAACCACATTCACATCACCACCCCCTTCCGGCAAGGACAGGGGGCAAAGAAGGCTCACCCCCTGAAAGAGGGGGATAACCGCCTAAGCGTCTGGCAGCGCCCGGTTCCATAAGGAACCACGCTTATTCTATCAGATGACAGGATTCCTGTCAAAACATATTTTCGACAAGCCAACTGCTCGTGCGGTTGGCTTTTTTCTTTGTGGGAGGTACAAATCCTAAGTGTACAGCGAATTGACTATGGGTAGCTTGTTCGATGGAATTGGCGGCTTCCCACTGGCAGCGGTGCGCAATGGCATCCGGCCGGTGTGGGCCAGCGAAATTGAAGCCTTTCCAATTGAAGTGACCAAGCTGCGATTCCCCGACATGATTCATGTAGGGGACATTACGAAGCTGGACGGCGCAAAACTGCCGCCGGTAGATATTATTTGCGGAGGCAGTCCTTGCCAGGACTGTCTGTGGCCGGGGCGCGAGCCGGTTTAGCTGGCGCCCGCTCCGGCCTGTTTATGGAGCAAGTCAGAGTAATAAAGGAGATGAGAGCAGCTGACATACAGCGAGGAAGATCAATTAAGCATATTCGACCCAGATTCGGAGTTTGGGAGAATGTCCCTGGAGCTTTCTCCAGCGGATCGCCCAAAGGGGAGGATTTCCGGATCGTCCTCGAAGAATTCCTCCGAATTAATTTCGATTCTGTTTATGTCCCTCGACCTTACACCGGGCGCTGGGAATCTGCTGGACGAATTCTATTGGGAGATACTTTCTCCCTGGCGTGGAGAGTCTTTGATACTCAATACTGGCCCGGCACCCCCCAGCGGCGCCGCCGGATCTATCTTGTGGTCGATTTTGGAGGAGAGACCGCACCAAAAATACTTTTTGACCAGGAGAGCCTGTGCCGGGATTATTCGGCGGGCATCCGAACGGGGAAAGCCTCTGCCGGAGCAGCTGCGGATTTCCCTTGAAATCCAGGCAGGGGTCCGGGAAGGTAATCACCAGCCCGCTTTGGGCAGATCAGTGGCATTCGCCGCCAACCAGCGGGATGAGGTACGGGATTTGCATGCTGTAAGCGTTGCATTAGGTGCCCAACCGGGTATGAAGCAGCAGACCTTCATTGCCAGCGACGTTGTCACCAAAGGAAATGGGAATTGCTTCTTGACAGAGAATGTGCATACCGCGCTTTCTGCTGGCGGAGGACAGGCAGGCCAGGGGTATCCCTGTGGGTTCGCGGCGGGGTTCTGTTCGGAGTCGTCCAAGAGCGCCCGGGGGATCGGCTATCAGGAAGAATGCGCCCCTACGCTGAAAGCGGTGGAGAAAGGCCCCAGCGTTATGTGCCTGAACGATCAGGGCGGACGGGTTATGGACTGCACAGAGAATATCACCGGCACACTTCGGGCACAGATGCACAGCCATCAGCCGCTGATCCTGGAATCCAATCAGGAACACGCGCGGGTACGAACAGATGGGATATCTCCAACGCTTCCTGCTTCCATGGGCATGGATGGAGGGTATGTGCCCATGGTGTATGAAAATCATGGTATAGATGCCCGATACACCGGGCCATATGAAGTGTCCCCAACAATTTCAGCCCGATGTGGTACGGGCGGAAATAATGTTCCGCTGGTAGAAGAACCACCGACAGCCTTTTGTATATCCGGGAACATTGTTGACCGGAAACCCCATAATGGCGGCAATGGACTTGGCATCAATGAAGACGTGGCATTCTCCCTGACAACAGCGGATCGCCATGCGGTCTTCAGCCGCCAGCGGGTGGATGTGTTTGCGGAGAACGAGGTCGCCAGCACGGAGAGCGCCCGGCAGCATAAGGATGCCACAGACCTGGTGATGCAGCCTCCTGCTGACGAGGAGAAATCGTGTATCCTGCGTGGCACCAACCTGATTCGCCGCTTGACGCCCCTTGAGTGCGAGCGTTTGCAGGGTTTCCCGGACGGGTGGACAAACATCCCAGGGGCTTCGGATTCCGCCCGTTACAAGGCACTGGGGAACAGTGTGGCCATCCCCTGCGTGGAGTACGTTATGCGGGGAATCGCAATCGTCCTGCGAAGCGAACGCAGGAGGCGAGTCTGGATTGTGATTCTCATTGTTGTGCCCAAAAGCAGAAGCGCCGGAATCTGAATGAAACCGGCGCTCCTGTTGTTATTTGATTTCCTGCTCAATGTTGTCAAAGAGATCGTCATTGAAAAACTGCCGCAGGGTGATACCCAGCCCATCGCAGAGCTTCTGCAGGGAAACCACACCGGGATTCTGGCTCTTTGCGTTGAGCATACTGTAAACCGTGGAGGGGGACACTCCCGCACTACCGGCGAGGGCGTTGATGGCAATTCCACGTTCTGCGCACAGCGCCAGAATTCTGGCGGCGACTGCTTCTTTGGCGTTCATAAAACATCATCCTTCTGTACGATATATCGCTGACTGTATTCTATAAAAAGTTGGGATATATCGAGTGGGATATATCGCAATTATGAAGAGCCTGTGGTAAAATATGCGATATATCGTAAAATGGGGAGGAAGGTTTTATGGAGCTGAGAGCGAAAACCTGCTGCTTTACGGGGCATCGAAGCCTGAGCGGTGAGGAAAAGTTGAAAGCGGCTGTTCGTTTACGCAGAGTGATTGAGGAGCAGATCAAGGCTGGGATTGTGTTTTACGGAGCCGGAGGCGCAAGGGGGTTCGATACTCTTGCGGCGCAGACGGTTTTGGATATGAAAAAAGATTACCCTCAGCTGCGCCTGATTCTGGTACTGCCTTGTGAGGATCAGACCAGAGGATGGCGCAGTGAGGATATTGCAGTTTATGAGGATATCAAGCGCAGAAGCGATAAGGTTGTGTATGCGTCCAGGGAATATACACCGGACTGCATGCACAGGAGGAATCGCCATCTGGTGGATCACAGCGGAACCTGTATCTGCTACCTGACAAGAAGCACCGGTGGAACGGCATATACCGTGGATTATGCCCGAAAAAAGGGGCTGCGCATTATCAATGTTGCGAACGACTTTTAAGCAACACAGCTTTTCAGATACTTCATTCTCCCTCATTTTTGGGATGAGTTTCGGCGTGAGAGAAGTTCCATAGGTGAGAAGGTCCGGCCCATTGACCGGCTCCTCTCACCTTTTCTTTTTACAATCAGAATAACTAAGGAGGTTATCATCATAAGACAACAGAACGCATTATCCAGGCATCAGTTTAAGGAAACCGAATTCAATGGGAAGGATTACAAGTTCAATATGCAGCCCGGTGAATTCGTAGCCACCATCGACTGTAAGCGGTGGGGCAAACGGAAGAAGCTGATCACCTACATGACCTTCGCGGATGGCCGCAGAGTTGTGGCCCCAACCTGGCCCCGGGGCCGGTATGAGGGCCTGGCAAATATGGAAATTGGCTCAAAAATCCGTGTGCTGTATGAGGAGAACCGAAGCGGAACGCTCTGCATCCGCCGTGCAGTTCTTCTGGCGGAACCAAGTGAGATAATCTCACGATCGGAATTGATTCAGCTCATGGAGCAGCGCGGTTGACAGGCCGGTTTTGAAGCGGTAAAATGGGGAATCATAAAGAAGCGAGGTGATTCCCATGTGCGGAAGATTTTATGTGCCGGAAGATGACAGCGCCGAAACGATCCGGGCCATTTTGGATCATCTGGAACACCGTAATGTGAAGGTGAAAACAGGGGATGTCTTTCCGGGAGATGTTGCAGCGGTGGTTGCCAGCAACAGGCATTTGGAGCCGCAGCCCTTTGCCATGGAATGGGGATATCACCTCTCCGATGGAAAACGGATCATCAATGCCCGAAGTGAGACCGCCGCACAGAAGGCCATGTTTGCCGATGGCATCCGCCAGCGCCGGTGCCTGATCCCGGCCCAGCATTACTATGAGTGGGAAAAGGCAGACGGCAGAAAAGTGAAATATGCCATTGAACCAAAGGGTTCGGATGGATTTTTCCTCGCAGGGATCTATCGCCTCGAAGCGGGAAAGCCGGTGTTCACAGTCCTGACCCGAAGTGCTGCGGAGGGTATTGCTTTCATCCACGAACGAATGCCGGTGATTTTGCCCAATGAGGCAACCACAGATTGGCTGAATCCCAAATATCATGGCGATGATATTTTGAAGACAGCTATGACCCAAATGGAATATGAGGCTTGCTGAGATGACGGCGCATGACTATTAGGTGTTATGTGCCGTTTCCTTATATCGGGACATGAGAAAACCGCTTTGGGGCACACTATTGAAAACAGAATTGAGGTGTGTTCACATGGCAGTATCCCATAGAGGGGCGATTTCTTTCGGTATGGTTCATATCCCAGTTGGGCTGTACACCGCAACACAGGACAATGATATTCATTTCAACCAGCTGTGCAAGGAGGATGGCAGCCGGGTGAAGTACAAAAAGGTCTGCTCCGGCTGCGGCAAGGAGATCGGCGCGGGAGATATCGTTAAAGGTTTTGAATATGAGAAAGGAAAGTATGTGACCCTGACGGACGATGATTTTGAAAAGGCCAAGTCTGAAAAGGACAAGACCATCCACATCCTCCATTTTACCGACCTACAAAATATCCGCCCCATCTATTATGATAAGACCTACCATGCCGTCCCGGAGCAGGGAGGGGACAAAGCCTTTGAACTGCTCCGCCGGGCCATGAAAGAGGAAAACAAGGTTGCTGTTGCCAAGACAGTCATGGGCACCAAGGAGAAGCTGCTGGCCCTGATCCCCACGGAGGACGGTATCCTGGTGGAGACCCTGCTCTTTGCCGAGGAGGTCAAAGAAACTCCCAAGGAATTGGGCCATCCTCAGGTGCAGGAAGCAGAGTTGACCATGGCGAAAACGCTCATCAATGCCATGGTGCAGCCCTTCCGGCCAGAACAGTACCAAGACGAGTATAAAGCCAAGCTCTGGGAGATCATCAACAAGAAGATCCAGGGCAAGGAGATCACGGCCCCGGCGGAAAACATTCAGGTCAATGTGATCGATATCATGGAAGCGCTGAAGCAGAGCCTTGCCAAGGTCAAGTCCAATGGGTGACTGGTTTCAGGATAAGGTTATCAAGCCCATGCTCATCGGCGCGGAAGGGGAGGCCTTTGATTCTCCCGACTACCTGTATGAGCTGAAGCTGGACGGGGAGCGGTGTGTTGCCTATCTGGATGAAAGTGGAACGGATCTGCGGAACAAGCGGAATTTGAAAATGCTGCCCAAGGTCCCGGAGCTATCTGAGATTCATACGCAGGTCAAATGTCGCTGCATTCTGGATGGGGAACTGGCGGTGATCCACGACGGTAAGCCGGATTTCTTTCTTATCCAGCGGCGCTCCATGATGTCCAACCCTGTGAAGATCCAGCTGGAAGCCCAGCGGCATCCCGCCTGTTTTACTGCCTTTGATATTCTCTACTATGAGGATCATCCCGTTACAGACTTGCCGCTGATGGAGCGGAAGAAGCTGCTGGAATCCGTTATCAAAGAGGAATCTCCACGCTTTGCGGTGTCTCGCTGGATTGAGGGGCAGGGGATTGCGTTCTATGAACTGGCGAAGGCTCAGAATTTAGAGGGGATCGTTGCAAAACGGAAAGACAGCAGGTATTATTGTGATAAGCGGACAAAGGACTGGATCAAGTGCAAATTCCTGAAGGATTCCGACTATGTGGTCTGTGGTTACATCCCCAAGGAGAACCATATGACCAGCCTTGTCTTGGGACAGTACCAGGAGGGAAAGCTCGTGTATAAAGGCCATGTCACCCTTGGCGTAGGCGGGGAAGCATTTCAGAAGATACGCACTGTCCCCACTTTACAAGAACCGCCAATGGATATCCCGGGAGGAAATGAACATGCAATTTGGGTGCAGCCCCAATTGGTCTGCACCGTGAAATATATGATGAAAACCGAATCCGGCAGCTTGCGCCAGCCGGTGTTCAAGGGCTTGCGGGAGGATAAACGCCCGGAAGAATGTGGGGAGGATTGAAATGGCGAACCGATTGAAACAGGAAAAATCGCCGTATCTTATGCAGCATGGGGAAAATCCCGTGGACTGGTATCCCTGGTGTGAGGAAGCGTTCCAGAAAGCGGCAAGGGAGGATAAGCCGATATTCCTCAGTATCGGGTACTCTACCTGCCACTGGTGCCATGTTATGGCTCATGAATCCTTTGAGGATCAGGAGGTTGCGAGTCTCCTTAACCGCGAGTTCATCAGCATCAAGGTGGACCGGGAAGAGCGCCCGGACATTGATGCGGTGTATATGTCCGTGTGTCAGGCCATGACCGGCTCCGGCGGCTGGCCGTTGACGATCTTCATGACCCCAGAGCAGAAGCCATTCTTTGCCGGAACCTATTTTCCCAAGTATGGCGGCTATGGACGATTTGGACTGATGGATTTGCTTGATCGGGTAGCTTACCTTTGGAAAAACAACCGGGAGGAGCTGCTGCGGGCGGGAAATCAGATTACCGCGGCGATCAATCAGGGGCAGACGGGCAATGGCTCGAAGCCTGACCGCCGGCTGGTGGAACGGGCATACAGTCAGCTTGCCAAGCAATTTGACTATAAATGGGGCGGCTTTGGGGCAGCACCAAAATTCCCGACGCCTCACAATCTGCTGCTTCTCATGCGGTACGCCGATACCTTGCAGGAACCCAACGCCATAAAAATGGTAGAGATCACGCTGGAGGACATGGCGCGCGGCGGCATCTTTGACCATATCGGCGGCGGTTTCTCCCGGTATTCCACGGATGAAATGTGGCTGGTGCCTCACTTTGAAAAGATGCTCTATGACAACGCCCTGCTGCTGATAGCCTATGTCAAAGCCTATCAGCACACCAAACGGGCGTGCTTTGCGGATACGGCCCACCGAACTGCCCGGTATCTCCTGCGGGAACTGACCAGCGAGGAAGGCGGATGCTATTGCGGTCAGGATGCGGACAGTGATGGTGTGGAAGGAAAATACTATGTGTTCACCCCGGAGGAAGTCAAAACGGTTCTGGGGGAGGAAAACGGCGAAGAATTCTGCCGCCTGTATGACATTACCGATTCCGGAAACTTTGAGGGGAAGAGCATCCCCAACCGGATTTACAGTTTAGAAAATGGTTGGGATATGAACGATCCCCGGCTGGAAAAGCTGTATGACTACCGCATAAATCGTACAAAGCTCCACAAGGACGATAAGATTCTGCTTTCCTGGAATGCCTGGGCCATGATCGCACTGGCGAAGGCTGGACAGGTTTTGGAGGAACCGTCCTATCTGGATGCAGCCATCCACATCCATGACTTTATCGAATGCAAGATGGTAACGGGAAATGACCGCCTGTACCTGCGCTACCGGGATGGAGAAGCCGCCTATGCAGGGCAGTTGGAGGACTATGCAGTCTATGCTCTGGCGCTGCTGGAACTGTACCGGGTCACCTTTGATGCCAAGTTTCTGAAAGCTGCTATCCATCGGGCACAACAGATGGTGGAGCTGTTTGAGGATAAGAATAAGGGCGGTTATTTCATGACCGCCTTCGACGGCGAGCAGCTCATTGCCCGACCAAAGGAAACCTATGACGGAGCCATACCATCTGGGAACTCTGTGGCAGCCATGGTGCTGCAAACCCTGGCATCCCTGACCGGGGAGCCGGAGTGGCAGGCGGCGGCTGACAGGCAGCTTTCGTTCCTTGCCGGGGAGATCGGGGAATACCCATCCGCCAGCTGCTTTGGCGTGCTGGCGATGATGGATGCCCTGTATCCCCACCGGGAACTGGTCTGTGCCACAAGTGACGGCCTGCCTAATGAATTGAAGAACTATCTGAAGTCGCATTCAGCGGATGATCTGCAGGTGCTTCTGAAAACCAAGGACAACGCAGAAACGCTTGCGCAGTGTGCCCCGTTCACCAAAGACTATCCCATCCCAGAGCAGGGGACCATGTATTATCTCTGCGAAGGCGGTGCCTGCAAAGCTCCCGTATCTGAGTTCAGCAAGTTGAAGATATAATTTGGGGAGCCTGTGTGCTCCCCAAAAATGTCAATCCCCCAATAAAGATGTAACTGGTAGACAATCGAAAACTATGGGGCGAAAAACCTGAAAATTGTAAATACTGGTTGCGGAGAGAGTAAAAAAGATGTAGAATAAGCATTAATAAAGGATAATACCTTATTATCCTGCATTGAAAACTGCACGGTCGTCAGTTGGAAAACAGCGACGACCGTGCAGTTTATAGAGTATTGATTTTATTCCGGGGATGCTTGGTGGTGAGGATATCTCGTTGCTTCTTTGATGTGACATGCGTGTAAATCTGAGTTGTTACAATGGAGCTATGGCCCAAGAGCTGCTGTATATATCGAATATCTACATCTTCCTCAGCAACAGAGTAGCAAATGAATGACGAAACATATGGGGTGTAATATGTAAATCAATTCCGGCAAGGTTGGTGCACTTATTAACCATAAAACATACGGACTGATCGGATAGCCGGTGGCCCAAACGGTTCACAAAGTCTTGTGAAAAAGCAGAATAGTAGGCGTTAACCGCAGTAAGGACATCTTCGTTACCAATTTGAATAATTCGCTCTTTGGAACCTTTTCCATAGGATTTTACGTTTTTGGGAAAATCCAGCTGATGGCTGGTCTGCTCACATTCCTTTTTAAACGTGTTTTCTAATGCGGAATGTTCTAATTTAATCTTGCAGAGTAAAGAAAAAAGTGTAAAATAGTTAAAAATACAATTTCTGGAGTAAAATGGGGATATATTTGATTTATCCGTGGGCAATTGATCCATAGTACGGAGGGTGTTTTATACAGTTTTAGGTGTGGAGAAACCTGTTGTGGATTGTCAGCGTGGTCAAGTTATGATGGCAAGGTAGCTAGTAAAAGAAAGAGAATTTGTCTAATGGGGGAATTAAAGCAAGATGGACACAAGAGTGAAAGACGGAAAACTTATTTTGGGAGCAAAAGAGTTTGAACTACCGGGTTACAGCATACTTGAAGCAATTGGAGCTGGGGCTAACGCAGAGGTTTTTTTAGTTTATAACGAAGTCCTTGATCGGAATGAAGCATTAAAAGTTTGGCGTCCGCATAAGCATCAAGTGTCTGTTAGCAAAGAACAGTTTTATGCTGAACTACGTAAAAATGCACTTTTTACTGGGAATGACTCGATTGCCACGGTTTACACAGGAGGATACCAAGCAGGTATTTATTACTGCATCATGGAGTACTGTCCAGGAATAACGTTGAAAGAGTTTTTAAAAAGTGATCCATCTTGGCTGTATAGGTGGGGAATTGCTCGGCAAATTTCTGATACAATGAAAATGCTTTATGAGAGAGGTGTTTTTCACGGAGATTTGCACAGTAATAACATAATTATTGACACTGAAAATGAACATAATTTTTTAAAGATTCTCGATCTTGGAACAAGTTTTTTTCTGGAAAAGAGAAATCACAGAAGCGTGATGCGCAGCTGCTATTTGACCTAAGTTTTCAGCTATTACCATGTGCACGAGAATTGGCCTTCTACAATGATCATTCTATTTCTGAACTACCTTCACCGCTTTTGAATCAAGCATTCCGAGCAATAGTCAACATTTCGATGCCAAGATTCAAGGAGGGCGTAGATGCTCTGAATTCCCACTCTTTAGGTGACTATTTATCTCCCGATTATCACGAATTAAGTATGTGGGAAATAGCCAATATGGTTCATAAAACACCGCTTTTTTTGCTATCTCAAGTTGAAAAGTTCCTTGACGATTATGGTTTTAACAGATTGGATTTTTATTTCGAGCTCCATAATATGCTTAACCCGGATATCCCGGTTGACGAAAACAACATAATTGATATTACGACTAAAGCATATTTAAAATTAAATGCTTATCGACTTAACGCAGCAAGCCACAATATCATGAAAAAGTCCGATTTATTGGACAGATAGGATGCTACAATGTTCCCAAAACTGAAGTTAGATAGTATATGAAAACATGAAACAATTGGGTGAATTCGTATGACATCAGAAAAAATGTATGGGGTGTTTGAGTATCAAGAAAAAGAATACCCATTTGTGCTGGAAGAGCAGATTATAACAATTCCTCAGGTTCCGTTTCAATATATGGATGATTTTAAGGATGAGGCTTATATTGAAGAAATCTGGGGTGTTACGAACAACAATCGAAGTGTGGTTTTTGTTGGCTGCCAAGTTTTGAAGAGTAATAAAATAGCATTTGCTATGGAAGTGAAGTTGTCAATACTGGGATATGTGGTTTTGGAAAATGACAAAAGCTCGTTTGACAGAATTGATTTCTATTCTGAAGGAATCAACGGATTCTATTCACCCAGAAACGCATATCAAATAGAAGACGATGACCATATGAGGGTGACAGGGATTAAGCCACGAGATGCGGAGGCCTACAAACGAGATTACGAATGTGTAATTCACGGGGAAAGAATCCAACTTGGCTTGAACGTTTATATGAGTTTCAATCTGGCGTTTGAAAAAAAGCTACTAGGAACAGCGGAATCTTTGCTGAGTATGTCATTTGGGGAGAAGAAGGAACCACATGATATTCTGAAATATAGTTTATATCTCATGGATTTCCTGGAATTTGTGAATTTTCAAAAGAATATACCGTTAGAGAGAATCGATCTATTCGAAAAGGATGATAACGGAAAATATCAACGACGCGGGAGGGCGGTTGTTTTTCAGGCGGAGAATGAACAGTACTCGCCGAGCGCACTGCGTAGTATTACCCTCCTGGATGTTACCGATGAATGTTTTCCAGTATTATTTGGCCAGATTGCAGAGAGAAGAGAGTCAAAAAGATTTAATCCGTTTTTCTATCCGGAAAACCGAAGGGCGGACCGAGTAATAGATGCATCGAAATGGCTTAATAATGCAATCTGTTTCGAGGGGGAGTTTGATGATGCTTTTCCAAATTATAAAGCTCAAAATGATCCTGCATTTTACGAAGCAAAAATGAGACTCCTAATGACAATTGAATCCGCAGTTAAACAAACGGGAAGGTCTATAAACAATAAACAAAATACTGCATGGAAAAGTTTCAAAAGACTAATTGAGCGTGCAGATACCACGCTTAAGGAAAAGTTTGAAGTGTGCCAAATGGTATATGAAGCAGAAACGAGAGAGTCCATACAGCGTATCTGTAGGACATGTGGAATTCCAGAAGGAACTGACTTGGCAGAAGCCTATGCTTCGTTCCGTAACCAAACAGCACATGGGGAAATTCAAAGACCAGGAAATGTTGAAATTGCAACGTATCAAATTCTTCGGTGTTTTGTCTATGTTATGAATCTGAGAAGAGCTGGTGTTCCACAGGAAAAAATCAAGGAAGTCCTGAAAAGGATGTTCTAAAGAGTGAGGCAATGTCGAAACTTGCGAACGATTTTCTTGTATTTTTCTCGATTATGCGCTTTGGAACAGTACGAAAAATGTGCATCTAAAGTGTTGTAAAGACACATAGTTAATACCCACTTTAGATATCAACTAAGAAAAGTTGAATTTAGGGTGGGTATTTTCTTATATTGGCGCAATTTGCGGCGCAAAAAGTTCGATGCTTAAGGGTAAAATGTTAACACGATTTTATTCGTTTTCATAGATATTTTCCGCAATGTAAAGTACCCACTATAGATATAGCTTTTTTAGAGGGGATCAAAGCCCCCTTTTACGAGAAAACAAGCTGTGCCCTTTTTGATTTCCTCGGAAAATTCAAAAAGGGCGCTGAATATTTATAGAGTTTTCAGAAAACTATCATATATGAATCAACCGGGATTTTTTGAGGCGCAGAAGCCTCGAGAATCCCGGCTTTTTTATTTTCAAAAAGGGCGCTTACCTTTCGGCGCCCTTTTCCAGCCGTTCTCCTGTTTTGGGAGGACGGCTTTTTTCGTTTTCTCACACAATTATTCCGTGCCTGAAAACGGGTGCCGGAGGAAATGGAGGTCAAAAGTGAAGAATCAAAACCAAGCAAGTTCCAAGCCAAACAGAACCAGACCGGAATACCGTTCCCACACAGGGCCTCCCGCACAGACTGAAAAGCCCGTCTGTACTGCATCCCAACTGTGCGAGGGATGCCCCTTTCCCGGGCATGGTTTTCTGTGCCAGGGTGAGGACGGAGAATGTATGCGCACGCGATTGATGAAGCTATCAGAAAAGGAGGAACCCAAATGAATATGCTATTTCCCAGCCGCGGTCAGGTGGAATTCACTCGGAGCTGTTATCCACCCGGCACACGAATTGTGTTGAACAGCATGAATGACCCATATGCCCCTGTAGAATCCGGAACGCGGGGTTCTGTTCGGTATGTGGACGATGCCGGGCAGGTCGGAGTTGCCTGGGACAATGGGCGCAGCCTATCGCTGATTCCCGGTGTGGACAGCTTCCGGAAACTGACCCAGCAGGAAATTACTCAGGAACAGTCTATGACAATGGGGGAGATGAAGCTGTGAGTGTTCAGAAGATTTCCAAAAAGCAGCTCCGCCGGATGGGCAATCAGGAGGGACTTGTCCTCCAAGGCTGCGGCGGCGATCCCCAGGAATGGCTGGATGGAATCAACCAGATTCTTACCGATGAAGGCATCCTCAAAAAGGGCACCAGATTCGAGGAAGCCTATACCTTCCAGCATGATGGGGTGACGTGTCTGCTGTTTCCCTTCAAGGAGGGGATGGCGATTGAGATGGGAAGACTTGCCATGTGGCGACTGCAAACCCATCCGCACTTTGGTGGAACCTGGCTGTCAGACTATGTCCCGAACCGGCTTGGGGGTTTTGTCCAGGAGCGAGAACAGGAATCAGTCAAACCGGACTGCCCACTCATAGGCCAAAATGGGAACATCATGAATCTCATTGGAATTGCTGGTCGAACCCTGCGAGAGCATGGTATGGAGCAGCGGGCTACGGAGATGTTCAACAGAATCACCCAGTGCCAAAGCTATGATTCTGCCCTGCGTATCATCGGTGATTATGTGAACATCACATCCGTAGAACAGACGGAAAATATGGATATGGAAATGCAGTGAGGCCATTATGGAATCCGAAATGGATAACCATAATGGCCCTTTTGCGTTCTATGGAAAGCGTCAGTCCCACATGTGTTTTAGCAGGTAGGATTCCAGATCGTAGTCATATTTGAACCGTACTCCAGTGATGGGCTCACCGTTCAGAATGGCGGTGTATGCCTTCTGGTGGATTTCGTTCTGCTCCCGGTCACCGACAAAGAGGTTTCCGGCGATCATCAGTGCAAAGGCCGCATCCGGGTATTGTACTTCCAGTTCCGGGAGGCTTTCGGGGGATGCGCTGCGGAGCATGTCCATGCCGGGGATGCTGTTAAAGACGGCATCCTCTTGACGATGAAGCTCCTGCCGGGTATGACAGACGGGAATGGAAGTCGTGCTCATTTTGAGTCTCTCCTTTTTCTGTACGCACTGGGTGAAATAATACCATGAAATAATTGAAAAAAACAGACTTGACTTTTTCGGAAACCTTGTTCCGCCAATGACCGAATCAATATTACTATAGAATAAGTCCAATAAAACGGGACGAAATCGAGCAAGACTGAGGTTTCCCTTGAAAGGAGGTGATGCACTTGAAAAACCGACGTGCTTTTAAGGATAGGCGCTGCTCCATTTTTGTAATGAAAATGGCCGGAAATAACCTGAATGGCCGATACAGCTGCCTGACCGCAGGCGCTGTACCGGCCGTTTCCATTATGAATGGAGGCGGATAACCTATTCGAACACCTTTTACCCGCATCGGCAACAAATCCAATCTGCTGCCGATCATTCTCTCCGTATTCCCTACGGAATACAACCGCTATATAGAAGTCTTTGGCGGCTCCGGAGCCGTGCTGCTGGGAAAGCCGAAGGACAAGTTCGAGGTCTACAATGACCTGGACGATGAACTGGTAAACCTGTTTCGCTGTGTCCGGGATCGGCCCGCGGAATTCCTGCTGGAGCTGGGACTGTTGCCCCTGAACTCCCGGACGGAGTTCGGGGAATGGCTCAAATTCCACACAGGCAGAAGGGATCCCGTCCTCTTTCTTCCCACGCAGGATGTGATCCTTGACAACCTGCTCCCTATGCAACAGTGGGCAGAGCAGATGAAAAAGGCACTGCACGACCGGGCGAACTACAAAGAAGTCCTCCAGGCGGCAGCCTTTTTCAAGCGCATGCGCAACAGCTATGCCAGTTCCGGCAGGAGCTTTGCCTGTCAGCCTTTCAGCGTTCGGACAACCTTCCGGCAGCTGGAAGATACCTCGGACCGCCTTTCCAATGTCATCGTGGAGAACCAGAGTTTTGAAACCCTGATTCCCCATTATGACCGGGAGGACTCCTTCTTCTACTTAGACCCGCCGTATTATAAGAGCGAGTATGTGTACGAGGCGGAATTCGGCTGGGCGCAGCATGTTCTCCTGCGGGACACCCTGGCAAAATGCAAGGGCAAGTGGCTGGTTTCCCAATCGGACTTCCCGGAGGTTCGGGAGCTGTTCAAAGACTACTATATTCTGGAATTCAAGCGCATCCACCCCATGGCACAGCGCACCCACCCCGGAAGCCAGTTCGGAGAGCTGCTGATCGGCAACTACGATCTGCTGGAACGGGAGCGAGAGCAGCCGGAGCAGATGAGCATGACGGAGATGCTGGGTCAACCCATCGACAATGAACAAATCTTAAAGGAGCGAATAATACCATGCAGAAATCGAACAACGAAGTCGTAGAGAGTGTCCTGATGGCCATTCCGGCAGACCTGCTGGAGGAAGTGGGCATCGACCTGTATTCCACCATCCAGATGAGCGTTTCCCGGGGACGGATCATCATCGAGCCAGTGGACGAGGAAGAAAGTACATTCCACCAGCGGTGTCCCCATGCCTGCTGCTGTGAGGGGTGCCAGAGATGAAGATATATCGGATTATTGGCAATGAGGGGAGGATTACCATTCCCTACGCCATCCGGCAGGCGGTAGGATTCCTGCCGGATGATGTGGTGTCCTTCCAGCTCATGGAGGATGACAGTGTGTTGGTTCGCCGGGAGGCGCTGCGGGGAAAGGAGAAGATTCCGCCTGGCTCCGGGCGGGACGCTTCCCTTATCGCCTTCCTGGAAAGCCTGGATGAAAAGCAGCGGTACAGCGCTTTGGTACATCTCTCTGTCCTGTGGGCGCAGAGCCATGACAAAACAATGGGGAGGGATCAGGAGTGAGCGGATACCGGGTTGTGTATGTGGAGCCGGGAAAGCCTGCTGCGGAGAAGGAGATCGGAACCAAGCTGGAAGATATTCAGGAAGCGGTGGGAGGGCTTATCGAATGTGTGTATCCCCATGGGGACAGAACGGTTTTGGTCTGTAACGATGAAGGAAAGCTTCTGGGAATGGAAGGCAACCGACGGCTCGACAATGGTTCCATCATTGCGGGGCCGTTCTTCGTGATTGGGGATGCAGGTGAGCATTTCCGCTCCCTGACGGACGCGGAGGTCAACAAGTATCTCCAACTGTATGCAGAACCCCAGCAGATATCCCAAAGGGAAGTCCAGGCGGATATGGGATTCACATTTTACAGTTTCTGAGAGGTGTGCCGTGAAAATCAAAGCGAAGATCGACCGTATGGTAAATGCCGGAAACGTCAAGGCAATTGCCTCCGTTTCGCTGGATGGGATGTTCGTGGTAAAGAACCTGAAGGTCATGGACGGGAAAAAGGGACTGTTTGTGTCCATGCCCCAGGAGACCTTCACCGGGAAAGACGGGCAGAAGAAGTACAGCAATACCTTTTTCGCCTTGACCAATTCCGCCAAGCTGGAGCTGCAGGAATCGGTTTTGCAGGCTTACCAGCAGCAGATGGATCCTAACTATGTTCCCCGACAGGGATACGGGGGACAGCATGTCCCCCAGGAGGTTCAGCACCAGCGGGACTACTACCCCCAGCAGTACCCGGAACCGCAGTACCCGGACTGGGTCAATGACTCCGATGACGGAATGCTTCCCATGGATATGGGCGTCATGTAAACCGCAATTCAATACCAGCAGCTTGCCTCTGTGTTTTTCACAGGGGCTTAATTTTTTCTTGGAAAGGATGACTACATGATATTGAACCTGAAACGCTATATCTCTCTTCTTCTGGTTCTGATGCTGCTCATCGGCATCGTACCTACAGTTAACGCCGCAGAGCTGGACAGTGAGCGCACTTTGCCGGAGGAAACAGTCTCCGAGGCATCGGAGCAGACCGAGCAAACCGACCCAACGGAACCGACAGAACCCACAGCGCCGCCGGGGAATACCGGAGATGCAGATTTGGTTGATCCCGGCACCGCGAGCGAGGCAGGGGACTATGCGGTAATGTCAATTGCCAGTACGCAGAACAGCATTATGCTGTTTAATTATGCGGACAACGGCAATTACACCACCGTCCTCAATTCTCAGGTGTCCTGTGCCTACAAACCTAACGGCAGCGGCACTATTCGGACTGCCTATATCAAGAACATGGGCTGGCACTTTGCCCGGTATGGCGGCGTTGCCTATCCTGACGATCCCCTGTACTGCATTGAGCCTTGGCGCAGCTACGCAGCCAGCACCTCCGGCAACTCCGTTGATCGGGACGTAACATTGGATGGCAGCGGAAGCACGCAGGGATCGAATGTATGGCATGCGCTGCCCGCTGAACGGCGGGAGGCCATTGGCCTGATCCTGTTGTACAGCAATCAGATGTGGGATCATTCTATCAGTGTGACCACCACCTCCAAGGCCAACAATCCCAACGTTCCACTCCGTGTGGCAACCCAGTTCCTGATTTACGAAATTGTCTGTGGGCTGCGGGATCCCAGTACCTTCACACTCAATTTCACAAATGAATGCGGAACAGCTGGCAATATCTTCTACAACGCAGGCGTCGCTTCGGTGCCTAATTTTGCTCCGAACTACAATTCGCTGGTATCCAATATTCAGGCGGCGAAGAAGATTCCCAGCTTCACAAGTTCCTCCAGCGGCAGCGCACCCACCATCACCCTGACGGGCAAGGAAACGGCTGCTACAGATGCCAACGGCGTTCTTGCCAACTGGAGCTTCACAGATGGAAACGGTGCGGCGTTTTATAAATCGGGAAATACCCTGTACATTACGCAGACCGGGACGATCTCGGAATCCACTGTATTCAAGGCCACCCGGTATCTGCCCTCCGCTTCCAGCTCCTCCTATAATCTGTGGTATATGTCCGGCTCTAGCTACCAGACAACCATTTCCCTGTACAATGCTTCCAGCGGAAATCTCAATGCCTATTTCAAGCTGCGTGCACCCGATCCGGGCGCTATCAGCCTGACGAAGACCACCGAGGACGGCAAGAACCTATCCGGTTGGCGGTTTGGGATTTATAGTGACAGCGCCTGTACCAGCCTGGTATCCGGGCCGCATACCACGGACAGCAGCGGTAAGATTTCCATGACCGGGCTGTCGGCAGGTACTTACTATGTCAAAGAGCTGGGGCATACGGACAGCAGCATCACCGCTCTCTACAGCTGCTCCAGTACCAATCCCCAGAAGGTGACGGTCACCAGCGGCGGAACTGCGGCTGTCAGCTTTGTAAATAAGCTGAAAACGGGGTCTGTCAGCCTGACGAAAACAACCGAGGATGGAAAGAACCTCTCCGGGTGGCAGTTTGGAATCTATTCCAATTCTGCTTGTACGACCCTGGTTTCGGGACCGCATACCACCGATACAAGCGGCAAAATCTCCGTCACAGGGCTGACACCCGGAACCTACTATGTTAAGGAGATCGGGCATACGGACAGCGCAATCAATGCACTGTACTACTGTGCCAGCGCCAATCCGCAGTCGGTGACCGTTACCAGCGGTGCTGCTGCCTCCGTCAGCTTCACAAACAAGCTGAATACAGGCGGCGTGAAGCTGGTCAAGACTACGAACACAGGTGAAAATCTGGGCGGCTGGCAGATCGGGCTTTATACGGATTCGGCCTGCACAAGCCCGGTGACCGGCTCTCCCTTCACAACAGGGGAGGATGGAACCGTAACCGTCACAGGTTTGCTGCCGGGAGCCCTGTATGCTAAGGAGCTTGCTGGAAGCGATCTCTATTGGGAGTGCGATACCGCGGTAAAGACGGTGACCGTCGCTGCCAACCAGACGGCAACCGTAACCTTTTCCAACACCCACAATGGCTGGGCCAAGATTATCAAATCCATGCCGGATGGGGGCAGTGTGGCAGGTTGGGAATTTGAGGTCTACTCCGCGGATAACAAGCTGGTGGGAACCTTTACCACTGGGGAGGACGGCTCGGTCCTGACGGACTACCTGCTTCCCGGCACCTACACCGTCAAGGAAATCCTCCCAGAGGGAAGTCCATACATCTGCGAAGATTCCAATCCTCAGACCGTAACCATTGAAGCGGGGAAAACGGCGGAGGTGACCTTTACCAATCGCTTGAAGCCCGGGGAAATCTCCGTTCAAAAGGTGGATACCCGGGGTGAGCCCCTTACCGGAGCGGAATTCTTGCTGGAATGGTCTGCTGACGGCAGCCAGTGGGCGCCTGTGACCTTTACGGATTTTCTGGATGCCACGGAAGGTACTTGTACCTCGGAGGGGCTTACAGAGGGTAAGCTCATCAGCGGAGAGGATGGGTTGGTTCGTTTCACAGGCTTGTATCCCGGTAGCCTTTACCGGTTGACGGAAACCAAGGCCCCGGAGGGGTACCAGCTTCTGACAGAGCCTGTCCATGAGGGCAGTATCCAGGTGGGGAACGAATACTTTGTTCAGCTGACGGTGGTCAACGCTCCTGTGTTTGAACTTCCCATGACCGGCTCTATGAGCGGCAGATGGCAGTTCTGCTTCCAGCTGGCGGGTGGCTTCGCTCTGCTGGGGCTGCTGATTTACATAGCTCTGAAGAAGCGGAGATAATCCATGAATCCGCCCTACAATGCCAGGGACAGGCCTGTGTCGCCGCACCGGACACAATGCTCCATTTCCCGCAAAGCGGAAGATTCCGCCAGTGTCCGGGCAGCTCCTTTCCCCACGAGGGCCGTTCGCCCTCGTGGGCACCCCTAAAATATAATTTCTATACGAAAGGATTTGTTTGTATGAAAAACATTACCAAAGCAATCGCCCTGTGTTTGGCACTTCTGCTGTGCCTGAGTTTCCCTATCAGCGCGTCCGCCTTGGAGGTGAACAACACCGCCATCGACACAGACACCAAAGGCACCCTGACGATCTACAAGATCGACCTGACAAACGCTGAAAAAGACGGCGTCTGGGACAGCTCCTATGTCAGCACCGGCGTCTATGACCAGGATGTCTACGATGCCCTCATCGGCGCTGCCCGTGCTGGGGATACCGATGATACTTCCGATCTGGGCAACGGAGAAACCAGCCACGGGTATGCTGTGAAGGGGGTAGAGTTTACTTACCTTCGGGTCGCGGATATCGTTCAGTTCACGGAATCCACGGCCGACGGCGTTGGTTTCGACCATGTGGAAGTGCTGTATGGCATCGACAAGACTAAGGGTGCTGACCTGCTCTCCACCCTCGGTCTGGCGGCTGGCGCTCAGCGGTACGAGAACGCTGGCAATTCTGACAAGCTGGACAGTGCAAATTACTATTATCAGTCGGATGTCCTTGTTGCCGCGCTGAATACCGCTCTGGAAACCAACGCGACTACCGTTAAGAACGCTCTGGAATCCTATGTGGCTGCCAACGGTGGCACTGCTATGCCCCTGACGGATGCCTACGGCAAAACAAGCGCTGCTGACATGGACCTGGGACTGTACCTGCTGGTGGAAACCAAGGTTCCCGAGATGGTCACCAGCACCTGCAACCCCTTCTTTGTCAGCCTGCCCATGACCTCTGTCAACGGCAGTAATGCCACGGACGGCGGCACCCGCTGGATCTACGATGTGACCATCTATCCCAAGAACCTGACTGGCATTCCCTCTCTGGAAAAGACTCTGCGGGAAAACAAGAACGATACCGGCAAGCACAACGGCACTGCCAATGATATCACCGACGGTTACGCCCATACCGGTACTGCCTCTGACGGTGATATCGTTGACTACCAGATCGTCAGCACCCTGCCCAGCATTACCTCTGAAAGCACCTACCTGACCTGCTACACCTTCATTGATACCCTGAGCAAGGGCATCACCTACAACAAGAATGATGTGGTCCTGGAGTTCTTCACGGATAGCGCTTGCACCGGAAAAATTGCCACATGGCGGGAGGGTGAAGGCAAATTCACTGTGACCTACTCCGCTACGGATGCCAAGGATTCTGTCATGACCATTGAAATGACCTCGGATGGCCTGAAGGAAATCAATACCTCCAAGGCTGTGTACACCGAGGCTGGCATGGTCAACTCCGGTTACTCCGACTGCACGGTCCGCATTACTTACGCTGCCACCGTGAACAGCGATGCTTCCGTTGTATATGGCGACGATGGTAACCCCAATGAGGTGGTACTGACCTGGAAGCGTTCTTCCCAGGACTACTACGACACCCTCGTAGATGATGCGCACGTTTACACCTATGGTATTGAGCTGACCAAGCTGTTCTCTGACGGCAAGGGCGACTTCTCCAAGGTGGAGTTCCTTTTGCGGAATAAGACCGACGGCTATTATGTAAAGGCCGTGCTGGATGAAGCCACCGGAATTTACTATG
>ERZ773116.1153-NODE-1153-length-25931-cov-134.721557_pt1 | contig 25931 bp, 16 predicted proteins | sample MGYA00580563_ERZ773116 | MGnify/ENA primary metagenome ERZ773116 (study PRJEB29015, sample SAMEA2737864) | human gut metagenome | biome: human gut; feature: human-associated habitat; material: faeces | place: China | collected 2012 ... | reverse complement strand
TAACGGCAATTTTGCTAATTTTGTGTCCCGGTGAGAGGTCTTGCTCAGGCCTCTCACCGCTTTTGTGAAGAGTCATTTCTCCACTATAGGGAACAGTAAACTCTGAGTGTAAGCATTCGATAAAGTACGACTGTCAGTTTGCTCACGAAGGCCGCCTGCGGGTCACGCTTGTGAGCAGGAACGCCTGTTTCGCTCACGAAGGCCGCCTGCGGGTCACGCTTGTGAGCAGGAACGCCCGTTTCGCTCACGAAGGCCACCTGCGAGTCACGCTCGTGAGCAGGAACGCCCGTTTCGCTCACGAAGACCGTCTGCGGGTCTCGCTTGTGAGCAGGAACGCCCGTTTCGCTCACGAAGGCCGTCCGCGGGTCACGCTTGTGAGCAGGAACGCCTGTTTTGCGCACGAAGGCCGCCTGCGAGTCTCGCTTGTGAGCAGGAACGCCCGTTTTGCTCACGAAGGCCGCCTGCGGGTCACGCTCGTGAGCCAAAGCGCCCGTTTTGCTCACGAAGGGCTTGGCACTTAGTACATATTCGACTTCTGACCTACTTTACTGGCGTGCTGTCGTGGTTACTGGCGGCGGTACCCATGAATGAATAATGAATATTCCTTGGCGAACATATTCGTTAAAATTATCCGTGATAAGTGGGAGTTGTTATTGCGAAAATGGTTATTTTTTGCAAAATGTTTTTTTTGTTGGTAGATGCCTTGGGTAAGAAAGAGTGTGCCGGTGGCATATTATTGACGGCTAAGGATTATCTACCAAAAAGATTTGGACAGGCTGGAGAGGTTGAACAGAATGAACAGGTTGAACAGAATGAACAGATTGAACAGATTTGTTTAACGAATACATAGACGAATACATAGACGAATACATAGTTAGTTAACCTTAATAATTTGGAAGAAAATGGTTAAAGTCAATTTGGGAGGATGCGCCTCCTTTGTCAAGGATGAAGATTACAAGAAATACGTCGGCAAGGCTCTTGAGGCCTTCGATGTACTTGAAAGCGAGAGCGGTGCGGGCAACGACTTCCTCGGATGGAAGCATCTGCCATCGCAGACGCCGGAGTCACTGATCGCCGATTGCGAGGCGGTACGTGACTGCTGGAAGGCGAAAGGTGTCAACCTGGTGGTCGTTATCGGCATCGGTGGATCCTATCTCGGAGCCCGCTGCGCCATCGAGGCACTCTCCCACAATTTCGCCAAGCAGCTTGGCGGGGCGAAAGAGGCTCCGGAGGTTGTCTTCGCAGGTAACAATCTTTCCGAAGAGTACCTCGCGGAGCTGATGGATCTTGTGGCCGAGAGGAATGTCGCCACCGTGGTGATCTCCAAGTCCGGCACCACAACCGAGCCTGCGGTCGCGTTCAGGATCGTCAAGGAACACATCGAGAAGACCTACAAAGACGCTTCCGAAAGGATTGTCGCCATCACCGACGCTCACAAGGGCGCCCTCAAGACCCTCTCCACACAGGAAGGCTACAAGACATTTGTCGTTCCGGACAACGTGGGAGGCCGGTTCTCCGTCCTCACTCCGGTCGGACTTCTGCCGATCGTGCTGGCGGGATTCGATGTGCGCGAGATGATCGCCGGCGCTGTCGAGATGGAGAAGGCTCATCCATCGAGAAATGGGAGACCGGCTCTCCAGAGCTGAAAAAGATCTACGAGATCATGACCAGAACCGACGGCATCTACGGAGGCCGCTTCAGCGGAGCCGGATTCAAGGGCTGCTGCATGGCCTTGATCGACCCGTCGTTCAAGGAGGAAATATTCAAAAAAGTCGAGACTGAGTATCTTGCCGAGTTCCCGGATCTGCGGGGGCATTACTCGGCCTGCATCTGCCACAGCGCGGACGGCGTGAAAATTTAGAAGCCAAGTCATGAAATGCCTGATCCTTGCCGCCGGTTATGCGACGCGGCTTTACCCTCTGACGAAAAATTTCCCCAAACCCTTACTGAAAATCAAGGACAAAGCCATCCTTGACTGGCTGATCGACGACATCAAAACCTCCGGGGCGATTGATGAATATGTAGTCATCACAAACCACAAGTTCGCCGCGCATTTCCTCGACTGGGCCGCCGGACGACCGGATGACAAGATCACTGTCGTGGACGACGGCACGGTGACGAACGAGACGCGCCTGGGTGCGGTGCGCGACATCCAATTCGCGATCGATTCCCTCGGCATCGACGACGACATGCTGGTCATAGCCGGAGACAATGTGCTGGATTTCAGCCTCGTAAGGTTCATTGAATATGCCCGCGCAAAGGGTACGTCCTGCATCATGCGCTTCTTCGAGCCTTCGGAGCAGCGCCTTCGCAAATGCGGTGTCGTGGAGGTCAGCTCCGAAGACCTCGTGCTTGGCATGGAGGAGAAGCCGTCAGAGCCTCGCTCCCACTGGTGCTGTCCCCCGTTCTACTACTACACCCGCAAGGACGCAAGCCTGATCTCCGCCGGCATCACCGCCGGCTGCGGCACCGACGCTCCCGGCAGCTACATAGCCTGGCTCTCCACCCAGACCCCTGTCCACGCAATGGAGATGCCCGGACACCGCTACGACATCGGCAACCTTGAAAGCTACCACACCGTCTGCGAACAGTACGACGGAATCCAGCCGACTGCCACGAAGTGACTCGTGAGCATCCTGACGGACGAGGACAAAAAAAAGAGGGTGTGAAATCACATCCTCTCTCTTATTATCTGATTATCATCTGATTATCCGATCGTCTTTACTGCTCGTCAGGACCTTGATCGTCCGGGCCGTTCTGTGGACCCTGTGGACCGGCCTGCGGGCCGTAAGGGTTCTGAGGTCCCTGCTGGGCACCGGCCTGGGCGGCGCGGTTCATGTCCTCTGAGGCGGCGTTCCAAGCCTTCGTGAGTTCCTCGGTGTAGCGGTCGATGTCAGAGATGTTCTGATTCTTGACAGCCTCCTTGAGGGAGCCGAGGGCTGACTCGATGGCTGACTTCTTGTCAGCAGGAATCTTGTCGCCGTAGTCCTTCAGGTTCTTGTCGGACTGGAAACAGAGAGCGTCGGCGTTGTTGATCTTGTCAACCTTCTCCTTGGCCTCCTTGTCGGCGGCCTCGTTGGCCTTCGCCTCGTCACGCATCCTCTGTATCTCGTCGTCAGACAGACCTGATGAAGCCTCGATTCTGATGTTCTGTTCCTTGCCGGTAGCCTTGTCCTTGGCGGACACGTTCAGGATACCGTTGGCGTCGATGTCGAAGGTAACCTCGATCTGAGGTATTCCCCTCGGAGCCGGAGCTATTCCGTCCAGATGGAAGAGACCGATCTCCTTGTTGTCCTTCGCCATAGGACGCTCACCTTGAAGCACGTGAATCTCTACAGAAGGCTGGTTGTCAGCCGCGGTGGAGAACACCTGAGACTTGTGGGTAGGGATGGTCGTGTTGGACTCGATGAGCTTTGTCATCACACCACCGAGGGTCTCGATACCGAGTGACAGCGGAGTGACATCAAGCAGAAGCACATCCTTCACATCACCTGCGAGCACACCGCCCTGGATTGACGCGCCGATGGCCACAACCTCGTCTGGGTTGACACTCCTGTTAGGCTCCTTGCCGAAGAATTCCTTGACAAGTTCCTGTACCTTAGGGATACGTGTTGAACCACCCACGAGAAGAACCTCATCAATATCGGAAGCGTTCAGACCGGCGTCCTTGAGTGCCTGACGGCAAGGCTCGATAGACCTCTGGAAGAGGTTGTCGCAAAGCTGCTCGAACTTGGCTCTGGTAAGAGTCTTTACAAGGTGCTTAGGAATTCCGTCAACCGGCATGATGTAAGGCAGGTTGATCTCGGTCGATGTCTGGTTGGACAGCTCGATCTTGGCCTTCTCGGCGGCTTCCTTCAATCTCTGGAGAGCCATAGGATCCTTCTTCAGGTCGATGCCGCCATTGTCCTTGGCGAACTCATCGGCGAGCCAGTTGATGATCTCCTGGTCGAAGTCGTCACCTCCAAGGTGAGTGTCACCGTTGGTTGACTTAACCTCGAACACACCGCCACCCAGCTCAAGGATGGAAATATCGAATGTACCGCCACCAAGGTCATACACAGCGACTTTCATGTCTTTGTTCTTCTTGTCAAGACCGTAAGCCAGGGCTGCGGCCGTAGGCTCGTTGATGATTCTCTTGACATCGAGTCCGGCGATCTTGCCGGCCTCCTTTGTGGCCTGACGTTGTGAGTCAGAGAAGTAGGCTGGAACTGTGATGACAGCTTCGGTGACTTCCTGACGGAGGTAGTCCTCGGCGGTCTTCTTCATCTTCTGGAGAATCATCGCTGAAATCTCCTGAGGTGAATAGAGCTTGCCGTTGATGTCAACACGCGGAGTGTTGTTCTCACCTCTGACAACCTTGTAAGGCACTCTGGCGATCTCCTTCTGAACCTGTTCGTAAGTCTCACCCATGAATCTCTTGATGGAGAAGACTGTGTTCTGAGGGTTCGTGATGGCCTGACGCTTTGCAGGGTTACCGATCTTTCTTTCACCGCCATCGGTAAAGGCGACTACTGAAGGGGTGGTTCTTTCACCCTCGTTGTTGATTATGACGGTTGGCTGATTGCCTTCCATGACCGCAACGCACGAATTCGTGGTTCCAAGGTCGATACCAATAATTTTTCCCATATTCTTAATCTCCTATTATTCTTTTTTGTTTTTCGTTATTCTTTTTGTTTCTCGCCCGACCCCGTTCACCGGATCTGGGCATCATTCTTTCTTTTGCCCAGCCAGATCCGAAGTGCAGCGTTTTTCTTTCGCCTTCATCGTTCCCGAAGCCGGACGCAAGGAGTATTATCGAATGTTATGCCATTCCCTTGAATATGACAATTTGGCAGATTCGCCATCATCTGACGAAGAATCACGGCCACCATCCCTGAAAATATGGCCACTTCGGCAAGCTCAGTGACCGCGCGACACTCCCCGGCGACACTCCCCGGCGACACTTCCGCCCCTTTCCGTTGCCCAAGGGTGCCGCGCGACACTCTCCGGTGACACTTTCGTCCCTTTCCGTTGCCCAAGGGTGCCACGCGACACTCTCCGGCGACACTTTCGTCCCTTTCCGTTGCCCAAGGGTGCCGCGCGACACTCTCCGGTGACACTTCCGCCCCTTTCCGTTGCCCAAGGGTGCCACGCGACACTCTCCGGCGACACTTTCGTCCCTTTCCGTTGCCCAAGGGTGCCGCGCGACACTCTCCGGTGACACTTCCGACCCTTTCCGTTGCCCAAGGGTGCCACGCGACACTCTCCGGCGACACTTCCGTCCCTTTCCGCCGCCCAAGGGTGCCGCGCAATGCGTCAGGAGAACTATTCAAACAGTTTATTGAGCACCGCAACCTCAACATGGATCTTGCGGGCAATTCGTTTTGTGTCAACGCGGTACTTCCTTTTCAAGATCAAAGCCAAGCGGCACTTATCATCAACTCCCAAATCTTTGACAGAGTCCACCTTGAAATGATCCCGAAGAACCTGATTGACAATCTCGTTCAACTCATTCTCCGAAAATATAATCATCTCACCGACACCCTCGGCAATCTTAAGGTAAGCGTCAAAGTTCCTCACAAGCCCTGAACTAAACCTCCACGAGTTCACAAGCATCCGCTCTGCCTTACCATTAAGGACATAGGACTCCGGAAGAATGAATCCCCGAGGACGATTAAAAAGGTAATTCCCCGGAAGCCTGATTTTAGTCCTGAATATCCTCATCGCTTCCCTGCATGACATGTCAGCTACTTTTATCTTGTCATATAGTCTGTCCACATCGCTGAAAATCAAATTCGCGGATCCCCAGATATAGCCACTTGCCATGAGATCCGGCCTGGCCTTCAACGGATTCCTCGCGATATAGATTATCGTGTCCACCAATTGCCGCTCATCGTTCACTTTCACCATCTTAAACCCATAGTCTATCGGAAGCGGAGGAAAACCATCCTCTTTGAGTTTCCGATTGATCCTTTCCTTGACGAACAAGAAAAACCTGACGATGTCCTCTCCGGATCCATGAACGAGAATATGGCAATGATTGGCCATCAGCACGAACACGATGACGGACAGTCCGCAGACATATTGCCCGATGGCCACGCTGTTCATTCCGTCGGCATATTCATCATCACTGTTGAACAGCTGTCCGGTTTCGATAGAGTCGAAGATGACGTGGTAATACCACTTAGGTTGTTTTCTGTACTCCTTCAAGAGTTCATTGAGTTTGTGACTGCCCATATAATCTAAATTCAGGTTCACCGCAATATAGCATCTTTCCCGCACTCTCATATTCAAAAACATAAAAACTTTCATTAAGAAACTGAAATTTCTGTTTCTTTGCCCTGCGATGCTCAAAAAAGATTATTTACGCCTATAGCAATAAAATTTATAGCATCTAATTTTCAATAACTTACACCAAATTTCACGAAGCCGTCCACTTTAGGCTCGCACGTCATATAATGAATATCATGAACTCTGTTTTTCAAGTCTCTCATCCGCAATTTCTTCGGTAACAAAAATGAGGGCAAACGTTACCCAACAGTGTCACCTGTCACTCTCCGAAAACGGAAAGTGGCAGATATGCTTCCCAAGAGTGCGACGCTGGTCACCGCGCAGATGTCGAATAACTCTTCAAAATGTCGCTTTTGAGTGCCAAACAACACCCTCGGGAAACGAAAAGCGGACTAAACGTTACCCAAGAGTGTCACCTGTCACTCTCCGAAAACGGAAAGTGGCAGATATGCTTCCCAAGAGTGCGACGCTGGTCACCACGCAGATGTCGAATAACTCTTCAAAATGTCGCTTATGAGTGCCAGACGACACCCTCGGGAAACGAAAAGCGGACTAAACGTTTCCCGAGAGTGCAGAATACACTCTTGAGAAGCAAAAGAGGTCAAAAGTGCTACCCTTAGAGAATACGTGATCACTTACGGAATCGATAACGTGAGTGGTAAAGCAAGAACATACTCTTCTAAAAGCGGAAAATCCACGCCAAAGAACCTTCCCTAATCACGACGGCAGCGTTATCCGAAGAAAATGCTGCCGTCGTATGCGTTTTTGCCCTCGACAGGAGCAATATTTGATGTTTCCGCTCCCGTCGTCGCACACTACATTGATGACCGACCTCGCAGCCAGCCGCACGTGAATATCTCACATCTAAAAGCGGTTGATCTCGTCGTCGGCCGAACCGCTGCCGTGGTACTTATCCTTGAAACTGTTGAAATTATAGGTGATAGAGGCGATGACGCAACGGTTGAAGCTGTTCACTTTTCTGTTCTGAACCACAAAGTTGACTCTCTTCACATCACTCAACCTTGACCAGTCAAACAAGTCCTCAGCCTTCAACGTTATCGTAAGCCTTTTCTTAAGCAATTGTTTCTGAACCATCACGTTGCAAGATGCGCGGCTGTTCTGGTCATAGATGCCGTGATGCCCTTTGATGTTCCAGTAGAAATCGCCTCGGAAAAGCCAGTCGCCTTTCAGCTCAACAGCATTCTGGAAGGCCAAGAGGCCGTAAGGACGATTATAACTATTCTCGGAACCGTTGTACGCAAGCGTAAAGTAAGGCTTGTACACTCCTGCCGTCAAAGTCGGTCTCCAACAGCCAACGACCGGAGCCACAACACATTGAGCCCCTAACTGCTGGAATCTGTCTGCGTTGGTTGACATCCAGGCTACCGTTCCGGGCTTGCCTTCGATCGCCACAACCGTAGGATGAATATAGTCCTTGATATACTGGTAATCCACTTTGAAGTCGAAAATGCCGTAATCCAGACTGAACTCCGTATCATAGACATATTGTGGCTTCAGGTAAATGTTACCCTGTTCATAATGGTACTGGTTGTTGTAGCTGACGCTATTGTTCAACTGACGGAACGAAGGGCGGTTGACCCTGCTGCTGAAATCAAGACTCATATCCACTTTCCCGAGAGAGGTTGAAAGAGACAGTGAAGGCAGAAGGTCAGAATAATCATTCCTGTTCTTCACCTCACCCTGGTCTGTGTTGATGGCGTGGACATATTCATAGCGAAGCCCGACGCTCCCCTTCCATTTTTCAGAAAACAAGCGATAGGAGACAAATCCCGCATACTTGGTTTCATTGTTTTTGAACCGGTCATCGGCAATCTTGCCTTCTTCATTGACTGACGTGCCCCAAGAGCTGATCCTGCTGAAATCAGTCCCGAAATCAAGTCCGCTGACCTCACTAATATTCCAAGCGAACACGTCCTTGAAAGCGACCGCGCGGTTGCGTTGGTCATTTTGAATATGGGTGCTCTCCGACACCGCGTCAATCCGGCTTGTCTCAATCACTTGCTGCCAATGATTCAACCGGGAATATACATAGTCGGCATCCACATTGACCTGTAATTTATCAGAAAACTTGCCGATATAATAGACATTGGCATTGTGGAACCTTTCCTTTTCCGACTCATCGGTCTTGTTGTCCGTGGAAGTCAAAAGCTCACCGTTGCGATACACCTGCATATAGTCGTAAGGAGAATCAAGCAATTTGTAGTCGGAAATGGTTCCCATATATTTGCCACCAACGGTATGATTCTTATTTATCGCGTAATTCGCCCCGGCACTGTAATCGTGCGAGCGGGAGCGGTCTGAATATTCAGAAGCCGAAACCTCGTGGAAGGTGTCTTGCTCGTAATTGGTCTGGTCGATGTCGTATCGAATGTCGCTTTTCGTGTTGTCATACCGATATGCAAGAAAAACATCCACGGCCCCTTTATGAACATTAAGGTTAACATCCTCGTTGCCGGACCACTGCCTGTGCCTGGAAAGTTCCGCTCCGACAATGCCGGAAACGCCATCCAACGTGTGCCTGACGGTGGCGATGGCAATGACGCTCCTTGTGCCAGCGTCATATTCAGCCCCCGGATTGGTTATAAGTTTGACAGACTTCACATTGGAGGAGGATAGAAGCGATAGCTCGGAAACGTTCGCCATCTTTCTTCCGTCAATATAAATTACAGGCTCACCCTTCCCGAACACCTCATATTTGCCGTTGGCATAAAGCATTCCAGGAATATACTTGATCACATCAGCGGCCTTACCGATGTTCCTCAAACCGGAGCCCTGAACATTCAGTGTCAGCCCACCGTTTTCCCTTGAAATGTATTTTCGGTGAGCCACCACAGTCGCATCTTCCAGCAGGCTCGCATCGGTCGTCATATAGATTGTGCCCAAATCCAACGCCGTCACAGGCATCTCGATGGTCTTATAACCGATACAACTGATATTGAGCACAGTAGGGCCACCCGGGAATCGCAGAGAAAAACGTCCACGCTCATCGCTCATTTCACCGGCGATAAGCGTGGAATCTTTCTTTGAATATAATGACACAAACGCAAATGGTACGGGAGTGCCACCTTCTTCCATAACCACTCCTGTGATTGTCTTTGTGGTGTCATCAAGCATCAAGGCCTCTGAATATGAGCGTTCGGCTGAAAGCAGACACGAACGCTCATCAAAGGCGGTATTACTTCCCGAATGTGCGGATGCTGAGATTGTTATGCATAAAAGTATCGGCGCATAAAAGTATCGGCGCATAAAAGTATTTTACACAAATATTCCATCAAATATAAACGGTTCTATTTCAATGAATATTCCACAACGAGGGCGGTGGAAGGTGGAACGATGGTGGAGTCGGAGATCTGGACTGGCTCTCCGGTCAGGACGTTGCGGCCGGTCTTTAGGTCGGAGGCGATCTCGGAGTAGTGGGACCACGGGATGGTTTTCGGCTCCGGGGAATTGTTCACATAGACGAAGACCTTGTCGGTGTCGTTGTAGCGGAAGAAGGCGTAGGTGTTGTCACGGCCGAGGAAGTGCATCGTGCGGCCGGTGTGGATCACGTCCTTGGTCTTTCTCCACTGGAAGAGGGTCTTGGCATAGTCGTGAAGCTCAGCGAGTTGTCCCTGCGGGATCGTTTTTCCGCCGACTGTGACGGTGGCGGAGGCACGGCCTTCCTCGGTGAACAGATCAACCTTGTCGCCTTCCCAGCCGCCAGGGAAATCCATCCTCAACTCGCCGTCGCTCTTGTAGGTCTTGCCGGTGGCGAATCCCATCTCGTCACCGTAGAAAATCTGAGGGATTCCACGGACTGTGGCCAGAAGGGTGTACGCGATCTTCAACTTGTCCGGATTCTGCCTCCAGGCGTCAGCGACACGATAATGGTCGTGGTTGGAGAGGAATATCAGCATCTTGGACACATCATTATAGGTGGCGTCGTGAGAGAGGGCTGAATATACCCGGACCATTCCCTGTCCCCACTGCGGCTCGTCCTCGCAAAGAGCGGCGTTGATCGCCTCCTGGAGAGGGAAATCCATAATCGAAGGCAAGTGGGAGTCGAAACCGTCACGGTTGGCGTTGCCGCCCTGCCAGTAGGCAAGCTGGTCGATGTTGGAGTCCCAGCACTCACCCACGATGTTGAAGTTTGGATATTCATTCATCACGGCCTCGCACCACTTGCTCATAGGGACTTTCTCGTTGTACGGGTAGGTGTCCACACGCATGCCGTCCTGGCCGGAGAACTCGGTCCACCAGATCGCCCATTGCTGAAAGTATTTCAGCATGAACGGATTGTCGAGATTCATGTCCGGCATCGAAGGCACGAACCAGCCGCTGACCTGTAAATTCGCATCGTACTGCGACGCGTTCGGATCCATCGCCGTTGAAAAGGCGATGTTCGAGCCGGTATATTCAGGAAACTGATGGATCCAGTCCTTGAACGGAAGATTATTCATCCACCAGTGGCCGGTGCCACAGTGGTTGGTCACGATGTCCATTATCACTTTCAGACCCTTCTCGTGGGCTTTGGCGACATATTCCCTGTACTGGGAATTGCTGCCGAAACGTGGGTCGATGCGGTAGTAGTCGCCACAGGCATAGCCGTGGTAAGACCCCTCGGACTGGTCGTCCACCAGAAGCGGAGTACACCAGACGGCGGTGGCACCAAGGTCGGCGATGTAGTCCAAGTGATCGATAATGCCTTGAAGATCACCACCGTGGCGGCCAAACGGCTCGCTGCGGTCAGCCTTCTCGGCGGTGTCATCGGTGTTGTCATTTCCCTTGTCGGCGTTGGCGAAGCGGTCGGGGCAGATCAGATAGATAAGATCCGAAGTTGTGAAACTGCCACGCTCGGCGGAACCTTCCTCCCTCGCGGCGATCCGGTACGGATAGCGGAAGGAGCTGCCATCCTTCGTGAATATGATGCCGTACTCACCGGGCTTAGCCGATGAGCTTACGGCCACGTCAACAAAAAGATAGTCAGGGCTGTCCGCCTTATGAATCTCCTTGACGCCGACACCTTCACCCTCGATCCTGACATCATAGCCGGCGATGCCATCGCCGTGGATCATCAGCTGGAGAGGTGTCTTCATGCCCACCCACCAGCTCGGCGGCTCCACGTGCGAAACCCTTGACTCCGGGACAGTTATACTCCAGTTCCACGGAGCCTGCAACTGAACGCTGACGATCACGCTGTCCTGGTCCAAAGCGCGCTTGAAGACCAGAGCGGAATCGGTGCAGGAAAGCACCTCGAAGGACGGATTGTCAGAATCCAGAGCCGGATGAGCGTGCTTCACCTCATTGAGATAGGTGTAGAAATCCGTGGTGGCGTTGTGGTGCCAGTCCGGCATCGGATCCTTCTCGAAGAACTCGAAACGGTGGTTGTAGCCGACCTCCTGACCGGTGTAGATCAGCGGCTGGGAGTTCGGAAGTGTCCAGCAGAGGACAGCCATCGCCTTCCAAGCGTCGCCCATCCTTTCATATTCAGTGCCGGACCAAGAGTTCTCGTCATGGTTAGTGACGAACGTAAGCCTATGGCTGCCGGATGGATAGGCAGTGGCGTTCCATTCCACATAGCGGACAAGGCTGTCGGCTCCGGCCTTCCCCTGCGCGATGTCGTTCAGCAGATGGTGCAGCTTCCAGGCGTAGGTGGCGTCGAAGCCGGCCTCGTGCAGCCAAGGCTCCTCCCCCTCGGCGAGGAAGTAGAGTCTGCGGGAATATTCAGACCTGAACTTCGAGAACACATCGGCCCAGAAATCCTGCGGCACCTGATAGGCCACGTCGCAGCGGAAGCCGTCGATCCCCCTGTCAAGCCAGAAACGCATGCTCTTCTCCATCTCGGCCCGCATCTCCTTGGACTCGTAGTTGAGCTTGGCGATGTCCGTCCAGTCATATTCGACAATCGTGTTGCTCTCCGCGTCGCGGACGTACCAGTCGGCAGGTTTCCCCGTCACCCACGGATGATCCGGAGAGGTGTGGTTGGCCACCCAGTCGATGATGACCTTGAGGCCAAGGTCGTGGGCCGCGCCGACAAAGTCGTCGAAATCCTCCAGGGTGCCGAACTCCGGGTTGATGTCGCAATAGTCCTTGATGGCGTAGTAGGAGCCGAGAGTTCCCTTGCGGCCTTTCTCGCCGATCGGATAGACAGGCATCAGCCAGACAACATCCACCCCAAGTTCCTTAAGTTCAGGAAGTTTCCTCTGGGCTGCGGCGAAGGTGCCTTCGGCGGTCGCCTGACGGGTGTTCAGTTCATAGACCACGGCGTCGCGGGTCCAGTCACGCTCAACGGCAGCCTCTCCGGGATCGCGCCCGCAGGAGAGCACCAGAATCGAGGCAAGCAGAATGAATAGTGTGCGTCTCATATAATGTCAAATTAACTATTGCAGAAAAACGACTGATGAATATGCTCCCAGAGTCAACCTGGAGCCATTTACCTTCACGGTTCCGTTCGTGGCGACGGCGTTGTCCAGCTTGTCGGACGTAAAGTTGACGGAGGCGTTGCCAGCGGAGAAATTATGGACAACCAAGACCTTCTGGCCATCATAGGCACGGTACCATGCGGAGACGGAAGCCACAGAAGATGCAGCCGGACAGTAGTCGAACGAACCCTTGGCCAAGGCCTTGTACTGATCCCTCAGCACACCGAAACGGCGGTAGACATTGAGGATGGAACCGTCGTCCTTCGCCTGGCTCTCGACAGAGATTCCGGAGGAGAGCATCGCCCTGTCCACCTTGCCGCTCACCTTGCCGTCGGCGAGCGACGAACCGTCGGAGTTCCACATGATCGGTGTGCGGACATATTCATCGCCGCTGGACTTGGACCCCCAGTAGCCGAGTTCCTCGCCCTGGTAGATGTAAGGCTGGCCGCCCGCCGTAAGGAGAACCACGCCGGCGAGTTTCATCTTGGCCACACTTTTTCCGAGATCGTTCCCGGCCCTGTCCTCGTCGTGGTTGGAGAGTTTAGTGGCCTCGATGTAGTCGGAGCGGTAGCCCGCGTAGAGTTTCTGATAGTTCTGGATCGTGCCGACGAAGGAACTTCCGTCACCGTTGTTGATGCAGTCCTTCAGTCTCCACCAGAAACTGAACTCAAAGAGGGCTGGAATGCCTTTGTAGTACGGCGCGACCTCGGAGGCGTCGCTGAACTGCTCGCCCACCATGTAGAAGTCACCCTTGCCGCCGGCGGACTTGTAGGTGGAGTTGCAGCGGTCGTAGAATTTCTTCAGGAATGTCGGGTTCTCGTCCGAATTGGCGTTGTGGTAGATGTGCTTGACAGCGTCCAGACGGAAGCCGTCCACTCCCATCCTGATCCACTTGTCAGCGGACTCGCAGACGGACTTGAAAGCTGCGGACTGCTCGCAGGTGGCCGCCGGGCCGTAGTTCAGGTCGGCGAACCAGTCTGTCCAGAAATGCGAGTGGTACATCGTCGTGGTCATTCCAGGCAGAATGATGTCCTGAGCGTTGGTGTTTGAAAGCGCGAGCGGAACGCCATAGGAAAGCTGGTTCTTTCCGGACGGAGCGCCGTACTTGTGGGAGTCCCATTGGGTCTGGCTGGTTCTCACAAGCACGCCCCAGGAGGATTCAAACTCCAGTGACAGAGTGCATTCCTTAGCCCCCGTCTTGTAGAACTGCGCCATGTTGTCATCGCCGTAGTACAGCCATATCCCCGAGTTCTGACTGCCGGTGTTGGACACCTCGTCAACCTTGTCCATCCTCAGTGTCGAAGGCTTGCCGGCGTTGTCCAGGGCAAGTGTGAACCTCACCTTGAGCTTGCCGTCAACGCCAGTCACGGCGGAGAACCACTGGCCGGAGTCGTAGCCGCGCGCGCCCTCGGTGGCGATCATCGGAATCTTGCCGTCGCGGATGTCAGCCTGCGGGTTGTCGGAGAAGATATAATAGTCGCGGTACTGACTGTCCGCGCTTTTTTTCGCGTCGAGGAACCACGGATGATCCTTGGATGTGTGGTTCAGCACATAGTCAAGATAGATCTTGATTCCCTTGGCGTGTGCCGCGTCCAGAAGGGATTTGAAGTCGGCCTCGGTGCCATAGTCGGGATTGACGCCGGAATAGTCCAGGACATCGTAGCCGTGATAGGATGAAGCCGGGTGGATCGGGGAAAGCCAGATGGCCTGGACCCCCATCTCCTTCAGATAGTCAAGTCTGGATTGGATTCCCTTGAAGTCGCCGCAGCCGTCGCCGTCACTGTCGGCGAATGAATATACCAGCATCTGGTAGGATATTCCCGATTCGCCGGTGCGTTCCGGAGTCTCCGGCCCCGGAGTCGGAGTCGGATCGGGAGTCGTGCCTTTCTTGTCGCACCCCGCAAGGAGCGCGGCGGCCAGGACAAGGCCTATAAGCCTCAAGAGAAAAGAAGATCGTCTCATAATCTACGAATATAATAAAAAAATCAGACGCACCCTTGGCATATTCCTCCATCGGGTGCGTCTGAGATAGTCAGGATTTATTTGATTGAACCCGTGCCTGCGTTGACATCAAGAGTCACCTCCTGTCCCTTCGTGCAGTTCACGCGCTTCTGGTCGTCCCCGTTGCCGCGATAGACGATCTTGCCGTCGAGGACGATGAACTCGCGGGTCCACCAATCCGAGTTGGCGATAGAGGACTCGGCATACATACGGATCTCACCATCACCTACAAGAGTGGCTTTGAGAACCTTGCCGTCAGCCTTGAACAGGGCGGCCTCCATGCCGGCGTCCCAGCCGCCGAAGCAGTCGCCCATTCCGTAGATCCTCGCAGGCTCGACGTGAACCATCTCGCGCTTGAGGTCAACATGAACCATGTAGAAGCCATCCGCTTCTACAGTGCAGTTGCTGCCATCCACGGCATAGCCGTCGTTGGTCTTGAGGCTGTGGAAATCCTTGCCCCAATCCCTTATAGGAGAGTACTTGAAGCCCTTCTTGGCAGAGAAGTAGCGGACGGTCCAGAACTGGCCTTCCTGCTTGCTGACAGGCGTCATCTCGACCACGCCGTCACTCTTCCAGTCCCAGTTTCCGAACTCATCGCCGATGATGTAGAGGCTCTCAGGGAAAGCCACGGCGCTGATGGTGACGGCGAGGGTCTTGGAGTTGAACACGACCTTGTAGTCACCGGCGGCGGGAACAGTGATGTTGTCGCCCGGCTGCACAGCCGTGAACTCGACGCCGACCTCCGGCGTGAAGCCTTTGGCGACACCGTAGGTGTTGGTTTCCTCCCAGGAGTAGTCGTAACGGATCTTGAACCCTCCGGTGATGTTCACTACCGGGCTGGTCCAGACATCACCGTCCTGAGTCATCACGAAGTCCTTGCTCCAAGAGCTTCCGCCGATCTCGCCGATGAGGGAGAAAGCGGTCTTGTGCTCTTCGATGAGTATGGTCTGGGCGGCATAGTCGTAGGTGATGTCGTAGACTCCCTCTGCCCCCACCTGGATGTTCTTGTCACCGGCGGCGAACGCCTTGCCAAGCTCAGGCTTGAACACGCCGTAGGCATTGGCCGGATCGATGGTGCTTGTGGAGTTCTCCTCCGGTCCGCCGACCACCACAGACCAATCGTGGTCGGCGCGGATCTTGAACTCGTCGCTTGCGGTGAGTCTCACGCTACGGGCGATCCAGATGTCACCCTCGGTGTTGGTCATGTCAACGTCCACCGACCAGCTGTCCCCGTTGATGGTACCGATGAGTGACCACGCGCCAGGCTTGCCTGGCTCAGGCTCGTCACCACCTGCGCTCGGCTCGGTCTTGCCGAACATCTTCTCGTTCAGCTCGACGGTACCCTTGTTAAGGTCAAGATAGACACGGTACTTTCCGGTACCCACCTTGATGTTGTCACCGCCCAACTTCGCGTCGGCGCCCCAGTTGTACACCCAGTCCTCGTCGGCGCGGAACTTGATCTCCTGGTCGCCGGTGACCTCAAGGTCAACCCAGAAGCGGAGATAGTCCTTGTTGAACGTCATCTCCACGTCAGGAGCGGCCCAGTTGTTGATCGTACCCACAATACCGATCTTGTCAGCGCCCCACTCCTTGGTCAGGACGAGGGCTTTCTTGTCAAGGGTGAACTTGTAGAAACGCTTGGCGTAGCACATGATGTTGTCGTTGGATCCGTTGAGAAGTGTCACAGAGGCAGCCTCGGACGCATCGTCAGGATTAGCCGTTCCCCAGTTGCCGGTGGCCTCGTCCCAGGAAGCCGCACCGGTGAACTTGATGCCGCTCGCAGCCTTGTCATCAAAGTCAACAACACCTGTGAATATGTTGCCGTCCTTGCTGTAGTTGTAGAGGAGCTGCGCCTTGTCGTGGCTCCATCCGCTGTAGTCGCCCATCACCCAAACGTGATCATAGATATCCTTGTCAAGGATCAGCTGGCTGTAAGGAACGAATGTGGCGGACAACACGCCGGAACGGGCCAGCGAGGACTCCACAGCCGTGTTCTTGTTGTTCGCTAGCCATGAGTCAAGCCTGAGGTAGACCGTGAACTCCGCGCCAGGCTCGCCGCCCAGATTCAGGATCACCGAGTTGAGGGCGGACTGCTTGACGGTCACGGTCGTGCCGCCGATGGTGGCGGCGAGTTTCTCCTGCTTCCCGAAATCCTGAGAATCAGAGGCGTAGAGAGCGTATAGCACGCCGGCATCGACATTGTACTTCGGCTGTGTGAACTCGAAGGTCAGGTCAGCGCCGTCGGACGAGAGCGTGGTTCCGGCCAGGGTTCCCAGAGTCGGGGCCACGGAGGATGAAGGATTGAAGACCAGCTTGTCCTCATCCGTCGAGCAGGAAGCCGCGAGGATTCCCGCAAATGCGATTATCGTGTAAAATAACTTTTTCATAATCTGTTAATAACCAGGATTCTGCTTAAGATTACCGTTAGCGTTGAGGTCGCTGGACATGATCGGATACAGATTGAAGTGATCGTCAACAGCCTTTCCGGCCTGCACGCCTCCCTTGAATTCCCAAAGGTACTTGTCGGAAGTGAAGAGTCCGAACCGGATCAGATCCTGACGGCGGAAGCCCTCGTAGTAAAGCTCGCGGCCACGCTCGTCGATGATGTTGTCAAGAGTGAGGGCGATGCTGCCCACACCCGCTCTCGCGCGTACAGCGTCAAGGTACTGCTGTCCCTTGGTCTTGTCGGCGGCTCCCCTGGCGGCGCACTCGGCGTACATCAGATAGGCGTCGGCACCGCGGAAGACAGGCCAGTCAGTGTCCACGAAGCCATCGGCCTGAGCCTTGCCGCCATCGTGGTTCACATTCAGGAATTTCATTGACTTCCAACCGTTTGACCAGCTGTCGGACTCACGGCGCAAGGCATCGACGTACTGATCGAACTCCTCGCCCCTGTAGAATGTGGCGCGAAGGTCAGCGTCCTCGAACTTGCTGGTGAAAGCCCCTGTCAGGGAAAGACCGCCCCAACCTGAGGAGATACCGATCGCTGCGGCGTCCATCTTGCCACCCGTGCAGCCGAAGACGAGATAGTTAGTGGCTCCGTAGGACTGAACAAGGATTCCGTCCTGCTCCACGGCGAAGATGATCTCGTCACCGTTGTAGGTCGTGTTGGCTGTCCAAAGGTGGTTGTCGGCCATGAATAGCTCCTGCCAGGCGCTGTACTTGCCGGCGCTCTTGGTGTGGAGAGGATATTCACTGATAATCTTCTCACAGACAGCGGCAGCCTTGTCGTACATCGCTGTACCCTTCCAAACCTCGGCGTTGAGGTAGAGTTTGGCGAGAATCATCTGCACCATACCCTTGTCGCAGCGGCCATATTCATTCTTACCCGGCTCGGCGAGGTCGCTGCCGCCAAGAAGGTCGTTGCACTCGCTCTCCATCCAGTCGAAGAGGTCGGCGCGGGAGATCTGCTCGGCTCCGGTTGAACCCACAGACTGATGCTCTGTCGCGAAAGGCACGTTGCCGAACAAGTCGATGGCATGGTAGTAGCTGAAGAGCCTGAGGGCTCTCGCCTCGGCGATGTAGGCGTTCTTCAGGGAGTAACCGCTGATGTCGCTGGCGTTGGAGCGGCGTATGAACTCGTTGCAGAGACTGATCTGGAAGAAGATACGGTAGTACATCGAAAGGACGAACTCATTTGATGCGTTCCAATTGAGATTGTGAATGTCAAAGAGGCCGCCATCGTTCCAGCAGCAAGTCGCCACATCCGTGGAGAGTTCCTCCATATTGAAAAGCGCTCTCATGTACTGGCCATAGCCGCCGTCCACACCTTCGATGTCCGGATCGCTGCTCGGCCCGGAGGAAGCGGAGCAGGAAAGTCCCTGATAGCACTTGGCGAGAAGGGCTGTGAAAGCCTCCTGGCTGTTGAGCACGTCCTCAGGAAGCTCGATGTTAGGATCGATAGGCTTCACGTCAAGGTCACCTACACAGGACGTGGCCGCTGAGGCGAGCATTGTCGCGGCGAGGGCGACCGCTGTAAATCTGATAATATTTTTCATTGTCTATGTCGCATTAGAAGTTGAACTTGACACCAAGGATGTAGGTACGAGGCCTCGGATACATGTTGTTGTCGATACCGGAGAAGATCTCAGGGTCGATTCCACCGTACTTGGTGAAGCAGGCCACGTTCTGAACGGTCGCGAAGACGTTGAACGACATCGGAGTCTTCTGGCCGAAGTTGAACGAGCGGCTGAGGGTGATGTTGTCGATCTTCAGGAAGGATGCGTTCTCGACGTAAAGATTGGACAAATACTGGGCGTATGACGAGAAGTTGTGCTCCTTCGCCGTGGAATAACGGTTGTTCACGAAGTTGTTGGCCCAGAGGTCGGTCAGGAGGTCGCCGTTGGAGGCGATGTTGTTGTAGACATAGTTGCCGACATTTGAATGGGCGCTCATTGCGAGGGTCCACTGCTTGTACGCCACCTGCGTGTTGAAGCCGAATGTCCAGTCCGGAGCGGCATTGTGGAAGCAGTACTTGTCGTTGTCGTCGATCTTTCCGTCCTTGTTCAGATCGACATAGAGGCCTTCGATCGGCTTGCCGTCCGTGTCATAGACCTGCTTGTAGACGAAGAACGAGTTAGGGGCGTGGCCGGTCTGATGGATCTGGACCGTGTTGCCGGTACCGCCGGCGATGCCTCCGGTAGTGATTCCGAAGTAGTCGGCGCGTTCGTCATCGGTGGTAAGCCTGGAGATCTTGGTCTCATTGAAGGTCGCGTTGAAGCCAAGGGTCCAGCTCCAGTCCCTTGTCTGGACAGGAATGGCGTTGAACTCGAACTCGAATCCCTTGTTGGTAAGGTCACCGATGTTGGCGTTCAAGTAGTTGGACAGGTTGGCGCCGGCGGCCACAGGAGTGCGGTTCAGGAGATCCTTGGTGTCGCGCTTGTAGAGATCCACGCTACCGAAGATCCTGTCGCCGAGGAAGCCGTAGTCAAGACCGATGTTGTAGGTCGTGGTGGTCTCCCACTTGAGGTCGGCGTTGTAGCCAAGCGGCGTGATCGGAGTGATCACCTTGTTGCCGAAGTAGTACATCGACTGGTTCGTGTTGTACTTGTAGGACGACAGTGTCGGGTAGTCTCCGGACTGGAGATCCTGCTGGCCAGTCTGTCCCCAGCTGAGCCTGAGCTTCAGGGCTGAGACCACACCGCTGTCCGCGATGAACCTCTCCTTGCCGAAGTTGTAGCTTACCGCCACCGAAGGGAAGAGACCCCACTTGTTGTTGGCGAAACGGGAGGTGCCGTCGTCACGCAGGGTGGCGGTCACGAGAAGGCGGTCGTTGAACGAATAGTTCACACGTCCGAAGAAAGACACGAGGAAGTACTCGGTTCTGAAGGTGTTAGGACTGCTCAGATAGTAGTCGGAAGCGGTAGGAAGGGTGCCGTCAGCCTTGTACTTCTCGTTGAAAGTCGAATTGTAGAAGTGCTGCCAGGAGTAACCTGCCATCGCGTTGAAGGTGTGCTTGCCGAGAGTCTTGTCGTACTGGGCATAGAACTCAAGGGTCTGGTCACGCCTTATCTGGGAATAGTTGTTGTGATAACCGGAACCGGACTCCTGGGTGTTGTGGAATGACATTTCCGTGCCGGGAGCGACATCAACCGTACCGTCTGACTTGGACCAGTCCAGACCAAGGTTGAGGTTGAGGCTCAGATCCTCGAATCCATGGACCTTGTAGTTGAGTTGGGCGTTGCCGATGAAACGCTTGGCGTTGGACTTGTCAAGCTTGTCGTTCAGAAGGGCGACAGGGTTCATCTGGGCCTGTGTGTTGCAGTTATCGATGGTCTGCGTGCCCTTGCCGTAGTTCCACCACCAGTAGCCGTTCAGGCCGTTCGCGTCATAGACAGGCTGGGTAGGATCCATCCTGACAGCGCCGCCGATGGCGTCCTGGTTGGCGAAACGGTTGTCCATATTCATCAGCTTGCCGTTGAGACTGACAAGAAGATGGTCGTCAAAGAAGCTCGGGTTGAGGTTGACAGAGATGGTCTCACGCTCAAGGTTTGAGGTCTTGAGGGTACCGTCCTGGTTGTGGTAGCCGATGGACACGCGGTAAGGCATGCGAAAGATGTCGCTCTTCCCTACCCTGCCGGACACTGCCACGTTGCCGTCCAGAGTCCTTCCGAGACGGAAGATCTCCTTCTGCCAGTCGGTGTTCTCCTTGCCGAGGGCGGCGTAGGCCGAACCTCCGTCACCGAGATACCATTTCATAAGGTCACGCATCTCATCGCCTGTCAGCACGTCCACGTACTTGGCGTTCTGGCTGACGCTTCCGGTGAAGTCCGCGCTCACGTGGATGCCTTCGGCACCCTTGGAACCCTTCTTGGTGGTGATCATGATGACACCGTTGGAGGCTCTCGATCCGAAGATGGCAGTCGCCGAGGCGTCCTTCAGGACAGTGAAGCTCTCGATGTCGTTAGGGTTGATGGAGGAAAGCGCGTCGGAGACTCCGCTGATGCCTGTCTCGGAAAGAGGCAGACCGTCAACCACGACGAGAGGGTTGTTGTTGGCCTTCAGAGAGGAACCGCCACGGATTCTGATGGTGCTGGCGGAACCCGGAGCGCCGTCACCCATCGTGACGACAACGCCGGCGGACTTGCCCTGGAGCAGATCCGATGGTGATGTCACCATACCCTTGTTGAGCTGGTCGGCCTTCACGGAGGAGATCGAGCCAGTCATGTCGCTCTTCTTGACGGTACCGTAGCCGATCACGACCACATCGTCGAGAAACTCGGTGTCGGTGGTAAGAATAATCTTGGCCGGAACCTCGGAAGCCTTGAAAGACTGTGTCTTGTAGCCGATGCAGCTGATTTCGACAGTGGCATCCGGGCCGGAAACGTTAAGGATGTAGTCTCCGTCGAGACCGGTCGCGATACCGTTCTGCGTACCCTGTTCCATGACAGTGGCACCGATGACCGGACCGGCGGCGTCAACTACAACTCCCTTCACCTGATACCCGCTCTGAGCGGATACGGTAGTGCCGACCAGGCAAAGAAGCAAGGTCGCCACGGCAGCTATAATCCTTTTCATCTGGAATGTTTGAATTGTTTGAATATTCATTTAATATGATTATTAAGGTTATTATTGTTTCCTTTCCTTTATGAGACGGACGCTCAGCGCGCCAAGCACAAGCAGGACACCCGCAGTGACGAGCATGTTCGCCTGGACTCCGCCCAGAAGTCTCAGCACCACTCCGCCGAGCGCCGCGGCGACGATCTGCGGAAGGCAGATGGTGCAGTTGAACAGGCCGAGATAGCTGCCCAGATGCTCCCCGTCGAGAGCGTTGGTCAGAAGTGTGAACGGAAGCGCGAGCATCGCGGCCCAGGCGGTTCCGATCAGCAGGTACGACACGCAGAGCAGGTACTGGTTGTGGATGAACGCAACGGAGATGAAGCCGACGGCTCCGATCAGAAGGCTCACCACATAGGCCAGTTTCAAGGAGCGGAACTTAGGAAGTACAATCGCCCACAGGATTGATCCGACAGCCTGCACGGCGAAGACTACTCCGACCCAGTTGCCAGCGGCCTGATAGCCCTCGGAGGCCGTGTCGGTGGCGTTCCAGCAGTTGGCGGCGATGGCTCCGTTGGAATAGGTCCACATGTACATGAACGCCGCCCAGCAGAAAAACTGCACGAGTCCCACGGTCCAGAATGTCTTGGGAGCATGGAGCAGCAGTCTGATGAGCCCCGGATTGTCCTTCTCCTCCTCAGCCTGACGCTTTGGATCGATGGAATGGAACTCGGCATATTCCTGAGGATTCATCTCCTTGACTTTCAGGAAAGTGTATAGCACGCAGAGGATAAGGATCGCGGCGCCGCACCAGAAGCTCCAGATCACGGACGGCGGCACCTGTCCCTTTGGGGCGATGTTGGCGATGCCGATCCAGGTGAAGAAAATCGGGAAAAGGTAGCCCACCAGGCTGCCGGCGTTGCAAAGAAGCGACTGGATCGAGTAGGCCTGAGCCTTCTGCTCCTCGCCGACCATGTCCCCGACCATCATCTTGAACGGCTGCATCGCGACATTGATTGAAGTGTCAAGGAATATGAGCGAGAACAGTCCGAACCACATGGCGCCGTTGAGTCCGAGGATCAGCCTTGAGGAGAAACTCAGGCTGCCGGCGTTCGGCAGGAAGATCATCACGAGAACCGAAATCAAGGCTCCGATCAGCAGATAAGGCTTTCTGCGTCCCATCCTGCACCAGGTTCTGTCGGACCACTTGCCGATCAGCGGCTGGACGATCATGCCCATCAGAGGCGGGAGGATCCAGAAGAAGCTCAGCTGGTGCGGATCCGCTCCCAAAGTGGCGAAGATCCTGCTGATGTTCGCGCTCTGGAGGGCATAGGCGATCTGCACCCCGAAAAAGCCGAAGCTGAGGTTCCACATCTCCCAAAACGTAAGTTTGCTCTTGGATTGCATTTTACGGTACTAATTTCAGTGTCAATTTCGGCGTAAATATAGTTGATTAGCACCGATTTGTAATTATTGAAACGATGAATGGAAAGAAAAAGCGGATGAATTGCTGGCTTTTAATGACGAAATGAAAGATATTTTTCTTAAATTGCAGTACTTTGGCGATTGTGAATAGTTAACGGTCACCCAACCATCATTAACGGCATGAAACTAAGGACATCATCCATAATCCACGCTTTCGCGCTGCTCCACGTGGCCACGGCGGTGCTGTGCAGGTTACTGAACCTCGGGGACGAGCTGGCCCTGACCACGCTCACGATCGTCCTCACGGTCATCCTCTGCCTGAGGTACCGGCAGAGCGTGGAGTTCTCCTCCATCGTCATCATCATCGCCAACATTCTCGGCTACCTCCTCGGCAACGGGATCGCCGCGCTCGCAGGGACGTTCATCAACCACCCCCTGCTTTCCCCCGCGATCGCCACATTCACGACCACCGAGCTGATGGGCTGGGGACTGGTCACCTTCATGAGACGCTACGCCGGCAGGTACGGTAAAGAGTCCAAGGCAAGAAGCTTCGAGATCACATGGCTCGCCGTCGCCGTGGCCATCATCCTGATTGTCAGGATAATCATCTACATATTCAGTTCCACCCTCTTTGAAGGGGGATCCGTAGTGAACGCGGTCGCCGCATTTGCCGACAACACCTTCATCCTTCTGGTGATGGTCTGCCTGACGATCCTCTTCGTGGAGCAGACCAAGAATATGTCGGACCGGAAATCCTCAGCCGGACACATCCTCGCCACGGCGGTCTTCCTGATAGCGCTTTCCGCTGTCGCCGCGGCCCTTGTCGGCTCCGGACTGCCGTTCGAATTCCGCCGCCCGTCCTCCGCGAAGAGTTTCCTTGAACTCGCCCTGGTGGCGTTCATAGCGGAAGTGATGATCTATTCCGTGATCTACATGATTGAATATGCCATCACGGCCCGCCGCAACGCCGAGAAGGAAAAGAATCGCGCCGACCTCGCCAAGTTCCAGTACCTCAACCTCAAGCAGCAGGTCAACCCGCATTTCCTCTTCAATTCGCTGAACATTCTGGACGCCCTCGTGCTGGACGGAAGGGACAGGGAGGCGAGCGAGTATATTCATAAGCTGGCGGGAATCTACCGCTACATGCTCCGCAACGAGGAAGAGGGCACGGTGACGCTCCGGGACGAGATGACCTATGTGGAGATGTACCGCGACCTGCTGAAGGTCAGGTTCCAGGAGGGGTTCGACGTGGAGGTCGGCATCCGGTCCGAAGACTTGTCAAGGCACGTGGTTCCGTGCTCGGTTCAGCTCCTTATTGAGAACGCCACGAAACACAACGCAGTGTCTCCCGCCAAGCCGCTGAAAGTCAGTGTGATGTCCGACGGGGAGACACTGACGGTGACGAACAACCTCATTCCGAAAATCACCGAGGCGCAGTCCAGCGGATTGGGTCTCAACTACATACGCCAACAGTACAGGGATCGTTCCGGCAAGGGGATCGAGATCATCCGTACTGACGATTTCTACAAAGTAAAGTTGCCGCTCTTATGAAAGTCCTTATAATCGAGATCATCCGCACGGATGACTCCTACACAGTCAAACTGCCGCTCTTATGAAAGTCCTTATAATAGAAGATGAAATGATGGCCCGAAGGAGCCTTGAGAAGATGCTGGAGAACAATTTTCCGGACATCGAGGTTGTCGGGGAATGCGCTTCGGTCAGCGAGTCTGTCGCCCGGCTCAAGGAAAGGCCCGACGAGGCGGACTTGATATTCATGGATGTCGAGCTTTCGGACGGCGAGTGCTTTGAGATTTTCCGGCAGGTGGCCGTGAAGAAACCGGTCGTGATGACGACGGCCTATGACAGCTACGCCGTCAAGGCGTTCGAGGCCGGATCCATAGACTACCTTCTCAAGCCGATAGACGCTTCCGCCCTGAAAAGGGCCGTGGAGCGGTGCCGCCAGTTATCTACCGGAGATCTGGACGTGGAGAAGATCCTCGGGGCGATCTCGCGCAAGGACTCCGGCCACGGCTACAAGGAGCGCTACCTGGTGCAGTTCAACGACAGGATCGTGCCGGTGAAGGCGGACGAGATCGCGTTCTTCTACTCCGAGGACAAGAACAATCATGTCGTGACGCACGGCGGCGCCGTCTACATCGTGGACTCCACGATGGACTCGCTCATCACCGGACTTGATCCCGAGCGGTTCTTCAGGATTTCCAGAAGCTGCATATTCGCGAAGGATGCGATCGAGTGTGTGACCAAGCTGCTTGGCGGGCGGCTCCGGGTGACACCTAAGGTGCATCTCTCCACAAATCTCGGCCCGGCGCCTGACCTTACTGTCAGCCGCTCCAGAGCCGAGGACTTTCTGGGCTGGCTGGAGAGTTGACAGCCCTCCTCCCCCGACTCCCGCCCCGTGCGCAGGAAGGCCGGTTCCGCTCACCAAACCGACCGAATCACCAGTCTCGTGAGCAAATGGGGCTGTTCCGCCCACCAAGGAGCAGGCCAGGTGGCTCTGGTGCGCAGGAAGGGCCGGTTCCGCTCACCAAACCGACCGGATCACCAGTCTCGTGAGCAAATGGGGTTGTTCCGCTCACCAAGGAGCAGGCCAGGTGGCTCTGGTGCGCAGGAAGGCCGGTTCCGCTCACCAAACCGACCGAATCACCAGTCTCGTGAGCAAATGGGGCTGTTCCGCTCACCAAGGAGCAGGCAAGGTGGCTCTGGTGCGCAGGAGGGCCGGTTCCGCTCACCAAACCGGCCGAATCACCAGTCTCGTGAGCAAATGGGGCTGTTCCGCTCACCAAGGAGCAGGCCAGG
>ERZ773116.1143-NODE-1143-length-26031-cov-5.171889_pt1 | contig 26031 bp, 20 predicted proteins | sample MGYA00580563_ERZ773116 | MGnify/ENA primary metagenome ERZ773116 (study PRJEB29015, sample SAMEA2737864) | human gut metagenome | biome: human gut; feature: human-associated habitat; material: faeces | place: China | collected 2012 ... | reverse complement strand
CGAGGAATAAGAGGATTTAGTTTAAAAAAATTATGAGTATAATCAAAGTAGAATTAAAAATCCTTATTTTGCTTAATAATTTCATCTAAACGTTCAAATTCATCTCCAATAACTAAAAATATTATTTTTTTTCTGCAACTTTTTATTTTGGGAAGCAATTAATTCCCATTTGTTTAAATTTACATAACAGTCTTCACAGGTTGGACTGATTATATTTAAAATATAATTAGAATTTGAAATATGTTGATTTGTCGAATCTAAACAAGAATAATCTATCGGTTTGTTTATAATGAAAGAGTAATCAGAATTCATTATTTTTAAGAGTTTTCTTTTTTGAAAACTACTTAAATTTATGATAATTATCAATACGATTAATAGAATCCCTGATATGTAGTATATAATTTTTTTCATCTCTCTATAAAAAGTATCTTAAAATCTCTAAATTGCAAAATAGATATTTTAAGATAAAAATTTAACAATCCTGATATAAGGGGTTATTTCCTTGTTTATCTGGACATTTTCTTACACATGTTATACTTCGTAATAGCATTTGGATAGATATATTGTAAAGTTATGACGAATGTTGCTATAGTTATTCTAATTTGTTGTTCTATAATATTGTTTTATATATATATTTAACATATGGGTGGGGATATATGTTTTAGGGGTTTTATTTATGGTATAAATATCTTGCAAAATATAATGAAAGCATTGTAACAAATAATTTTCAGTTTCGATGATTTCACTTTTAAAACGATCCTGGAATAGATGATCATATCTGCCGTATTTATTATTGAACCACATGGCATAGCTGGTTACTATCCGCCGGATGTGTTCGCTGAGGGCAGGACTTTCAATTTTTTTTCCATATGAAGTATAAGGCGGTGAGCAGCAAAAGGGTAGTAAGGGCGAATGCCCATACATTCATTGCACGGGATTGAGCTGTCATAACGTAATCTTGTATTTCTAGTGTTTCCATAATTTATTTCGTGGATTTACTGATATAACGCAGAAAATCCTTATCGGTCGAAAAATTTGGGATTCCGGGACGGACCTTTTGTCCGGTTTTATATCAGACTTACCGCCCGGTATTTTGTTAGTTGCAATGGTTACAGTGGTTAAGGAGTAACCATTGAAACCGCTGTAACATTGCTAATCTTTTATTTTAGAAGTGGGTGAAAAGAGAGCTTGCTTAAAATGGGACGAAAAGTCCGTCCCGGAATCCCGGAAGAGGTTAATATTTCAGCCATTTGTAAAGTTCTTTCCAAGTGACTTTTTTGCCATACATTAAAATACCGATGCGGTAAATTTTTCCGGATAGCCAGGTAAAAAAGATAAAACTGACGATTAATAATGCCATAGAGGTCAGGATTTCCCAGGTCGGTACTCCGAAGGGGATACGGACCAGCATAACGATCGGTGAGGTGAACGGGATCAACGAACTCCAGAATACCATCGGGGATTCGGGACTTTTCATGGCGGCGAAACCGATGTATAACCCGATGACGAGGATAATCGACAAAGGGGTCAGGAATTGTTGCGAGTCGGTTTCGTTATCGACGGCAGCACCGATAGCGGCGAATAAAGAAGCATATAACAGGTAGCCTCCGATAAAATAGAATAAGAAAGAGGCCAGGAATTTAATGATAAAGATCGGGTCGATGGTCATCGCAACCTTTTGGATGATTTGCATTTTTTCAGCGCTCAGATTCCCTGTACCGGCTATATCCGGCAGGCCGCCGGCCAGGTTGCCGGCATTTCTCAGTGCTTCCAGATCGATACCCGGCAGGAAGAATGTTTGCATGACCAGGATCAGCACAAGGCCGAATACTACCCAAATCAGGAATTGTACGAGGCCGACAGCTGCTACTCCGATGATTTTACCTAACAGAAATTGAAACGGTTTGACAGAAGAGACCAATACCTCGATAATCCGGTTTGTTTTTTCTTCGATCACTCCTTTCATGACTTGAGAGGCATACATGAATATAAAGAAGTAGATAATCATGCCGCCGATCAATCCGATAGCCGAAGCGACTTCCGACGAGCTTTCTTTGGCTTCGCCCGAGTCGGTGATCTTTAACGTACGCACCAGTACAGGTGTTTGTGTGGCCGATAATTGTTCTTCCAAATCGGGGACTTGTGATTCGGCAATGACTTTTGCTCTTTTTATGTCTTCAATTTTTTTGCGCAATTGGGCCGCGATTTCATTTTTCAATTCCATAGGAACCTGAGAGAAAGAATAGACCGGAATTTCCGGGTGATCCATAATATTTTCCGGGATTGAAATCAGGGCGTAATAGTCATGTTGCCGGAGAAATTCCGAAGCTCCCGATTCATCGACCGGGGTATTCAGGTATTCGAATGTATTGTTGTTGATTTGCTCGAATGGAGTCTCGAGTACAGACTGATTGATCACTGCAATTTTACGGTCCTGTGTGTCGTCTTTCAGAAGCATCCACATCAGGAAAGCATAAAAACCGGCTAAAAGAATGGGGACGACGAGTGTCAGTACCAGAAAACTTCTTTTCCGTACTCTGGTTGTAAATTCGCGTCCTATGATGATAAGTGTTTTATTCATTTCAGATTTATGATTTGGGGTTTACGAAGTGGATTATTCTTCCTGTTTGATGTCGTTAACCATTTCTCCTTTCACTAATTTGATAAAGATATCGTTCATTCCCGGTATGACCTTTTGATAAGAGATAATATCGGTTTTGTCGAGCAGACGACGTAATAAAGTATTGGTCGGACAAGCCACGAGGCGTTGCAGGACCAGTTCGTGTTGTCCGTCTTCTATTTTTTCGGAAAGCAGTTCATATTCTTCTCCGATCACTTCTTGCGGATGAAAATCCGGTTGATATTTACAGATGAGTCGGTAAGTATTGTTGGCATACTTATTCCGGATCTGATTGATCGGGCCTTCGATAATTTTTTTTGATTTGTTAATCAAGGCAATATGGCTACAGATTTCCTCGACGGAAGCCATATTGTGGGTGGAAAAAATAATGGTCGTTCCTTTTTTGCGCAGTTCCAGTATTTCTTTTTTCAGGAGTTCGACATTGATGGGGTCGAATCCGCTGAACGGTTCATCAAAAATCAGCATTTCCGGTTCGTGCAGGACGGTGGTGATGAATTGCACCTTTTGGGCCATTCCTTTGGATAATTCTTCTACTTTCCGATCCCACCAGGCCTCGATTCCGAATTTCTCGAACCAGGCTTTCAATTGTTGAATCGCGTCATGACGACTCACTCCTTTCAGACGAGCCAGATAAACGGCCTGTTCACCGACTTTCATCTTTTTATAGAGGCCTCTTTCTTCAGGCAGATAACCGATGCGGTTCATGTCGGCAGGTTCCAGTTTATGGTCTTTAAAATAAAGTTCACCCGAATCCGGTCCTGTAATCTGGTTTATAATTCGGATCAGAGAAGTCTTTCCGGCTCCGTTGGGGCCTAACAATCCATAAATAGCTCCTTCCGGGATTTCGATAGATACATCGTCCAAAGCCCGGTGATTGGCATAATTTTTAATAATATTTTTAGCGACAAAAAAACTCATACCTTTTCACTTACAACAGTTACAAAAGTTACAACGGTTATAATGGTCAGGATTCACGTCTAAGATCCTTGTAACCTTTGAAATCTTTGTAACGACATAAATTGCAGAATTAAATTGGTTGATAAAGTCTTTGGACTTTATCAACTTTACCAATTCATTATACCTGCCATTATTATAAATACAAATGCTGATATGTTAATACGCTCCTGTGGTCGGCACATTTACATATTAGCACATCAGCATAACAGATCAGCTGTATTCAGACAGCTTCATTTTCTTCCATTTCGATCATCAATGTCCCCTTCGGAATTTTATCTCCTGAGTTGACATATATTTTTTTGATTTTACCCGAAAATGGTGCAGCCAGTTTGTTATTCATCTTCATAGCCTGAAGAATCAGAAGAACATCTCCTTCCTGGACTTCCTGGCCCTCTTTCACTTCGATTTGCATAATGGTTCCCGGAATGTGTGAAGTCAGCAGATAGGGATTCGGTTCTTCCCATTTTTTTCGGTTTACCCATTTCTGGGTAAGCTGAGTTTTATATTCTACGCCATTCAGCAGGAATTTTTCATATTTAACAGTCATTTTACCTCCTTTTTAGTGGTTCTGAAACTTTTAAGTCTTTCAGTTTAAAAGTCCGGGAATTCCTGGACTTTATAAACTCTGAACACTGTTAGAACGGAGGAATTCCGTGTTTCTTAGCAGGTGTCATAACGGTTTTATTACCGGAGACTTCGATAGAATGTTTCAATAACAGGCGTGTTTCCGACGGTTCGATCACCGAGTCGATATATCCTTTGGAAGCTGCTACATAAGGATTAGCAAATTTCTCGCGATATTCGGCAACTTTCTGCTTCCGTGTTTCTTCCGGATTAGCAGATTCTTTTATTTCTTTACGGAAAATAATGTTTGCTGCCCCTTCCGGTCCCATTACGGCGATTTCGGCTGTCGGCCAGGCAAACATAAAGTCGGCTTTCAGGTGGCGTGAGTTCATGGCGATGTATCCACCACCGTAAGCTTTACGCAGGATTACCGTCACTTTAGGTACGGTAGCTTCACTATAAGCATACAATACTTTTGCTCCGTGGCGGATCACACCCATATATTCCTGTTCAACGCCCGGTAGATATCCCGGCATGTCTTCGAAGGTCACGATCGGAATATTGAATGCGTCGCAGAAACGGATAAACCGGCCTGCTTTATCGGCAGAGTCGCAATCCAATACACCGGCTAATACCAACGGTTGATTGGCCACGAAACCGATCGTTTCTCCATCTACCCGACCGAATCCGACAACGATATTCTGTGCAAAGTCCTGTTGTACCTCGAAGAAATCGGAATCGTCGGCAACGGCTTTGATAATATCTCTTACATCATAAGGCTGGGTAGGATCTGCAGGAAGGATTTTTTCGATATTGTATTCTGCTTTCGGAGCTTTTGACGGAAAGGCTTTCGCTTTACGTTGATTGTTCCAGGGGATAAAGGTGAGCAGTTTTTTTATTTGTTCGAAACATTCTGCTTCTGTAGAGGCAAAGAAGTGGGCATTTCCACTGATACAGGCATGAACGCGTGCTCCTCCGAGGTCTTCCATACTAACTTCTTCTCCCAGTACTGTTTTTACTACTTCCGGACCTGTGATGAACATTTTGGAAATATTATCTACCACAAATACGAAATCGGTCAATGCCGGAGAATAAACGGCTCCACCAGCACAAGGACCCAGAATAACGGACAATTGAGGGATAACACCGGAAGCCTGTGTATTGCGGAAGAAAATTTCTCCATAACCGGCCAGTGAATCCACCCCTTCCTGGATACGTGCACCACCCGAGTCGTTGATACCGATGATCGGCATCCGCATTTTGATGGCATGATCCATAATTTTGGTGATTTTACGGGCGTGCATCAGTCCTAACGAACCTCCTGCAACAGTGAAATCCTGAGCATAAATAGCAACGGGTTCTCCATAGACAGTACCGGTACCGATAACGACACCGTCGCCGTGAAGAACTTTCTTGTCCATATCAAAATCCTTAGATTGGTGCTCTACGAACATGTCGTACTCGTGGAAAGAACCTTTGTCCAAAATCCCCTCGATACGCTCACGGGCTGTCAATTTACCCATGGCGGCCTGCTTTTTGATAGCATCTTCGCCACCACCCTGAAGTACAATTTCTTTCCTCTTTCTTAAGTCAAGAATATTCCTTTTAAGTGACATAGTAATTTAGTTTATTATTAACTTGCGTAATTCCTTCTCAGAAATTAACACACCATTTAAACTGCAAGGTTACGTAAAAAAAATGATTTAAAAAATACCTGTCTTTATTATACTAATCGGTATCTATTGATATCATTGAGGGTTGAAGTCGAAATTTTAACGATTTATTTGAAAAATTTACTATTATCTGTATTTATTAATAAATGGGGAGGGGGATTTGTTCTTCCGGGGTTTTGTGGTGTTGCAGATAGAGACTGTCGATGATACCGTCGACCAGGCCGATGGTAGGCACGACGATATGCTTCGCTTGGGTATGCTCTGCGACTAGCAGGAAGATATCTGCGGCATTGGTAATGACATCTGCACGGTCGGGTTTCAGATTGTATAACCGGGCACGTTCTTCTAAGGAATAGTTTTTTAGAGTGTTGTTGAGTTGTACTAATTTTTCTACCGGGAGAGTCATTTTATTTTTGGCCGGAAGTTTAGCTAACCGGAACAATTTGTTGATATTTCCACCGGACCCGATGATCGTGATTACCGGGTATTGTTTCCGCAATTTATTCAGGTCTCTTTTCAAACGGTTGTATACGCTGGGAACGACTTTTCCTTTCAACAGACGTACGGTTCCGATGTTGTAAGAATGTGAACTGCGGAGTGTTCCTTGATGGATCAAGCTGATTTCCGTGCTACCTCCCCCGACGTCGACATAGATATAATCGGCGTTTTTATCCGCCAGGTATTCGATGTGATTATCGTATACCAAACGGGCTTCTTCCTCTCCGTTGATAATATCTATCCGGATACCTGACTTCCGGGTGATGGTTTCGATTACTTCTTTCCCGTTTGCGGCATCCCGCATTGCCGATGTGGCACAAGCCCGATAGGCATCGACTTCGTATATTTTCATCAGTTGCCGATAAGCCTTCATCAGACGGAGTAGTTTTTTAGCTTTACTGGCCGGTATTTCACCTTGTGTAAATACTTCTTCTCCCAGGCGCAGGGGAACCCTTAGAAGGAGCTCTTTTGTAAACAACTGTTCCGCTGTTTCGGGATTGATACTTTTGATCAATAATCTGACTGCATTGGAGCCGATATCGATCGCTGCATAATTTACTTTACTCATGGGGTATGTTATTAGTTGTGATTTCTTGTATGTCTTCCTGATAATAGTGATATAAGGCCGATTGTGACCGGAATAGCGAATGGTCTTCGTTTTTCCAGGGGATATTCTGTCCTGTGCCGTCGACTTGTCGTCCCTGCAGAGAGTCTTTCAGGCCATATTCGACGATTCGTTTCAATTCGGTTTGAATTTTCTTATCATAAACAGGGGTAAGTACTTCGATCCGGTTGTCCAGATTCCGGGGCATCCAGTCGGCAGAACCTGTCAGGCAGATCATATCACCTGCATTTTCGAAAATGAAAATTCGCGAATGTTCCAGATAACGGTCGATAATTCCGTTGATCCGGATGTTTTCGCTTATTCCCGGGATTCCTGTGACGATAGAACAATTACCTCGTACCACCAGGTCGATCTTTACGCCTGCGGCCGAAGCTTCATAAAGCTTAGCGATCAATGTCCGGTCTGTAATATGGTTTACCTTTCCTAATATTCGGGCCGTTTTTTGTTTTCTGGCATTTTTGACTTCCTCTTCGATCAATTTCAATAGTTTGGAACGCATATCGTTGGGAGAGACCAGTAATTCTTTGAATTTTACGGGTAGATAAGGTTTCTCAATAAAGTCGAAGACATGCCGGACTTCTTTTACCAGGGTTTTGCGTGCGGTAAAAAGAGTGACGTCGGTATATCGGGTGGCATTCCCTTCATGAAAATTTCCGGTACTGACACAGGCGATATCTCCCTGTCTACCCGATATATATACTAGTTTTGCGTGTATTTTCAGACCTTCGACTCCGAATACGACTTTGATTCCGGCGTCTTGCATTTGTTTAGACCAGCTGATATTCGATGCTTCGTCGAAACGGGCGAGTAGTTCGATAACTACAGTTACTTTTTTCCCGTTTCTGGCTGCTGCGATTAAAGTTTGGATAACCTTGGAATTTTTCGCTACCCGGTAGAGGGTCATTTTTATAGCTTTGACGTTCGGGTCGATCGTGGCTTCCCGGAGTACACGCAAGAAAGAAGAAAAACTGTGATAGGGATAGTGCAGGAAGAGATCGCGGGTACGGATGGTATTCAAAATGCTGCCGTCCCCTGAAAAGTCCGTTTTGAACAATGGAGGCTGAGGGGGATATTTTAAATCGTCACGTTTACAATCGGGAAATTTCATCAGATCTTTCAGATTTTGGTATCTACCGGCTCCGACCTGAGTATCCCAGCGGTCCATACAAAGCATCCGGCTGAGGTGGCGCTGCATAACCGCAGGCATCCGGCTGTCGTATACCAACCGGATCGGTTCCCCGTTTTTTCTGCTTTTCACCCCCTTCGATATTTTTTGCATAATGCTGTTCCGAAGATCTGAATCGAGTTCCATTTCTGCGTCTTTAGTGAACTTGAACGTGTAAGCCTCGAAGTGGTCGTAAGGCCGGCCGTTGAATATCAGGGGAAGGCAAAAGCGGACGATGTCGTCCAGAAACATCAGGCATATGCGGTCGTCATCGCCGGGGATCCGGATAAAACGGCCGTATGATTGCACCGGCAAAGCGATAATAGCAAAATCTTTTTTAGTCTTTCCTGTGGTTTGCAGACAGACGCTCAGATAGATATGATCATCGGGTTGGTCGCTGAAATGACGGAAAGAAGAAGTGAAAAGCGGGGTCGTAGAGCCGATCAGTTGTGTCTTGTAAAATTCTCGGATATAGTCGGCTTGCTCCTCCTGTAATTCTTGTTCGTTCAGGAGGTAAATCCGGTTTTGCCGGAGTGCTGTATTTATTGCTGTAAATGTTTCCTCGAATTTTTGTGTATACAGGGCATTCAACCGGCTGATTTCCCTGAAGGTTTGAATGGCGGTTTCTCTCTCTGCCTTAATGGTTTTATCCTCATATTCGATGATTCGGTTGAGGGTGGCTACCCGTACCCTGTAAAATTCGTCCAGATTATTGGAGTAGATTCCCAGAAAGGATAACCGTTCGAGTAAAGGAACCGGGGCTTTTTCTGCTTCGGACAGGATTCTCCGGTTAAAATACATCCAACTGATATCCCTTTCCAGGTAGGGAATCTCACCTTTTTTCCTTGTTACTTTCATGGATAAAATACAATGTATTGATTTAATTACGAATGTATTTTATCCATGTTACTATTTAATGACAGAAATGTGACATTGTCGTTGAGGCTGGAATTGTCTTTATAAAATTTCTTTCAGGTGTTTATAATTGGAATTGATCGTATCGATAATCTCCTGTGTCCGGCCGGTCAATAACATTTTATACATGGCTTGTGCGAATCCGGTCATTTGATTCCATTCTATTTGCGGGGGCATAGCCAGTGCATTCGGATCGGTCATTACATTCAGTAGAGCAGCTTCCGGTGAGTTCAAGGCTTCGACCAATACCGGGAGTACATCGTCCGGACGGCTGACGGTATAGCTCTTTATACCCATCGCTTGAGCCACCAGGGCAAAATCCGGATTTTGCATGTCGGTTTCGTTGTCCGGCAGGCCGGCGACTTCCATTTCGAGTTTTACCATACCCAAAGAACGGTTATTGAATACAATAATCTTGACCGGTAGCTTATATTGGGCGATGGTTGCCAGATCACCCAGTAACATAGAGATGCCTCCGTCGCCGCAGAGAGCGATCACCTGTCTGCCCGGATAGGCGAACGATGCTCCTATAGCCTGGGGCATAGCGTTGGCCATTGTGCCGTGATTGAAAGAGCCTAACATCTTTCGCTGGCCGGAAGCTTTCAGGTAACGGGCTCCCCAGACACAGGTCATACCCGTATCGACGGTAAAAATAGCATTTGCCTGAGCAGTTTCGTCGACCATCGCCATGACATATTCCGGGTGAATCTTATTATCACTGCCTTTGTTTTCGACGTAAGCATTCAGGTCTTTAATTACTTTGGAATAACCGAGCAACTGATCGTTCAGAAAGCTTTTGTCGCTTTTGGCTTGTAAAAGAGGTAATAAAGCTTCGAGTGTCGTCTTGATATCTCCGCATAGCCCCATTTGTACTTTGGCTCTTCGGCCCAGGTGACTGGGATCGATGTCGATCTGAACGATTTTATTGTGAGTCGGTAAAAACGGGCCGTACGGGAAATCGGTACCTAATAAAACCAGTACATCGGCCGCATGCATGCTGTTGTAACCCGATGCCATGCCTAATAAGCCGGTCATCCCTACTTCATTGGGATTATCATATTGGATTTCCATTTTACTTTTGAAAGAATAGGCTACCGGGGCTTTCAACCGATGGGACAATTCGACGATTTCTTCGTGTGCATCTTTGGCTCCGATGCCACAAAACAGGGTTATATTGCTATTGTTGTTCAACAGATCGGCCAGCGCCTGTAATTCGGTATCCGATGGACAGGTGCGGGGATGAGTCGGATAGTTGATCTCTGAAGAAGGAATATTGACCTGGCTTTCTCCGGTCAAATCTCCGGGGATACCGATGACACTGACTCCTCTGCGGGAGAGAGCGGTTTGTATAGCCCCCTGTAGCATGCGGGGGAGTTGACCCGGTGTAGTCGCTAATTGGTTGTAATAACTGCAGTCGTCGAACAGGCGGATGGTGTCGGTCTCCTGGAAGTAGGTCGTTCCGAATTCACCTGAAATAATGGTAGAAGCGATGGCTAAGACAGGAGCCCCTGAACGGTGGGCGTCATAGAGCCCGTTGATCAGGTGCACATGGCCGGGACCGCTGCTACCTGCACAACAGGCCAGGTTGCCGTGAAGCTGGGCTTCTGCTCCGGCAGCAAAAGCTCCGGTTTCTTCGTGACGTACGTGAATCCACTGAATCCGGCCGTCTTTGCGGACAGCATCGTTAATCTTATTTAAACTGTCACCTGTGACAGCATAAATTCTTTTTACACCGGCTTTTACCAGCATATCTACAATTTGCTCTGCTATGTTTGCCATAATTTAAACGTTTCAATTTTTATATCAAACGAGCTTTAGCCGGAAAGGTTTATTTTTAACTTTAGAATCTGAAGAAAGAAGGCGATAGTTTATAAAATTGAGAGTCCGTAAAGTTTATAAAGTATCCCCGAAGGCCATCGACTTTACAAACTTTACGGACTTTACAACCGATGCTGTTATTTTATGCTTTTGCCTGATCGAGGCGCTTGACAACTTGGCCGTAGATGATCAGGGCAATGGCGGAAGCCAGTGCGATTACAGCAAAATAATACCAGATGTAATGGGCATTACTGCTGGCAGCGAGCCATTCGCTACGAGTGGCGAACAGGCTTTCGTCAGGGCAATATTTACTTAATAAATAGCCGGAAAGTCCGAATCCTAAAATGGAAGACAAAAACGAATGCAGGTGGCTGAAACCCAGGTATAATCCTTCCTCGCCCTTGGGGGCTTGCAGGGAGAAATATTCCAGAAAACGCGGGGAAATAAAAGTTTCCGCCAGTCCCTGGAAGACGATACCTACAACCATCATAAAAGCTACCGGGTGCATGGTCAGAATGGTCGATTCCGGATTCAGCATATTTCCCGAAGCCATGCACAAAGCGGACAACGGCATGATAAACATTCCGACGGTCATCGAAGTAAGGGCTGTCCGGTGACGCATCAGCTGGGTGACCAGGTTGACACACAGCACTACGACCAAAGGGTTGACATTGGCATACCAGGAAGGGGATGCGCCTTCCCCGGCCAGACGGAGTACGTATTTGGGCATAGTGGCATACAATTGATGTTGTACCATCCAGAAACCCGTAATGATCAGGATCAGGATGATCAGCCGGCCGTTAGAACATACTTTTAATAGAGCATTCCAGATTTGCCGGAAGGTTTTTCCCTCTCCGCTGTGTTGAGCACTTTTATAGAAAAACCAGATCGCTATGAGAGCCAGAAAGGTCATACTGGCCGAAAAATAATTCAAGGTGATCAATCCTTCATTCCCTAAAGCCTCTCTAAGGGGTTTTACAATGGTTTTACCCGAGAATGCACCGATATTGACCATGCCGTAAAAGATGGCGAATCCTTTGGCCCGGGTAGCTTCTGTCGTTTCTTTGGCCACCGTTCCCGAGATTACACTTTTGATAAAAGCTCCTCCGATGACGATCAGAGCCATAATCGGGATAATGCCGTATTGCAGGCCACTCTCGGTGAGGCCTTTAAAGACGGTGGTATGCCCATATTCTACCAGTCCGGCACTTTCGAGCCAGGTAGGAAATAAAGCCAGACCACCGTAACCGGTAGTCAATAAGGTGAAAGCCAGGAGCATAGAGTTCCGGAAACCGATCTTGTCGGCCAAAGCTCCGGCAAAAGTTGGCAGCAGATAAAGGAAAGCGGAGAAAGTACCTGCGATGGTGGCAGCCTGAATGTCATTGAACCCCAATATACGGCTAAGGTAGAGGGTGATCACGATAAATACACCGTAGTAGGCAGCACGTTCGAATAATTCCACGGTGTTGGCCACCCAGAATGCTTTACTGAACCTGATTTTTTCTTTGTTTTTTGCTGTCGTTGTCATACTTTTTTTGTTTTAGATTTTTTAGCACGGGGCAAAACTAGTAAAATAAACCAAAGTATGTATGTTTTGATTAATTTTGTATGCATGAAAACAGATGAAATAAAAACTGAAATCCATCCCTTGGAGCCTTTCTTCCCGCAAGGGGCAAGGCTATTGATGATGGGAAGTTTCCCGCCGAAACGTGAACGTTGGAAAATGGATTTTTACTATCCTAATTTTCAGAATGACATGTGGCGTATCTTTGGATTGGTATTTTTCGACGACAAGGAGCATTTTCTGACGGCAGATAAAAAATCATTTTGCGAACAACGGATCCGGGATTTTCTTATCCGGCAAGGAATTGCCTTGACCGATTCCGGCCGGGAAGTCGTTCGGCAGAAAGATAATGCCTCGGATAAATTTTTGGAAATCGTCCGCAAGATCGATTTGTCCGACGTATTGCGGCAATTACCGCACTGTGTAGCCATTGCGACAACAGGGCAGAAAGCGACGGACACTTTGCTTTCTCTGGTCGAAGCCTCTCAGCCACCGGTAGGAGGTTTTTCGACTTTTCATTTCGAGGGTAGAACGATCCGGTTATACCGCATGCCCTCTTCTTCCCGTGCCTATCCGAAACCCTTGCCTGAAAAGGCAGCGGCTTATAAGCGTATGTTCGGAGAGGTCGGTGGGTTCTTCTAGAGAAAGGGTATCAGATTTCTTTCTCTATCAGATAGACGTTGCGGTCGGTAGCCGAACGGGATACCAGCTCGGCTACAAAACCGGCTAAAAACAGTTGGGTCCCGAGGATCATACAAACCAAAGAAATATAAAAATAGGGGTTGTCGGTTACCAAACGGGCCCTGATCCCTTGTGAAAGACAGATCAGTTTATCTATACCGATCCAGCCGGCAGCACAAAATCCGATGATAAACAGCAAGGTCCCTATTGCCCCGAACAGATGCATCGGTTTTTTGGCAAAACGGGTAATAAAGGTGATGGACAACAAATCCAGCATTCCATTGATAAATCGGTTTAAACCGCCGAATTTGGTTACTCCGTATTTCCGTGCCCGGTGCTGTACGACCTTTTCTCCGATTTTAGTGAAACCGGCCTGTTGGGCCAGGATCGGGATATAGCGATGCATTTCTCCGTATACTTCGATGCTTTTCACAACTTTATTCTTGTAAGCTTTGAGCCCACAATTGAAGTCGTGCAGATGGATCCCTGAAAATTTCCGGGCAGTTGCATTGAATAATTTGGTGGGTATTGTCTTTGATTTCGGATCGAATCTTTTTTTCTTCCAACCGGAAACCATGTCATAATCTTCGGACATGATCATTTGATAAAGAGCCGGTATTTCGTCCGGGCTATCCTGCATATCGGCGTCCATCGTAATGACAACATCTCCTTGGGCATTCTGGAACCCGCAGTGTAAGGCTGCGGATTTACCGTAATTCCGCCGGAATTTTATGGCACGGATATGTTCGTTTTGGGTCGAAAGGGTTTCGATGAGTGCCCAGGAATTATCGCTACTGCCATCGTCTACCATGATGATTTCATACGTAAAATGATTCGCTGCCATGACCCGTTCGATCCAGGCTGTTAGTTCCGGCAGAGATTCGTCTTCATTATATAACGGTATAACGACTGATATGTCCATGATCTGAAAATTACGGTTAAATAAATTCATTTTTTCGGGTGCGCCTGAGTAATCCTGCCAGGAGCAAGGAGAAAATAAATCCGGTGAATATTTTATTGAATGTTTCTGCAAAGGCAATTGTAGCAGGCGTTGTAAACGCTTTTAACATCGAGATCATATTTTCGGTGAAAGCCGAATCCGAATATACCTCTTTGAACGTCGTTTCTATCGAAGTCAGATAATTCTCCAGTAATTCCGGATGGTGACGATAGAGATAGAATACAAAGCATCCGTAGATGACCGAGGCTACAGCGATCAGATAGGTACAAGCGCCCAGTGCTTTCCCGTAAGACAGACAATTATCCGGCAATTCGTCCCGGTATTTACGAACTCCGATAAATGCTCCGACGATGGAGAGCAGCAGGATCACATTGTTCAATTGCGGATTGAGACTGACTCCCCGTCCTGAACGGTAGTAGGCATAAGCTACAGCAATAAAACTCAGTCCGACGAATAAACCGAACAGGGTATTTTGTGAAAAAAAATTCTTTTTCTTCGAAGGTTCCATGTATTTTTCTTTATCCTTACAATAAATCGGCTTGTTTACGCAGATAGATCTTTTCTCCTTCTGTCAGCGGACTGTCGGCCGACAGGTAGTTGAACCTGCAAAGATTTTTGAGCCGTACTCCGTATTGCTGTGAGATGCTGTACATAGTATCTCCGGCTTTTACACGGTGGAATTCGTATCCCCGTGCCGCTTTGCTCTTTTTCTTTTTCAGGAAGACCAATTGACCGGGGTCCAGGGTACTGCTGGATTTGTCGTTGTATTGTAATAATTTTTTAAGTTTGATTCCGTAATAACCGGCAATTTTTTCAAAAGAATCGCCCGGCATCGTTTCTATACAGATAATGCCATTGCGCATTTCTTCGCGGTTACGGTAGTTGGTATTACTCGGGTGGTCCTGGGTTGCTACACTTTGGGCAAATTCTTCTGCAGTGATCGTCGGCGGTGTACCCCGTCTTTTGATCGAGCGGTCGAATTTGTACAATTCTTCTTCTTCGATGATTTTAATCAGCATATTGGCATATTGCGGGTTGGTCGCATATCCGGCGGCTTTCAACCCCTTCGCCCAGGCTTTATAATCTGTAGTAGGAATACTGAATAAACCGGCATAACGGGGACGGCTAGTCAGAAAATCACTGTGGTCGATCCACGATTGTTCGATATTTTTATATTTCCGGAAACATTCGTTCCGGGTATCGTCGTCCATGGTATATGTATCGCCGTTCCAGGTTTCGTGGCATTTGATCCCGAAATGGTTATTGGCATTGACGGCCAGTTCCGATTCGCCGCAACCGGATTCGAGAATACCTTGTGCAAGCGTGATACTGGCCGGAATTCCGGTCCGTTCCATTTCACGGATAGCTATATGTTTGTATTTGCGGATAAACTCTTTACGTTTGTCTGCCATAACATTAAAGCTGATGAGCAACAGACTAAACAATACCAATATTTTCATACTCTTTTTCATAACACTCACTCGTTGGCGTCAGGCATTTACCTGGCAAAAGATAAATGCTGATTTTTCAATTTCCGGTTTATAATTATTCTGTATCTTAGGGGGGTAAAAATAGTAAAAAATAGTGATGGATAAAAGAGAACTGAAAATAGATTATTTTGTGTGCCGGAATTCAGTGCCCGCATGCTATGAGGAATTGTCCGAAAAAGCTCTGGCTGCTGCCGGCAAAGCTTATTGCATCTATTCCGATTTTGCTGTCGGAGCGGCTGTTTTGCTGGAAAACGGTACGATCGTTTTAGGCAATAATCAGGAAAATGTGGCTTATCCCAGTGGACTATGTGCAGAACGGACGGCTTTATTTTATGCTGGTGCTGCTTATCCGGACGTTCCGGTCAAAGCATTGGCTATTGCTGCTTGTTTTAAAGGGCGTCCCAGGAAAGAGATCGTCTCTCCTTGCGGGGCTTGCCGGCAGGTGATGGCGGAAGTGATCCGGCGTTACGGCCGGGATTTCGATGTACTGATGATAGGTGAAGGTGAAACAGTGGTGATAAAAGCCTCGGCCTTGTTGCCTTTTAGTTTTGAATATATAGGCTAATCCACTGGTCGTGATGCAGATTCCGGATACAACCATCTGTTCTTTATGCCGGCAAAAGAACCGGAAAGGCCTGGAATATCTTTTTCAGATGTATTACCGGCCTTTGGTGGTATGGGCTGATACTTTCGTGAACGATATCGGAGGGGCAGAAGATTTGGTGCAGGAGTTTTTCATTCATATCTGGGAAAAAGAACTGTTGGACGGCGTGAAGCCCGAGACGTTGAAATCTTATTTATATACTGCAGTACGCAACCGGGCATTGAATCGCCTGGATAAGAAAGATCCCCTGCGCCGGGCGATCGAGATGGAAGGGATTACACCGGTATGGGAAGAATACGATGATTTCGAGGAAGAGATTGTGAAAAAAGTAGAACAGGCTATTGAAAACCTGCCTCCCCGGAGTCGCGAAATCGTGAAGTGTGTTTACCTGAAAAATATGAAATACAAGGAAGTTGCCCAAAAATATGAAATTTCTGTAGCCACTGTCAAAACCTTGCTGGTGAATTCATTAAAGGCATTGAGAAAGAACTCGGCCGGTCAGCAGGAACTTTTTTTATTCCTTTTTTGTAAAAAATATTTTAAATCATTCAACCATTTTTAAAGTTTGGCTGTCCTATAAGTGAAATCAGTAACTTATGATGACAGATCAGCAACTATTCGATTATTTATCCGGTGATCTCACTGCCGACGAAATTTCAGAGGTGGAAAAATGGATCGCTGCGGATGAAAAGAATAAACAATATTTCGGTCAATTCAGAAATGATTATCTGAAATGGGGGTGGGGTATGCGTGCCGGATTGGTGCAGGGAAAGTGGGAAGTGGTGAGGTCGCGGCTTCGGTTCCGGAAACGGATGCGCTTGTCGCGTTGGGCAGCAGTGATCGCCCTGATACTTGGGAGCGGTATCTTACTATACACCCGGTCGGATCGATTCGGGAAAGAAACCGAGAGTCTGGTGCAGGAGGTCGTGCCTGGAAAATCACAGGCTGTATTGATCCTTTCTACGGGTGAAAAAGTGGCTTTAACTACGGCCAGCCATGAACTTTGTGAAGAAGATGGAACGGCTATTCAGATCGATAGCGGGGGAAGGGTGAGGTATAAGGTCGGAAACAACCGGCCCGAACAGCCGGCTTTATTCAACCGGATCGTTATCCCCCGTGGTGGAGAATACGCTATGCAATTGGAAGACGGGACACAGGTTTGGTTGAATGCGGCGACAGAATTGCGTTATCCGGTCGCTTTTGCCAAAGACCGGCGGGTGGTCTATTTGAAAGGAGAGGCTTATTTTAAAGTGAAGGCCGATTCGGCGCGTCCTTTTCTGGTCATGGCCGATGAAGTAGGTGTGAAAGTTTATGGGACGGAATTTAATGTCAATAATTACCACGCAAGTCAGGTCGAAGCCGTTTTGGTGAAAGGAAAAATCGGAATGAATCACGGGACGCAGGAGATCCGTTTGAAACCCGGAGAGAAAGGAACTTATCTGGCAGCCGGGCAAGCGATGCATATCGAAGAAGTGGATGTGGCTTCATATATCGCCTGGAAAGAGGGGAATTTTGTATTCGACAACGAACGTCTGGAGGAGATTATGGAAAAATTGGCCCGGTGGTATGATATCGAAGTATTTTATGCCCGTCCGGAGGTGAAAGGAATCCGCTTATCGGGAGATATGCGACGCTATAAGGATATCCAGGCATTACTCTATTATTTCGAGCAGATATCGGGTGTGCGGTTTGCATTGAATGGGAAAACAATCACTATAAAATAAAAAACAGATAAAGATGGTGACACATCTTCATCTGTTCGAAAATCAGAAACGGATAGCTGAACTTTGGTCGGTAGGGCTATCCCATTGTTGAATCTCTAACTACAAATTTATGAAATGTAATCGGATTTATACCCCATTGGGTAGAAAAAGATTGAAAATTCTCAAAATCATGAAGTTATTCACGATTTTTATGTTGGTGTTCGTGCTGGGAACTACGGCAGCCGGTTTTTCTCAGAATCAGTTGGTAACTCTGGATTTACACCAGTGTAATGTCAAGCAATTGTTTAAAGAAATCCGGAAGCAGACGGGTTTACGTTTTGTGTTTAACGAGGCCCATGTCGAAGGTTTGGCGGGTTTGAACATCAAAGCCGAAGCACAGGAAGTGAAAAAAGTACTGGACAAAGTGTTCGGATCCACCTCGCTGGAATGCCGGTTTGAGGACGATGTGATCTTTGTCGTGGAACGTTCCCAGCCTCAGCAAGCGAAACAGGAGATCGTGGTACAGGGGCAAGTGACCGATAAAACAGGTGCTCCTCTGCCAGGAGTGACGGTACGTATAAAAGGTACCCAACTGGGATGTGTCACTGATGTCGACGGATATTTTAAAATGGCGCTTCCGGGGGCGACCGAACCGATCATGGTTTTCTCGTTTATCGGAATGAAAACGGAGGAAATAAAATATACCGGGCAAAAAGAACTGAAGGTGGTTTTGGCCGAAGAAGTGGCTAAAATGGATGAGGTGGTGGTGACCGGAATTTTCAAACGGCGGAAAGAGGGGTTCACCGGTTCGGCTACTCAGGTGTCGGGGGAAGACATCCGGAAAATGACTTCGGGGAATGTCCTGAAAGCCTTGGAAATGTTAGATCCCGGTTTTAAGATGAACACGAGTAATCTGGCGGGTTCGAATCCCAATGCTGTGCCCGATTTTCAGATGCGGGGCCAGGCGAGCATCGGTAATTACGAAAGCGAAGATTTCGTCGTTATGCGGGGGGATTATAACACTCGTCCTAATCAGCCCTTGTTCGTGCTGGATGGAATCATCGGGGTGAGTGCGACGGCGATCATGGACCTCGACCCGGATCGGGTGGAATCGATCACTCTTTTGAAAGACGCTGCTGCCACTGTGATCTACGGTTCCGAAGCTGCCAACGGTGTGGTGGTGGTCGAAACCAAGGCTCCGAAAGCGGGTAAACTGCAATTCAGCTATAACGGAAACTATAAATTGGAATGGGCCGATCTGAGTGTTTATAATCTGTTGAATGCCAGGGAAAAATTGCAGATCGAAGAATTGGCTGGATATTACGACAATAAAGACCAGCTGGGTTTACAGCATCTGTACAACCGCCTGCAAAAAGAAGTCTTACGGGGGGTCGATACCGATTGGCTATCCAAACCCGTACATACTGTTTTTGCTCACCGGCACGGACTGAATATCGAAGGGGGAGACCGGGCCCTGCGCTATAAAATCTATTTAGGGGCTAACTTTGCTCCGGGAGTGATGAAGGAAACCGATCTCGATACCAAAAGCGGGAGGGTAGATATTTTATATCGTTTCAATAAATTTTTAATCAGCAATCAATTGAGTCTGGATTATTCCAAAGGTGCCCGTACTTCGCCTTACGGAAGTTTTCAGGAATATGCCCTGCTCAATCCTTATTACCGGCCTTATGACGAGCAGGGAAATATCCAGAAGGTATTGGATGATCATAAGACCGGCGACGACCGTTATCCATATGTTGGCGGTTATAGCGACCCGGTGATGAATCCTCTGTATAATACGCTGTTCGAAACCAAGGATGAAAGCCGTGAATTCGAAGTACGCGAAGCTTTACAGGTAGAATATATGCCGTTCGATAATTTGCGGTTGAGCCTCGACTTTACGTTGAGCCGGAAAGACGGGACGGTCGAAACATTTAAATCGGCCCAGCATACTTCTTTCGATCAGATCGCCGATCCTGAGCTGCGGGGAAGCTATAACTGGACTAAGACAGAGGGCTATGACTACCGGTTCAGTCTGTCGGGCGCTTACAACAAAGCATTCGGTGACCATCTGTTATCGGCTTTTGCCCGTTATAATATCAGTGAGAGTTCATCGGATATGGCCTCTCTGCAAATGACCGGTTTTGCCAACGATAAATTGAGCGAGATTTACCTCGGATCTCATTATGACGATATACAAGGAAATGAAAATGTATCCCGGGCTTTGGGCTTCCTCTTTACTTTGAATTATTCTTATAAACAACGTTATGCTTTGGATTATAGCATGCGTATCGACGCTTCCTCCCAGTTCGGCAGGAATAACCGCTATGCTCCTTTCTGGTCGGCCGGATTACGCTGGAATCTGGACAAAGAAAAGTTTGTACAGAAATGGGGGATATTCGATGAACTGATCCTTCGGGGGACCTATGGGATAACCGGTTCGCAGAACTTCAGTTCTTACCAGGCTTTACAGATGTATACTTACGATGGATTGGTCAAGACCTATAGGAGTTCCGATGTGATGGGGGCCGGTTTGTACGGCATCGGTAATCCCGATTTGAAATGGCAGCAGACCAGGAATTACAACGCTTCGTTGGATTTTTCGGTATGGAAAAATTTGCTCAGTGCAAAGTTCGAATACTATGAAAAATATACCAAAAATACCTTGTTGGATTATTCCCTGGCTCCTTCGGTGGGTTTTTCCAGCATCAAAGAAAACCTGGGTGAAATATCCAACAAGGGATTTGAAGTGACTTTGCGTCTGACCCCTTACAGTGATGCTTCGAAACAGGCCTACTGGAATATTATCCTGACAGGGGCACAGAATAAATCGCGTATCGAAAAAATCTCTAATGCACTGAAAGTGAGAAATGAGCAGCAGATGGCCGAGGCCGACAAAAGTTCTAGTCTGATCAATGGTGCCGACCGGGAGAAAATGCGTCCTTTACCCCGGTATGAGAACGGTTATTCGCAGACCGTCATTTGGGCGGTACGCTCTTTGGGTATCGATCCGATGAGCGGGCAGGAGCTCTTTATGACCCGCGACGGTCAGCTGACGAATGAATACAATGCCATCGACCAGATGCCTGTCGGGGATACGGAACCCAAATTCGCAGGTACGGTTTCAACTTCCTTCAATTATAAAGGACTCACGATCAGTTTGGCCGGACGCTACAGTTGGGGGGGACAAATCTTCAACTCCACGCTGCTGGATAAAGTGGAAAATGCCAATCTTTTTCTGAATGTCGATAAGAGGGCTTTGACCGAACGTTGGAAGAAACCGGGAGACAAAGTGTTTTTCAAAGCCATCGACCCTAATATTTACAAAGAGGATACCAAAGCTAGTTCGAGGTTTGTGATGGATAACAATGAATTTTATTTTTCAACCATCAATGTTTCCTATCGCTGGGAAGCTGCTAAGAGCCGTTTCCTGAAACAGATCGGTATCAGTTCGGCAACCGTCGGATTTTATATGGAAGATATCTGCCGTTTTTCTACGGTCAAAATGGAACGGGGAATCGATTACCCTTTCTCACGGCAGACTTCGTTATCGTTGAATGTGATGTTTTAATGGATTGAATATGACAAAGAATATATTAATATCAGGATTATTGCTTCTGGCGGTGGGAATCACCTCCTGCTCCGGTTGGTTGGATGTAAAACCTAAAAAAACGGTCGAAGAAGAAGAATTATTCAGCCGGGAGATCGGATTTAAAGAAGCTTTGACAGGTGCTTATATTAAGATGACCAGTACCAGTTTATATACCAGGGAGTTATCCTATGGTTTTATCGATATCCTGGGCCAACGCTATAAAAATGGGAAAAGTGGCACCCAGAGTTTTCAGAACGGGTTGTATTATACCTTTCCTTCTTCGCTGACCGAGTCGACGACTAATGCCATTTGGGAGAAAACCTACAATATTATCGCCGACCTGAACAACCTGCTTTACTGGGTAGATAAAAGTAAACAGGTGCTTTCTACTCCCGGATATTACGAAATCATAAAAGGGGAAGCTTTGGGATTACGGGCGTTTTTACATTTCGACTTACTGAGGATGTTCGGACCGGTATATAAAGAACATCCCGGGGCGAACAGTATTTGTTACCGGACTGTTTTTTCCAGGGAGTCGGCCGAATTATTGCCGGCTGGTACGGTTATCGACAGTGTGGTGGCCGATTTAAAACAGGCGGAAGTTTTATTGAAAGATAAAGATCCCTTGTCTTTCGATTTCCCGCAATCCAGTTACGAAGCCGAAGATATGGAAGGTGACCCTTTCCTGGTATACCGTCATAAAAGGATGAATTTGTATGCCGTCAAAGCCCTGTTGGCCCGGGTTTATTTGTATGCCGGTGAGAAAGGAAAAGCGGCCGGTTATGCCGGTGAGGTGATCGGTAGCGGCCTGTTCGAACCCATATCGGACAATTCTATCGACCGTATTTTTTCGAAAGAAATCATCTTTTCGGTTTATATCGATAAGTTTGCCGATCAGGTGGCGAATCAGTTTATCGATGGCAATTATAAGATCACAGATCGTAAGTTTCTGGAAGAGATGTTCGAGGTGGCCGTCGATGGTGCCAACGATATCCGTTTACGCGAGGGCGTCGGATTCGATTACGATGCTTTTGCGATAGGTACGCGGAAATATAAACAGGAAAATATGTGGATATCTACCGAAAATACGGTTCCTCTGATCCGTTTGCCGGAGATGTATTATATTTTGGCCGAGTGTGAACAGGATTACGACAAATCGGCCGCTTATCTCAACGTGATCCGCGATGCCCGGGGGATCGACGAGATAAGCTATCGTACTGAGACGGCTAAACTGAACGAAATCGAAAAAGAATACCGGAAGGAATTTTATGGCGAAGGACAGTTGTTTTATTTCTATAAACGGCATTTTTATTCCACTTTTTTACATTGTCCCGTCGCTCCGATGACTGAAGACAATTACAGGTTCAGTTTGCCTGAGAATGAAGTACTGTTCGGCAAGACGAATTAAGTTAACTTACGATTAAAAGAAGAATTATGAGAAAGATATTGACGATAGGGCTGATCACTATCATCGGGATCGTCTGCTTTAGCTGTGAAAAAGCGGAGATGGTGAAATATGAATCCGGCGACCGCCTGAATTTTATTGGGTATGATGATTGGGGACTATTGAAAGACGATAAAAACCTTTTGGTTTGGAGTGGAAATTTCGGGATTAACCCACAGGGGGACAGTCTGAAATTGGATACGCTGAAAGTAGGCGTCCGGGTCTCGGGTGAGGCTGTCGGCATAGCCCGTAAATTGTTTCTGAAAGTGAAAAATATTTCCGAAGAGAAAGCGGGAATTCTGTTACGTGATGATTATGTAATGCCTGCCGATACCGGGTTGACCGAGATCGAGGTGTATGTAAAGCGACCGGCCAGACGGAATACAGACTACGAGGCCGGGTTAGAGTTCGATTACGAAAAGTCTGGTTTCGAAAGGGGAACTCTTGAGCGGCAGACCTATGTGCTGAAATTCAAAGATGTGGTATCTAAGGAATTATGGGAGGTTAACGAAACGTATTTCAATTTCTATTTCGGAGATTGGAGTGAGACGAAAGCCCGGTTTATGATCACCGTTACGGGGGCTGTTTCTTTTTCGAAATGGGTGGCTTCTGCCCGGTTTGAACAAGATTATTTCCATTTGTTGGATGAGTTTGAAAGATATAAAGCCGATCCGTCGAATCCCCCTTTGCTGGATGATAACGGACAGTGGATTGCTTTTCCCGAACTATTTTAAAACCTGTCAGAGATGAAAAGACTGATTTATATATTATGTGTATGCCTCTTTACCGGATGTAACGAGGATGAGAGTAATTACGATTACAAAGAGATCAATGAGGTATCGGTCGACCTGGAGACCGTATATGAGGTGAAATTGCAGAAAATGGAGTTAAAAATCCAGCCTGAAATCTCCCAGACTTTATCCGGGAACAAGGATAATTTGAAATACACCTGGTTCTATTCCGATGTGAATAGTAATTTTTACGGTTTGGCTGAGATCGGATATGGATTGGATACAGTGAGCACCGAAGATTATGCGGTGTTGAAAATCGATCCCGAAGATCCGGATTTGAAGTATGAGCACTATTTTCGCTTGAATGTGTTCGATGAACTGACCGGTATCGAGTATCCTTATAATGTCACTGTAAAATTAATCAAGCCCTACAATGGGGCATGGATGGTGTTGCATCGTCAGGAGGGAAAAACGAAGCTGGGGGCAATCGAATATATAGGAGAAGAACCGCAGGTGTGTGACGACGCTTATTTTAAAGAGACCGGCAGGCATTTGCATGGCAACCCTTTGTGTTTAGGGACCATTTACGATTATTCGTGGTGTTATGACGATCCCAGTGCTCTGTTTTATGTGATGACCGACGAACCGGACGAAGCCGGACTCTATTGTCAATGGAAAGGATTCCGCAAAATGGATAGTTTGTCGCGGATGGTTGCTCCGAATTACAAGGGAGAATTCGATTATCAGGATGTCGGTGCATACTCGGGGTCTATAGGAAGTGGCGGAATGCTTCTTTCGGGTGGAAATTTTTATCAGAGTCCCAATGCTACGACAAAATTTTACAAAGCTCCGCTGACTCCGTCCATAACCGGTGAGGTTTATTTTTCACACGGATCGAAATCCGGTTCTTTCTTTTTGTTGTACGATCGGCTTGGAAAGCGTTTTTTATGTTATAGCGGTATGAAAGATGAGGTTGAATACAACCCTAAAATCTTCGATGAAGAAAAAGAAAATACCGGTTATCCGGTTACCGCGATTCCGGAAAGAGATCTGAATATTAAGACCACCGATCCGGGACATTTGAGTGAGGATAAGGAAGTGGTATATATCGGAACAGGGTATAATTATCATTTTTATGCATTGGCAACCAGCCGGTTGAAAGATAGTTGTTATATGTATGAATTCGATACATATGGATTTTATTATGCAAGATATGCTGCTTTCTCCGGTTATTATACGTTCAAATGTCCTGAAACCCTGACACCCGAAAGTGTTATCGCTTCGAGTAAGGCGTATAACGGGATCTTCTATTACGCCGAGGGGGAGAAGGTTTATCGGCTCGATTTTATGTCACAGGGAGCTAAAGTAACTTCCGTATATACTCATCCCGGAGGAAAAGCCCGCCTGGCTAAGTTTGCAAATTCGGGGGACCCTCATGCGTATCAGGATTTTTCAGCCTATGAACATCCTTTGAATCAGAGCCTGGGAGTCGTTTTTGAAATGCCCGACGGAACCAGCGATTTGGTAATATTGAATTTGAGTATCACCGGCAAGATTGCTCCGAATGGAGAAAAGTGGCCTGCTGAACAGGTGTACAAAGGATTCGGAGAGGTAAAGGATATCCTTTTCTTATGATACGATAGTTACAGCGGTTAGAGGGAGTTGCTGTGACCTCTGAAATCATGCTGGTTCCTGAATTTTATCGCTTTTGTCGTTTCTTCGTCATTGTTGAGAGAACCGGAGATTCTGTTGAAATAAAAGCCTTTGGATTTTCTGCATCGGAAAGAAATTTAGTCTTGAATTCGAATCACAGAATAAAGGTATTTTAAACAGAATTAAAAGTTCTCTCAGCAGGAACGAAGTGAGCCACGACAAACGAAAGTTTCCCAACAACTTAGAATGCCTTTTTCATCGCTTAAAGTTCATAAAACCGGTGGCTTCCTTCGGGACAACTTTTTAACGAGACCTCTGGTTCCGCCCGGCTGTCTCAACGGCCGTAGAAAAAGCACCCGCAGGGTCCGGAGACTTTTAAACCTAGGTTTTAGTAGTTTAGAATTCCGATAGAATTGTTGAGAGAATCTTCGATTCTGTTGAGACAAAATCCTTCGGATTTTCTGTTGAGCGCCTTCGGCTGACAATTAAAAATCAGAAAACCGAAGGTTTCTCTTAACAGAGCCATAGGCTCTCTCAACAGGCACGAAGTGAGTCTCAACAAACTGAAAGTTTCTAAACTACCAAAACCTAGAATTATTTTGTTCCTTATTCGTCTCCGGTGTTCGTGTCTGGAGACCCGGTCGCTTCTGTCGGTCATCTGGCTTTTTCTTTCACTGACCGGCGGAACTCGCTTCGCTCAGACACCACCGGTCGGGCGTTCAGAAAAAGCAAGACGACACCCGACAGAGCTC
>ERZ773116.1137-NODE-1137-length-26091-cov-3.651828_pt1 | contig 26091 bp, 28 predicted proteins | sample MGYA00580563_ERZ773116 | MGnify/ENA primary metagenome ERZ773116 (study PRJEB29015, sample SAMEA2737864) | human gut metagenome | biome: human gut; feature: human-associated habitat; material: faeces | place: China | collected 2012 ... | reverse complement strand
TTCGTTCCCCTTGTCCTCTGAGTGATGTGTATAAGGAGTTCCGGGACAGAGAAACCGAGCATATGGATACCATCCGGGACTCCATCGAAACGGAAGCGGATAAGAGCCTGCAACGGCAGGAGAAGAAACAGCAACGGGAAAGCAGGTGATTTTATGCCGTATATCTCATCGGAGGTGGTGGAACAGGCACGGCAAATCGACCTCCTGACTTATCTGCAAAGCTGTGAGCCACAGGAGCTTGTCCGCATTTCCGGCAACAATTATACCACCCGCACCCACGACAGCTTGAAGATTTCTAACGGCAAGTGGATGTGGTGGTCACAGCGCATCGGCGGCTACAATGCCCTTGACTATCTTGTGAAAGTCAAGGGCTGTTCTTTTGTAGAGGCGGTCGAAACGCTGATGGGAAAAGCGGCAGTAATGCCGTCAACGACAGTCAAGCCAAAGCAGAAAACGGAGCCGAAAATCTTGCTTCTGCCGGATAAAAGTGCTTCCACAGAAAGAATTACAGAGTATCTTTTCGGCAGGGGCATCGACTATGCCATCATCCAATACTGCATTAACAAGGGGCTGATCTTCGAGAGCCTGCCATACCACAACCTTGTGTGCGTTGGCTTTGATGAGAAGAATATCCCTCGCTATGCGTCCTACCGAGCGACCAATGACCGCCGTGTTTTGGGTGACTGCTCCGGCAGTGACAAGCACTATTCTTTTCGGATTGCAGACAGCGAGAGCAGTACGGTGCATCTATTTGAGTGTGCCATTGACCTGCTTTCCTATGCGACGCTTGAAAAGATGGCGGGCAGGGATTGGCGGAAAGACAACCTTGTTTCCCTCGCCGGTGTGTATCTGCCCAAGGAGAGAATCGAGGACAGCACTACCCCTGCGGCTCTTGTGAAGTACCTCAATGAGAAGCCACAGATAAAGAAAATCTTCCTGAACTTCGACAATGATAATGCCGGGAGAAAAGCCAGCCTTGCGCTGAAAACCATATTGCCGAGCAAGTATGAAGTCATTGACAGTCCTCCGCCCTGCGGCAAGGACTACAATGACTTTCTTTGTTTCCAGCTCGGTATCCACCGCAACAAAACCAAAGAAAGGACGAATGAACGATGACTGAGTTCAGCATTTATCAGATCAACACAGACCGGGACAACAATCGTGTATGCTTCTTGGGGCTGGATTCCCTTGAACGATTCCAGCACTCCAAGGCGGTCGATCCCGCCCTCTATGACCGAGTTTATGACGGGGAGCTCGATTGCAGTTCCCTTGAAACCATCTATGAGAAGTTCAATGTTGACCATCCTGCCGACTACAAGGGACGCTCTCTTTCCGTATCGGATGTAGTCGAAATCAGGGAGAGTGACACCCTGAATCCCGGATTCTACTTCGTGGACAGCATCGGGTTCAAGGCGATTTCTTTCGACAAATCGCTCTGCAAGGAGCCGGTGAAAGCAAGCGACGGAAAGATTTCCGTCCTGGTTGTGGAGCCGAATAAATACCCCAAGATGATCGAGATCGACAACAGCTTGGAAGCTATGCAGGAGGTTGTCGGCGGCGATATTGAGGAATATATGCCCTTTGAGGATGAGGTCGCCATCATCTGTAACGAGGAAGGAAAAATTACAGGTATGGCACCTAATCGTGCCGTTTATGAGGAGAACTCCCGTGAGATGCAGGACATCATTTGCGGGAAGTTTTTCGTTGCCTATGCTCCCTTTGAGGCAGAGAGGTTCCAGTCCCTCACGCCCGACCTTGCGGAGAAATACCGTGAGAAATTCAAATACCCCGAACGCTTTATGAGAGTCAACAATGAGATCGTAGCTGTGCCTTTTAAGCCCGTCAGGGCGGACAAAGAACGCTGATCTCAATGAGAACGGGGTTCCCCCGAACGCTCTGTATTATCTTAACGAGCAGACTGTTTTTACTCCTACCGGGCAAAAACAGTAAATCGCTCGTTAGGGGAACCCCCTAATACCCCGTGCAAGAAGCACCACACATTTCAAGAGAAAGGATGAAATCCATTTATGAAAAGAACGATCAAGAAGCAGTTTTGGTTTTCCCGTGACGAAGCGCAGGACTTGCAGAAGAAAGCAAAGAAAACCTGCCTGTCTGAAGCGGCGCTCGTCCGTCTGTTGCTCCGTGGATATGAGCCGAAGGAGAAGCCTGATGACCGTTTCTATGATGCGATGCGGGAGTTCTCCGCCATCGGCAATAACATCCATCAGATCTCCGTTAAGGCAAATGCACTCGGCTTTATCGACACGCAGAAGCTGAACAGTGAGTTGGATCGCCTGCACAAGTTTCAGGCAGATATGGAGCGTCAGTTTCTTCGCCCCGGTGAGAGCAACCTGAAATGGCAGTAAGTAAGCTGTGGCCGGTCACGGTTCGCCTTGCGACCGTTCTCGACTACGCTTCCAATCCTGAGAAAACCACAAAGTCAAAGTCGAAGTACAGCGACGCCGATTATCAGGCACTCCGTGATGTAGTTGCCTATGCAAAGGACGGAGAGAAAACAGAACGGGAGTTATTCTGTGAGGGCATCCACTGTAATCCGCAAACTGCCCGTGAGCAGTTCATCACGGTGAAAACGCAATTTGACAAGCCGGATGGCATCCAAGCCTATCACGGTTATCTCAGCTTTGAGGAAACCGACATCACGCCGGAGCTTGCACAGCAGGTCGGTATGGCGTTCGCAGAAAGAATGTGGGGCGACCGGTTTCAAGTTCTTGTAACTACTCACCTGAATACGGAGCATCTTCACTGCCACTTCGTTGTGAACTCCGTTTCGTTCAAGGACGGCAAGCGATTGCAGAACAAAGAGAAAGCGTGGTGGTACTTCCGCCATATTGCCGATGAGGTCTGCTTGGAACACGGACTGTCCGTGGTACAGAACCCGGAAGCCTATCAGTCGCCCCGCATCCTGACGCAAAAGGACAAAGCCGGGATGCCTACACGCTACAACCTCGCCCGTACTGCATTGGATGAAGCCATTGCAATGAGCCACAACCTTCGACAGCTTGAATATCATCTGTCTGAGATGGGATACACCCTCGGCTCCAATCCCAAGCGAAAGTATTGGACGATTAAGGGCAAGGGTGATGAACGCCCCATCCGATTGCACAGGCTCGGTGAGGAATACACCAAGGAGCGCATTACGCAGCGGCTCATTGAGAACCGGGACAGCATCGACTTCGTGCCGTTCCAGCCCAAGACCTGCCGACCGAAGCAATACCGGCTCACAACCCGGAGCGACAGAATTGGAAGGATGGGCGGTCTGTACGGGCTGTACCTCTACTACTGCTACCGGCTCGGCTATCTGCCGAAGTACAAGGCAGGACAACAGAATCACGCACGAGTTCACTACCTTTTCAAAGAAGATTTGATGAAGATAGATGAACTCACCAAACAAGTCACGCTGCTCGGCAAGCACCACATCGGTACAGACGAGCAGCTTTTTTCATATCAGCACTCGGTCGAGGAGCAAGTCAAGACCTTAACTGCCGACAGAATGCACCTCCGAAATGAAATACGAAAAGTGAACATCACAGATGCAGAGCTGTCACAGGCAAAGGCAAGTATCTCGCTTCTTACCGAGAAGCTGAAAGAACTCCGCAGGGAGGTCAAACTCTGCGAGGACATTGCCGTCCGCTCCAAGGTCATCGAGGAAAAGGTCGGCGCAGTCCGTGCAGAGGAAGAAAAATCAAAACGAAAGGAGAACCGCAACTATGAACAACGGCGGTGATGCGGCGGAACAGATCGTCAGGCTTTCGCTTGAAGGCTTTGAGATCGCCGCAAAACTCACAGGCTCGGCGGCAAAGAATGTCGCCCTGCTGCTGGTATCCGTGCTGAAGCAGGAACAGCAGACCAAAGGCAAGGCACGGCTCACCAATATGATTCGGTCGGGAAAGGAACTCAAGGTCTTTTCCCTGCCGCAGAAGGACATTCAGAAGTTTACCGAGCAGGCAAAACGCTACGGCGTACTGTATTGCCTGCTGCGGGACAAAACCACAAGGGCGGGCGATGCACCGGTGGATATTATCGCCCGTGCCGAGGACGCTTCCAAAATCCAGCGGATCTGTGACCGCTTTGAACTCGGCAAGATCGACAAGGCGGGGGTCGTTTCCCAAGCGGAAAAGGACAAGGCAGACCGGGACGCCGTGGCAAAGGAGGTCCCTACCAAGACAAGGGGCGAGATCATCGTGGAGCAGGCAATGGGTGATCCCGTGCAGAAAGAAGGGCAGTCCCACCAAAACCCTACGGTCGCAAAGACGGAAAAAAGCCCTCCGTCCGAGCGAAGCTCCGAGATCAGCGGTACGGTTACTGACCGGGGTACAGCAAAGCAGGCAGACAAAAAGCCTTCCGTGCGAGAAAAGCTGGAACGCTACAAGGCTGCTGTAAAGGCTGATAAGGAAGCAGACCGCACCGAGCCTTCGATTGCCAAAGAAAGACCGAAAGCACCCGAACCGTCCCGACAGACGGTTCACCGTCAACCGAAAAGAACCAAAAAACCGAAAGAGAGGTAATCAACTGTGACCAACAATTTCAATCCCAAGAAGTCCGGCGCTGCGGAAAGACCGCAGCTTTCTCCGGAGGAATACGTCGCCAAGAAAAAGACGGAGAAGGACGCCGTGTATCAGATGATCGACGATGCGGCGACCGAGATCGTCAATGCCCCTGAAAAGTTCCGGGGCTATCTGGACACACAGGCGCGTATGGATCGCTATTCCGCCGCCAACGCCCTGCTCATCTACAAGCAGCAGCCGCAGGCGACTCAGCTCAAGGATTTTCGTGATTGGCAGGAGGACGGCGTGAAGGTCAACAAGGGTGCTAAGAGCCTGTCCATTCTTGAACCTGTTGAATACACCAAGAATGACGGCTCTACCGGCATTGCCTACAATGTCAAGAAGGTATTCGATGTGGCGCAGACCAGCGGCAAGAAGCCTGCTGCACCTACCCTTGACCGTGACCCCCGAAAGCTCGTTGCCATTATGCTCGACACGGCTCCCATTGATGTGAGCACTGTGGAGGAGCTGCCTTCTCCCAATATGGGGGCGTTCTATAAGAACGAGGATCAGACCCTTTATATCAAGAGGGACATTGGGAACAGCGTTGCGCTCTGCCAGTGCGTGGCACAGGAACTTGGTCACGCTCAGCTTGCAATGAACTGCGAAGCATACAGCCGCAGGGATATGGGCTTCTCTGCCGTATGCGTTGGCTATATGCTCTGCCGCAAGTTCGGAGTGGATGTGAAGAACTTCGCCATTGACCGTATCCCGGAGGAGCTGGCGGGCAAGTCCCCCAAGGAAATCCGTGCGGAGCTTTCCAAGACCCGTTCTGCGATGAGCGAGATCGGCTCCCGTGTGTCGGAGGAAATCTACCGTCGCCGTGCTGACAGAAACAAGGAACAGGAAAGATGAGGTGTGAGCGATGAAAGAGGAACGCTATCACATCGCCTTGGACGATTATGAACACGGCGTAGTGATTCGAGCTTTGAACGATACCAAAACCGAACTGATGAATGAGGGTAAATCCACCGATGCCGTGGACGATCTTATCATCAAGGTCGGGTATGCCCCAAAGAAAAAGTTCAAGGTAGTGGAAAGAAAGGACTGCTCCTGTCGTGAATCGAGATAACGACAGACAGACCTCCATCATTCTCGCCGTACTCGGCATCCTGCCGATTGTGTGGCTCGGACTTCTCATTGCACCATCCGTTAAGGGTGGCTTGCCGGAGATACTGCCGAGCTTGATGAATATGATGAGCGACCCGTTTCATATAGTGCTTTGCGAGGACAGTGTAAAAACTGTCCTCGTTTTGCTTCTCTGCTATGGAATGGGCATCGGCATCTATTTCTCCACACGCAGGAACTACCGCAGGCGGGAGGAACACGGCTCGGCAAAATGGGGCACCGCCAGTGCCGTGAACAAAAAGTACGCACAGCAGCCCAAGAGCGAAAACAAGCTGCTGACGCAGAATGTGGCAATCGGGCTGAACGCCAAGAAGCACCGCCGAAACCTCAACACGCTGGTAATCGGCGGTTCGGGTGCCGGCAAGACGAGGTTTTTCTGCAAGCCGAATCTGATGCAGTGCTGCCGCAATTCCTATTTCGTGCTTGACCCCAAAGGGGAGATCGTTCGAGATGTGGGCGAGCTGCTGTCACAGAAAGGTTATGAAGTCCGGGTGCTTGACCTGATCTCTATGGAAAAGAGCCATTGCTACAATCCCTTCGTCTATCTGCAAAGCGACAACGACATCCAACGGCTTGTCACCAATCTGTTCAAGGCGACCACGCCGAAAGGCAGTCAATCCAACGATCCCTTTTGGGACACAGCGGCGAGTATGCTTCTGTTGGCGCTTGTGTTCTATCTCAAATATGAGGCGCCGCCCGATGAACAGAATTTTTCAATGGTTATGGAAATGCTGCGCGCCGCAGATGTCAGAGAGGACATAGACGAATACGCTTCACCGCTGGACGAGCTCTTTGAACGGCTGGAAATGCGCGACCCGGAGCATATCGCCGTGAAGTATTACAAGGACTATCATTCCGGTTCGGCAAAGACCTTGAAAAGTATTCAGATCACTTTGGCGGCTCGCTTAGAGAAATTCAATCTGTCCTCTCTTGCGGCGCTGACCGCTGCGGACGAGTTGGATTTGCCCAGCTTAGGCGAAAAGAAAGTGGCGTTGTTCGCGCTGATACCCGATAACGATACCTCGTTCAACTTTCTTGTATCAATCCTATACACGCAGCTATTCCAACAGCTCTTTTACCTTGCCGACCACAAGCACGGCGGCAGTCTGCCCGTTCCCGTCCATTTTCTGATGGACGAGTTCGCCAATGTGAGCTTGCCGGATGATTTCGACAAGATACTGTCCGTTATGCGTTCAAGGCAGGTATTTGTTTCGATTATCCTGCAAAATTTGGCGCAGTTAAAGGCCTTGTTTGAAAAGCAATGGGAATCCATTTTAGGTAATTGCGACGAGTTTCTTTACTTGGGCGGCAACGAACAATCTACGCACAAATATGTATCGGAGCTTCTCGGCAAGGCGACCATCGACACAAACACCTACGGCAGATCGTCGGGGCGTAACGGCAATTACAGTACGAACTATCAGATTTCCGGGCGCGAACTGATGACGCCCGACGAGGTGCGTATGCTGGATAACCGTTACGCTCTTTTATTTATCCGCGGAGAGCCGCCGATTATGGATGAGAAATACAACATCTTAAAACATCCGAATGTATCACTTACCACAGACGGCGGCGCAGCGCCTTATGAACACGGCGGGACGGAACACGCCGTCGCCACACTTTCCCTTGCGGGAATCCCCGCAGAGGACATTCCCGATATGGAAGATACAGAACCCGATTACGAGCTTCTTTCCGATGAGGAAATCGAAGCTCTGTTTTCAATTTAAGGAGGTATTGCAAAAATGAAAAACACCAACAAAAATAAGACCACGAAAAAGCTACCTGTCCCCGGCAAGGTCAAAAAGGGATTCCGCTTGTACTGCGCCGCAGTTTTGGCTCTCGCCTTTACTCTCTGCTGCTCGGTAACGGCCTTTGCCGCAGGCGACCCGATTACCGTTGTAAACAATTTGAGTGATTTTATCTTTGGATTGATACGCGCGGTCGGCCTGATCCTGCTCGGCTGGGGTATCGTGCAGGTGGGGCTGTCTTTTCAGTCCCACGACCCCAGCCAGCGTTCCAACGGATTCCTCACCATTGCGGGCGGCATTATCATTACCTTTGCCAAAGAGATTTTGACGCTGATTACAGGCTGACAGAAAGGAAAACGATATGGAAAAATGCGAGTGCTATATCCACTCTCTGAAACAGGGAGAAACCCATGTTCTCGGTGAGGCGACAATCATTAAGCGCTTGGGCGACAACGACTATCTGGCGGAGTATAACGGCGTGAAGTGTCACGCCATATTCAATCCCTTTGCCGGACGGTACTTTGTGGATGATGTCTACGGCGTTATACGCAATGCGCCCGACAGGGACAGCAGATAACGAAACGATACGGCATACGGGGCAGGCTGCAAAAGGCGGCCTGCCCTTACTATGCCTGAAAGGAGGACGCTGTGAAGAAATACAGCATTATTTATGCAGACCCGCCGTGGCGGTATGAACGAAACGGCGTACAGGGCGCGGCTGAAAAGCACTATCCCACGATGAGCATTGACGAGCTTTGCCGTCTGCCTGTTTCCGAACTCTCCGAAAAGGATTCTATTCTTTTTCTTTGGACGACTTTTCCGCAGCTACGAGAAGCGCTGCGGGTAATTAAGGCGTGGGGATTTGAGTATAAAAGCGTTGCCTTTGTCTGGCTCAAACTCAACAAAAGCGGCAAGGGCTGGTTTTACGGATTAGGCTTCTGGACGAGAGGAAACGCCGAAATCTGTCTGCTTGCTACAAAAGGCCATCCAAAAAGAAAATCAAACCGTGTTCACCAATTCATTATCAGCCCTTTGCGGGGGCACAGTCAGAAGCCCGACGAGGCAAGGGATAAAATTATTGAGCTTGTGGGCGATCTGCCCCGCGTAGAGCTTTTCGCAAGAGAAAAAGCGGACGGCTGGGACGCTTGGGGCAACGAGATTGACTGCGACCTTGAAATCGAGGGCTATTGTGAAAAGACGGGAGGTGATTTTGTTGTCGGATAACTGGGTCGTACAAAATCTTGAAAACGCCCTTGAAACTTGGAATCAGAAACTTGCCGAGATATGGCAGCTTATCACGCAATCACCCACGCAATTTAAGGGCGGCACGATCTGGAATGTGATCGTCAACATTCACGGCGTAGTACAAGCGATAGGGCTTGCCCTACTCGTTCTGTTCTTTGTCGTCGGCGTGATGAAAACCTGCGGATCGTTTGCAGAACTGAAAAAGCCGGAGCACGCATTAAAGGTCTTTATCCGCTTTGCATTGGCAAAGGCGGCCGTCACCTACGGTCTGGAACTGATGATGGCTTTGTTCAATATCGTGCAGGGGCTTATCTCCACCATCATGACCGCCGCGGGATTCGGGACGGCAGGGCGAACGGTTCTGCCCTCTGAAATCGTGACGGCGGTTGAGGACTGCGGATTTTTTGAATCTATCCCATTGTGGGCGGTTACGCTGATCGGCGGTCTGTTCATTACGGTACTGTCTTTCATTATGATAATGACCGTATACGGCAGATTTTTCAAGCTGTATCTTTACACGGCGATTGCGCCGGTTCCTCTCTCCGCTTTTGCGGGCGAACCCTCGCAGAATGTGGGAAAGAGCTTTATCAAATCCTACGCCGCTGTCTGCTTGGAAGGCGCGATTATTGTACTGGCTTGCATTGTTTTTTCCTTATTCGCTTCTGCCCCGCCCGTGGTTGACCCGAACGCCGCGGCGGTTTCTATGGTATGGAGCTATATCGGGGAGCTTGTATTTAATATGTTAGTCCTCGTGGGCGCGGTTAAAATGGCCGACCGTGTTGTGCGTGAAATGATGGGACTGTAATTGCTTTCTGCGGATATTCGCAGGAGGCTATTTTTATATGTAAAGGAGCGATATTCTATGAACTCATACGAAGAAAAGAAACAAAGACGAATCGACTACTACAACGAGAAAGCGGAAAAGTTTGAACAGGAAAGCAGCCGCCTTGCGCACGAATCAAGCAAAATGGTTGAGGCGATCCCTATGGGACAGCCGCTTATGCCCGATCACTATTCCTACAAATCGGATAAGAACTACCGTGATCGCGCTTGGGGCAAAATGGAGAAATCCGTTGAGGCAGGTCAAAAAGCGGACTACTACCGTAGCAAAGCCGAGGCCGCTGAAAACAATTCCGCTATTTCCAGCGACGATCCCGAAGCTGTTACGAAACTGAAAGAAAAATTGCAGCAGCGGCAGGAACAGCAAAGCTATATGAAAAAGGTCAACGCTTACTACCGCAAAAACGGTACGATGAAAGGCTTTGAGGGTATTTCCGACGAAAAAGCGGCGGAAATCGACGAGGCCGTGAAAAGCGATTATTCGTGGATTAACGCCCCCTATGCGCCCTATGAGTTGTCGAACAACAATGCGGAAATTAACCGTCTGAAAAAGCGGATCGAAAGTCTGGAACGCCGGGAGGAAACCGGCTTTGTCGGCTGGCAGTTTGAGGGCGGCGAAGCTGTTGCCAACACGGAGGAAAACCGCTTGCAGCTACTTTTTGATGAAAAGCCCAGCGAAGAACAGCGCAGCAAATTAAAAGGCTGGGGTTTCCGCTGGTCGCCGTCCAATAAGGCGTGGCAGAGGCAGTTAAACAGTAACGCCATCTACGCCGCCGGGCAGATTGATTTTATAAAGCCCCTTGACGGCAGAACGCCCCGTGAATTGCAGCCGAAGCCCAAAGCCAAAGACGAACAGGAACGATAAGGAGGCGATATTTTGGAAGTTAAGATCAACCGTGAAATCCGAAACTATACGGAATCCATGTTTTTCGGACTGTCTATGCGGCAGTTCGTTTTTTCTTTGCTGGCGGTCGTTGTCGCCGTGGGACTGTATTTTCTCTTAAAGCCGTATGTCGGGACGGAAACGGTGTCGTGGATGTGTGTTCTCGGCGCCGCGCCCTTTGCGGCTATGGGATTTATCACCTACCACGGCATGACCGCAGAGAAATTCATCTGGGCGTGGATTCGCTCGGAGTTTTTAGAGCCGAAAGAGATTCGTTTTGAATCCTCGAATTTCTACTATGAAGCGCTCAAAGACAAAATTGATACAGGAGGTAAAGCATGATTAAGACCTTAAAAAACCTGCTGAAACAGGACAAGGAGCGATATTCCGTCCCACGCAAGGTGCAGGATGTTATCCCCATTCAGCGTATCTGGAAAGACGGTATCTTTCAGGTGGGCAGCCGCTTTTCCAAGACCTATAAATTCACCGATATAAACTACCTTGTGGCGAGCCGTGAGGACAAGGAATCTATGTTTCTTGCCTACTCTGAACTGCTCAACAGTCTGGATTCCGGGGCGACTACGAAAATTACAATCAATAACCGTAGGCTGAACAAGGCAAATTTCGAGCAGTCTATTTTAATGCCTATGCGGGGCGATTCCCGCGATGTGTACCGCAGGGAATACAATCAAATGCTGCTTGACAAGGTCACGGGCGCAAACGGCATTATGCAGGAGAAATATATTACGATCTCCGTTGCCAAAAAAGATATTGAGGAAGCCCGCACTTACTTTTCCCGTGTTGGCGCTGATCTGATCTCCCACTTTGCCGCCCTCGGCTCAAAATGCAGCGAACTGGACGCCGGGGAAAAGCTGCGCGTCCTCCACGACTTCTACCGTCAGGGAGAGGAAGCGGCGTTTCATTTCGACCCGCAGGATATGATGAAAAAGGGGCACGATTTCAAAGATTATATCTGCCCCGATTCCATTGAAAAGAATAGCGATTATCTGAAGCTCGGCGAGAAATATTGCCGGGTTCTTTTTCTGAAAGACTACGCCAGCTATATCAAGGACAGCATGGTAACGGAGCTCACCGACTTTAACCGCAATATGATGCTGTCGATTGATGTTGTCCCCGTTCCCACCGACGAGGCGGTGCGGGAGGTGGAAAACCGTCTGCTCGGCGTTGACACGAACATCACCAACTGGCAGCGCAGGCAGAACGCCAACAATAATTTTTCTGCGGTCGTGCCTTATGATATGGAATTGCAAAGAAAAGAAACAAAGGAATTTTTGGACGACCTGACAACGAGGGATCAGCGCATGATGTTTGCGGTGATTACGATGGTAATTACCGCAGACGATAAGAAACAGCTTGACAGCGACACCGAAACGGTGCTGTCCGTTGCAAGAAAGCATATGTGCCAGCTTGCCGTTTTGAAGTTCCAGCAGTTCGACGGCTTGAATACGGTTCTCCCTATCGGTACAAGAAAAATCAATGCGTTTCGTACTCTCACTACCGAAAGCCTTGCGGTGTTTATGCCGTTCAAGGTACAGGAGGTGCAGGACAAGGGCGGTATTTATTTCGGAGAAAACGCCATCTCTCACAATCTCATTATGTGCAACAAAGCAAATCTTCTCAATCAGTCTGCTTTCCTGCTGGGCGTTCCCGGTTCGGGCAAATCCTTTTCCGCAAAAGAGCTTATCGCTTTTCTGATTCTCAACACCGAGGACGATGTGCTGATCTGCGACCCTGAAAACGAGTTCGGCGCACTGGCGGCGGCTTTGGGCGAGGAAACGGCAACCGTTATTCATATGGCGGCAGGCGGCAAGGATCGCTTGAACGCAATGTATATGGTAGACGGCTACGGCGAGAACAATCCCATTGTGGAGAAATCGCAGTTTATCATGTCCCTTGTAGAGCAGATTGATAAAACAGGCGTTGGCCCGCAGCAGAAATCCATTATCGACCGCTGCACCGCCCTTGTGTATCAGGAGGCAGAGGCAAACGGCACGACCGCTACTCTCTGCAACCTGCGAAACAAACTGTTGGAACAGCCCGAAGAAAAAGCAAAGGAAATCGCCCTGTCGCTGGAACTGTTCACCACGGGTTCGCTGGATATTTTCGGACATGAAAGTACCGTCGATCTCGACAACCGCATTGTTGTCTTTGATATTCACAGCTTGGGTGCGCAGTTAAAGCCCACGGGACTTTTGGTTATTACCGATACCATTCTGAATCGCGTTACCATCAACTGGAAAAAGGGCAAGCGCACCCATATTTTTATCGACGAATTTCATGTGGTCTTTGAGAACGAGCAAAGCGGTATTTTCTTTAACTCCGCATGGAGGCAGTTCAGAAAGAGAAACGGTTATCCCACGGCCATTACGCAGAATGTGGAATATCTGCTCGATTCCGTACAGGCGAGCACCATGCTTTCCAACTCGGAATTTGTGGTTATGCTCAATCAGGCGTATTCCGACCGTGCCAAGCTCTCGAAGCTGCTCAATATCTCCGACGAGCAGATGAGCTATGTTACCAATGCCGACGCAGGCTGCGGACTTATCAAATACGGCTCGGCGCTTGTACCCTTTATCAACCGCTTTCCAAGAGATACAAAATTATATCAGCTTATGACGACGAAACCCGGCGAGGGTGTTTTCGGCGGGAACACATCAAACTGACAGGAGGACAATCGAATATGAAAAGCAAATATCTGATGATCGGGGCGGCATTTTTTTCCGCCCTTTTCCTTTTCTCCGGCGTTATGCTCTGGCGGCAGTATGCAGACGAAAAGCAGAGCGCCGAAGCCTTTGACAAGATCGCCGCGCTTGTGGAGGCCGAAACGCCGTCCGCCGACGAGCCGCAGGAATCTGAACCTCCGCAGCCTGAACAAACCGCTTTTGAAAAGTACGCTGTGGTGTATGAACAGAACAGCGATTTTGTGGGCTGGATTTCGATAGAGAGGACAAACATCGACTATCCCGTTATGCAGACGATTGACAACCCGAACTACTACCTGAAACACAGCTTTGAAAAGCAGTACAGTGATTACGGCGTGCCCTATGTGCAGGAAAACTGCGACCTCGGTTTATCCGACAACTGCGTAATTTACGGCCATCACATGAATAACGGCAGTATGTTTGCCGATCTCTGCAAGTACACGGACGAGGATTTTTACAGAGAACACAAAACAATCCGTTTTGATACGCTGTCCGGCTTTGGCGAATATGAGGTTATCGTAGCTTTCAAAACCGTCGCCTATTCTGAACAAGGTTTTAAGTATTACCACTTTGTCAATGCGGGTAGCGCGGGGGATTTCAACACCTATATCGCCAAATGCAAGGAGCTTGCTTTATACGATACGGGCGTTTCTGCCGAATACGGCGATAAGCTGATTACGCTTTCCACCTGCGAATACAGCCGTCAAAACGGCAGAATGGTCGTTGTTGCAAAACAGGTTATTCCTCCCGCCGTGGAGGTGGACGGCGATGAAACCTAAAAAATATGTTGTTTCGCTTTCTGGCGGCAAGGATTCGACGGCTATGCTTTTGCGGCTATTGGAAGAACAGCGCCCGGTTGATCTGATTATCTTCTGTGATACCGGGCTTGAATTCCCGCAGATGTATGAACACCTGAACCGTTTGGAGGCATATATCGGCAGACCGATTATCCGTCTGAAAGCAGAACACGATTTTGAATACTACTTTTACGATTACACCCCAAAAAGAAAAAATCCTGCTCTTTCAAAGTACCGAGGTATGAGTTGGGCAGGCCCCCGCAATCGCTGGTGTACGGGTATTCTCAAAACCCGTGTCATTGACGCTTATCTCCGTGATCTGAAAGAACAGTATGAAATTATGGAGTATGTGGGTATTGCCGCAGACGAAACCCAACGCATAAAAACTGCCTGCTATCCTCTTGTGGAATGGGGAATGTCCGAAAAGGACTGCCTTGATTATTGCTATGCAAGAGGTTTTGATTGGGGCGGTTTATATCGTATTTTCAGCCGTGTTTCCTGCTGGTGCTGCCCGCTCCAAAGTTTAGAAGAACTGCGGAAGCTATATCGGTATTTCCCGGATTTATGGCGGCAACTTGAAGAATGGGACGAAAGCACTTGTAGGACTTTTATCAAAAATTATTCTGTCCGTCAGCTTGCCGCCCGGTTTGTCTTTGAAGCTAAATGGCAGGCCGCAGGCGGCAATATCCGAAGCAAAGCGTTTCACGCTGCTTTACGGAAAGAATTATCCCGGCTCGGATCGGAGGTGACGCTATGCCGGACATCAAAACAAAAAATGTTGTCAAAGGAACAGTAAAAACGATTGATAAATCGGCGGTTGCCGCAGAGCGGATGAAAGATGCCTATATCCGCACAAAGGACAAAGCGGAGCACGGCGTTTATTCTGCAGAGGGTTCAGCCGAAGAATATGCCGCAGACCGTATTTCCGGCTGTGCTGATACCGTCACCCGTGAGGCTGTTCGGCAGTTTGACAAACAAGGCCGCCGTGGGGTTCAATCTACCAAAAACAATATCTCCAAAGCAAAAGAGCATTTTCGGCAGCGGCAGGCTCAAAAATCCATTAAGACGCTGGAGCGTGGCGAAAAAACGATCAAGCAGACGGCAAAATCCACGGGTAAATCTACAATTAAAACGGCAAAGGGTTCAGTTAAGACCGCACAGAAAACGGTTAAGACTGCCGAACAGACCGCCCGAACTGCGATTAAAACGAGTGAACAGGCAGCGAAAGTCGCTCAAAAAACCGCACAGGCTTCGGCTAAAGCGGCAAGGACGGCAGCACAGGCGGCGAAAGCCACCGCCAAAGCGACCGTTGCCACGATAAAGGCGGCAGCCAAAGCCACGGTTGCGGCGGTCAAGGCGATTATAGCCGGAACAAAGGCCTTGATTTCCGCTATCGCCGCCGGCGGTTGGGTTGCCGTTGTGATTATCATTGTGGTATGCCTGATTGCCTTGATTGTCGGCTCGTGTTTCGGTATCTTTTTTTCGGGCGAGGATTCGGGAAGCAGTATGACAATGCAAAGCGTGGTACAGGAAATCAACACCGATTACCAAACGCAGCTTGACACCACCAAAACGAATATCTCCTATGATGTTTTGGAAATGTCCGGCTCCCGTGCCGTCTGGCCGGAGGTTTTGGCTGTTTATGCGGTTAAGACTACTACCGATCCGAATAATCCGCAGGATGTCGCCACTATGGACGCTTCAAAAAAAGCGATTCTAAAAGATATATTCTGGCAGATGAATACCATATCCTCACGAACCGAAACAAAGACCGAGGAAATTATCACCGAAACGGATGACGGTCACGGCAATATTGTTGAAACGAAAACGACGGTCACACGGACTTATCTGTATATATCGGTGGCTCATAAGACCGCCGGAGAAATGGCAGATAAATTCGGATTCAATGCAGATCAGCGCAAGCAGCTTGCGGAACTTCTTGCCGAAGAAAACCGCAGTATGTGGAGCGCGGTTCTTTATGGCATTTACACCGAGGACGGACAAATTGTTTCTGTTGCTCTCTCGCAGATTGGCAATGTGGGCGGTCAGCCGTATTGGAGTTGGTATGGCTTTGACAGCCGTGTGGAATGGTGCGCCTGTTTTGTTTCGTGGGCGGCGAATGAGTGCGGGTATATTGATAGTGGTATTATCCCGAAATTTGCAGGCTGCACAAACGGCGTGCAATGGTTTAAGGATAGAGGTCAATGGATTGACAACAGCGCCACGCCGTCGCCGGGTATGATTATCTTTTTCGATTGGAACAACAAGGGTTCGTCCGGTCCGCAGGACGGGCTATCCGACCATGTAGGAATTGTCGAACGAGTTGAGGACGGAATTATTTATACCATAGAAGGCAATTCCGGGGATTCCTGCCGGGAAAATCATTATGCCGTAGGGCATTATGAATTCCTCGGTTACGGAGTGCCTGCGTATTAAAAAATCAACCGCCTTTTTTGGGGGCGGTTGGTACATAATTATCAGGAAACAAAACGCAGACTATATTTCTTAACTTTTATGTGTTAAAATATACGATACGGCAGTAAAGGAACGCTATTGAGGAATTAAAAACAGCGAAAAAATAAATTTTCAATCTACTATCTAAAATGCATCCGAAATTCTTTTTTTCGTGTTATAGATTATTGAGAGAGTGTCTTATAATTTAGGAGGTCGTATGAGTAAAGAAATTGAAAAAATGACCGCCATTTATGAAAAGCATAAAAACACAATGTATGCAGTCGCATTGAAAATATTAAAAAATCCGCAGGACGCAGAGGACGCAGTACATAATACAATCCCCCCGATTATGCGAAATTTAGATGCGATAAAAGATGTTGACAGCAAAGATTGTATATATTATGTGACAATGGCGGTAAAACATATGTCGTTTAATATGATACGGGACAGACATATTCAAACGGTCTCCTTGTCAGACATTGAGTATGAATTTGCAAGTGATGAAAGCATTGCTGAAAGTGTTATTATAGACGAAAGCTGTAAAATCATCTATCAGAATATAAAAAGTATGCCTGCCGAATATCGGGATGTGCTAATCCTCCATTTGTATTACGAATTATCCACATCGCAGATTTCGGATTTTCTGAACAGAAAGCACGGCACCGTAAAATCACAACTCACTCGTGGAAAAAAGCTGCTGAAAGCTCGATTAAAGGAGGATGGATATGAACGATAAAAAAATCAAAGAAGCAATGAAACAGTATATCGAAACACAGGCTGATAATATTTCGTCTGAATCAGAAGAAAAGCACGACCTTACTTCTCTTGACGAAAAGGTTTATGCAACGCTCGGCACAAATCAAAATAAACACAAAACGGCTGCTGTATGGTCTTTTAGAAAGATAAGCGCGTTAGCTGCCACTTTTGTTTTGATTATCAGTTTAAGCATTACTGCTGTATTTGTTCTCAATAAAGAACCGGAACATATAGTTCAAGAAGTGATTTATTCAATCACTATTTCATACGAAAATGAGCAATACGGTTATTTTTCAAATCGCTTGGTTATTGACAAATACGGACTTAACAATATTTCGGACTTAAAACAGAACCCGGATTTATTTACGGGAATTTTAACCGAAACGGACATTATACAGACAGATAGCGTGATCGACAAAGACAGTATCATCGGAGCCAAGATATATCCATATAGTGACGAGGTTATCATTTTGCAGGGCGATGGGCAATTTTACTATTTTGAAAAAATAGTAACTGATTAACAATATGAAATCAGCACCGCAAAGCAGGCAGTTTTCTTTTGAAAAATGCCTGCTTTTTTGCATCCGATATTTCGCCTTTTGTGTTTATATAAGTAAGGCATGAAAGCCTAAAACAAATTATGAAAGGATGCAAAACTTATGAAAAAGACCATTTTTACGCTCTCGCTCTTGCTGATCGCAGCTACCCTTATTTTTACGGGCTGTTCTTCCAAAGGAGATTTTGAGTTGGAGCGCTCCAAAGGAATTAAGATTACCTACATTGACGAATTTGAAAAAACAACAATCTTGCCCGCCCCATTGACCTCGGAAGAAATCTTTAACAGTTACAGCGATACGATTGTACGAGGTACAATAGAAACAGTACGCAATATTCAAATCGACTACGGCAAAGGTGAAATTGCTCAAAAAGCACTTGCTACCATAAAAATCACAAAGGTTATTTCGGGAAATGCAAAAGCAGACAGCACGGTAACGGTTTTGCTGCCGAAATGTGTGGATAACGCTTCTGCAAATGACTCGTCTGTTGTAATCTCGCATTTGGAGAATGGAACAGAGGGCATTTTCCTTTTGAAAGAAGTAACAGAACAGAGCTGTGCGGAAATCAACGGAAAAACTTTTTACTATGACGATATTTGCGAATATTCTATGTTCGGAGAAGATCATTTTGCTGTTATCTTGTCCGACGGAGCTATTCGTTTCAATGCTGATCTGTTTGACGGTGCAATTACCAGCTTTGCCAATCTTGATGAAGCAGAAGCTAAAATACAAGAAAGCCTTACAAAGGAATGATTTATATGCCGATACTGAATGTTTGTAATCTATGCAAAACATATCAAGCGGGAGAGGCAGAGGTTAAAGCACTTGACAATGTATCTTTTACCGTAGAAAAAGGCGAATTTGTTTCTATCATCGGTCCGTCGGGATCGGGAAAATCGACCTTGTTACATATCCTTGCCGGTATTGACCGCCCCACCTCCGGCAAGGTGTATGTAGATGGTGAGGATATATATGCCAAGAGCGAAAAGGAGCTTGCCTATTATCGCAGACGAAAGGCGGGCTTAATCTATCAGTTTTATAATCTCGTTCCCACTTTGACGGTTGAGGAAAACATAACGCTCCCTTGCCGCCTTGATAAAAAGAAAACCGACAAAGAAACGCTTGACCGATTGCTGGATACGCTTGGAATGAAAGAGCGAAGAAGTCATCTGCCGAGCCAGCTTTCAGGCGGTCAGCAACAACGCTGTGCCATAGGCAGAGTTTTATTTACAAATCCTGCGCTTATGCTTGCCGACGAACCGACAGGAAATCTTGACAGCAAAAGTGCAGCAGAGGTAATGGAGCTTCTGGGGAGTGCAAATAAACAATACGGTCAAACGCTCATTATGATTACGCACAATTTGGAGCTTGCAAAGTTGGCAGACCGTATGCTTATCATCAAGGACGGTAAGCTCTCGGAGGGATAACTATGGGTGTTTGTATTAAACTTGCAACAAGGAGCTTGCGGAAAAATAAAGGGCGAACGCTGATAACACTTATGGGAATTGTATTGTCCGTCCTCATGGTGTGTACGATTTTTACGCTGTTAAATTCTATGCTCGATTCTGCGATAGATTCCATTATCGAAAAGGACGGATATTGGCATATTGCCGTGTATAACACCACCGCAGAACAAATAGCAGACCTTGAAGCGGCAGAGGGCGTTTTATCCACCCAAATGATCTCCATTGACGAAAATGATGTATTCCGCATTACACTTAAAAATCCAGACGAGGTGTACGAATTTGCAAGCCGATATTTAAGTGAAACAACAGAATATTCGTATCACACGGAATTGCTTTCCTATCTCGGGATTTCACAAAGCGAGAGTATTAAGAGCCTAATAATGGGGATTGCCGCCGCTTTGCTTCTTATCATCGCTGTGGGTGCAATTTCTTTGATATACAATGCCTTTGCTATATCCGTTTCCGAAAGGACGAAAGAACTCGGACTTTTATCCTCGATTGGTGCAACCCAAAAAGATATTCGCACGATTGTATATTCCGAAGCTCTTTTACTTGGGACGGTTGCGATACCGATCGGTATAGTCCTCGGTCTTTTGACTTCTTGGGCGTTGCTTGATATTTTCGGAGCATATATGGGGAAAGTACTCTATGTGAACATTGGTATGCGGCTGCATATAAACGGATGGCTGCTTATGATAACAGCAATTTTCGGTTATCTGTTGGTGTTACTATCCGCCGGTGTTCCTGCTCGCGCTGCTTCTAAAATTTCGATAATAGGCAATCTGAAAGGTGAAAAAGGCGTGATGAAAGTAAAGTGCAGTAACTTTACTTCTTCTGCTGAAAATTTGCTTGCAAAGCGTACTATAAAACGAGAAAAGAAAGCGTTTCGTGCAATAACATTTTCGCTTGCAATCAGTATCTTTCTTTTTGTGTCTGCAAATGCGTTCAGCCTGTATATGCTCTCATTTGTAGAAGCAGAACGGAAGAACATAGGCTACGATCTGCGTATGAACTATTCTATGGAGTTTGGCACGAAAGAATTTGATGAGCTATACAGCTTTGTAAAATCGCAGGACGGCATTGATGAAGTCGGTTGGTTTGCGGAAAGTCCCTCACATTTCCATAGTGTTTTACTTGATTCGGAATGGATAACTGACAGCTACCGAGGCTCGGATTGGGCTACACTTAAAGAAAGCTCCGAATTATATAAAGCTCCGTTTTATATATTCATTATTTCAAATGAACGCTATTCCGAGTTCCTTTCGCAAAATGGACTTAAAAATGATAATTCCGTTTATGCGAGTGCCTTTTATGATGAAATCGACGAGGATAGTAAAAGCACGAGTTTTCCTATCTTGAAAGACGGAAGCTATCACGCCGATGTGCGTTATATGAGTGAAGCAGCGAGTGAACGGCTCAGCCAAGATATTAACGCAAATCCAAATGACCGCTTTGATTATGAGAATTATTACGATACCTTTTTCAGCGTTAATTTTACGGTTGGCAACTATGACTTTCCGCTTGAATTCAGACCGAATTACGGAGGCATCAGTATTTTGATTCCCGAAAGCCGTATGCCTGAGTTTAATGCAGAAATCACAAGCAAGGAAATAATGATACAATCCCCAAACTATGCGAACATTCAAAAAAACACAACGGATTATTTAACGAGCGTTGGTCTTGCCGAAGATGTGTCAATATTCAGTTCTGCTGAAAGCTATGAATCGCAGAGAAACTTTGCCGCAATGATAAAGCTGTTTTCAACTTCCTTTTTAATTCTCTTGACCGTAATATCCTGTGCAAATGTTTTCAATGTCATAACTACGAGCCTCAATATGCGTAAGCGTGAATTTGCGGTATTGCGTTCGGTAGGAATGACGGTAAATAAGCTGTTTGCTATGCTCTGCATCGAAAACCTGCGGAATGGTTTGCTTGCGATCTTAATCGGCGGCATTTCTTCTTTGCCGTTATGCTATCTGATATATAAAAGCATTGTAGTCGGAGCGGTAATTGATTTTGTATTTCCGCTTGGAGCATTTGTAATATCTTCATTGGCTATGTTCCTTATTATGTTTCTTACATCGCTATATGGATTATGGAAAATCAAAAATGGAGATATTATTGCGGATGTCAGAAATGATTTTGTGTGATGATGTAAAAATGATTGTATGAAAAGGCGGTGGCGCAATGAAAAATGAGCATTGGATTTTATGCCCTGCTTGCGGCAGTAAAACGCGTGACAAAATCAGAGAGGACACGGTATTAAAGAATTTTCCTCTCTACTGTCCAAAATGCAAGCAGGAAAGTTTGATCGAAGTTGAAAATTTGAATATAGTTGTCATCAAAGAGCCGGACGCATAGACGCAGAGCCGATGACCTGTGGGATACCTCGCAGATCATCGGCTCTGTTTTTTGAAAAGCAGCTTTATGATTGTTCTTTTGGTTGACTTTCCAATGTGGCTTTTACGGTTGCTTTGATAATTTCCATTGAACGCTCATTACAGCCGTAAAGCATACGGACAAGATTTTCTATTTCGGAATCTTTGGACGGCTTTTCGGGATAGAAAATCGAATCCGCTGGTATTGCAAGTTCCCGGATGAGTTTATAGAGGACATCAAAACTGGGTTTCTTTCCCTCGTTCTCAATCCGATATAAGTATCGCTCGGTAATATCAACTCTTTCCGCCAGCGTTTCCATTGTAATATCGGCACGCATACGAGCAGTTTTAAGGATTTCTCCAAGCGTTTCAGGTTCTTTATGCACTGTCGGTTCACCTCCACATATAATTGTACCTAATTATGTCATGTTGATAATGGCATGGTAATTCAATTATAAATGAACGGGCAGTTCGTAAATTATTGAACTGAATAGAATAACAGCCCCGACAAATAAAAAAACGAGGTTTTGCCGGGGTGTGTAGTTATGCCTATCCCTCCAATTCAGCGTTTTGGTTTGGAGGTTTTTTATGCGCTGGACTGCCGCCAACGCTTCGCTGCTGATTATGAGCAGCGAGTATAATTGTATGACTTAGACCGCCTATGCCCCGATGGTACACGGTCAAAAAAAGTCTAAATTTTGCATCGGGATATTATGGCTCTTACCCTGAACCCACAGACCATATTTTATATGACATAAACTATAATGCACTTGTGTTACGGCGATTTTTGCCGTTATGCAGGTGCGTTTTTGTATATAGCAAAACCCCGTTACCACGTTGCCGTTCACCGCCTCCGTCAATCTGAATTTCTCAAATTTCAGATTGATCGGAGGAAACGACTATGGACGAGAAGCGTCCAAAACGCAGAAAAGACAAAGACAACCCCTATACACTTTCCAAACGGCAGGACAAGCATTATCTTTCCTTTCGGGACGGACAAGGTGTACTGCGGGAATTGCTGATAAATAAAGAACTGTTTGAGCTTCTGAATTGCTTTGAACTGGACGATCTTTCATTTCTTAATGAAGTGGATCGGCATTACGAGCATTCAGAGCTTACCGAAGCTACTCTATATGACCGGGCGTTTGTTCTCCCGGAATCGGTTGAGGATGCGGTTCTTCGCAATATGCGGTATGAGGCGTTGCACAACGCTATAAACAAACTGCCCGAAACACAACGGCGCAGGCTCATACTGTATTATTTCAATGGACTTACATACTCCCAAATTGCAGAAATGGAGGGATGCAAATATCAGACGGTGCAGGATTCGATTTATGCCGCTCTGAATAATTTGAAAAAAATTTTGAAATAGTCCCTGTGTTTTAGGCTTTAAGTGAGGAAACAGGTGGAGAGGTACGAAAACTCTCTGCCTGTTTTCCGTTTTGTGCGGTGAATGGGTTTGCTCTTTTACAACTGAATACCCATTCATCAAACACATTCCTATTGCTATTGTGATGAGCATAAGCCACATTAGCGGCTGCGCCACGATTTGCGGAAAACAGAAGCAACGAGATTACACCTATTTTGATTATACGGTCTTTGGCTTTCTGATTTCCGGCAAGGAGCGATAAACAGCCGGCTATAAGTATCGGGAGGCTCCCGGTATGGCGATGATAAGCAATAGGGCTAATGATACTCCTGTTCAGTCACAGTCCGAGCGAGCAGCATTTTTCGTGTGTGAGCCGTCGCAGGCAATGAGAGCAGCCGATAGAGAACCTACCGGGGGTGAGATTCCCGTGGAGCTGGTGAGCCGCCAGCCGTTTGATGACTTCCCATAACGATCCGGGGTGTCGAGGACAAATAGGATCGTTTTTGAAATATGAAATCATACGGCGGGACGGGTCTGCTGAAACGGAGAATGTTTGTATCTTCCTGACCTTAATTCTGTGCCGCTGTTTGATTTCCTACATAGGCGAATATTCGCCTTAAATTCAAAGGAGGTCAAACATTATGAATCAAACATATCTACGAGGTGATATGTATTACGCTGACTTGGGACAAGGGATCGGCTCGGAACAAGAGGGTTATCGTCCCGTTGTCATTATCCAAAACAATGTCGGAAACAAGCACAGTCCCACCGTTATCATTGCTTCTGTCACAAGCAAAACGGACGCAAAGCCGAAGTTGCCTACCCATTACTACATCAACGCAGAGGACGGTTTAGAACTGCCCTCTATTGTTTTGCTTGAACAACTGCGAACCGTTGATAAACGCCGTTTGGGTGACTTTATCGGTCATCTGTCCGATAAGCATATCCGCGGTATCAATCATGCTCTTGCCGTCAGTATCGGTCTGATTGAGAGCATACCGAAAAAGTTAATTCTTTGTCTTTGCAGCGCTTGTGCCGACAATTTCTACGGTTCGGGCGCTTATTCTTTACGCCGGATCGACCCGCAGCAAACCGAAAAAGACACCTGTACCTACTGTAATCAGCGTACAGGGTACGACTACGAGATTATCCCGAAAAACAGATAGGAGGCTGCCTATGGAATCACAAACAGCCTACAAACTGCTATTTGCCGATTATCCCGATGTAGTCAATGTTGAGCAGATGCGTGAAATGCTCGGCGGTATTTGCGACAAAACCGCTTACAGGCTTTTGCGGTCTGGGGAAATTAGAAGTTTCATTGTCGGCCGCCGCTATCGAATCCCGAAGCTCAACATTCTGGAATACTTGGAACTGATAGATAAATCTAATGCGTAAAACCTTGTTTGCACATTTGGCCTGTGGGATTCTTTCTGCTACAATATAAATGTCAATGGCAGATGAATCTACGCTGTACCATTCAAAGGAGGTTTTATTATGGTAGCAGGACATCTGCGAGAGAAAAACGGGTACTATCATATCGTACTCAACTATGTGGATGAATACGGTAAACGGCACACGCCGTCAAAATCCACGGGGCTCCCTGTAAAGGGCAACAAAAAGCGTGCCGAAAAAATGCTCATAGAAGCCCGTTCAGCCAAAGAAGCAGAGTTGGAGGCAAGAGCATTAGAACGCAGTACAGGCAAGGTTTCCACCGATTCCATACTCTTTACAACATTTCTGCTCGACTGGCTGGAAATGATAAAAAAGAATGTGGAGGAAACGACCTACGGGGCGTATTCTATGGGAATTAAGAGCAAAATTATCCCATACTTTGAGGAACACCACCCCGGCCTGCTCTTACGGGAGATAAAGCCAAAGCACATTCAGGACTATTACACCTATGAACTGACGGTGCGGGGCGTTTCCGCAAACACGGTGATACACCGCCACGCAAATATCCGAAAGGCGTTGCAGCACGCTTTCAAACTTGGTTTGATTGACACGAACCCGGCGGATCGCATTGAACGGCCGAAAAAGGAAAAGTTTGTCGGCAGCGCCTATGAGGAAGATGAGCTAAACCGTCTTTTTGAGGTGGTAAAGGGCGACCCCATAGAGCTTGGCGTTATCCTCGGCGCATTTTACGGACTGCGCCGCAGCGAGGCTGTAGGCTTGAAATGGGATGCGATTGATTTCAAGAAGAAAACAATCACCATACGGCACACAGTAACGCAGGCGACCATTGACGGCAAAAGCAAGATTATCCAAAAGGATCGGACAAAGACCAAAGCAAGCTATCGCAGCCTGCCCCTTGTGCCACCGTTTGAGGAAGTACTGTACCGCCTGAAAGCGGAGCAGGAGCTAAACCGAAAGCTGTGCGGCAGGTCGTATTGCCGGCAATACACCGATTATATCTATGTCAACGAGATCGGAGAGCTTGTAAAACCCGGCTATATCACCCAGCATTTCCCGCTGGTGCTTGAAAAGAACGGTATGCGGAAGATTCGTTTCCACGATTTGCGGCATAGCTGCGCAAGCCTTTTGTATGCAAACGGTGTCAGCTTGAAAGAAATTCAGGAGTGGTTAGGACACAGCGACATTTCGACCACTTCAAACATTTATACGCACTTGAATTTCGCCTCAAAGGTTGCGTCTGCCAATGCGATTTTGGGTGTATATCCCTCCAAATAATCGCAATGTCCCTCCAATGTCCCTCCTGAAAATGAGCTGCAAAACGGCGAATTTTCTGTTGTTGGAGGGGCGTTACATAACCGGAGCAGAGCATAAAGAAAAGCCCGCAAACCCCGATAAATCAAGGGTTTACGAGCTGTTAAGGTCTGGTGCCGGTGGTGGGACTCGAACCCACACACCCTTGCGGATAACAGATTTTGAGTCTGTCTCGTCTGCCAATTCCGACACACCGGCATTTATATTTTTAAGTCGTCTCCCGATGTCCTGTCCGAGAAATCGGAGGGACATCGTGGAGGGACATTAAAAGCAAGTTACATATTCAGTTTTCAAAAAACCTTGTAAAATCAAGGGTTTACGGAACGGTGGTATGAAACGGCGAAGTAGATTTTGAGTCCGGCACGTCTGCCAATTCCATCATTCCGGCTTATTTACACCGACCGTGCGCGAATCGGGACAGTGTTATTTTATCACAGCTTGCGCGATTTTGCAAGAAG
>ERZ773116.1134-NODE-1134-length-26105-cov-8.922380_pt1 | contig 26105 bp, 25 predicted proteins | sample MGYA00580563_ERZ773116 | MGnify/ENA primary metagenome ERZ773116 (study PRJEB29015, sample SAMEA2737864) | human gut metagenome | biome: human gut; feature: human-associated habitat; material: faeces | place: China | collected 2012 ... | reverse complement strand
GACCCTTGGTGGTGGACTTGATCAGGGGGTTGGGGCTGGTGCCCAGAGCCATGATGACGGTATCCACATCCAGCACGAACTCGCTGCCGGGAATCTCCACGGGACGGCGGCGGCCGGAAGCATCGGGCTCACCCAGCTCCATGCGGACGCACTTGATGCCGCAGACACGGCCGGTATCGTCGCCCAGGATCTCCACAGGGTTGCACAGAGTCTTGAACTCAATGCCCTCTTCCTTGGCATGGTGCTGCTCCTCCTTACGGGCGGGCATTTCGGCCTCGCCGCGGCGGTAGACGATGTACACCTTGTCCGCGCCCAGACGCATGGCGCAGCGGGCGCCGTCCATGGCCACGTTGCCGCCGCCAACGACGGCTACGGCCTTGGACTTAATGATGGGGGTATCGGAACTTTCCTCATAGGCCTTCATCAGGTTGGTACGGGTCAGATACTCATTGGCAGACATAACGCCCTTCAGGCTCTCGCCGGGGATGTGCATAAACATGGGCAGGCCTGCGCCGGAACCCACGAAGACGGCCTTATAGCCCATCTCGAACAGCTCGTCGATGGTCAGAACACGGCCGATGACCATATTGGTCATGACCTCTACACCCTGGGCCTTCAGATTCTCCACCTCGTTGGCAACGATGGCCTTGGGGAGTCTGAACTCGGGGATGCCGTAAACCAGCACGCCGCCTGCGGTGTGCAGGGCCTCGAAAATGGAGACCTGGTAGCCCTTCTTGGCCAGATCGCTGGCGCAGGTCAGGCCGGCAGGGCCGGAACCGACAACGGCCACCTTCATGCCGTTGGAGGGGGCCTTCTCGGGCTTGGTGTTCACGTTCTCCCGGTACCAGTCGGCAACAAAGCGCTCCAGACGGCCGATGGCCACAGGCTCGCCCTTAACACCCCGGACGCACTTGCTCTCACACTGGCTCTCCTGGGGGCAAACACGGCCGGACAGGGCAGGCAGGGCATTGGTGGAGGTGATGATCTCGTAGGCAGCCTTGAAGTCGCCCTCGGCTACCTTATGAATAAACTCGGGGATGCGCACATTGACGGGGCAGCCCTCGACGCACTTGGGGTTTTTGCAGTTCAGGCAGCGGCCTGCCTCTTCCTTGGCCATCTCTTCGGTATAGCCCAGGGCAACCTCTTTGAAATTGCGGGCACGAACCTTGGGGTCCTGCTCAGGCATAGGGGTCTTGGTCAAAGTCATATTTGCCATTTTTCTTTCCTCCCTTACTTGATCAGTGCCTTGCCCATGGCTTCCATACGGCAGACATGGTCTCTGGCAACTTCGGCTTCCCGCTCCCGGTAGGTGCCGTTCCGGCTCATCAGCTCTTCATAATCCACCTTATGGCCGTCGAATTCGGGGCCGTCCACACAGGCGAACTTGGTCTCGCCGCCCACGGTGACACGGCAGCCGCCGCACATACCGGTGCCGTCCACCATAATGGGGTTCAGGGACACCATGGTGTGTACGCCGAAGGGCTCGGTGGTCTTGCAGACGAACTTCATCATAGGTACAGGTCCGATGGCCAGAACCTCGTCATACTTCACGCCGCTCTCCAGCAGAGCCTGGAGCTTTACGGTGCCGAAGCCCTTCTCGCCGTAGGAGCCGTCATCGGTCATCAGGTACAGATGGTCGGCACAGGCCCGGAACTCATCCTCCAGAATCACGATGTCCTTGTTGCGGAAGCCGATGATCACATCGACCTCGGCACCGGCCTCCTTGAAGGCCACGGCTGCAGGCAGAGCAATGGCGCAGCCAACGCCGCCGCCGACTACGCAGACCCGCTTCTTGCCCTCCACATCGGTGGGCTTGCCCAGGGGACCCACGAAGTCCCGGATATAGTCGCCCTCATTCAGAGCGCCCAGGGCCTTGGTGGAGAAGCCAACCTTCTGGAAAATAATGCTGACGGTGCCCTTCTCCCGGTCGTAACCGGCAATGGTAAGGGGCACGCGCTCGCTCTTCTCGTCGATCCGGAAGATGATAAACTGCCCGGCCTTTGCCTTCTTGGCAACGAAGGGCGCTTCGATCTCCATCAGAGTGACGGAATCATTCAGCTCTTTCTTACGCACGATTTTGTACATGATCTGATCCATCCTTTTATGAATTTATGGAATCATAAATGCCTGTTTTCCGGCATTTTGCATACATTGAAAGCGCCGCGGCACGATCCTTGCCCCATTCGCTCCCATTGTACTTATTATAGGCTTTAAGGCTCCATTTGTCAAACTATTTTGCTAGAAAATATCCACAGGAAGTGAACTTCCTGTGGATAAAAAAGCTTATTTTTCCTTCAGCAGGTCCCGAATCTCTGTGAGCAGCAGCTCCTCCTTGGTGGGCTCGGGCTCCTTGGGGGGCTCTTCCGCTTTGACTTCCTCTTCCTTCTTCTTGCCCAGCTCCGAGAGCTTGTTCAGACCCTTTACCAGGAAGAAAACCACCAGGGCCAGGATCAGAAAATTGATGACTGCGGAGATGAAGTTGCCGTAGTTCAGGGTATTCTTAATCAGATTTCCTGCATCATCATACTTTTCCGCAAACAGCCGGGGCAGCTCCAGCTTCATCTCGGAGAAATCCACGCCGCCGATGAAGATGGACACGATGGGCATGATGATGTCATCGGTCAGACTTTTGGTGATGGTGGAGAATGCCGCGCCGATAATGGTACCGACAGCCAGCGCCATGGCGTTTCCCTTGATGGCAAAGGCCGTAAACTCATCCCACCATTTGGGTTTTTTGATCTTATCCATGCTGTACTCTCCTTTTGCTTTTTCGCTTTCTCCCAGGGGAAGGCGGACAGCCGTAGAGGCGGTGCGTCGCGCAGCGAATGGAATCTGTCATAGCTGCCAGCGGCAGCTATCCCACAATTTATGGAAGAGGGGCCCCAGACGGTAGATTGGTTGAAAATTTGCATTTTTCCTGCCACTCTCGCCCATTACGCCCCTCTTCAGTCTCGCTACGCGAGCCAGCTTCCCCGGAGGGGAAACTTTTTAGCGATACTTTACTTCTTTTCAATAACTTCCATTCCGCCCAGGTACTTGCGCAGGGCTTCGGGGATGACCACGGAGCCGTCGGCGCGCTGGTTCTGCTCTACGATGGCGGGGAAAATACGGGAGGTAGCCAGACCGGAGCCGTTCAGGGTGTGGACGTACTCGATCTTCCCGTCGGCACGGCGGAAGCGGATGTTGCCCCGGCGGGCCTGGTAATCCCGGGCGTTGGATACGGAGGAGACCTCCTTGTAGCCGTTCATGGAGGGGATCAGAATTTCAATATCATAGGTTCTGGCCATGGATGCGGAGCAGTCGCCTGCGGCCAGCTTCACGGTACGGAAGTGCAGGCCCAGACCGGCAACCAGATTCTCCGCCTTGTGCACCAGCTCCTCGAAAGCCTCGTCAGATCCCTCGGGGGTGGTGTACTGGAACATCTCTACCTTGTTGAACTGATGGCCCCGGACCATGCCCCGCTCGTCGGCGCGATGGGAACCGGCCTCCCGGCGGAAGCAGGGGGTATAGGCGAAGAACTTCTTGGGCAGGTCGGCCTCGGTGAGGATTTCATCCCGGTAAACAGAAGCAAGCGCCGCCTCGGCAGTGGGCAGCATATAGTGCACCCGGTCGTCGGTGGGATTGGCGATCTTATAGACTTCATCTGCAAACTTGGGGAACTGACCGGCAGTCAGGCCGCACTGGTACTCCAGCATGTGGGGCGGCAGGATGAATTCGTAGCCGTCAGCCACGTGGCAGTCGATGAAATAGTTCAGCAGAGCCCACTCCAGGCGAGCGCCCATGCCGGTATAGATCCAGTTGCCGGCACCGGCCAGCTTGACGCCCCGCTCGTAGTCGATGAGGCCCAGATTCTGGCACAGATCCACATGGTGCTTAGGCTCAAAATCAAAGGAATGCTTCTCGCCGATGTAGCGCAGGGGCTGGTTGTTCTCCTTGCCGCCGGGGAGCAGATCAGGGTCCGGCATATTGGGCAGGGACAGCATGCAGGTGGTCAGCTCGTCATCCAGTTCCTTGAGCTTCTGCTTGTCCTCAGCAATTTCCTCGTCGATCTTCACGGAAGCGGCCATGTTGGCATTGATCTGGGCTTCCAGAGCGGAGGTATCCTCACCCTTCTTTTCCGCACCCTTCTTCTGGCCGAAGAGCTTGCCGTTTTCCTTGGCAAGCTTGTTCTTCTCTGCGGTCTTGGTCTCGGTATGGGTCTTCAGGCCCCGGACCTGGACGTCCAGCTCCAGAATGCGGTCAATGGTGGCGTCGCAGTCCACTTCCTTGGCCTTCATACCGGCCTTGATGGCATCGGGATTTTCCTTGATTCGCTTGATATCGATCATGACAATTACCTCTCTTGGTTGATTTTTCTTAATGACTTATTTTTTCAGATTCATCAGGGCGTCCAGCAGATTTTGCAGATCGTCCTGACCGTAGAATTCCAGCTCAAAGCGGCCCTTGCGTTTGCCGTTGACGATCTTTACGCCCCGGCCCAGTGCCTTGCTCAGGTTCCGCTCGCACTCGGCTACATAGTCCACTTCCAGGATGATTTCTTTTTTCTTCGGCGCTTCCTGGCTCATGTTCTTGCACAGCAGCTCCGCCTGACGGACGGAGAGGCCCAATGCAGCAATCTTTTGGGCAGCTTCCAGCTGCTTTTTTTCGGTTTTCAGCTGCAAAATAGCCCGGGCATGCCCGGCAGTCAGCTCTCCGTTTTTCAGCTTTTCCAGCACCGGCTCGCTTAAGGTAAGCAGCCGCAGAGCATTTGCCACAGCGGGACGGGATTTGCCCACCCGCTCGGCGGCCTCCTCCTGGGTCAGCCCAAAGCGATTGATCAAGGCATCGTAGCCCTGGGCCTCTTCCACCGGATTCAGGTCCTGCCGCTGCAGATTTTCGATCAGCGCCAGCTCCATAGCCTTCCGGTCGTCGGCTTCCATGATGACAACCGGTACCTCGTCCAGGCCTGCCAGGCGGGAAGCCCGCCAGCGGCGTTCGCCTGCAATGATCTGGTAATACCCATTGGGCATTTCCCGAACGGTCAGGGGCTGAATAATGCCATGCTGCCGGATGGACTCTGCCAGAGCTTCCAACTCCTCATCGTCAAAATCCCGGCGTGGCTGGTTGGGATTGGGTTCGATTTTATGAAGCGGCAGTGTTTTCAGACCACCGGTGCTTTCCGGTTCTTCCGTCAAGTCACCCAGCAGCGCACCAAGGCCCCTGCCGAGGCCCTTCTGTGATGCCATGAAATCATCCTTTCCTTATAGCTTCTTGGCGACTTCCTCTGCCATATCCCGATAGGCAGCAGCGCCGCGGCTGAATTTATCGTAGCTGGTCACAGGCAGGCCATGGCTGGGTGCCTCGGCCAGGCGGACATTTCTGGGAACCACCGTTGCCAGCACCTTCCCCGGGAAGTGCCGTCTTACCTCCTGCGCCACCTGGGCGGAGAAGTTCGTCCGGCCGTCATACATGGTCAGCACCACGCAGAAAATCTCCAGCTTGGGATTCAGCTTCTTTTTCACCGTCCGCAGGGTTGCCATCAGATCACTTAGGCCTTCCAGTGCGTAGTACTCGCACTGCACCGGGACCAGAATTCCGTCCGCTGCACACAGGGCATTCAGCGTCAGCAGCTCCAATGAGGGCGGGCAGTCGATGAATATGGCATCATATTTGTCCTTCACGCTTTCCAAGGCTGCTTTCAGCTGGTGCTCCCGATCATCGGAGCCGATGAGCTCCACGCCTGCACCGGCCAGATCTGCGGAAGAGGGGACCACATCTCCAAACTTCGTTTCCAGAATGGCGCTTTCAATGCTGACGCCGTTGATGGTCACATCATAGGAGGAATATTTGATTTTTCGCTTGTCCACGCCCATTCCGGAGGTGGCATTTGCCTGGGGGTCAAAGTCGCAGAGCAGCACCTTTTTGCCCAGATCCGTCAAGGCCGCCGTCAGGTTCACCGCCGTAGTGGTTTTGCCCACGCCGCCCTTCTGGTTTACGATGGCTATGATTTTTCCCATTTTTCGCTCCTCTCATTCTCCGCACCGGAATGTTTCACGTGAAACATCTTCCGATGCCGCATTTTCCGGAAAGTAATGTTTCACGTGAAACATTACTTTTCAGTAGGCAAGGGTCCGGAAGTGGAGGCAGTGGGGGAGACGGTGGAATAGTTCTGTCCAACAGCGGGCTGATGCTCCCGCATCAGAAGCCAAACGCAGAACGCGCTGAGCCCGGCTATGACGATCAGAAGTACCGCAATCCAAATCCGCGCCCGTTTCAGCTGTGAATTGAAAATACGCAGCTTCTCATCATCAGACAGAGACGTCTTCCGAACGGAAGGTCGCTGGGCGGACCGTTTTGGGATCATAACATAGGTATCCGGCGGAACAGGGTATTTTTCCATCTCCGCAAGACAATAAGCGCAAAAGCTTTCTCCTTCCGCGACCTCAGCCCCGCATCTCAGACAGTTCATTCCATTCCCCCCTTATTGATCGTTGATTGCTTTATTTTACAACAGAAATATGGATTCGTAAAGAGGGGAAAATGAAAAATTCATCTCCTACACGGTGCGTCGCGGAGCAAATCTAATTCTCCATATCTGCCAGTGGCAACTATACCATAATTTATAGAAGAGGATGGTATGGTCGACAGTGGTGCATGTATTCTTACCACTCTCACACATTACGCCCCTCCTCAGTCTCGGCTTACGCCGAGCCAGCTCCCCCGGAGGGGAAGCTTAAATACGCAGTCACATAATTCTTATTGACAATCATATGTTTATGTGTTATAATCTGGATACAGTAAAAAAAGAAAGGAGCATCCCACATGCAGTGGACAATACCGGGAACCGTTCTCGCCGCACAGACGGAGGACGCGGAGAAGATTCGGGACGTATTCAACGCTTTTTTTCTGGCCGGGAACATCAGCCTGAGCCAGGTCTCTGCCATCTCCGGGCTGGAGCCCTATATGATTCAGAACTGGGTGCGCAGAAAATATCTTTCCAACTCCCAGGGAAAAAAATACTCCCTGGATCAGCTCTGCCGCATTCTCACCATCAATCTGCTTCGAAAATCCATGTCCATTGATAAGGTCTGTGACCTTCTGAGCTATGTCAATGGGCAGCTGGATGAAAGCGGGGACGATTTGATTGACGATGCCGAGCTTTATTTTCTTCTGGTGAGCCTGGCCGCTCAGGTCTATGGGCGCAAGGGTACACTGGAGGAGGGCATTGAAAAAAGCGTCCGGCAGCTTCCCGAGCGGATTCCCGGTGCAAATCAGAAAATACAAAAAGCCCTTTCCATCATGCTCTATGCCTGGTGTGCCGCATTTCTGCGGGACCGGGCAGATGCACTGATGGAAAACCTGGAAAAGGAGTAATTACAATGGAAGAAAACGGAACCTACCGCTGGGCCCCGCCGAAAGAAAAGAAGGAGCCCAACTGGAAAAAAGTAAAACATACGGTCCTTTCGGTCATCGTGATCCTTGTGCTGTTGCTGCTGGTCTCCACCTGCTACTACACCGTGGACGACAAGCAGCAGGCTGTGGTCACCACCTTTGGCCGGGTGACAGACATCACCGATGCCGGCGTGCACCTGAAGCTGCCCTTCGGCATTCAAAAGGTTCAGAAAGTAGACGTCAACGTCTATCAGAAGATCACCCTGGGCTATGACCCGGTGGGGATCAGCGGCTACAATGTGAACGACCGGGACAGTGCCATGATCACCGGCGACTACAACATCGTCAACGTGGATTTCTTTGTGGAATACAAGGTCTCCGACCCCGTGCAGTACCTCTATTCCTCCAATGAGCCGGAGCTGATCCTGCGCAATCTGGTTCAGAGCCAGGTGCGCAACGTGGTCGGTTCCTCCACCGTGGATTCCGTGCTGACCACCGGCAAGGAAAACATCCAGATGCAGGTGAAAAACCTGGTATCGGAGATTCTTACCCAATATGACATTGGCCTTGCTCTGGTGGATGTGAAAATCCAGGATGCCGAGCCCCCCACCCAGGAGGTCATCGAAGCCTTCAAAAATGTGGAAACCGCCAAGCAGCAGGCAGAAACCGTCATCAATGACGCGAAAGCCTACGAAAATGCCCAGCTGCCCAAGGCCCAGGCCGAGGCAGACAAGCTGATTCAGAACGCCCAATACCTGAAGGAAAAGCGCATCAACGAGGCAACCGAACAGGTGGCCATGTTCAACGCCATGTATCAGGAATATGCCCTGAATCCCGAGGTCACCAAAACAAGAATGTACTATGAGGCCATTTCGGATATTCTGCCGGGCATCAAGCTGTATATCAATACCGGTACCGGCAGCGACATGCAGATGCTCCTGCCTCTGGAAACTCTGGTAGGCAGCGAAGGAGGAGAAAAGCAGTGAAAAAAAGAACCGTAACCCTGATTGCCGTGGTGATTCTGGCCGTGATCGTGCTGTCCGGCTGCTTCTTCACCGTACGGGAGGATGAATACGCCTGCACCGTCCGGTTTTCCAAGATCATTGCCACCACATCCGATGCCGGCCTGCACTTCAAACTGCCCTTTGTGGACTCCGTGAAATATTTCACCAAAGCCACCCAGCTCTACGACATTCCGCCCTCCGAGGTGCTGACCTCTGACAAGCAGAATATGACCGTGGACTGCTACATTCTCTGGTCCATTGGAGACCCAAAGCTCTTCTATCAGCGCCTGGGTACCACATCCAATGCCGAGCAGCGGCTGGACGCCCTGACCTATAACGAGCTGAAAACCGTTATGGGCACCCTGGCCCAGGCGGACATTGTGAACATGGAGGACGGCGCCAAGCGGAACGACATCTACAATTCCATTGCCACCGACGTAGACGCCCTGGCCCAGACCTACGGCATCCGGGTGGAGGATGTGAAAATCAAGCAGTTTGACCTGCCGGAATCCAACCTGAACGCCGTTTACAACCGGATGATCTCCGAACGGAACCAGATCGCGGAAAAATACACCGCCGACGGCAACTACGAAGCCTCCATTATCCGCAACAATGTGGACAAGCAGGTGAATATCATCGTCTCCAATGCCAAGGCCGAAGCCGCCAAGCTGGAAGCCGAAGGCGAGGGCGAATATATGCGGATGCTGGCCGAGGCCTACCAGACAAAGGACCAGCAGGAATTCTACGAATTCACCCGGGCTCTGGATGCCCTGAAATCCAGCCTCACAGGAACCGAAAAAACCGTCATTCTGGACAGAGACAGCGCTCTGGCCCGGATTCTCATGGGGAAGTAATCTGAAATAATTTGCCATGACCAGATGGCAAAGAATGTCAAAAGGGATGCTGCCCACAGTTGGCGGCACCCCTTTTTATCTATTTCTCCGGAAATTAATTTTCCGGTATCCCGTTCATCCCAGAAAGGTTTGAAAACGACAAAGAAGAGTAGGAAAGCATCTGAACAGAAAAATGATAGTATACCCGCTTGATGGGAGACTTGAAGTCGCAATGAAAAAGCTCATCGATTTTTTTCAGCCGATAAATCAGTGTGGCACGGTGGATAAAAAGCCGCTCCGCTGCCCTTGAAAGATTCATACTGCAATCCAGATACTCCTTGACCGTTTGAAAATACTCCGTATCATGGGTAGCATCGTATTCTGCCATAGCACGTATTTCGGAGGCACAGACCGCCTCCACTGGCATCTCATGGGAGCAGCGCTCCATCATATAATAGGGCGCAATGTCATCAAAATAGAATTGCCATAAATGCTGATACAGATGATGCCCAATCCTCAGAGCATTACAGGCCTGCACATATTGAGCCTGAAAACAGCCCTGGCCCCGCATCACGCTGCTGATGCCGCACTTCATATTCATATCCCGCATAAATTCCACATAAAAAGGAGTAAGCCTGTTTGGAAGAATCTTTTTCCCCCCCAGGTTAACAATGCAAACAATCGTTTTTTCATGAAGGAAGACTTCGGAATTTGGAATGAGCTGCCGAATACGCTGACAGATTGCCTTTTCAATGTTCTCGAAAATATCGATGTCACTGTGATTAAAAACCAAGCACAAATAGTAGCAATCGCTCTTCCAGCCGCGGGCCTGAAAGCACTGCGACATAATCTGAGGATTCTGAGAAACGCCTGAGATAATCCGATCCAGCAAAATAGACAGCGGCGGTGCGGAATTCTGCCAGGACAGGGGCGTCAAAAGAGGGATGATATAGCTAGCAAAAACATCCAGCAACCGCACATCCTGCTCCTCCAGCAGCCGGTAGCGCTCCGAAATCACAATGCGATAGGTAAATTCCCCATTCAGAAATATATTTCTTATAAGGCATTTATGCTGAGGATTGGTTGGCGATGCCATAAGAAACGCACCGGAACGTCGCAGAGACTCGATATAATCAGGATCAGCAATAATATTGTTGATATACAGCGGATCTTTTCTATGCTGCGTAATGATATTTTCGTCATTCTGAACAGCGTAATCCGTTTCTGCAACACAGATCAGCGTTGTGTCATGAACACCGATTGGATTTCCGAAAATAGGGGCAGCAGCTTCCATCATTTCATCCACTGAGCCACCTCGTAGCAGAATCTCCTTGAGAGCATTATCCCATTTTCCGTAATACTGAAAAACTCCCAGTATACGATTTAAAACAGCTGCTACCGGAGTATCCTCCGGCAACTCAATCAGGAAGCCGCATTTTCCAATCAGAGCCTGCTTCGGCGTTCCGATGGAAACTGCACAAGTAATTTCCTTTTTGGGTTTTTCATCAAAACAGTGGAAATCAATAATATAAACTGTATTCATTTCCGGTTTCAAAATACTTTCAGCAATTTCAACTGCGCCCAAAACCAGATCATAAGAATATTTCTTGTGTATTTTACATGAAAAATATTTCTTTATCTGACTATAAATTAGGTAACTGCTAACAAACATAAGGTTCTCCTATTCACATTGTCAAAAAGAGCACTCAGATTATCTATTGTTTTGTATAATTGACACAGGTATCTTTCTGATTATATACTTTGTAATATAAAAAAGTCAAGAGGGAGGAATACGCATGAATCAAAAGCAGAATTTTCTGGAAACAATTCGCTGGGGGAGCCCGGAATACGTAAGTGTCGGCTTTGGCCCACTGGCTATGATTCGTGAGCCTGGCTCAAAGAGCTTCGACCCGGATGGCCGAGACTGCTGGGGCGTAAAGTGGAAGCGGGGCGATGAGGTTTCCGGCCGCCCCTGCGTGATGCCAGGCTTCGACGTAATCACCGACCTGGAGCATTGGCAGGAGCAGCTGGTTGTGCCAGACCTGAAGAGCGACCGATATGACTTTGAAAAGGCTGCGGCAGAGGCGGCAACCATCGACCGGGATTCTCATCTGGTGTGCCTGAACTGCACGGGTGGCATTTTTGAGCGAACGCATTTTCTGCTGGGATTCCAGGAATGTCTGATGGATATGATGACGGATCCCGAACTTGTTGCAGAAATCATGCAAACCATCGCCCAGTTTAAAATCGACCTGCTGACGGAAACCTGGAACCATACCCATTTCGATGCGATTTTCTTCCATGACGATTGGGGCTCGAAAACCAGCCTGTTCTTCTCGCCGGCCCTATGGAAAGAGCTGATTGCCCCGCTGCATCAGCAAGTAGTCAATACCGTAAAAGAACTGGGCAACGGAGAAGTAATCTTTATTCATCACAGCGATACGTTCCTGGAACCCCTTTTGCCGGAAATGGCAAAAATGGGAATCGACGTATGGCAGGGCTGCATCCCACAAAACGATATCATCCGCCTCCAGCAGGAAAACCGTGGCAAAATCGGATTCATGGGTGGAATCGATATTGCCAAAATTGACAGGGAGGATGCCTCCGAGGAGGAAATCCGTCAGGAAGTACGTCGGGCAATCGATACCTATGTTCCTTACGGAGGCTTCGTCCCCGGAATCCCCAGCGGCAGTGCCCTGTTTCCGCGCGTTCAGCGTATTGTTACAGACGAGTTGGCACAATACGCTGAAATATTCTCAAAATCACATTTTATAAAACAGGAGGGTTAACATGAAAAGAGTTCCATTCAGTCCCGATGAGCTGGAAATTATCGGAACATTCCCGAAAACCTGCTCGCAGGGTTTTCTCATCGACAAATACAATACTCCCATCACAGCAAAAGAAAACTATCTTCTGATGCTGAAAAAAGAAACTCCTTACTGGCTCCCTAACGGCGATATCATCACCTTCAACCCCTCCATTATTCCGGACAATATTGCGCGCTACGCCGTTGTGGAATCGGAACCCTACCCAGAAAAAGATGGCAAAGATATGTTCGGCATTCAGTGGGTTTATGTTCCTGTTGCCGACGGTTGTATGCCCAAGGCAGGCACTGCGCTGATGGAGGATGCCAACAACTGGAAAGAAGTAATTCATTTCCCAGATATTGAAAGTTGGGACTGGGCAGGCTGTGCGGAGCGAAATAAGGAAATCCTTTCTCAGAAGGATGCGCCAATCTTTACAACCCACTACAACGGTCTGTTTGAACGCCTGATAACCTTCATGGAATTCGAAAATGCTGCCCTTGCCCTGATTGACGAGGATCAGATGGACGCTGTTAAGGATCTTTTCTCCGCCCTGTGCGATCTGTACATCGACATCATTGCACACGAAAAGAAGTATTTCGACATTACCGGCATCCTGTTCCATGACGATTGGGGCTCTCAGCGTGCCCCCTTCTTCTCCATGGCTACCTATCGTGAAATGATTCTCCCCTATATCCAGCGTCTGACCAAATACTGCCACGATAACGGTATTCTTTTTGAGCTTCACAGCTGCGGCTGCAGCCAGATGCTGTTGCCGGCCATTGCAGAAACCGGCATTGATATGTGGCGTCCCCAGCCTATGAATGATATTGACAAAATGTATGAAAACTACGGCGATAAATTTCTGATTGGTGTTCGCCAACCCATTTTCCGGCCAGAGGACTCCGATGAGAAAAAAATCTCCGCCGCTAAGGAGCTTCTGAATCACTACTGTAAGCCAGGCAGATACGTATATACCATGTCCCACTTCCAGGATCCACTGTTCCGCAAAACCCTCTATGAAGAAAGCAGAAAGCTGTTCAATGACTTTGCCGAAACAGAGCGGTGAATCCTATGATAAGCATAAGAAAAGACGGCGCTGTGACTACACCTAAGTACCGTCCCGTAGAAGGTTAGATTATGAAAGTACGCAGTTTTCCAAGTGCCGCAACAATTCTATTCTGGATAATAGTCGCTGTACTGCTTGCCAGTTGGCTGGTTCCGTCCATTACATATGAAACCGCTTTTGATGAAGCGACGAATTGCGAGGTTATTGACATCTCCTCGGTGAGAATTGGGCCGCCGAACCGGATTTATCCCCGGCAAATTCCGGACATTCTGGCAGAGGGTGCGCAGAAGGTCTTTTCAACGCTGCTGATTATCTGCACCTGCAACGGCGCTCTGGCGGTATTGAACAAGTCCGGTGTGTTTACCACCCTGATTCGAAGACTGTGCACACTCTTTTGCGGAAAAGAGATTCGTCTGATTGCGCTGGTTTACCTCAGCTTTTCCGTACTGGGACTGGTAGTAATGCCCCATTGCTTTATTGCCTTTGTTCCCATTGTGGTAACTCTTTCCCTTCAGATGGGCTATGATGCGGTTGTAGGGCTGGCAATGATTTTACTGGGTGCAACAACGGCCTCCATGACCGGCCCACTGAGCGCAGTAACTGCAATTTGCCAGGAAAGCGTTGGGTTGCCGTTGTATTCCGGCGTTGGTGTACGGCTATGGTTGTTCATTCTCTTTGATATTGTCAATGTGCTTTTCCTTTGCAGATACGCAATGCATATTCGGAAGGAGCCGTCACTGGCCTATCGTCCCACCAATCAGCCCTGCAGAACCGGTGATGTTTCCATTGACGGGGAGATGCGCATCAGTCTAAATCAGAAGCTTGTGCTGGCAGAGCTGGTTGCCACACTGATTCTGATTGCTGCGGGAAGTTCCCTCTGGAAATTCTCTACCGCAAGAATCTCCGGCCTGTTTGTCTTATACGGTGTTGCAGCAGGCTTCACGCTGGGCTACAACTTTGACAAAATCTTCCGCAGCTTCTGTACAGGGATTCAGGAAACCGCTTCTACCTGTGCGGTTCTGGTTCTGGTGGGTGCCACAGTTATCACTCTGGAAAAGAGTGGAATTATGGACAGTGTGCAGTATCTCTCCTATTTCATTTTCTCCGCGCTACCCGGCGCTTTGTTGCCGACAGGAATACTCATACTGATTTGCATTCTCAATGCCCTGATTCCCTCAGGCCCGGCAAAGGGTGTCCTGTTGATGCCACTACTGGGACCCGCGGCGCAAATGTCCGGAATGACGCTACAGACCACTGTTCTTGCCTATAATATGGGCGACAGCTTCAGCAACTATTTTCTGCCCTATGATGCCACTACTGCATCGTATCTGGAGGCCTCCGAAGTACCGTTTTCGGTATGGGTGAAATTCTTTGCAAAGCTCTTTCCCCTGTGGATGCTTATTGGCGTAGGAAGCCTTACCATTTTGTACTACGTGGGCTACGGCCCATTTTAAAAGGGAGGAGGAATCAGAATGAAAAACGGATTTTCAGACCAGGTCAAGGCTGTTGTAGAAGAGGTTCTTGCAGGAGAAATTCAAATTTCCTATGGAAATCCCGCACCCTACAATAACTTCGTAGCTGAAGGCGATTCCGTTACAGCAGTCAGTGCATCCGGACGAGTCATGACAGGAAGTGAAGCAGTAAAACAGGCAAGCGTAACCGTTTCTGAGGGAAATATCGGCGAAACGAACCGATTTATGGAATTCATCTCCGGAGACATGACTGATAACATGATGTATGCCGTATTCAAAACCGGAGTGACAATTTCCAAAACAGACGGCTCTCTCAGTGATTTGTGCTGGGTCGTAACCTTTGTCTTCCGCCGTCAGGAAGACGGCCGCTGGGCTCTGGTCCACCGGCAGAATACCCGTTCCAAACCGTAAATTTTTTTCAAGGAAAGGAAGAGAAAAATGCTGGACATCATCATAACATTAATTCTGGTAGGTCTGTTAATTTGGGGTATTATGAAAAAACTGAACCCCGCATTTCTGCTGATCAGCCTGAGCCTGATTACCATGGCCGGTATCCAGCTGGTTACAGGTGTCAGCGTTCTTGGCGAGAAGAGCACCGGCAGTCTGTTTTTTGACCTGTTTGAAAACATATCAAATGTTGCCGGCTCTCAGTTGAGCAGAAACGTGCTGCTGGTTATGACTGTCATGGGCTATGTGTTTGTCTGTGAAAAACTGAATGCTTCCAAAATGTTCGCAATTTACGCAGCAAAGCCCTTTTCCAAAGTCAAAAGTCCCTATATTATTGCAGTTTTTGTAATTGTTCTAGGCGTTTTCCTGAAGCTTGCCATCACAAGTTCTTCCAGCCTTTGCACCATGCTATTGGCCACCATGTATCCGGTTATGCGTGCCTGCGGCTGCTCGAAGGGCACTGCGGCAACCGCCGTTACTTTGCCCGGCTGCGTCATCTGGGGTCCCTCTGACGCAACGCTCTATCTGGCATTCTCCATTGCCGGAAAAGAGGATCTTTCCGTTGTTGAATTCTTTACCCACTATCAGATTCCCCTTGTATTTATTATTCTCGTTGTGTTCGCAATCGCCGTTCCCCTGTCTGCGAAATTCTGGGATAAGCGGGAAAAGGATTCCGAATCCGGCAATGAAAAGGAGATTGCCCTGCTTACTGCAGATGAACTCGGCTGTCCCAGATTTTACGCATTCTTCCCCCTTCTGCCTCTGGTAATTATCCTTGTCTTCAGCAGTCTGGTCCCCTCTACACCTGTCATCTCCGTGGGCGCTGCCCATTGGCTGTCGCTGTTTATCCTGATTCTTGTGGATATCATTGTTAAAAAGGACTTTATTAAGGGCTTTAACAATGCAGTTGATTTTCTCAAGGGTATGTCCAACTATCTGCTGCTTGGTGGTATGATTATGGTCGGCGCATCTCTGTTCTCATCTGCATTGAATTCGGTTGGTGGCATGGCCAACATCGGAAAACTGCTCACCTCCGGAAATGCGGGCTATTCCATAACTCTGGTCTTTGCAGTTATTCTTGGCTATATTATTGCTGCATTCAGCCATGTCTCCCCGGCTCTGAATATCTTCGTGCCTCTGTTTGTCACTGTCTGCTCAGCCACCGGCAATGATATCCGTCTGATGATTCTCGCCCTTCTCACCGGTGCCTGCATGGGTATTGCCATTCTCCCCACAAACTCCGCTCTTGTAATTGCCAGTGGTTCCATTGGTGTGTCCATCCCCGGCATTATGAAGCGCAATCTCATTCCTTCTATTGCGGCAACACTGGCCGTAATCGTAAGCTGTCTCGTGATGTACGCCATCGGTTACTGATTCTATCTTCCACAAAATGCCAAAGTAAAGGATGTCATTCCGAATGCGATGTCACTAAGTTAACAGGTCGAACAGTCTCTCCGTCAAGAAAGAAGATGGAGAGACTGTTTTTCGTAATATTTCAAAAAAACTTGACAAAAGCCATATTTCGTGCAGCCATTTTGCTAACTACGGTTAGCAAAATGGCACTTGTAGTTAGAGATGTCCCTTGGACACACAAAACTGCAAGGGAGATCATATTATGACTGCTGAAAAAGTGAAACAAGCATTATTGGATCCTATTCGGTCTCTTACAGCATATAAGTGGCTTTTCTCACGGAATCCCCAAAAGGATAACACGAGAACAGGAAAGATTCGTTTTGACAAAGGAATTTCCGCCGTCCTTTCCTTTCGGGGCGATACCTTGGACAGTGATCTGCTGGATTTCTTCGGTCTGGATGCTTCCACCAGATCAGTCATCCAAGGCCCCTCTTCCACCGCTGCGGCGGTCCCCCTTCCCCGTTAGGGAAGGTTAGGCTTAATTCTGATACCGTATCTGCTGCTCCGTAATGGGGGCATAGCAGACAAGGCTGTCGCCATCCAGATTCTCCTTGTGCATATCTACGGCGGTGATCTGGTGGTTATCGTAGGTGGTGTAGTAGTAAATCCCCTTGCTTACATTGCAGCAGCAGGTGTAGAGGGTGATCTCATATTCCTTTTCCTTCAGACGGCACAGTCCCCGCTGCTGGTCTACGCTGCCGAGAATGTGGAAGAACTGGCTGACGGAGTGCAGTTCATCGTCAGGGGACAGAGAATGGAGCTTTGTAAAAGCCACGCGCACAAATCTTGACTGGCTGGAAAGATCCCCGGGCAGACCCAAACCGCCCAGGCCCCGGCTATAGGCATCTAAGTCCGTGCCAAAAGTATTTTCCGGGGTGTCTACGCCCAGAGAGCGGTAATTGTTCAGAGCAAACAGCTGATAGGGGAAGGGCGGATTGTTGGTCATGACCCCCACGGGGTTGTCATAGATGTGCAGCCCGTCCGCCATGGATTCCACGGTAATGCAGCTCGTCTCATCCGCGATCATCCAGTGCAGCTGGGCCAGGGGCAGATTTTCCCGGAAGGGGATATTCAGCAGGTTTCCATTTTCCAGAATCTCCCGCACCTGGGACACGTTTTCGCATTTTCCAAGCAGATAGGGGATCAGCTCATACTGGGCAAGGTTATTTTTTCCATTTTTTTCCGGGAAATAGGCGCAGTTTCCCACAAAATTCAGCCCGCAGATGCCCAGGCCCTTTTCATTAAAGCCCTCGTAATACAGTGGGTAGTTCTCCATCACCGCCGCCATGCCAATGATCGCATGGTGGCGCTTCATTTCCGGCAGGCAGTGAAACCGCAGGGGAAAATTCCGGGGAGTAACGGTAATTTTGTCCCCATAGGACCGCTCATAGTCCAGAGTCCGGCCCATATAGAAGTCTTTCGTTTTGTAAGTGGCAGCAGTACACATAAAAAAGCATCCCTTCCGTTTTTCGGATAGTATACCCCGAAAAACGAAACGGAAACGAAACAAATTAGGTTTCTTTCAGCTGTTCTTCGCAAAAATTCAGAAGAACGGGAATATCCATTGTGGCTGTCTCCCATATAATTTCCCGGCTCATGCTTCCATAGCTATGGGCGACCATATTGCGCATCCCCTTAATGGGGCCCCACTGGATACGATTGCAGGTCTCTTTCCGATATGCCTCAGAAAGGGAACCGCCAAGCTCTCCAATCTGTAGGATAGAAAAAGCAATGCTTCTCTGATAATCTCCATCGCTGTCAAAAATTTGAAAATCATTTCCATATCGTGAGATGGTTTTCTGAATTTCCAGACAATAATCGCGGATTCTAAGAATTCTCTGCAAATCAGGCGACATCATAGAGCTTCACCTTCTCCCTTTCAATATTGCTGCGAAACAGTTCATCGCTGGAAAGGCGCGTTGTCTGCTCCAGAGACGACAGGGTGATCAGATCTATTTTCTTTTCCAACGCCGATTCCAAGTCACAATACAGTTTTCCCAGAGAGAACAGGGAGCGAAGATTCGTTCCGGATGTGTCGATCAGCAAATCAATGTCACTGTTCTCCGTAGCCTCTCCTCTGGCATAGGAGCCAAAAAGGTAGACAGCCCGCAGGCCATACGCAGAAGCAACCGGCTGAATTCTACGGGAAATCTCGTCAATCGTATAAATCATAATGGCTGCTCCTTTCTAAAACAGTATATGCTTATTTTTCCTTCCCCAACCGTTTTTCCAGGGTATAGGCATTCAGGGAGGTCAGATGCACCTGGCTCAGGCCGTATTCGGCGGTGAGGACGAAGCTTTTGGGCAGGTCGTCACAGGGGACGACCTGGCCGTTTTGTTCTGCTTTTTCCAGAAAAGCCTGGGTGCGCTTGGAATAGGAGGTGTTGTCCAGGTCGAAAATGCCGATGATGGACTTGTCCCGGACAGCAAAGTCGTTGCCAATGGATAGGTACATTATTTCAGCTTCTTCCATTCTCCCACTGCCAGCTCGTCGCAGCGGTTGTTCATAGGATTGTCGGCGTGGCCCTTGACCCAGTGGTAGCGGAGTTCGTGGACCGTGGTGAGCTTCAAAAGCTCCTCCCACAGATCCGGGTTGAGGGCCGGCTTTTTGTCGCTTTTTACCCAGTTTTTCTTCTTCCAGCCCCAGGCCCAGCCCTTTTGCAAAGCATCGATGACATACTTGGAGTCGGAATAGAGCTCCACAATGCAGGGCTCCTTCAGGGCCTGCAAGCCACGAATGACGGCGGTGAGCTCCATGCGGTTGTTGGTGGTGCTCTTTTCGCCGCCGGAGAGCTCTTTCCGGGCTCCGTTATAGCTGAGGATGGCCCCCCAGCCGCCGGGGCCCGGGTTTCCCGAGCAGGCCCCGTCGGTATAAAGGGTCACGGTTTTCATTCCTGAGTCTCCTGAGCCTCCGGCTCCTCGTCCTGTTCCACCCGCTCCAGGGAGACGACCTTATTGCCCTCTTCCACACGCATGACGATGACGCCCTGGACATCCCGCTTGTAGACGTTGATGGAGGCGGCGGGGACCCGGATAATGACGCCGCCATTTTCGATAATCATCACATCGTCATTGTCGCCCACCACGCGGCAGCCGGCAATATTGCCTGTTTTCGGGGTAATGTTGTAGTTTTTCAGGCCCTTGCCGCCCCGGCTCTGGGGGATCTTCTCTCCGTCGGGACCGGTGCGCAGGTATTCAGGCAGGGCGGTGCGCTTGCCGTAGCCGTTTTCGGTGAGGGTCAGCAGGGTCTTGCCCTCTTCCATCTTTTCCGCGCCAACCACATAGTCGCCCTCGTTCAGGCTGATGCCCCTTACGCCTGCGGCATCCCGGCCCATGCAGCGCACATCGTTTTCATTGAAGCAGATGGCCATGCCCTGGGCAGTGGCAAGAATGATGTTGTCATTGCCGTTGGTCCGGAGAACGTTGATCAGGTGATCGTCCTCCTCCAATGTCAGCGCCCGAATGCCGCCCTTGCGGTTGGTCTTCAGGGCGATGAAGGGCAGCCGCTTGACCACGCCCTTCCGGGTGGCCATGAGCAGATACTCATCCTCATGGAATTCTCTTGTCACCACCATAGCGGTGACGGTTTCGCCCGCATCCAGGGGCAGCACATTGACAATGGCCGTGCCTCTGGCAGTGCGGCCTGCCTCGGGAATCTGATAGCCCTTGCGCAGATGGACCTTGCCCCTGTCCGTGAAGAACAGGATATGGTCATGGGTCGAGGCAATGTTCAGACTCTTCACATAGTCCTCTTCCTTCAAATTCTGAGCGTTCACGCCACGGCCGCCCCGGCTCTGGGTGCGGTAGGTATCCACGGGCATCCGCTTGATGTAGCCGTGATTGGAAAGTGTAAAGGCGCAGGTCTCCTCGTCGATCAGGTCCTCAATGTCGATCTCGTCCTCAATGTCCTGGATGACGGTCTTCCGTTCATCGCCGAACTTGTCCCGAATCTCCACCAGTTCCTGCCGCAGAACGGCACGCAGCTTGCTTTCGTCTGCCAAAAGTTCCTGATAATAGGCGATCTTCTGCTCCAGCTCCTTGTATTCGGCCTCCAGCTTTTCCCGGTTCAGACCCTGCAGGGCAATGAGCCGCATATCGCAGATGGCCTGGGCCTGGACGTCATCCAGATTGAACCGTTCCATCAGGTTTTGCTTGGCGTTGTCATAGGAGGAGCGGATAATATGGATGACCTCGTCAATGTTGTCCTGGGCAATGAGCAGGCCCTCCAACAGATGTGCCCGCTCCTGGGCCTTGCGCAGATCGTACTGGGTTCTGCGGGTCAGGACTTCCTCCTGATACTTGAGGTACTCGTCCAAAATCTGCCGCAGGGACAGAATTTTCGGCTGCTTCTGGTTGTCCACCAGAGCCAGCATAATGATGGAGAAATTGGACTGCAGGGCGGTCTGCTTGAAGAGATTATTCAGCACCACCTGAGGATTGGCGTCCTTTTTCAGCTCAATGACCATGCGCATACCGTTCCGATCCGTCTCGTCCCGGAGGTCGGAAATGCCGTCAATGCGCTTGTCCTTCACCTGGTCGGCAATGGTTTTGATCAGCTGACGCTTGTTCACCTGGTAGGGCAGCTCGGTAACAATGATTCTCGTCCGGTCCTTGCCGAATTCCTCGAACTCGGTCTTTGCCCGGACGACCACCTTGCCGCGGCCCGTGGAATAAGCTGCCCGAATGCCGCTGCGGCCCATGATAATGCCGCCGGTGGGGAAGTCAGGGCCGGTAATGTGCTCCATCAGATTGGCCAGTGTGCATTCCGGGTCATCCAGCACGCAGATGCAGGCATTGATGACCTCTTTCAGGTTGTGGGGTGGGATATTGGTGGCCATGCCCACGGCGATGCCGGAGGAGCCGTTCACCAGCAGATTGGGGAATCGGCTGGGGAGAACCCGGGGCTCCTTGCGGCTTTCGTCGAAGTTGGGGTCCCAGTCCACGGTGTCCTTGTCAATGTCCCGGAGCATCTCGTTGGAGATTTTGGAAAGTCTCGCCTCCGTGTAACGGTAGGCGGCAGGGGGGTCGCCATCCACGGAGCCGAAGTTGCCGTGGCCGTCCACCAAAAGGTAGCGCATGGAGAAGTCCTGGGCAAGACGCACCATAGCGTCGTATACAGAGGCATCTCCGTGAGGATGGTATTTACCCAAAACATCGCCCACGCAGGTGGCCGACTTTTTGAACGGCTTATCAGAGGTCAGGCCGGATTCGTACATGGTGTAGAGAATGCGGCGATGGACCGGCTTCAGGCCGTCCCGCACATCCGGCAGGGCCCGGCCAACGATGACGCTCATGGCGTACTCGATATAGGATTTCTCCATTTCCTCCACCAGGTGGGATTCGGTGATCACCTGGTCAGGAAAAGCAATATCCTCAGGTTTGTAGCTTCTGTTATGTGCCATATAGCACCTCCAAAACTTCTATGCCTCCCCTGAAAGGGGAGGTGGCCCGTAGGGCCGGAGGGGTTCGGTAGTAGAACCCCTCAGTCTCGCTGCGCGAGCCAGCTCCCCTTTCAGGGGCGCCTTTTTTTTTAGAAATCCAGATTCACTGCATACTTCGCGTTGCGCTCGATCCAGTCTTTTCTGGGCTCTACCTGCTCGCCCATAAGGACGGTAAAAATCTCGTCCGCCCGGGCGGCGTCGTCCAGGGTGATCCGGCGCAGAGACCGCTGCTCGGGGTCCATGGTGGTCTCCCACAGCTCGTGGGGGTCCATTTCACCAAGGCCTTTGTACCGGGCAATGTCGATTTTCGCGTTGGGATTGTCCGCGCGCATCTGGGCGGAAACCTGATCCCGCTGCTCGTCGGAGTAGGCGACCTTGGTGGTCTTGCCCCGGGTCAGCTTGTAAAGAGGCGGCACGGCGGAATAGACATAGCCGTTTTCAATCAGGGGCCGCATATAGCGGAAGAAGAAGGTCAGAAGCAGCGTTCGAATATGAGCGCCGTCCACATCGGCATCGGCCATGATGATGACCTTGTGATAGCGCAGCTTATTGATGTCGAATTCCTCGCCAATGCCCGCGCCCAGAGCCACGATCAGAGGATACAGCTTGTCGTTGCCGTAAATCTTGTCGGCCCGGGCCTTTTCCACGTTCAGCATTTTGCCCCACATGGCGAGAATCGCCTGGAATCGGGAGTCTCTGCCCTGGATGGCAGAGCCGGCAGCGGAGTCGCCCTCCACGATGTAGATTTCGCACAGGCTGGGGTCACGCTCGTTGCAGTCCTGGAGCTTGTCCGGCATCTGTCCGGATTCCAGGCCGGTCTTCCGGCGGATGGATTCCCGGGCTTTCCGGGCGGCTTCTCTTGCCCGGTTGGCCATCATGGCCTTGTCCAGGATCAGCTTGGCGATCTGGGGGTGCTCCTCAAAATAGGTGGTCAGCTGGTCGTTCACCACCTGGTCCACCAGGGTACGAATGTAGGCGTTGCCCAGCTTGGCCTTGGTCTGGCCCTCGAACTGCGCATCCGTCAGCTTGACGGAGATAATGGCGGTAATGCCCTCCCGGCAGTCCTCGCCGGAGACCTTGTCGTCTCCCTTGATGATGCCGTTTTTCACGCCGTAGGCATTGAGCACCCGAGTCAGGGCGGTCTTGAAGCCCGTCTCGTGCATGCCGCCCTCGGGCGTGCGGACATCGTTGGCAAAGCTCATCATGAACTCGTTGTAGCCGTCGTTGTACTGCACGGCGATCTCCGCACTGGCGTCCCCCTTGGAGCCCGCCATATAGATCACGTCCTCAAAGACGGGGGTCTTGTTCCGGTTTGCCCAGCGGACGAATTCCCGGATGCCGCCCTCGAAGCACATGACGTCCTGTTTTTTCTCCTCTTCCCGGTCATCGGTGATGGCAATGGAAAGACCGGCGTTCAGGAAGGCCTCTTCCCGCATCCGCTCGTGGAGAATTTCGTAGTCGTATACAAGGGTGTCGAACATCTCGGGGTCCGGCTGGAAGGTGACCTCCGTGCCGGTGTGGTCCGTCTTACCCACGATCTTCATTTCCTGGGTGATGTGGCCCCGGGCGAACTTCATTTCATAGATGTTGCCGTTCTTATGCACCCGCACCCGCAGCCACTGGGACAGGGCGTTGACCACCGACGCGCCCACGCCGTGCAGACCGCCGGAGACCTTGTAGCCGCCGCCGCCGAACTTACCGCCGGCGTGTAGCACGGTATACACGACCTCCAATGCGGGCCGCCCGGTCTGGGGCTGGATATCCACGGGGATACCGCGGCCGTCATCGGTGACGGTAATGGAATTGCCGGGATTGATGGTCACGGTAATATGCTTGCAGTATCCGGCCAATGCCTCATCAATGGCGTTGTCCACGATTTCGTAGACCAGATGATGCAGACCGGAGGAAGACGTGGAGCCGATATACATACCGGGCCGCTTGCGGACTGCTTCCAGCCCTTCCAGCACCTGGATCTGCTCCGCGCCATATTCCTGAGTCACTTTTGTTTCGTCAGACATGTTGTCCTCCATCTTAAAAAACGTTTGATGTGAATCCTACGTATCGTATTTTATCGATACATTGGGAGAAAACCTGAATCAGTTGACAGTTGACAATTGACAGTTGACAGTTAAGGTGTCCCTACGGGACAGATTTTAAAACAAATTTTATTTGATATTCCAGGTCACTTCCTGGGATTCCGTTCAATATTTGATTTTTTCAAAACATTTCCGCAGGAAATACCACAACTGTCAACTGTTAACTGTCAACTGTCAACTAAAACAATTGTCAATTCTAAACCGCTTCTCCGTTGCTGATCTCCATGGTCTTCCCCAGCTTGGTAAACCTGCCGGGTTCGCAGCAGGTGATAAAGACCTGGCCGGTGGAGATCTGGTTCAGCACGAAATCCTGCCGCTTTTCGTCCAGCTCGGACAGGACATCGTCCAGCAGCAGCAGGGGCTCTTCGCCAAACTCCCGCTTCATGAGCTTTCTCTGGGCCAGCTTCAGGCTGATGGCTGCGGTGCGGGTCTGGCCTTGAGATCCATAGGCCTTCAGATCAATGCCGGAAAGAGTGATGGTAAAGTCGTCTTTGTGGGGGCCCGTCAGGCATTGGCCGGACTGGAGCTCCGCCCGGTAGTGGGCCTCCAGATGGGCGTTTAAGTCCTCCGTCAGCTTGGAAACCGGAGCAAAGGGGTCCGAAACCGTGGAAACGGTCTTGTATTCCAGGGAAAACACCTCGCTGCCCCCGGAAAACCGGTCGTGAAACACCGCTGCTTCCTTGCCCAGGGCCTCAAAAAACCTCGCCCGGTAGGAGATCAGCAGCGCCCCCACCTGACACAGCCGGATATTGTAGTCCGGCAATATGGAGAGCAAACGGATATCCTCGGCGCTGTCCTTCAGAATCCGGCTCTTCTGCTCCAGGATTCTTCCGTATTCCGTCAGGGCCGCCTCGTAGTTGGGCCGCAGGGCGCAGAGCACCAGGTCCGCAAACCGCCGCCGGGCAGCGCCGCCGCTTTTGAGGATCATCAGATCCTCCGGGCAGAAGAGCACCGTGGGCAGCACCCCCGTGAGCTCGGAAGCGCTTTTCTTCTTCACCCCGTTTTGCCACAGCTGCCGGGGTCTTCCCCCGGGAAACAGCACCCAGCGCAGGGTCTGCTCCCGGTCCTGGGACAGAACCACTCCTTCCAGCTCCCCAAAGTCCCGGGAAAAGCCGATCATTTCCGCCGTTTTCTGGGCCCGGAAGCTCTTTCCGCTGCCCAAAAAGGCGATGGATTCCAGCAGATTGGTCTTTCCCTGGGCATTGCGGCCCACGATCAGGTTTACCCCCGGATCGAAGGAAAAATGCTGGTCGTCGTAGTTCCGAAAGCCCCGCAGATTCAGCTCACACAGCTGCATGGCCGCTGATCTTATAGCTCTCGCCGTTGAAGCAGAAGCTGTCGCCGGGGCGGAGCTTCTTGCCCCGCATGGTGCACGGTTCGCCGTTGACGGTGACCATTCCTTCCGCGATGACCTCCTTGGCCTCGCCCCCGGTGGCTACCAGGGCCGCGTATTTGAGTGCTGCATCCAGTTTGATGAACTCCGTCTCAATGGGCAGGAGCTTGCTTTCATCCTTTTTCTTGACGGTTACTTTCATGATTTCACTTCCAAAATGATTCTTTTTCCGATTTTTCTTGCCGCTCTGGTGGGGAAACGCCCCTCTTCAGTCAGGGCTTCGCCGAGCCAGCTTCCCCCTAGAGGAAGCTTTTTATCCCTTGATCCGTACCGGCAGGACCATGTAGGCGAAGTCATATTTTTCGTCTACGGGGGTCAGGACAATGGGGCTCAGGCCGTTGGTCAGCTCCAGGGTGACCTCCTCGCTGGGAACAGCCCGCAGGGCCTCCAGAAGGTACTTGACATTGAAGCCGATCTCCGTTTCCTGGCCGTCACCGGCAAAGGAGCACTTATCTTCCGCAGCTCCCAGGGTGTTGGAGGTTCGCATCTGGACCTCCTGGTTGGAGAAGATGCAGCGCACGGGGCTCTTGTTCTTTTCGGAAACGATCAGTCCCACACGCTCCACGCTCTGGGCCAGATCGCTGACGTTGGCGACCAGCTTGATGGGGCTGCCTGTGGGCACCACCCGGCGCCAATCCAGGAAGTCACCCTCCAGCAGGCGGCAGACCAGGGTTGCTGCACCCACCTGGAAGAGAATATGCTTGCTGCCCAGCAGGAAGGAGGCCATTTCCTCGGAATCCGTCAGGATTTTTTCCAGCTCCT
>ERZ773116.1126-NODE-1126-length-26241-cov-9.287635_pt1 | contig 26241 bp, 41 predicted proteins | sample MGYA00580563_ERZ773116 | MGnify/ENA primary metagenome ERZ773116 (study PRJEB29015, sample SAMEA2737864) | human gut metagenome | biome: human gut; feature: human-associated habitat; material: faeces | place: China | collected 2012 ... | reverse complement strand
TGGATATTTTTCAAGCAGTCTTTCAAGCCTTTCTTTTTCTTCCTTCGTAGGCTCGGTAATTCTTTCAGGCAAAGGGCGGTCATATTCACCGTCAACACGTTTATCGCGCATAGTGGACATTTAATCAACCCCTTCCAAAATAGTATACTTCAATCCATGCTCATCATATACCACTTGCGAAGCTCTGTCAATATCCCAGCCCATTCTATAAAGGAATTCTATATCATCTGCTATCTGATCGGCCAACTTTGCGGATATTTCAGAATCCCTGTTGATGTAAGAATACACTTGACCATTATGTCCGACAACAATTCCTATTGCATATTTGTTTTCAAAGGCTTTTCTGAAATCATCTATGCTTGGCGGTGTACCGTGTGGATGGTTGTGAACAGCAATGACCGGCGTGTTGTTCCGTGCTACGTCTGCCAATGCCTTTTTGAATTCATCAGAATAATTGATGCCAAACCTTGAAACGCTGTCGGTGACCTTAGAAATAACATCCCCGTCCATGCTCAATAAATACATATCTTCATGTTCGGTGCCGTCACAATGCTTCAGCATGGTCTTAGATATATCATAAACGGCATTGTTGGCCTTTGGATTGTTTGTAATCCGAGAGAACTTATTTTCAAAGCTCTTAGAATTTATATAACCAAAGTCAACGTCAATCGCATTATCGCCATATCTGACGCCAAACTGTTTTTCGCTTTCTTCAGCCGCCGTAAGATATTTCTGCTTGTATTCTTCAAAATTTTTCGTTTTGTCAAGCCCGAAGTATTCAGCACGATCTTTGAGCGTTTGCAGCTCTTCTTCGCCGAGCGCCCACCGCGCCCGTGTGTTGGACGTGCAGCGGCAGTTTACCACTTCGGCGGCGCTGCCGTTGGGATCGCCGGGAAACATAAGCCCGTTGGAAAACTTTTCATCAAGCTCTCTGATCTCGCCGTCAACGCGCCGGTGTGAATCTCTTGTGCGCCCGTCAAGCGCAGCATCCCATTGCTTCACAACGTCCGCGCCCTTGGCTTTGGCGGCTTGCTGTGCGTCCACTGTTGACATTTGCTGTATTCTGTGGCCTTCTGTCCGGGCTATGGTCTTGGCTCTGGACAATGGAGCGCCGGACACGTTGCCGATGTTCCGGGCAATGTCACGATAGGGAAGGGAAGAAGCAATTCCCCGGCTGATCTCCTGCGTGATGGTCTTTTTCAGCTTGGCAACGTCCACGCCGAGCGCATTATAAAGGCCATTGCTGACCTTGGAATCTGTCAGAATAGCCTTGACTGCTGCGGCCTGATCTATCGGCGCGATGACCGGGACGCCCTGCCGGGAAATGTCGTACATCGTACCAATGTAGCCGTCCTCATAGCATCCTTTCAGGTATTTGTCAATGGTCGCGTAATTGTCACCGTGGAGTTTGTCCAGAATGCCGCTGACCTGCCCCTGAAGGGCTTTCTGGTACTGCTGCTGATAAACCTTTGACCGCTTCTGCGATTGCAGCAGCGCCCTTGCAGCGTCATCCAAGCCGTCCTGCGACAACGCTTCATCCAGCAGGTCAATGTCAGCCTGAAAGCCCTTGACCTTTTCATTGATGTCTTTCAGCGCTCGTGCGTACTGCGCTTCAAGCTCCTTCAGAGCCGATTCTTCCGAATCAAGAAGGGACTGCTGGACTTCCTTTTCCCATCGGTTCACACTTCATCACCTTCCGGCACAATGCCATTCAGCGCGGTCTTGGCTGCCGCTGTCGGATCATCTTCCGGCGCGGGCAGCTTGTCCTTTACATCGTCATAGTCCAATTCAAGCGCTTCGCAGATAAGCTGCATGGTCAATTCCTGCCCAAGCTGCGCGGACGTGTTCAGGATCGTCGTGATCTTCGTCTGCTGCTCCTGCGCTTTGGTGAGATCAATTTGCGCGTTTTCCTGCGCATTGGTGATAATCTCGCGCTCGAAGTCAAAGTAAACGTCCTTCTGTTCGTAATCCGTGTTCTGCGTGTCGTTGATTTCCTTCAGCACCAGCTTCAGCAGCTTCCGCATGAACTGAAGAAGGAACGGCTGCAAGCCGTCACACTTCAGATCGAGGTTTGCATAGGCGCTCTTGATTGCAATGGACGTGGTGGCGCTGGTGTCCTTCAGAGCTTCCGTGTTCACGCCCTGACCGAAACGGAAGATGTTCTTTTCGTCAACTTCCATCTTCGTTTTCCGGGCTTCCACGGGGATGTCAACGGTCTTGATGTCCACGCCGCTTCCTTCGCCGCCTTCAACGCCGATGTGCTTTTTTACCCTGATGTTCGTCATAAGCTCATCCAGATTGTCACTTTGGAAGCCCTTCACCACATACAGGGCTTCGTTCGTGTCCTGAATATTGTTGGAAAGACCGGCGTTCATAAGGTCGTAATCATCAATCAGGGCTTTGATGGTTTTTAAGCCGGAAATCTGTTTCTTTCCGTTGTCCAGCCGGAAGAAGGGAATGACGCCATATCCTTTATCATCCGTCCCGTCGTTGTCGTCATCATTTTCGTAAATGATATGCTTACGCTCGTTAACTGGATTACCGCTTTCTTTCTGTGTGAAGCAGTTGTCAGGCTCGATCTTTCCTTCGTCTTCCTGCTTGAAATAATATGTTTTTTCATTATCCCAAACCTGAATACGCTTGATCTTCTTGTTATCCTTGCAAATGCGGTCAATGTACCAATAGATCACATAGGCGCATTTATCTTCCGCTTCTTTCTCGCTGACTTCCACAACGCCGATTCCGTCAGCGTACTGAAACGCCGTCCTGTCGCTTTCGTTTTTGTATGCATACATATATGCAAAGCCAGCAGAAACAGCGCCGGTAATCAACGCTGACAGCTCTGCAACGAAGGATTCATTTTCGTTGAAATAGGCGTCAAGCTCGGTCTGAAGTTTCGGATCATCGGACTTCACAAAGCCGCCGTGACCGGAAAGCATATACTGTGCTTGCTGATCCACCAGCAGCCGGAAGAACGGATGACTGATTTTTATGTTGGATTTTGTTTTGTCCTCTTTCAGTTTGCCGTCTGCGTCAATAAAGAAGAGTTTATAATCCTTTATGTCGTGATTTCCTTCGTAGTAACGCAAGCCGATACGCGCAAGCTTTTTCTTGTCGCTGGATGCGTCCCGGTCTATAAAACTTTTGATTTCCTCAATGGAAAGCATGGATTTTCACCTTCCTTTTTTACTGAAGCCCGATTTTCAGCAGGACATAGCCGACCATTGCGGCGACGGCAAGAAGGATGACCTTTTCGACCACCATTTCCCAGCGTCTGCCATCCCTGCCCATGATCTTCTTTACATCGCTTTTGATCTCGGCAACATCCGCTTTAATATGCGTCTGTTCGGACGCCATGACAGCGACGGTCTTAATCGTTTCGATCATTTCTTCCTGCTTTTTGTATAGCTCATCGATTCTGTGCGTGTTGGATTTAGATCGTTCTTCCACGGCGGTCAGCCTTCTTCCGTATTCGTCCATATTGTGGCACTCACTTTCACAATGTTAAAAATTTAATATAGCCAGCGTTTGACCTTGCGCCAGCTTTCCACGCCGTAACGCAGCGCTGCCATTGCGTCATCCTGAAACGGGACAGGTTCGTCAAGGTATTCGCCGGACTTATCGTCTTTTTTCCACTTCCATTGCTGCAACTCTTTAATGGTGTTCACGCAATGCGGATGGACAAAAATTTTCCGCTGTTTGAGCCAGTCAATCTGTGCCTTGACGCTTCCGGCGCTGCCGCCCTTGTCCACGCCACGGGCGCGGAAACCGGCTTTCTGCCACATCTTAATGCGGTCAGGCTCGGCGCTGTCGCACCACATCTGTTTATTCCGTGGAATGCTGGCTGCAAGCTGGATGATCTCTGCTGTGTCCTTTTCAAAGACGTAGATTTCAGACAGTATGGAAATGTCATCGTCCTTGATGCCCAGCAGCAGGATCGCGTTTGCGTGGTTGAAGCCGAAGTCCTGCCCGATTGCTATATCATCGTAATCATTCAGATTCAGGCTGACTTCTTTGATCTCCCAGTTATGGAGAATCAAGCCGCCGATCTCGCCCCATTCGCCAAGGCCATAGATTCTATAGCCTTCCGGATCGACAAGGCGGCGGCGCTCCATTCTGGCGCGGTATGCTTCGTCAATGAAGCGGTTCATCTGATATGTGCTGTGGTGTGTCAGCACGTTGTCATCAGGAATATCAAAAAAGACCTTCTTTATCCAGTGATTCTTATTCACCGGATTGAAAGTCATCCTGATTTGATAAAACTGACCGGGCGGCAGCTCGCCGCGCAGACGGTCATCTATGATTTCAACGTCAGCTTGTGTCAGCTCGGTTGCCTCCTCGCACCAAACGTCCGTCAGCTTGCCGCGCTGGAATGTGATGGACTTCAGCTTTTCACGCTGCTTGTCATCGTTCATCCCCCGGAAGATGATATGATTGCCGTTTGCCTTGCAAGTCAGCTTTAGCGGCGACATATTGATTTGCCAATACCGTTCCGCCTGATCGCCGAACATTCGATATACAGCGCCTGTAAGCTCTGCAAAGGTGCTGTCACGGTTCGTTATGTCGGATTTGCGGATGCATACCAGATTCCGGCCTTTGTCCTGCATCAGACGCAGGATGTAATTCTGCGCCGTGTCAACACTCTTTCCTGATCCGGCGCTTCCTTTCATTACGATATAGCGCTTTGTGCTGCGGTCAACCTCTTTGAAACATGGATTTGCTTGAACGTTGATATTCACAAAGCATCAGCCGCCTTGAACGCTTCAAGCAGCTTCGGAAACTGGATAGCGAAAAAATCAATCATTTCTTCGTTCTGCGCCCATTCGGAATTTTCGGCCAGACCGCTTTCAAAAAGAAAAGCGTGGATGATCTCATGCCGCTTGACCTTGTTGATCTGCACTTGCAGGTTTTTCTTGCAGTTCGGATCGCCCCGGTCTTTTTCGTAGGATTCAACAAGCAGCTCTTTGGTGGTTTCATCGGTAATTCCGTCAAACCCGTTCAAGCGCAAATCTTCATTTTCGCTGCATACGGTCAGTGTGTATTCTGTTCCGAGAACGTTAATCTTCATTCGTAATTTCTCCTTTTTCCAGCCGTCCGCATTGCCTTTCCGCGCATCTGTGAACTTGCATCAGGCCGACCGTAAGCCACGCCTGATAATGCTTGCAGTATGCAGCAGGGAAGAAAGAGTAATTGCCGTCAATCAGAACGTGCTTTTCTTTCTGCCTTTCCGGGCGCAGCTTCCGGCGCTCATATCGTCTTTCCCTCTGTGCCTTTCTGTTCCCTTTGCTGCGGTTGCTCATTCGTCATCACCGTAATCAACTGTGATGTTTAAATCCATGTCTACGGTCTGCTCAACTTTATCAACAAAGATTTGGTGCGCCTTGCCGAGCAGCTCGGCGGCCTTCAGGCGTTCTTTTTCGTCAGGCGCTTTCTGAATAAGCCGCGCTTCGCTCATGTAATCGCCGACATTTTCAACAACGACAACTTCAGACTGTGATTGTCCGCGAAGAACGGATGTTAAATAACGCATCACTTCATCACTATCAGCGATCAGTTCAGCTTCCTTTTCTTTCATGCGTTCGTTTATATAGTTTTTCACGGCAAGCTTTGATAAGTTTTGCGCTCCTATCACACGCGCCGTCTTTTTGCTGTAACCGGCTCTGATTGCGGCTTGCGTCGCGTTAAGGTCAATCAGATATTCATCACAAAAACGCTGCTGTTTTGCTGTCAGCTTTGCCACAATCATCACCGCCCTTCATTAAAACTTTGATAAATCAGCCTTTTCAATATCCTGCTGCCGGATTCCTTCAATCTTTTTTGGATCGCCCTTGTAAAACACAAGAACATTCTGATGCACCTTCACCGGCTTTCTTCTCGCTTCAAACTGTCTACCGGCTCGCATAACCGCTGTTGCATACTGCTCCAAAAGAATGGAATCAGCATACAGATGCAGCCCGTTTTCCCTGAATAAAGCTTTTGTAAGCCCCACAAAATCCCGGTAAGCGCCTTTGGAATCTCGAATTTCACCAACAACAAAAGCCGCAAAACTGTTTTCTTTCAGCTTGCGGCAGGATATATCAATGATTTCCTTGTATGCTTCCGAAAAATCGGAATAGTTCATGTTGGACAAATCCAACGGATGATCGCTGTATTTTTCAAGATTGTGATACGGCGGACAAGTGAAAACAAAATCCGCTGTTTCGTCTGCTATGTATTTATCTGCGTTCCGGCTGTCATCACACCACCAGACCGGACACACGCCCAAAGTGTCAGCGTTCATCTGGTTTGCGTCAACCTGCTTTTCGGAAAGGTCAATGCCGATGTAATGCCGTCCGAGCATTTCAGCCACAACGCCGCGAACCGAGCCACCGGCGAAGGGATCAAACACTATGCCGCCTTTGGGACTGTACCAGTTATAAAGGACTTCACAAAGTACCGGATCAAAGATTGATGTCCCTGTCAGATTTTCGCTTCTCATTCGTGCGAGCTGTGCAAACCCTTTGCTAATCAGCGCTTCTTTTCTCCCGGCTGCGCTGTCAAGCCCTATGCTTTTCCATTCGTTTTTCCGTTTCTGCCAATAGCCCTGTTTGGTATCAAATACGGAAACAGGTGGGGCATAGGAAACGCTCTTGCAATTTACCCATGTAACCAACCCTTTCAAGGCATAATAAAAGCCAGCCGGGGAAAGGAGCAAAACCCGGCTGGCTGATCGCCATCTGTATAATTTTTCTACAATAACAATATCACATTTCAACTATCAATTTCTATCAACTGCTGTAATTATTTTCGGATTTTTTCAGGATTTCTTCCACCGCCTGAAGCGCTTTGCCGTGAATGCTCCACGTCCATTGATAGGATTTGCCGATTTCAAACGCGATTTGCTCCCATGTTTTAAATGCTATGTACCGCTTGCAAAGAACCTCGTGCATTTGTGTGTCCGCTACTTTGTCGATTGTGCCGACCACGGAATTTCTTGCGTTAACAAGGGCGTCAACTTCCCGGTTGATCTCCGCTTCAAGGTCGATAAGCTTTGCCATAGCGTCCGAAATCTTGTCTTGTCCACCGCTGCCGGAAGAAGGAACGTCCCGCAGCGTGGGCGTGACCTTTGTCATCATTGCCTTCAGCCGATCACGTTCTTCCAGCTTGGCGTTGATAAGGGAATCGTAACGCCTGATCTGCGAAAGGTATTTCTTCACGTCTGTCATTCAATCACCGTCCTTTTTGCAAAATCATATACTGCCCGTATGTAAGCCCCATAGCGTTTGCCTTCCGTGCAACTTCAGAAAGCGTGTCGTGCTTTGGTTTTATCTGCGCGTTCAGCTTGTTCAGCTTTTCTGCCAGATATCTTTCGTGGCGGAGAATACTGTTTGCTTCTCTTTTGCACGTTTCGCCGCAATAGCGCTGATTATAGCTGATAAGATTAAAAACCTTGCCGCAGATTTCGCATTTTCGTGTTCCGCTCACATGAAACATCACTTGATCTCCCATCCGTGTTCATCTTTGATCGCTTCCCGGATTTCCCGGATATTCAGGTTGCCGAGATTGACGCTTTCGGCAACGTTGTTCAGGCTTGCCTTCAGCTTCTGCACATCGTCCGGGGAAGGATGAAAAACGTCCATCCAAGCCCACACGAACATGATTTCGGCGGCTGTTACAGCTTTTGTCATGCTCACGCGCTCCGGGCGGCGCTTTTTAGACTTGCTGCTCATCGGCTTTCCCCTTGTACTTCGGCATGTCCGCCCATGCTTTCACACCGTCCCAATCACCGCGTGTTTCAAGCTCGGACAGGTTGTTGCACTCATCGTAGTCGATCACGCACACGTCCTGCGAGACGCCCCAGCTTGTAACGACAAGGATTTCCTGCCCGTCCTTCGGCATTTCGCAGGAAAAAAAATATTCCGGGATTTCATAGTCAGCACACCCGCGCTCGGTGTACTCGGCTTTTTCTTCCTCTGTCAACGGGCGCGTCGTGATCTCGTGCCAGATGATTTTTTCTTCAAACATCGGTTCGCTGTCCTTTCGTTTTTTCAAATCCGCAATGTTCAGCATTTCGATTGCAACCGAGCGGAGCAGGGCAACCTTAATGCATTCCAGCTCTTCTGGTGTCATGTCGTTGCTGTCGAATGTGAATGTCGGCAGGAACTTTTCCACAAGCTTCTTGTAAATACGTTCGCGGCGTTTGCATTCTTGGATCGTCATTTTGCACATCCTCTCTTTGCACATTGGCCATAGCAGTGATGCAAGTGCTCGCACCGGTAACAAGCGCAGTCGGCGCAGGTGAATTCACACTCCCCCAGATAATCAAGCTCGAACTCTTCAAGCTGCCGCTGCGTCAGCGGTTCGGAATAGAACAGGATATTGTGATACTTGCCGCTTTCGTCCTTCTCGGCCATGATAATTGCCTTCATAGGCTGACACCACGGGGCAAAGCCCCGCGCCCTCATGCCGTATTTGTACATCATTCAGTTGATCCCCCTATTCCATTTCCTGAAAATATCTGCATGGCTTTTCCGTATACTTGCAATATTCTGCTTCAAGTTTTGCGCCTTTGCTGTGAATCCATCCCGGCAAGAACCACGCTTCATCAGCCGAATCAAGCATTGCAAGGCATATGCGCATATAATCAGCTTTTTCCATTCCTTCCGGCAGCGTTGCCGGATTCAACGGTATATGACCGTTTTCAAGCAACCAGTTTTCAGCTTTGCGGAATTGTTCAGCGTAATTCTTAACGCCGGTAATCCTTCCGGCAATATAGACTTTCATGTTTTTATACCTGTCTCTGTTTTCCTTTCATGTTTTTGCATGTGGCTATGATCCTGAATTCGTCAGCAGCGGATTCTGCGTCGAAGGTCTTTCTTGCTTTTTTCTTTTCGGCTTCCAGCCGCTGCCGGTACGCTTTGAACTCTTCGCATTCGGCGTGACAACCTGCGCGGCGTTCTTTGCAGTCCTCGCCGTTTTGGTAGCAGGGCGGTTTTTCCTGCCGGTAATGCACATTGAATGCAGCGTTGAACATTACGCGCCCCCGATCTTCAAAATCTCGCCATCCATGCCCTTGAGCTGTATTCCCTTGATTGCTTCCTGAAGCGGAAGCGCAAGCTGTTTCTGCTCCTGCTCGCGCTTCGCCATGATTTCATAGCAGCCCCGGAATGCGGCGCGGTCTGCAACGGCATTTTCCGAAGTGCAAAGGTTTCTCCATCCCATCTTCAGAACGCAGCTTGCCGCGATGGGATCAACGCCGTCCAGATATGCCATTGCATCTTTTGGATTGTAATAGCCGAACTTCCGGATTGCCGTCAAAACGGCGTCCCATCCGTCCTGCCATGCCCGCGGCTCGCCGTTGACGATCACCGAGCACATTTCCCGAATTTCTGCGATGGACGGAGACCATTTGTTCAGGCTTACCCATTTCCGAAGACAGGTTGTTGCTGTTTCATACGGGATGTCGTGTAGCTCCTGAAACCAAAGTTCCATGGCTTCCTTGTTCGGCAGAATCTGTTCTTTGGGAAAGTACGTCCGAAGCGCCGAAGCAAAGATTCCAAATTCTTGTTTATCCACTTTTTCACTCTCCCTTCGCCCATTCAGCGGCCATGTTGTAAAAGTCGTTCAGTTCGTCGGCTTTTGTCGTTTTGCCGGTCTGCCGGTATGTAACCGGCTTATCGTCATAATTTCCGTCAAGCACCTTTGCCATGTTGGAATCTTTAATAAGCCAGTCAAACGTTGCCGACCAGTTGCTGCTGTTTTTGCCCTTCAGGAAAGACGAAGCTTCCGCCTTTTCAAAAAGCGTCTTGAAATCGTCAAGGGAATAGGTGTTCAGCCGGGCTTTTATTGCTTTTTTCCGAGCGTCAGAAAGAGCTTTGACCGAAGGAAAAGAAACGCAGATGGAATTGAAGGCAGCAACGATGCCCTTATAATCTATCTTATCTCTTTCTTTTTCTTCTTCTCTTTCTTCTTCTATATCTTCTTCTGGGCGGCTAACATTAGCCTTACTGTTAGCCTTACTGTTAGCCTTACTGTTAGCCTTACTGTAAGTATTACAAGAAAGAAGCTTTTGTTTTTCCCGGTATTGCCGCATATATTCCCGCTGACTTACTTTTTTCTTTTCAAGCTGGTCAAGATTCTGATGCTTTCCCCAGTTCGGAATCGTGATAACGCCGTCAATGATTTCAACCATTCCGAATTGTTCAAAGGTCTGCAAGGCAAGCTGCACCGTGCTTTCTTTCATTCGGAAAATCGTTGCAAGCATCTTGTCTGTATAGGCGATCTGGTTGTTCATCATAAAGACGCCGCTGTTGTTCATTTTTCCGGCAAGGCAAAGCAGCTTGAACCATACGACAATGATTGAATAAGCGTCCGGCAGACTTTCAATCAGCAGGATTTTTTCATCGTCAAAGATGTCTGTCGTGATCTTGATCCACTTTACATCAGCCACACGTTCCCACCACCTTCAGGGAATACCGGGCAAAGCTTGTCGGTTCGCCGTATCGGTTTTTTCCGCTGACCATTTCTTTTTCAATGGGGACGCCCATCTGCTTCAGGTCAGAAATTCGGGAAGCCAGACGCATGATCCCGTATTCCTGCATAGCTTCAAGGCTTGTGATAGAGCCGTAATCTTCAAGGTGTCGCTGTATGCGTTCGCATTGTGTCATGTTGTCAGCCCCTTTCATCTTTTGTGTGTGGGGCGGTCAATGCCGCCCCGTGATAAGCTCGGAATTGAGCTTTTCAATGTTTACGGCTTTCGGATATTTCGCGGTCTTGATTGCTCTTTCCAGCCCGAAAACTTCAACGTTGCTGATCCTTGCCATCATTACACCCCGCTGCTTCCAAAGCCGTTGCTGCCGCGCTCGGAATCGTCCAGCTTGTCCACGACTTCAAGCGGAAGCTTGATGACCGGCAGGATGACTATCTGTGTAATCTTCGATCCTGCCTTCAGAAGACACGTTTTGCCGCTGTGGTTGTAGAGCTTGGCAACGATGCTGCCGGTGTATCCGGCGTCAATGACGCCTTCGGACGTGATGCCGGACTTGACGTTCAGACCGGACTTGCTTTTCAGCATCCCGACCATACCGACCGGAATCTGCATATGTACGCCGGTGTCAATCACGGCAGAGCCGAAGGAAGGAACAACCACGTCATGCGGCGTCCGAAGGTCAAGCCCAGCATCGTCTTCGTGCGCTCTTTCCGGCATATAGCAGCCGGGATCAATGACAACTTTCATTTTCTTTTCTCCTTTCAGTGTGCGATCCACGAATACAGGCAGAGCGTGAAATAGATCACGCCGAGAATGCCGAAGATGATTCCGTACCACTTCCACGCGCCCGGATTTGCCAGCGTGATAAAGTAAAGAATCGACAGCATCATTGCCATGAACAGCGTCGTGAGCAGATACGCCTTGCTTTTGCTTCTCATATCGGATTATTCCTTTCTTTCCTGACCGGCTTCCCATTCGGTGAAAAGCCGCATCCAGTCTTCAAATTCCATCGTCACAAGGATGGATGCATTATTCTTTTTGTGGAACACAGCCGGAAGCTTGTCCGTCCCGGCTGCGTCCCGCTTGGCCTGTGCCATCCAGTCATAGAGCTGCATTCGCTCTTGGTGCTTGGCTTCGATATGGATTCCGGGAAGCCCTACAACGTCCGAAGCGTCCCCGGTGTTGCCGCAGTATTGGGCGGTTCTCCGGGCGTCATAGCCGTATTCACGGAATCGTGAAGCAAGCTGCCGCTCAAACCGTGCGCCCTTCTGTTTGCTGTTTACGGCCACTGAAAAGCCCCCCATCAGAACGGAAGATGTCCGTCCGTTTCTTCGATTTCCGCGAAGCCCTGATCCGGCGCGGGATAGCTGCCGGAATCGGCAGACCGCTTGCTTTCGCAAAATTCATGCCGGTCAACGATGATTTCCGCGGTGTAGTGCTTCTGTCCGTCCTTCTCATAGCTGCCGGTCTGAATGCGCCCTTCGATGGCAATCTTCATGCCTTTTCGCAGGTACTTTTCCGCAAACTCGCCGGTCTTGCCCCATGCCGTGCAGTTGATGAAGTCCGCTTCTGGCTGACCTTCGGTTTTCACGTTGCGGTCAACCGCCATACGATAGGAAGCAACTTTTTTGCCGGAATTTGTGACGCGGATTTCAGGATCAACCGTCAGGCGACCGATAAGAATCACTTTATTCATTGGTATCACCGCCGAAAAGCGCCGCCTGTACGTCACCGGCGTCCGTCTGTTCCTGCACCACTTCAGCCGTTGCTTCAATGGTATCCGGATCATTTTCAACGTAGTCTTTCGTCCCGTCCTCGTTGATGACCGCCATATCTGCATCAATAGCGGAAGCCATTTCGATTGACATGATGCCCCATTTGCTGATGAGCTGTCGCAGCATGGTCTTATATGCCATGCCGTCAAAGTCCCTGTACCAGAAAGACGAATACATCCAAGCGTCCTTCGGGTCATAATTTCCGGCAGCAAAATCCGCATACGAAACCTTTTTCTTTTCTCCGTATCTGGTTTTTACCGTTTTTCCGTCCTTGGAAAATGCCGGGCTGTATTTATCAGCATGGGCAAGCATCTTGTTCTTGCTCCAATAGATAGCCTTTCGGAATCCATTGACATACTCAAACATGGCATAATAGCCGATGGTTTCAGCCGTTTCCCGCTGCTCTTCGTCATCAATCAGCTTGACTTCGATTTCCTCATTCAGAGGATCGAAGCGCACAAGCTCGCCCTTCTTGATTGCAAGGACGTTCAGCTTCTTGTACTGACCGGAACGAATGGCAAGCTGAATATATCCCTTGTAGCCAAGCTGGAACTGCGCCACATTGCCGCGCTCTTTGTCGTTGTAAGGAACCATGTAATACTGTCCGAGCTGCGGAGACGGGGACAGCTTCAGGCTTTCGCCCAGCAGGGCGGCGGAAAGAATGCTCTGATTTGTGCATTCCTGAAGGGCGGGATTCGTCTGAACGGCGCTGATAACCGCGCTGATGAAGCGCTGACCGTCCTTGCCGCCGATGACCTGATTGATACGCTGCTTGACTGCATCGCCGGTGAGATAAGAGCCGATGGTAAGCCGCTTCTGCGATTTCTGAAGACTGTTATTGACTGCCATTTTCATTCATCCTTTCTTAAATAGCCTTGTATTTGATACCGTTCCCGCGAAGCCACGCGCCCAGCGCCTTTGCTTCATCGGTGGAAAGAAGCGCCTGAAAACCGATCCACTGGCGGACAGGCTCAACCGGTGCAGCGTTTTCAATATCTTCGGGATCATTGATATTGGTCAAAACAGGCGGCTTCTCTTCCTGAATCTGCATCTGCGCGTGTTCAGCTTCCCATTTTGCTTTTGCTTCTGCCTGTGCCTTAATCCGGGCGTCTTCTGCGATAGCTGCATTAAGGTCAAGCGTGGTCTTATATTTCTGCATTGCTTCAAAGCCAACGCCCATGCTGTCAAGTGTGTCTAAATCCTTCTGAACCCGGAGAAGATGCTTGTCGATTTCTGCTTCAATGGATTTCATGGAAACGGAAGCATTCAGCCATCTTGCATCATTGCATTCCATCCATACAGGCGTTTCCTTTGCTCTCCAAAGCGCGTTGATTGCTTCAAGCTTGTCCGCTTTCTTCTGATCCTCAAAAGCCTTAACCTGCTTATCCACGGAAGCGGTTGCCGTGTCGATGATGCCGCAAAGCTCTTTGACTTGCGCTTTGAACTGGTTGAAGGGCTGCATGAAATCCTTTTCCTGCCGGATGCGCTCATCATTCAGGGCTTTCTTCAGCCGGTTCAGGTTCGCCCGGTCTGCCTTCGCCGCCTGAATCTGGTCATCCGTGTACACCATAGAAGCGTAGACGTTGACCTTTTCCGTCAGCTCCCGTTTCAAATCCTCATAGTTGAAGCTGATCTTGCCGGGAATCTGCAATTCTGTAACTTTTAGTTCCACTTGTTTTCCTCTCCTTTTTATATTTCCGGCAGCAGAAGCGCCGGTTTTTTCTTGCTCTTGACGTACTCCCAAAATTCAGCGCCTTTTTTCATCAGGTAATCCATGTCGCCCTGAACATCGTCCCTTTCGATGAAATAATGCCGCGTCTGAAGATAGGGGATTCCGTCAAATTCCGTTTTTAGCTGTGCCTTTAAAATGCAGAAGTCAGCTTCTATGACTGCCATGTAAAAAAGGCATTGGCAGAAATAGTTGTCCGGGATTCTGTGATCCCATTTTTCCTTCTGCATGGATTGCAGAATGTTTGTGGTCTTGCATTCCCACACGCCGAGCCGCCCGTTTTCGTCTCGTAACCAGCCGTCAAGGGAAGCCAGCGCCCACGGATACCGGGTATTTCGGAAGCTGTTGTTTTCTTCGTAGAAAACCTGATACTGCGGAAAATCCAGCTTGAACAGCTCGCGCAAATGGTGTTCTGCGTTTGTGCCGTACTGCACATAAGGCTTGTCGCTGATGTCTTCCGGCTCGACAAGACCGGTCTTGATTTCCCAGAGATGATAATTGTCAAGGTATGGATTCATGCCAACCACGGCGCTGATCTCTGACCCGCCGATGCCCTGCATCCTGTGTTTCAACCATTCTTCCCGACTTGTCAGGATCGTTTTTTCAACCATTCGTTTCAATCATCCCTTTCGTAGATTGCAGCAATCTTCTTTATTGAAGTTCACGCATTCTTTCCAATATTCGTAATGTTCGGAAACGTCCTCACAGACGGACACTTCATCAAAGCCGGTGACTTTTGACAGGTACTCGATTTTCTTTTCCAGCGGCAAGTGCTGATAGCCGGATTGCTTAACGGTGTAGTCCGAATAGTCCAGTGGCAACCATTTCTTGATCCAGTGATTCACCCGCAGGAACTCAACAATGATCTTGTTGCACTTGATACTGTTCAGCCGGTCGAAGTCCACGAACTGCGGCAGGAAGGGCGAAAGCCTGACAGCCACATCAAAACCGGCGTCATACAGCGTTTCAATCGCCTTTATCCGGCGTTCGGTGCTGACTGCCTTTTCGCACGGAATCCATGTCGTGCTGATCTGAATGTGTGCAAGCTGCTTGTCCAGAATGTTCATGTATTCACAAACCAAGTCAGACTTCGTAACAATCAGATAGCCGATGTCGTACTTGTTCAGCAGCTCCACCGTGCCTTTGGTGATCCGCTCGCGGCGCTCCATCGGCTGGAAGCAGTCTGTCATACCGCCAAGCCGGATGATCGTTCCCGGTTCAAGCTTTGCAATCTTGCGTTCGATCCGCGCAAGGCTCGCCGCTGAAGGCTCTACAGCGTCCCACAGGCCGCGAAAGCTAAGCAATGACTTTGCATAGCAGTAAGAACAATCGTGCTGACAGCCGCAGCCGTAGGTGTCAAGGCGCTTGTTGTAGCGGCATTTCCCTCCTTCGTTGCCGGTGACTTCCTTGTAAAAACTCTTGAACTCTTTCATTGCCAAATCTCCTTGAAAAATAAAGATTCAGCAGATTTGGGGCTTCCGTGGCACTTTTGGATTCTATTTGTAAGGAACACCTATGTAATCCAGAACATAACCAAGCCCAAGACCTTCTTTGTTTGGTTGCCACTTTCCGTCAACCATTTCACCGCCGTTTATGCAGTAGTCATATTGCCTTGGATGTGTTTCCTTAAGACGTTGGAATCGGTTTGGTTCTTTCTCCAAGTGACATCCGAACATACAGAATATGCATCCTGTTCTACTGTATCCGGTTGTCATAAGCTGATCTTCCGGCTCATAAGCACCAAGATAATCAATCAAATCGATCTGTCCATGCAATGCGTTGTCATGCGGTTTCACCTGAATGTCACCATAAACCGAACAATACGGAACATCGTATTTCTTTATGTAGTGGAGGACATCTTGTTCCGTCCAGAATGACATAGGCTGTGATGTAGGCCGTTGAGCATCAAACGCATTGCATCCTTTTTTCATCCAAGCTGCTTCTCTTGTCATGCTTTCACATGCCATTGTTGCAATCAGCGGCTTCCTTCCTGTTTCATTTTCATATTTCTTGGAAGGTGCTTTCTTTGTGTGGTAGCAGCACTTTTCTGAAACTTCAAAATCAGAATCCAACAAAAAGCGCCATTTGTTTTGCGTGAATTTTGATCTTGTTACTGTCTTTTCGTAGTCATGCTTTCCGCTATCGTAAAGACCACCGTATTCATCACGATGCACACCTAACTGACGGAGCCGAAGTGAATACTTCCCATCACGGATGTTTTTTCTTGCACCACTGACTGTGTTGCTGACCTCTTTGCTTATGATTGGATAACCATACTTTTTTATAACTTCATCAAACCGCATTTCAGGCCGGAGAATTTCAACGTCCGGATTGAAGCAGTCATATTTCCCGGCTTTCACTTCTCGGACAAAATGCTGTATTTCGGGATATTCAAGTCCGGTATTGACGAACACTGACGGGACATCCGAATAAATGGAATCCACAATGTGCTTCAAAACCGTGCTGTCCTTGCCGCCGCTGAAGCTGACATACACTGCGCCCGGAAATGCTGATGCAATATATTCCGTTTCTTTCATCGGTGGTTCTGCCGAATAGTCCCGGTTGTCAAATGTGACGAATCTTGTTTTTCCAGTGGCTTTGTCGTAAATTTCATAACGCCACCACGATTCATACCAAGCCTTGATCCGTTCCTTTGTCATTCTGATTTTTGCCGTAAGCGGTAGGCTTTGCATCTGCGCAAGATCGCCTTTTGTGTGTCGCTGGTTCTCAACTGACAAGATCGTCCACCGCCTTCCGGAAGTGCATATCAAGGCAATCTTCGCAGTAATATTCGCCGTTGATTTCATAGCAGAAATCGTCTTGGATCGGTTCGCCGCAGTAGCAGCACACGGGACGCTTTTTCAGCTCTTCGTTCTGCTGCCGGTCGTAGCGGTCAAAATCCAAAAGGGGATCATCTGTTATCATGTCGCCGCTCACTTCCTTTTTGCTTTTTCTTGTTCGATGAGCAACGCCGCTGCGCGTTGCTCTATGCGCTTCATGCGCCTTGCTCTCTCTTCGTCAGTCAGGATCGGGCGATATACCCTGACCGTCATTCCCGGATATTTCAATATTGTCGGCTCGCCATATACATCCTGCTGACCATTCACAAAAACACTCCCTTTCCGTTATGTTTCAGCCTATTCGTCGGCTGGTTGTCCGGATTCCGGTTATTCTTCCGGGATGTCCTTGAACAGCAGTTCCAGCGTGTCCAGCGTCCAGCCGTCAGCCATGAGCTGCTTGCCGCGCTTTTCCATCCAGCGGAGCTGCGCAAGGTACTTGCGCTTTCTGTAAATGAGCCGCATTTCTTTTTCCGCCATCTTTACGGCTTCCGTGTTGCGCAGACGGGCAATCTCGCTGTCAATCAGTTCGTCCGGCGTGATTTTTCTTGGCATGGTAGTTGCTCCTTTCTGTTAAGAAATCTTAACTTTTCGGGTAAAAAAATATTCTGCGTTTTCCGAAAGGGGGATTCCAAGGACTTCACACGCCTTCGCAATCTCTGAAATCTTCCATTCCAGTTTCCCATTCAAGCGTTGACTAAGGGAAACTGTGTTCATCCCGATTGCTTCAGCAAAGGCTTCCTGCGTCCCGAACACCTCACGGATTTTGCCGCGAAGCTTGTTGTAGCTCATGCAAAACACCTTCCTTTCTGACCTGCCATCATCAGTACCGGGCGGTCATCTCCGGCAGACGGTCATTAGACCGTTTCGGCATTGTAGATTTTATATGGATTGCTCTTGCATGAAAGGCACGGCTCGAAGTGCCAGCCCTGCACGCTTCCGCTTTTGCCGAGCGGACAGACCTTATTGCAATGCTCTGTGCATTTTCCGCAGGTGTATTTCCGGTTTTCGCCCGGAAACAAAAGCTGCTTGCTGACTTCGATTTCCGCGCCGCAGAACACACATTTTGCTTTCATCTTTCTTTCTCTTTTCTGTCCAGATAGGCAAGCATCTGCTCGATTTCATCTCCCGACCAGCCGATAGACAGAAGATACCGTTCAAATTCCGCCCGGCTCTCGAAGCGCTCTGCACAGCGGTCAGCGACATATTTTGCGTGATCCCACGTCCATCCAGTCATTTTCATTTTTGTAGCTCTCCCGATTGAATGCCTTTCCATTCCACAACTTCAAGCTGGAAAAATTCAACTTGATTTTTAGGATATGCTGCAAGCTCAAATCTGCCGTTTGATCTGCAAACGCGGAAATAATCCCGGTCGCGTATTGCATACGGAGATAAATTCGGGATTATGCCATTTGTTTTGCAAGCGGTGAAAAAACGCTCTTTTTCTTCGCTGCCGTTGCAATGGATAATCGTTTGGCAGCCAAACTTTTTCATTTCATCCCAAAACATAGGCTTATCCTTTCCGGGCGGGTTAGCCGCCCTTAGGCTTCGTTTTCAATAACAAGCTTTCCGATTCTGTTGTCATACTTGTGATGCTCCACATAGACTTCACATTCAAAGCGGTCATTGTTTTCAAAACGGAAGAATTTCTTTCCGTCCGGGAAAACCTCATAGACTGTATAAAGCATTTCAATTTCCTTTCTGCCTGTTGGCTGCCGGTTAAGTTTTCTTAACTTCTGTGATTATTATACTGCTATAATTTCAAAAGTCAAGCCAAAATTTTAAGAAAACTTAATTATTTTTCTCCGCTTATGAATTTTAGTTGCCTTTTCTTAATTTCAGTGTTATTATCATTTCGAGAAAGGGGTGATGATGTGAAAAGTCAATACGAAAGAATTTCCAGTCCGTCAGAGCGACTGAAAGAAGCCCTTGATATAAGAGAAATGAAAGCTGCTGAATTGTCGGAGCGATCTGGAATTAACAAGCCGTCTATAAGCTGTTATCTATCAGGGCGATATGAGCCAAAACAAGAAGCGTTATACAAAATGGGAAGAGTGCTTGACGTAGCTGAAATGTGGCTTGCCGGGTATGATATACCGATGGAACGACCGAAAGAGCAAAAAAACAACGATGCCATTTCTGACATCGTTGTAAAGTTGCGCAGTGATGAAGAATTCCTATCTATTGTAGATAAAATTAGTAAGATGGATTCTGAAAAGCGGAAAAGCTTAAACGCTTTTCTGGATTAAATGCCTGTGGATGCTTTGAGCATGATTTGATAAATAAGGTCTAATAGTTCGACATCATTGCATCTTTCTAATAGTTTGACAATTTCGTGTATGTATGTTGACTTATCCATTTTAGACATCCTTTCATTAGAGGGGAACTAATGTTCTTCGGGTTAATTTTACGAAATTGCAATAAAATTTGAAACCAGAAACAAATACCATTTTTGTAAAAGGTTGCCCGGCCACCGTGCCACCGAGTGACCGGGCAGAGCAGATCGGTTGCAGCCCCTCACCTGCTATGGCTACATAATAGCGTGTATTTTCATAAGAAGTAAACATTCAAACCGGAATGATCTATGCCGCAGACGATTAAATCAATGTATGGTTAGGATAACGGGGGATTTTATGGAAAACAGGACTATTATTCAGCAAATCCAGCCACAATGCGACAACCTTTACAAGAACATCAAGAAAGCCGTGAACGCGCAGCACCGGACGCACCGCGAGATTGTAGAGCAGACCGGTATACCGCGCTCGACCATTGCGAAATTCCTGTCCGGTGCGCTGTCAAACCCCTGCGTGTTTTATGTCGCTGCCCTATGCAAATATCTGAATCTATCTATGGACAACCTGTTTGACATAGAGCCACCGAAAGAGCCGGACACGGGAACGGTTGCCGAGCTTCAAAATAAGCTGAACAGCGCGGAGCAGCAGATAGAACACCTGAGCGAAAAGTGCCGGATGCTGGAAGACGGGATAAAGGAGCGGAAGCCGGTCATTTATACGCTTGCCGGTCTGTGCCTCTTCCTTTCCGTCGCCCTGTGCAGCTATATAGTAATAGACATTAGCAACATGGATTTTGGCTTTTTCACCGCCGAAAACCGCGTGGAAAAGCTTGGACTGCTTGCTTCCGTGGTGATTGCGGTCATCCTAACAGCAATGCAATTTATAGAAAAGGCCAGAACGAAAAGAAAGAAGGATAAAGAGAACGACAACTTAATATAATCAAACAATAACCCACGAAAGAAGCTGATCGTTTTGTATTATCAACCGAAGATAGATTTTAAGCCGGAAGAAGTCATTGATTATTTAAGAAAATCCCGCTCGGATGATCCGCTGCTGACTGTGGAAGAAGTCCTTTCCAAGCATGAAGCCATGTTGGACGAATGGGCAGAAAAGCACCTCGGCGCGGTCGTTCCGGAAGAGAATAAATACAGGGAAGTGGTTTCCGGCGAGACAATAGCCGAGCGCCCGGAGATCAACCGCGTTTTGAGATTGATAGAATCGCCGAAATATAAGGCCGTCGCCGTGGTAGAGCCGCAGCGTCTGACCCGTGGCGATCTTGAAGATATAGGGCGGCTGATGAAGCTGCTGAAGCACACCAACACGCTTGTCATCACGCCGCAGCGCATTTATGACCTGCGGGATGAATACGACTGGGACGCCTTTGAACGCGAGCTGAAGCGCGGAAATGACTATCTGGAATACACAAAAAAAATTTTGAACCGTGGGCGGCTGCTGTCCGTCAGTCAGGGAAACTATGTCGGCAATACGCCGCCATACGGATATGATAAAACGTTCGTCACGGAAGGGAAGAGGAAGTGTCCTATCCTTGTTCCGAATAAAGCAGAAGCGGACGTTGTACGCATGATGTTTGATCTGTATGTCAACAAAGACATGGGATGCACAAACATCTGCAAGAAGTTTGACGAAATGGGAATCAAGCCGCCGAAAGGGGATTATTGGTCTCCGGCAGCAATGACAAAGATGCTCCAAAATATTCACTATATCGGGAAAGTCAAGTGGAATCACCGAAAGACGCTGACCATCGTTGAAGAAGGGGAGTTCAAGAAGACGCGCCCGGTTGCACAAGTAGGGGAGTTCCTAATCTACGACGGAAAGCACGAAGCCATTATTCCCGAAGAGCTATTCAACGCCGCGCAAGCCAAGAAGGGAAAGAACACGCGCCAGAAGCCGAACACGAAAGTCAGAAATCCGTTTGCCGGTCTGATCTGGTGCAGGTGCGGACGTGCTATGTCTCTTCGGACATACAAAAACCGCGATGCAGCGCCGCGCCTTTTGTGCGACGGACAAACCCATTGCAAAACCGGCTCTTGCCTGTATTCCGAAATGGAAGAGCGCGTAATATCGATTCTGACGGATTGCATCAATGATTTTGTAATCCGCTTGAAGAACGACGAAGGCGATTCTGCCAAGCTCCACGCACGGCTTATCAAGAATCTGGAAGCCAAGCAGAAAGAGCTTGACGAAAAAGAGCTTGCCCAATGGGAAGCGCAAGCTGACCCCGATCCGGCAAAACGGATGCCGCCGCATATCTTCCAGCAGCTAAACGAAAAGCTGTTGAAGGAAAAAGAGGAAGTCAGACAGGCGCTTTGCAAGGCTTACGAATCCATGCCCGAACCTGTAAATTACGAAGAGAAGATCACGCAGTTTTCCGAAGCGCTCAACGCCTTAAAAGACCCGAACATTGACGCGGCAACAAAAAACAGGCTCCTGAAAGCCTGTATCGAACGCATTGAATATCACCGGGACACGCCGCAGCGGATCAAAAGCCAGCAGGTGAGATATTACGACCAGAAACAGAAGCGCACACGCTACAAATCGCCGCTAAGCACGGGCGGCAACTGGACAAGCCCGGAGATCGTGCTTGATGTTAAACTGAAGGCGTGATTCTTCGCGCCGTCCATTTCCATCAGTTGTGCGCACATTCAACCGCGCATGACTGATGGATATAATCAAAACAAGGAGCTGAAACCATTGAAAACGCTTGGATTGCTTGAAAAGCTGTTAGTCGCTGGAATGATAACCGAAGAGGAATACAAGGAGAGGAAAACGGTATATGTAGAATCGCTCTTGGAACTCTATTGTCTGGGGATTATATCACGGGAGCAGATGGAAGAAAAGCTGAATAACTAAAAATAAGGGGAAGGCTCGCGCCTTCCCCTTTTCATATGATGAACGATATATCTATTGGCAACCATGTATTATTCGGCGCGTCAGCCCATGCAGCGCCGTTTCTGTATCGAGCGAAACGCACAAGCCCCGCCGCCGTAACGGTGCAAAGCCAAATTGCCGTCCCGCTGCCCTGACAAATGAAATTGCCCTGCACTTCCGGTCTGTATCCTTCGGGAAGCGTCGTAATGGTCACGTTATCCGTGCCGCCCGTCAAGGTTGCCTTCGGCGTGACAACGCCCTTCAAATAGACAACGCCGCCGACCTTCCTATATCGCAATGTGTTTCCGGCGTTTGCGGCGTATGTTTCAAAGTCGCTTGTCAGCTTTGCCGTTATCCATCCGGGATTTTCTGTTATTGAATACCCGTTGCGGAAGATGACCGGAAGGCCAAATTCAATGCCTTCCGCAAGCTCTGATACCTTGCCAAAAGCAAGGCCGCGCCCGGAAGCATTGAAGTCCAGCATCGTGAACGCCGTGGGTATCTCCACGGTTTTTCTGATCGTGGTGAAATAATCTGTCACCGATAGCCTGACATCATAGGCAGAATCAACATTCAAGTCGGCGGCGGTTATCAGCGTGGTTGACAGGGTGTACCCTGTGCCCTCTTTCAGCTTTATCCATGTGCTTGATGCCCTTGCTTTGTATTCCAAAACATATTTGCTTGTGTTTTGGTTTGAAACAGGGGAGATATTGAAGCCAAAGCCAATTTTACCGTGCGTACCGTCATAGTTTTCCGTGCCGTCTGCCAAGCATCGCACAGCGGATATTCCACGGATGACAGGCGCGGCGTAAGCAATGACCGTCAGTGTTTTTGTGGCCTTTGCCGTGCGTCCACGGCTGTCTGTAACGGTGATCGTGACGGATTTCGTGCCGCTGGACAGCGTACCGGTTACGGGCGCTGCGCCGGTGTAGCTCTTTCCGTCAACGGTCGTTTTGTATGCCTTGATGATAGAGCCGTAAGCACCCGCCGCCACAATGCCGATCTTGACCTTAGACTTTCCTTGCACAAAAGCGCCGAACTGCACCGCAAGCCCGGAAACTGTTTCCGTAATGGAAACGGTTGAAATTGTCGGGACAACAGCAGCCGGGACATTCGCCTTGAAGGATACCGTCTTTGTGCCTATCAGCGCATTTCCGTTGTAGGTCTTGCAGGTGATTGTACATGTACCGGACGTGCCGGACGGAATCTGACTTGCAAGGGAAAGGGGAACGTCCCAAGCCTTGCTTGTACCAAGGCCGCTGCCAATCGTGCCGGTTGCATTACCGAATTTATACGTCAGCGTGTGCGTAAAGGCGCTCGCCGCTCTTGGCATATTGATTGTGATACTCGATCCCATGTTTACGCTGCTTGCTGACAGCGTGGGCGTCGTGGCGCGTGGGATCGTGTCGAATGTGCCGCTGCCGGATGCCGTAACATCACCATAGTATGTACCGCCAAGCGTGACCTTGATGCCGATGGTGGACGCGAAAGAACAAGTCTTGCTTCCGTCCGCGCTATGCGCCACCGTGACGGTCTTTGTGAACAGCGTCTTTGTCTGATTGCCGGACAGGGAAGCGGAGAAGGAAAACGTGTATTTTGTGCCGTTGATCGTCAGGCTTCCGCTCTTGCTTGCGCTGCTGTTGATGGTGTAGCTTGCGCCGGTTGATACAAGCTGCACCTTGACCGTTACGCTGGAAGTGTTGTTTGCCGCAGACTGACTGCCAACCGTCCAGACGATTTTCATCTGATAGCCTGTCCGGATCGCCTTTGTTATCGTTCCTGATTTAGCCATACCAGCGCCCCCTAAAGCGATAGCTTTTTGAATGACAGGTTGCCGTTTGCGCGGGGAATGAAAGCGAAATCGCCGAGCTGTAACGAATGGATAAAATGCCCGTCCGTGACGTATAGCTTATTGTCCGAGAAATACGCCACTTCAACGGCGTCCTGAAGAAAAGAAATCCGGTCGTTGCTAATTTTCAATTCAAGCTCATTTCCGACCTGTCCGAGCAGAATAGAGCCGTCCACAAAGCGGATATACTTCCGTATCTCTTCAAACTCTGCATCCGTACCAGCCGCTACCGCTTCGATGTCGGCGCTGAACTGGTTGAACTGGATTTCAACGCTTTCCTTCGTCTGCTCAATCTGCGTACTGACAGAGGAAACAAGAGCGTCCGTATCGTCTTTCAGATAGTAGTTTTCCGCAACGGTTGACTTGATGTTTTCTTCGGACACCTGCAAGGATGCAAGCAAATTCTGTTCCACGTTGTAAATGGCCGTAGAAGCCGTTTTGGACGCATTTTCTATTTGCAGTATAATTTCCCCTTGTGCATCGGAAAGTCCCGCAAGCGCCCCGGAAATGCCCTCTAATGCGCCACCAAGCGTCAACTTGTTTGCGCCTGGCTCTAACAACTTCAAAGACAGCTTTGTCACAAGAAAATTCTGGTCTATCCCGTGCGGATCGCTTGTAACTTTGACGTATGTTCCAAGGTGGAAACTGCTGAAGGAAGCGTCAACGGCCGCAAGGTCAGCCGCTGTCAGCTCTATGGTTTCCGGCTGGTTGACAAGGCCGGAAAGGTATGCTTGTCCCTTTGCCAGAAGGTTTGACGCTTCGGTCACGTCATCCCATGTATGCGTTGCAAAAATAAGGCCGTACCTGTCGGCGGCTTCCTCATCGACGATATAATCAAGGCCGTCATTGACGGCGGCAACCGTCAGGCGGTTGTCTGTGTCCTTGCCTTCACCGTCCTTCAGCTTTGCGCCAAGCGGAAACAGCGCCGTTGCGATGTCTGCGCCCTTCCTGATCCGCTTCAGGTCAAGAAGATTCTTTCCGAAGGTGATCTTCTGCGGAGAAAGCAGCGTGAAATCTTGCAGATAATCAATGTAGTTGATATAGCCTTCATGCCGGATGACGATATAGCCGCCGAGCAGGTCAATCAGCTTCTTTTGCAGCTCTGTCCATGTATCAACATAGTCGATGTTTGACCGGACGATATAATCATTCGGATCAGTGACTGTGACATTTCCAACGGTGAACCATTTGGATTCTTCCACCTGTGCATTATGGTTATCTATCAGCAGATTCAGGAAGCCGGAAACCGTCCCGGAATAGTCATAAGGGCGCTGGATGCTGTCCAAAAGGAAAGCAAGCTCGCCCTCGCAGGTCACATGCTTTTCGTTGTAGAAGCCAATTTCATCGTCAAGAACGCGCCCACGGAAGATTAAATAATCATCCTGATAAACCGTGATGATCGACCGCAGCTTTTTTATTGCGCTGTACTGTGGATGATCGGGATAAACTGTGAATTGAAAGCTGCCGGTCTTGTTCAGCTCCAATTCCAAGGACGGATTGAAGATTTTCAGGCTTTCAAGGCTGCTGTTATACAGCGTCGCGCCGTCACAATATACCCTGTACATAATCACAGCCCCGCTTCCTGATAGGAAAAGGAAATCGTTCCTTCTCCGCTGACGGAAACGCTGTTGTTCCCGGCCTTCAGTTCCATTTCCGGCAATGTGTAGCTGCCGCTGCCCAAGTCCCAAATGTTGTATGTTTCATAGACGATATGCAGGGCGCTGTCTGCTGTGATCGTTACCAGCGGAACAACGCGCTTTCGGAGATTCGGCAGGGAAATCACGCTTTCGCCGTTCACCGTCTGCGTGACAACGGTTTTTGCAAGCTTGTATTTGTACGGCTCGCAATCGCACTCCACGCTTATTTTGCCGATGTTCTTTTCATTCGTGAAAGATGAAACGAAGCACCGCCCGACATAGTAAAAAAGCGGATCATCGTCAAGGATGATCCGCTGCATTTTACCGTGTATCGCGTTTTTGATGGTTGAAAAAAGTGTAAGGAATTCGCTTTGTGGCACTATCGTTGAAAACTTGAATTTGTGCGTGACGTTTTCATACTTCGGTTCTCCGAAAAACTCTGTCAGATCAAGCGCCCCGTCTGCACCGGGAACGTCAATTTCAATCGTTTTCACTTTCGGGGCTGCAACTTCCTTCGATGTCAAAAGTAGATTGAAATCATCGTAGCTGTGATATGTGCCGAAAGTGATTCCCTTCATGATTTTCCCCCTTATTTTATTTCCATGCGCCGCCCGTTTTGAATTTTGCCAGCGCATTTTTCCAAGTGCCGCCCTTGCGATATAGCGTCGTCTGCTTCCATACGCCGCCGACCTTAAAATAAACCGTCGAGCCGAGCAGCGCGGGGGCGGTCAGATTGACCGTGCCGTTACTTCTGCTGGAAGAG
>ERZ773116.1099-NODE-1099-length-26672-cov-12.871097_pt1 | contig 26672 bp, 20 predicted proteins | sample MGYA00580563_ERZ773116 | MGnify/ENA primary metagenome ERZ773116 (study PRJEB29015, sample SAMEA2737864) | human gut metagenome | biome: human gut; feature: human-associated habitat; material: faeces | place: China | collected 2012 ... | reverse complement strand
AATTAGAAAATTTAAAAAAAGAAATAAATAATTTAAAATTAAAATTACATTCTTTAGAGTTAGATAAAAAAAATATAGAACCTAAATTAGATAATTTATCAAAAATAGAAGAAGAATTAGTTTACGATAATGAACAAAAGGTAAACTTACAAAAATTAAATTTAAGCATAATGCTTGCAAAACAAATTTTAGAAAAATCTTATGATGAAATGAAAAACTCAGTAACCCCTAAGTTTACAGAGAATTTATCTAAAAATATTTCGAAAATAACAAATGGAAAATATAGTAAAGTTAACTTTAATGAAGAAACAGGATTAGTAGTTGAGTTAGAAAATGGAGATAATGTTTTAGCAGAAAAATTAAGTGTTGGAACAATAGATCAATTATATTTATCATTAAGACTTTCAATGGTGGATGAATTGTCAGAAGAAAAAATTCCAATCTTATTAGATGAAGCTTTTGCATTTTATGATAATTTTAGATTAGAAAATATTTTAAAATATTTAAATGATAATTATAAAAATAGGCAAATAATTATTTTTACTTGTACAGATAGAGAAAAAAATATATTAAATAAAAATAATATTTTGTTTAATTATATTGAATTATAAAAGATAAAAAATAATATGTATAGATTTTTCTATACATATTATTTTTTAATATTTTATTCCTTTGATATCTCGAATTCTTAATTTTGTCATTTCAGAGGATGATGACCAACCTGACCATACAACTATTTTGGTAATTACAAGTGCTACTAAAGTTATTCCTGTATCATTTTTCATTTGTTTTTTCATGATATTTTTCCTCCTATTAATTAAGCTTGAAACTTAATTAATAGGAGGAAAAACTTAAATATATAAAAACTGCGTACATTTTTTATTTTTTTGTTTGTCTAAAACTTTTTTCAATTTCCCATCTTCTATGATTTACTTTTATGATATCTTCTACTGAATCTTCAAGATTTGTGCAAACTGCATAAAGTCCATCGTATCTTGCTTTTTCGTCTATTATACTTTGATTTATTTCATAAATACTTTTATCTGCTAATTCTCATTTGTGTATTACCTCCAAAAATTATATCGATATTATAATATATGCGAAGAATGTCCGCAATACATTTGAGAAAATTTGACAAAAAAATAAAGCATTATCAATGCTTATAAGATTTTGAATTATTCAAAAGTGTTTAAGAACCATAAATATATACAAAAGAAAATGTAATAAAAATGTAATATAAATGTAATAAAACTGAAAAGCCTTGCAACTGTATATATATCGGGTGTTATGTAACTAAAAAAATGTTGTAAAAAAAACAAAAAGTTGATAAAATAATAAAAAATAAGAACAAAAAATAAAAAGTGTAGATTCAAAGAAAGAAAAATGAAAATACACAGTTAAATTTTAATGTTCAACTAATCACAAGAAAAAAGAAGGAGGAAAAACAAATGCAAAAAACTCAAAAAGGTATAACACTAGTAGCATTAGTAATTACAATCATTATTTTATTGATATTAGCAGGGATATCAATAGCAAGTTTAACACAAACTGGTCTATTTGAAAAAGCAAAAGATGCAAAACAAAAATCAGAAAATGCACAAGCAGAAGAAAATGCAACACTTGAAAATTATATAGCACAAATTGATGAAATAACAGGAGGAAAAAAGACAGATTCAGAACAATCAACATATACAGCATATAATGTAGGAGATGAAGTAAGAATAGGAACAGAAAGCTTTTATGTTATAGAAGCAAGTGATGCAAATACAGAAACAGTAAAATTATTAGCCAAATATAATTTAAATAAAGCTGGAACAAAACAAGCACCAAATGCAAATTTTGGAGATACAGCATGTGCATTTTCAAGTTCAAATTATTGGAGTAGTGAAACAACATATCCATTAAACTTAAATAATTATACTATTCCAGATGGAAAAACATCAAGCATAACAACAGCAAATACATATGCAACAACTTGTGGAGCAACAAAAGGAAGATTATTAACAAAAGAAAAAGCAGATGCATTAAAAAGTAAAATAGATAATGGAGAAGACAGTGATGGAAAAATAGCAAAAATGTTGTTGGGACAAGAAAATACTCAAAGTGATGGAAATTATCTATGCTATTGGCTTGGTTCTGCTTACGACCATAACTTCGTGTGGGTTGTATCTGGCGACGAGGGTCCATTCTACATCGTCGACTTTGAAAAAGACCTCGGCTTTGGGGTGCGCCCAGTTATAGAAATCTCAAAATCTAAAATCTAAAAGCTCCTTTGGAGCTTTCTAGGTGTAGGTTTCTGGAAGAAACCGGAACCTGCCTGAAAATATGGGCAATTGCACCATATTTTCAGAAGTAGTTGTCGACTACTTGAAAAATTGGTATTTTACCATCATGAATAGGATGGTGTAATATAGGGTAATACTCAGTACGTCCCGGGTTTGATTGTTCCTCATCCTAAAAAGATGAAATAGGGTTATGAATAGAAATTGCTAAGGAAATGCTAAAAGAAAAAATGCCAATAGAAATGATAATAAAATTTACAAAATTAACAAAAGAAGAAATAGAAAAAATTAAATAAAAAATATTAGAAAAGCATACATTACATAAATGTATGCTTTTTACTTGAAAAAAACTAAAAAAGATAGTATAATACATAAAGTTTAAAAGTAAAGGAGATATATTTATGTTTGAAAAATTAGAAGCAGTAGAAAAAAGATATGAAGAGTTAACAAAAATGATAAGTGACCCAGAAGTAATATCAAATCAATCAGAATGGCAAAAATTAATGAAGGAACATGCAAGCATAGAAGATATAGTATTAAAATTTAGAGAATATAAAAAAGCAAAAGAAGCAATGGAAGAATCTAAAGAAATGATGGAAGACAAAGAATTAAAAGAATTAGCAGAGGCAGAATATTATGACAATAAAGAAAAATTACCAAAGCTAGAAGAAGAACTTAAATTTCTTTTAATTCCTAAAGACCCAGATGATGATAAAAATATCATTTGCGAAATAAGAGCAGGTGCTGGTGGAGAAGAAGCAGCATTATTTGCTGGAACATTGTTTAGAATGTATACAATGTATGCAGAAAGAAAACGTTGGAAAATAGAAGTTCTAAATGAAAATGAAACAGGACTTGGTGGTTACAAAGAAATAACATTTATGGTTACAGGAAAAGGTGTATATAGTAGATTAAAATTTGAAAGTGGTGTACACAGAGTTCAAAGAGTTCCAGATACAGAAAGCAGTGGAAGAATACATACATCAACAGCAACAGTTGCAGTTCTTCCAGTTGTAGAAGATGTTGAAATAGATATAAACCCAGCAGATATAAAAATGGAAGTTTTCCGTTCATCAGGGGCTGGTGGACAACATATTAATAAAACATCTTCAGCCGTAAGACTTATACATGAACCAACAGGAATTGTTGTAGAGTGTCAAACAGAAAGATCACAATTCCAAAATAGAGATAATGCAATGAGAATGCTTAGAACGAAATTATATGAAATAGAAAAACAAAAACAAGATAGTGAAGTTGCAAATGCAAGAAAATCTCAAGTAGGTTCTGGTGATAGAAGTGAAAAGATAAGAACATATAATTACCCACAAGGAAGAATAACAGACCACAGAATTGGAATGAGTATTTATCAAATGGAAAATTTCTTAAATGGTGATATAGATGAAATGATAGATAACTTAATAGCAGCAGATAGAGCTGAAAGATTAAAAGGTGATGAAGAATAAGATGTGTGTTAAAAACACATCTTTTTTCTGCAAAAAATAAAGTAATAAAATAAGCAAACAAAAATAAACTAGTATAAAAAAGTAAAAAGGAGTTTTGAAAATGAATGAAATTTTAAAAACAACATTACTAGGCTTATTTTTTGGAACCTTTGGAACAACAATTGGTGGAATATTAGGAATAGTAATAAATAAGAATTCTAATAAATTTTTGAGTTTCGTTTTATCATTTGCATCAGGACTAATGATGGCAATAATTTGTTTTGATTTAATACCAGAAGCCTTAGGGATTAGTAGTATTTACGGAGTGATTTTGGGAGTATTATTAGGAATAATTTCAATGATTTTTTGTGATGTTATAGTACAAAAGAAATTTAATAGTAAAGAGCAAAAATATAAAAATAATAATGAATTACTAAAAACAGGAATAATAGTCTCAATAGGATTAGCAATACATAATTTTCCAGAAGGATTAGCAATAGGTTCTGGATTTGAAGCTTCATTGAAATTAGGTTTAAGCCTAGCAATTGCTATATGTTTGCATGATATACCAGAAGGAATATCAATGTCTGTTCCAATGAAAAATGGAGGAATGTCAAAATTCAAAGTTATCTTTTATGTAGTATTATCAGGAATAACTACAGGAATAGGTGCATTTTTTGGAGCAATAGTTGGGTCAATCTCAGAAAGTGTAATAGCTGTTTGCCTAAGTTTTGCGGCGGGTGCAATGTTATATATTGTGTCAGGAGAGTTAATACCAGAATCAAATAAATTATATAAAGGTAGAATGTCTGCTGTTGGAAATATGATAGGATTTGTAATTGGAATTTTTGCAACTCAGTTATAAAATATTATTAATAAAAAATAAAGTTTTGCTAATAATTAACAAAACTTTATTTTTTTATATAATATATAAATTAAATAACTAATGAAAGTAATACTAGAAATGCCAATACAAATTTTATGAAGTTTAGTAGTATGGTAAGAAACTTCAAAATAACCGTTTACATTAGTAGCTAAATCAATTTGAACTAAACCATGTTCAGATTCATTACATTTTATAATAGAAACTTCATCACTATCATAAGATTTGTATTTTACAACATAACCCTTATAGAATAAGAATGGTAGTTCTAAAGTGGTATTTTCTGAAACATTATTAATTTCAAAAGTTAATATACCATTTTCTTTATTCTCATTTAAAATGATTGCATTACCAGATAAAATATGTATCTGATTATCGTAATTTGTAACATAATCTATAGAATCAATTGCTTTTTGTGGCCAATATTCTAAAAATGAAGAATATCTGCTAACTTTATAATTTGTATCAATAATTTCTTTTTCAGTATAATAAGAATTATCAACATCTTTAAAATCTAAATTTTTAACAAAGTTTAAACTATATAAACAACTTAATATATAAAGTATTAGAAAAGGTATTGTTAATAATTTAATATTTTTCCTATTTTTAATTTTGCTAATAATTAAATCAATTAAAATTCCTAAATTAATTCCACCAATAATTGAAAAAAATAAAATAATTACACTAAGTAATCTCCAAGGAAATTGAATCATTAATAATATATCTGGTAGCAAAAACCAAGGGAACAATGCTGTTGACATTATTGTTGTTACAATTCCTAAAATTGCAAAAAATTTATAAAAACTTTTATATTCTAAAGGAATATATTTTTTAACAAGAATATAAGTTAATAAACATATTAAAATTGGAAGTCCAATGCAAAAATACATACCATTATCTATTCCAGAAGTGTGAGAAGATAATAATTGCCATGGATGTAAGGCATGTATAAATACAGAACCCCTACTATACATTTTTCCATATCTAAAAACTTCATAATCAGCAGAAGATTTTTGTTCTAATAATGGTATTTCAAAAAATAAAACAGATAAAATTATTATTATAGTAGAAAATATTAAAGTTTTTAATATTTTTTTATCTTTCAATTTTTTGAAATTTGTTAATACTAATGCTAGACCAATAAAAAATGTTATTAAAGTACTAATATTGTGTGAAAGTATTAATCCCATAGTTCCCAAAACATATAAATAAGTTTTTTCTGTTTTTCCTTTAAATATAAGATATATTCCACGTAGTACAATAGGAATAAATACAAATCCTAGTATTTCTCCTACGGCAACTCTGTTATAAACATTTAACATTCTATATGGAGCAATTAAATATAATATGCTAGATATAAGTGAAATCTTATCGTTTTCGGTTAATGTATTAACTAATTTAAACATTGAAATTCCTGATAATATAAATGTAAAAATTAAAAATATTTTCATGCCAATTACTACATTATTAGTTAAAAATGTAAATAAAACAATACTATAAGTTGAAATTGGTGGGTAAAATAAGTTCCAACCAAAGCCTAAGTTATTGGAAAATCTAGATATTACAAGAGGTGAATTTCCATTTCTTATTTGCTCAAGTGTTCCTAAAGCTCTAGAAATATGAAAATCACCATCATCTCCTGTGTGAATTCCATTCTTGAAAAGCGGAATACACATTATTATAGCTGTAATCAAAATTAGAGAATAACAAATAATTTTTTTCTTTGATTTTTTCATTTTTCTCTCCTTAAAATTTTATATATTATATCTCATTATATTAATTAAATCAAACAATGATGTACGAAAAAATGTTTGATAAAATTTTGAAAACATATTGACTTTTAAATCTAAGAATTATATAATCTGGAAGGAAAATTTATATTAAGATTGGAGAACAAAAATGCAAGAAATATTGAAACAATTAAACGATAAACAATATGAAGCTGTAGTAAATACAGAAGGTCCTTGCTTAGTAATTGCAGGGGCTGGAAGCGGAAAAACTAAAGTTTTGACACATAAAATAGCCTATCTAATAGATGAAAAAGGTGTATTGCCATGGAATATATTAGCAATAACATTTACAAATAAAGCAGCAAATGAAATGAAAGAAAGAATTGAAGGATTAGTAGGTGATGTTGCGAAAGATATATGGATGGGAACTTTTCACTCAGTTTGTGTACGTATATTAAGAAGATTTATAGATAGAATAGGTTTTGATTCTTCATTTATAATATTTGATACAAGTGACCAAAGAACATTAATAAAAGCTTGTATAAAAAATATTGGATTAGATGATAAAATGTTTACAGATAGGTCTGTACAATCTGAAATTAGTAATGCAAAAAATGAAATGTTAGAGCCAGACCAATATACATTAAGAGCAAATGGGGATTTTAGAAAAGAAAAAATTGCATTAGTATATGAAATGTATCAAAAAAGATTAAAAGAAAATAATGCAATAGATTTCGATGATATCATAAATTATACAATAAAAATTTTGATGGACAATCCTGATGTATTAGAATATTATTCAGATAAATTTAAATATGTTTTAGTAGATGAGTATCAAGATACAAATAAATCACAATTTACTTTAGTAACATTACTAGCATCTAAAAACGGAAATATAACAGTTGTTGGAGACAATGATCAAGGTATTTACAGTTTTAGAGGAGCAGATATTTCTAATATATTAAACTTTGAAAGAGATTTTCCAGGAACAAAAATAATTAAATTAGAGCAAAATTATAGATGTACAGGAAACATATTAAAAGCAGCCAATTCTGTAATTAAAAACAATGAAGTTAAATATAAAAAACAATTATGGACTGAAAATGATGTAGGGAATTTACCAAAAGTATATTCAGCAAAAAATGAATATGATGAAGGAACATATATTGCAACACAAATAGAACACTTAAGAAGAGAAGAAAAATATAATTATTCAGATTTTGCAATATTATATAGAATGAATACTCAATCAAGAGCAATAGAGGAAATCCTAAGAAGAGAGGGAATACCATATAAAATTATAGGTGGTTTAAAATTCTATGAGAGAAAAGAAATCAAAGATGTAATTTCATATTTGAGATTAATTCAAAATCCATCAGATAATATAAGCTTGAAAAGAGTGATAAATGAACCTAAAAGAGGAATTGGAAAAACAAGTTTAGATAATATCGAAAAATTAGCAGAAGATACAGGAATATCAATGTACGAAATTATTAAAAATGCTGACCAATATGGATTAAATAGAGTATTTTTAAATTCTAGAGAATTTGTAAATGTTATTGAAGAATTAAGAAATAAGAAAGATGATATAAAAATATCAGAATTAATAAAAGAAACATTGAATAAATCTGGGTATACAAAAGCATTAGAAGAAGAAAATACAATAGAAGCTGAAAATAGAATAGAAAACTTAGATGAATTTTTAACTGTTGCAATTGAATTTGAAGATGAATCTGCGGAAAATAAATTAAGTGACTTTTTAGAGGGAATAACATTGTCAAGTGATATTGATAATATGGAAGAAACAGATGATTCCGTAACACTTATGACATTACATAGTGCAAAAGGATTGGAATTCCCAGTAGTATTTTTAGTTGGAATGGAAGAAGGAATTTTTCCTGGTTATAAATCAATTTCAGAACCAAAAGAATTAGAAGAAGAAAGAAGATTATGCTATGTTGGAATTACAAGAGCTAAGAAAAATTTATTTTTAACTTGTAGCAAACAAAGAACGATCTTTGGTTCTACAAGTTGTAATCCAATATCAAGATTTTTAAAAGAAATACCAGAAGAATTATTAGATGGTTATGATGAGGTATTTGGAGAAAATCAGGAAAATAATAGATTTGAAGATTCAAAATACTCATGGACATATGGTAGTAAAGATAATGGCAATATTAAAACATATAAAATTGATAAAAAAGAACCAGTATCTGCAGCATCTAATATTACTGGATTTGCATTTAGAACAGCAGAAAGTTTCTTAAATTCAATAGGCAAAAAAACTTCAAATTCAAATGTGGATTTATCACAATATAAAGCAGGTGTTAGAATTTTCCATAAGAAATTTGGAGAAGGAACAATAAGCACAGTTGAACCCGAAGGAGAAGATTTAAAAGTAGATATCAATTTTGATAAAGTTGGGCATAAGAGATTAATGGCTAAATATGCTAATTTAGAAGTAATTGAATAAAAAATTAAAAACAGGAAATATTTTTATTTTCTGTTTTTTTGTATATGAAATAAAAATAAGGAAATAATAGAAAAAGATTATTAAATGAAAGGAATGATAAAAATGGCAGATTTAACACAAGCTGAATTACAACACTTAAGACATTTAATTGGAGCACACGAAACAGCGTATCAAAAACTAAACACATATTCATCTCAAGCAGTTGACCCACAAATAAAGCAAATGTTTACAAAAGCTGCTCAAGATAGCTTAAACACAAAACAAAAATTAATGTCTTTTTTAAATAATTAATTAAGGAGGAAAATATGGAAGAGAAAACAATGGTAAATGATATTTTATCAGGAGTAAAATCTGATTTAACAGCATATCAAACAGCTATATCAGAATCAGAAAATATGAATTTAAGACAAACTTTCCAACAAATTAGAAATAATGATGAAAGTTTTCAATATGAATTATTTAAAGTAGCAGAAACAAAAGGTTATTATAAACCTGCTCAAAAAGCTACACCAACAGAAATTGAAACTGTAAAAACAGAATTACAACAAGGTTAAAAAGAGGGACTTTTAAAAGTCTCTTTTTTTGAAATAAAAAAAACAGAAAATAAAAATAAATAAAAGATAAAATTAAAAAAACGTAAAAAATCTACGGAAATTTATAAAACAGGGTCTTGCAAAAAAACAAAAAAAGATATAATATTATAGCATAAATTTATAAGGAGAATTATTATGTTTAAAAAATTATTGATACATACAAGAAGGTCAATAAAATTAATAATATTAATATCTTTAGCTGTGCTACTAATTTTAGCCTGTATAGCATCTTTTTATAAAATAAGTTATAGTGTAACAATAAATGGTGAAATGGTAGGTTATACAGATAATAAAAGTAAATTACAAACTGAAATAAATGATTACATAGAAAAAGGGGAAAGTGAAAATACAGCTTTTGTTCAAGTTGAGAGTTTACCAGAATACAAAGTATGTTTACTAAAAAGAGATGTTCAAGCAAGTGATGAAGATATTTTTAATACAATAAAATCAGCAGGAACAACATATTATAGATATTATTCTATAAATGAAAATAATGAAGAAAAATTATATGTTGCAAATTTTACAGAAGCAGAAGATATAATTAATCAACTAAAAGAAAAAAATAGCAAAAATATGGATAATATAACAATTTCAGAAAAATATGAAACACAAATGCAGGATTTTACAACAGTAGAAGATGCAGTTTCTAATTTGTATGTACAAAAACCACAAGTTACTGTGGCAAAAACTAAGACAACAAGTGTTGGAAGTGTAAATACTGCTACAACAATAGCAGGAGGAAAAGTTAGTTTAGGAATATCTTTAGCAAGACCAGTATCTGGAATTATATCTTCAAGATTTGGTGCTAGAAGTAGTATAAGAAGTTCAGCACATACAGGATTAGATATAGCAACATCAACAGGAACTCCGGTTTTAGCAGCAGCATCAGGTACAGTAACTTTTTCTGGACGTAAAGGTTCATATGGGAACTTACTTGTCATTACACATAGTAACGGAGTACAAACATATTATGGACATTGTAGTAAATTATATGTTTCAGCAGGAACTACAGTGACTCAAGGACAAACAGTTGCGGCAGTTGGTTCAACAGGAAATTCTACTGGACCACATTTACATTTTGAAATAAGAGTTAATGGAGTGGCATATAATCCACAAAATTATTTATATTAAATAAAACAATCCACAATTCATATATAAATTGTGGATTGTTTTTTTGGATTTTAAGTAAAAATGTTAAATATTTTATTAACTGCATTTTTATTAATAATAAGTTTTCCGTGTTCTTTGAGCTTATATTCAAAATTTTTTGAATATGATTTATATGTAGAAAATTCAGAGATATAGGAATTGAATTTTTTAAAATTAATTTGTGTAATATCAATGTTTTCTAAAATTAGATAGTACACATTATTATATAAATATAAAGAATTTTTTTTGCAAAAATCTTTTATATTTATTTTATTATTAAAAAGCATGTTACAAAAATCATATAAATCGTCAAAATTATTAAAATTAATTATTTTCATTTTTAAATCATTATTAATTATTTTTTTTCTAATTTTTAAATTTTTTTTATCAGAAGTGTTCTGAAAATTTCTAAAATCAGAATCTATATATTTAGTTATAGTGAAAATAAAAATATCATCTGAAGAAGAAAAGGTTTCAATTAATAATTTATAGCCATCAACATTAAAATCAAGTTCTTCTTTAGCTTGATTTAATATTTTTAAAAATAAACTTTGAGATTCAATACTTTTTAACACAAATTTATGTAAGTCAATATTATTAGATTCCATATCTTCTTGCTTTATAATTATTCTAATTTTATTTTCTGTTAATTTTTCAATTTTCATTAATAATACCTCCAATAATCATTAATTATATTATACTACTAATATTATTATATTTAAATGCACAATTTTTGGTAATAAAATTGTGCAAATTACTTGAAAAAAAGGTAAAAACAATATATAATATCAATATCATAAAATTTACATTTCCGTAAGGAAAGAAGAAAAAATTGGAGGTTAAAAATGGCAACAAGAGATAAAAGTGTATGGATATTGTTAGTATTTATTTTATCAGGATTAGTAATAGGGGGATTATTAGGAAAATTAGCAGGAAATGTATCTTGGCTTTGGTGGCTTTCATTTGAGCAAGAATTTGGATTAGAAAGTCCAATAGTTTTAGATTTAAACATACTTAAATTAACTTTTGGATTAATGTTCAAAATAAACATAGCAAGTATAATTGGAATGATAATAGCAGTATTTATATATAAAAAAGTATAATAAAAGATAAATGTGGGACAAATTAAATAAAGAAAGGATGATTTAATTTGTCATTAAAAATCAAAGAATTACCAGAGGCAGAAAGACCATACGAAAAATTAGAGTTATATGGTGAAAAAGCATTATCAAATGCAGAATTATTAGCAATTATAATAAAAACTGGAACGAAATCAGAGACTTCAGTTCAAATTGCACAAAAAATATTAAATTTAAATTATGATCCACAAGCAGGAGATTTAAATTTTTTAAAAAATATAAGTTTACAGGAATTAATGCAAATAAAAGGGATTGGCAGAGTAAAAGCAATTCAACTAAAAGCAATATGTGAATTATCTATAAGAATGTCAAAACCATCTAATTACAAAAAAATAAAAATATGTAGTACAAAAGATTTGGCTGATTTAGTAATTGAAGAAATGAGATTTGAAAAACGAGAATTGGTCAAACTATTTTTATTGAATGTAAAAAATGAAATACTTAAAGAAATAAATATTGCATCAGGAGGAACAAGTTCTGTAAATATTAGCATAAAAGAAATAGTGGGAGAAGCATTAAAAATAAAAGCACCTAAAATGATATTAGTTCATAATCATCCAACAGGAGACCCAACACCAAGTGAGGCAGACATACATTATACAGATAAATTATATAATGCGGCAATGATGTTTGATATAGAATTAATGGACCATATTGTGGTTGGTGGTAGTAATTTTAGAAGTGTTTTCTTAGAAACTGCAAAACTAGCTGAATTGGCTAGAAAAAAACAAAAAAATGAAAAATAGAAGGGAAGAGAAGTAAATGAAATTCTTTACATTTGGTTCTAAAGACATTGGAATTGATTTAGGAACAGCAAATATTTTAGTAACATTAAAAGGGAAGGGAATAGTACTAAAAGAACCATCAGTCGTGGCTATAGATAGAAAATCTGGAAATATTATGGCAACAGGAAATGAAGCAAAAGAAATGCTTGGAAGAACTCCAGAGCAAATAAAAGCAGTTAGACCATTAAAAGATGGTGTTATCGCAGATTTTACAGCAACTCAATTAATGCTTAAAAATATTATAGGAAAAGTGGAAAAAAGATATAGCATAGGAAGACCAAGAGTTGTAGTAGGTGTGCCATCGGGAATAACAGAAGTTGAAGAAAGAGCAGTAGAGGAATCTGTAATGCAAGCAGGAGCAAAAGAGGTTTATTTAATAGAAGAACCAATGGCAGCTGCTATAGGTGCCTCATTAGATGTTGCAGAACCAAGTGGAAGTATAATTGTAGATATTGGTGGAGGAACAACAGAAGTTGCAGTTATTTCATTAGGTGGAATAGTGTTGAGCCATTCTTTAAGAGTAGCAGGAGATGAACTTGATGAGGACATTGTAAATTATGTAAAAAGAGAAATGAATTTAGCAATAGGAGAAACAACAGCTGAACAAATAAAAATTCAAATTGGTTGTGCAATGCCACTTATGACAGATATAGAAATAGAAGTAAGAGGCAGAGACTTAACAGATGGCTTACCAAGAAATGTAAAAATAAAATCTTCACAAGTTGAAGAAGCAATAAGAGAATCAATATCAAAAATAGTTGATATAGTGAAATCAACCCTTGAAAAAACACCACCAGAATTATCATCAGATATTATGCAAAAAGGAATAGTTCTAGCAGGTGGAGGAGCTTTAATAAAAAATTTAGATAAATTATTAAGTATAGAAACTGGAATGCCTGTATATATTGCAGATGAACCACTAGATTGTGTAGTAAGAGGAACAGGAAAAACTTTAGAAGATTTAGAAAGATTAAAAACAGTTTTAATAAATGCAAGAAAAAGAAGATAAGAATAATTGAAAAATGAAAGTGAGGAAAAATATGTATAGAACCAAAAAAACAGGTATATTAGGAATTGTTATTACAATAGTAATCTTAATTTTAATAGTAGTTTTTTCTAATATAGAAGATAATACAACTTTTTTTGAAAATATTGCAAATAAATTAATAATGCCTGTACAAAATGGGCTAACATATTTAAAAAATAAAGTAAGCGGAAATTCTACATTTTTTACAGATATTAGTAATTTAAAGGCAGAAAATCAAGAATTAAAAAATCAAAATAGCAAATTGGAACAATCGCTAAGAGAATTAGAAAATATAAAATCAGAAAATGAAACCTTAAAAGAATACTTAAATTTAACAGAAAAATACGGAGAATATAAAACAATACCAGGTTATGTAATAAACAAAGATATTAGTAATTATTCAAAAACAGTAATAATTAACATAGGTAAAAAAGATGGTGTTGAAGAAGATATGACAGTAATTGCAGATGAAGGATTGGTTGGAAATGTAATTTCAGTAACAGATTCAACAGCAAAAGTTAGAACAATTGTAGACACAGCAAGTTCTGTAAGTTGCTTAATGAGTACAAATAAAGATAGTATTGTATGTAAAGGCACATTAAATAATAATTCAGAATTGAAAGCTATGTATATATCAACAGATGCAAATATTGTACAAGGAGATAGTGTTGAAACATCAGGATTAGGTGGGATTTACCCAAAGGGAATTCATGTTGGAACAATAGGTAAAATAGTGTCAACAAAAAATATTACAGATAGATATGCAATAGTTAATACTGCAGTAGATTTTAATAAATTAAATACAGTTTTAGTAATAAAAAATAATTAATAAAGAATAGAGGTGAACCAATTGAAAAAATTTCTAATAAATATAAATTTAGTGTTAATAGCATTTATAATATATTTTTTACAATCCAATTTTTTTAGTTGGTTTACAATTGCTGGTATAAAACCAAATCTTTTTGTTGTTTATGTTTTATTTATAGGATTATTTGGTAATAAAAGTTTAGGTACAATTTATGGTGGAGTAATAGGATTATTTTTAGATTTATTAATGGAAGAAAAAATAGGAATAAATCTAATTGGATTAGTATTAGTTGGAATTTTAGCTGTTATATTTGATAAAAATTTTTCAAAAGATAGTAGAATGACAATAATATTCATGGTATTTGGGTCAACTATAATTTTTGAAATTGCTTCATATTTTATGAAATATATTATATATTCAATGAATGTTGAAATATTTAATTTTATAATTATTCTTTTAATTGAAATTTTATATAACATAATTTTAACAATTATTTTATACCCACTAATGCAAAAATTTGGCTATTATATTGAAAATGAATATAAAGGAAATAGAATATTAACAAGATATTTTTAAAATTTATAAAAAATTCAAACAAGAAGAAGGTGAAAAATTGGCAAAGAAAATAAATAAAAAAAGCATAAATCTTAGATATAATACGATGACAGTTTTTACATATATAATTGGAATTATATTGATAGTTCAATTATTTAATTTACAAATTATACATGGAAAAGAATATAGAGAAGAATCAAACACAAGACTAACAAGAGAAAGTACATTATTAGCAGCAAGAGGAGAAATATTAGATAGATCAGGAAATGTATTAGTTACATCTTCTCAAAAATTTAATGTCGAATTATATAAAAGTAAAATAGATAATAACACATTAAATAATTCAATATTAAAAATCGTAAATGTATTAGAAAAATATCAAGTTAGCTATTCAGACTCTTTTCCAATTAATATAAATCCTTTTTCTTTTAAAATATCAGATGAAACTTTAAAAAATTGGAAGAAAAGTTATAATATAGGTGAAAATGCAACAGCAGAAGAGGCTTTTTATAAATTTAAAGATAAATACAAAATAGAAAATGATGATGTTACAGAAATAAGAAAAATAATAGCAATAAGATATGCTATTACAAAAGAAGGGTATAGTAGTACTAAAGCACTTACAATAGCAAAAGATGTTCCAAGAGAAGCTGTTGCAGAGTTTAGTGAAAATGGAGATGAATTTCCTGGAATAAGTATTAGTGTTGAGCCTGTAAGAAAATATAATGAGGGAACATTAGCATCACATATATTAGGATATGCATCAAAAATACAAGATTCTGAGTATCAAAGCAGAAAAGATACATATACTCAAAATGATATTATAGGAAAAACTGGAATTGAATCTGTTTTTGAAGAATATTTGAAAGGCAAAAATGGTACTAAACAAATAGATATGGCTGTTGATGGAACAACAACAGCAGAAGTTGTTGAAAAGGAAGCTGTAGCAGGAGATGATGTTGTATTAACTATAGATTCTAAGTTACAAAAAGTAGTAGAAAATGCTTTGAAAGCAAATATCGAAAAAATAAGAAATGGAGGCTTTGGAAAAGCATATAATGCTCAAGGCGGAGCTTGTGTAGTAATGAATGTAAAAAATGGTGAAGTTTTAGCTATGGCAAGTTACCCAGATTATAATCCACAATCTTTCGCAAATGGAATAGGGACAGAAGAATGGAATAGCTATTTAAATAATGAAGCACATCCATTATTAGACAAAACAATTCAAAGTGCATATGCACCAGGTTCTATATTTAAAATGGTTACGGCTATAGCTGGTTTGGAATCTGGAAGTATAACATTAAATGATAGAATAAATGATGTTGGGCAGTATAAAAAATATGGAGCAACATGGGATTGCTGGTATTATACAGACTACCATAGAGGACATGGTTCATTAAATGTTATAGGGGCGATTGAAAAATCTTGTAACTATTTCTTCTATGAAACAGCAGATAGAATGGGAATTGATAATTTAAATAAATATGCAAAATATTTTGGATTAGGAACAAAAACAGGAATAGAATTACCAAATGAAACAGCAGGAACATTAGCTAGCAAAGATTATGTTAAAGCAATCAAACAAAACTGGAATCCTGGAGATACTCTAAATGCAGCAATAGGACAAGGTTATAATAGATTTACCCCATTACAAATGGCAAAATATATTAGTATGATTGCAAATGGTGGAAATAAAATAGATGCAACAATAATAAAGACAATTCAAAATGCTGATGGAACAGAAGTATCAAAAGATGAAATTGATAAATTTGTAACAGAAAAATTAGGAAGTAAGACAGAAAATTCAGAAGAAGATATCACATTAAATAAACAATATGTTGATGCTGTAAAACAAGGAATGAAATCAGTTACATCAGATGAATCAGGAACAGCATATGTGAGATTTAAAAACTTTAATATAGAAGTTGGAGGAAAAACTGGTTCGGCAGAAGCTGGTAAAGATGCTAATAATAATGATATAGTAAATGCATGGTTTGCAGGATTTGCACCATATGATGACCCAGAAATTGCAGTAGTAATAATGGTTGAAAATGGTGGTCATGGAAACTATACAGCAGAAGCGGTAAGAGATATAATGGCAGAATATTTTGGAATGAATACACAAAACGTTACAGAAGATATGACTGCTACTGCATACACAGAAAATATGAGATAAATTACTTAGAAAGTAGGATGTAGAAATGAATAATTGTATTAGTATAAATTTAAAGAAAAATGAAATTATAATAAAAATAGCGGAAGATGCAAAACAAGAACAAATTTTAAATACACTAAGAAAAAAATTGCCAGAATTGAAAAAATTATATAAAAATGAAAAAACACCAATTAGAGTAGTTGGAAAAATATTAAAAAATAAAGAAATAGATGAAATACAAGAAATAATAAAAGATACAATAGATGTAGAAATAGAATTTGATATGCCTAAAACGTTAGGGCTTTCTAGTATAAAAAGAACTTTCGAACAAGAAATAGGAATTTCTGAAACGGAATTTCATAGAGGTTCTTTAAGGTCTGGTCAAAGATTAGAAGCAGAAAGAAGTATCGTAATATTAGGAGATGTAAATTCAGGGGCAGAAGTAATTGCATCAGACAATATCGTTGTATTAGGAAATTTAAGAGGCTTAGCACATGCTGGAGCAAAAGGAAATAAACAAGCATTTATATCTGCAGGAAATCTTGATGCAGTACAAATAAGAATCGCAAATATTGTAAAAGAAATAAACAGAGATGAAGAAACTATGCACAAACAAGCATATGTAAGTATAGATGGCGATAAAATAATAATAGAATAATAGCTTTTTAAGCAAATAACAACAAAAATAAAATAATATAAAGCATATCATCTTTAACTTCTTCTTTATATAAAAAGAAAAGAATTCCTAAAATAATAAGATCATCTAGAAATAATTTAATACCAAAAATTTCGAAAATAGGTTGAACATTAGAAGTAGAAGAAGGACTAGTAGAGCGAGGCTCATCAGGAGTTGCAATACTAGTTTTTTCTTCTTTTTTTTCAATGTTTTTATTATAAAAATATTTGTTAGAATAGTTGTAATAAGGGTAACCATAAGGGAACCCCAAATATGGAAATCTAAACATTTCAATTCTCCTTATTATTTGTGTTGGTGTTCTTCATAATTTCAGCGATTTTAGTAACGTTTAATAAATTCATATAATTATCTAATTGACTTTTTTTACTATCTCTAAGATATGGCTTTAAAGAAGCTAGTAAATTAGCTCTAGGATCATTTTTGGTATTATTCATATTTCCCATTATTGAAGATATGTTTTTAATGGTATTCATATCAATATTGTCCATATTAAAATTAAAATCATTGTTTTGTGCTTTTGCAGAATTAGTTTGTTCATTTTGAAAATTAGAATTTACATTGTTTTGTTGTGTTTGGCTGTTTTGAGTTTGATTTTCTTTTTTTTGACTTGATAATATTTTAGAAAAATTTTGTATCATTTCAGGAGAAATTTGAGAAATTGCTTCTGAAATATTTCCGTTATCTACGAGATTTTTTATATTCTCCATAGATTGATTATTTAAATTCATAGAATTATTATTCATAATTATCACCTCTAATAAAGTATATTAAATTATGTATGATATATGTAATATCATAATTATTATATTCAAAATTAATAGAAATGTTACTAATTAATGTTTTTTGAGATAGAGGCTGGTAAATATATGAAATAATTATTTTTTAATGCGATTGGAATAATTTTAGAAATTCTTAATTGATTTTTAGGGGAATGTTCACGTCGAACGAAGTGAGGACTAAGTGAAAGGGTCCCAAAAAATCAATTTAGAATTTCTTTAATTATGTATTGAGCCGAAAAAATAATTATTTCATATATTTACCAGCCTCTATCTTCAAAAGTATTAAGTAGTAACTGATGCTAAAAAGTAAACTAAAAAAATTAAAAAAATACAGAAAAAAGCTTTAAAAAACGTTGAAAAAGCAATCTAAATGTTGTATAATATATTCTGGAAGAATTATGTAAAAGGATTATTTTGCCGAAACTTGTAATAAAAATTTAATATTAATTTAATATAATTGAAATATTAATCTTTTTTCTAGTTCCGTAAATAAAGTTTAGTGCTTAGTTTGTACTGAAAAATACTTGTATTGACTTATAAGTACTAGAATTATATTATATATAAGCAATAATTATATATATTATATATTATAAAAATTAATTATTTTAGGGGGAAATATTATGAAAGAAAAAATCTTAAAAGTTACTACAGCGATAGCATTAATAATAACTTTAACAATGGCAAATGTTTTAGTTTTATGTGATAGCATAGTATCATATGCTGCAAATGCTATAAGCGAAACAAAAAGTACTAGTCATAAAAACGTAGAGTTTATGGCTTATTTTAAGGATTCTGATGGAAATAAAGTGAGCTCATTGGATGAAAAAACAAATTCTGAAGATATGAAAATGTATCTACAAGTATCTGTAAAACAAAATGGATATTTTAATGGACAAATTTCATTAAAAAATTCAAATTTTAAATTCAAAACAGATATTCAAAATGATATAGTAAATAAAATAGATGAAAATAATATTTATTTAAATCAAATAAATGCCGGAGATACAAAAGAAATAGAAGTTGGAATTGAGTTTGTAAAAGATAGTGAATTTGATTTAAGTTTAATAAGCATAGAATCAAAATTAGGTTTAAGTGGCATTTATAGAGATGAAACAGAAAAAAATATTTCTATAACAGCAACAAGAACAGTAAGATTACATATGGTAAGTCCATATCAAAAAGGTGATAATATCTTATCACAAGAAGTAATAACAAATAAGATTTTAAATTATAATGGTGTAGATAAAAAAATTGTACAAATAAAAGTAATGTCAGGAATAAAAGATAACTTATTTCCTATAAAATCTACTTCATTAGAAATTGTTGCTCCTAAAATTTTAGATAAATTTCCTAAAACAGTATTAGTAAGTTCTGTTGATAATTTAACAACAAATAATAAAAAATTATCAGATGATATGTGGAATTATAATGCAGAAACAGGAACAATAAATATAACTGTAAATAATGAAAACGTAGAAAATAAAGTTTCTTGGTTAAGAGAAGGAAACGATACATTTATTATTACATATATATTTGATGAAACTGGTAGATTTGAAGAACAATCAAATAAAATAAGTTCAAAAATAGAACTTTATGATGATAATAAAACAGTATTTACAGCATCTCATGAAATGGGATTAAGTAACGAAGAAAAAGATTCTATATTTAAAATTGAACAAGTTCAAAATGAAACAAGCATATACAAAGGTAAATTATATTATAGTATAGATAGAGAATTGACATATAAAACAATTTTAAATACAAATTTAGTAGGAGTTGCATCAAGTGTAAATATATTAGAAAAAGATAATGATAGCACTATAAAATCAATTTACAAAACTACAAAAATAAATAAACAAAAAATGATAGACATACTTGGAGAAAATGGTAGAATAACAATTGTAAATACAGATACAAATAAGCAATTAACAAATATAGATTCACAAACAGAGGCAAATGAAAACGGAGATATCATAGTAGAATATAAAGAGAATGTTGAAAATATTAAAATGATATTAACAACACCACAAAAAATAGAAAAACTAGAAATAGAAAATACAAAAACAATTGTAAATGCTAATAAAAATACTATAAAAACTGCAAATGAAATTGTTTTAAATGCAGAAGGTACTTATACATCAGTTGACAAAGAAAATAACATAGAAGAAGCAGAAAGCAAAATTGAATTAAAAGAAACAGAAACATCTGCCAAACTAGAAATAAATAAAACAGAACTTTCAACAATGACAACAAATCAAAATGTTGAATTTAGAGTTACATTACAATCAAAGGAAGAAAGTAATGAATTATTTAAAAATCCAGTTGTAAGAATTCAATTACCAGAAAAAATAGAAAACATTAAAGTAAATTCTATATCTTTAATATATGAAGATGAATTAAAAATCAAATCTTCAAAATTAAATGGTAAAACAATAGAAATAACCTTTGATGGAGAACAAACAAAATATAAAGATGAAGCAATAGATGGAGCTGTGTTATTAATAAATGCAGATTTAACAATAAATAAAAAAGCAACAAGCAGTACGGAAACAGTAATAATGACATACACAAATGCAAATGCAATTAATTATAAAAATGGAGCAAATATTGGAACAGAACAACAAAATATTAATATAGTTTCATATGCTGGACTTGTAACAACAAATCAAATTTCAGATTATGGAATTAATGTTATAAATAATGATGGTGAAAAAACAGCAAAATTACAAACTTCAGAAACAGAAAAAAATGTGACAATAGAAAAAAATATAATAAATAATAATGAAGACAAAATTTCAAATGTTAAGATTTTAGGAACATTCCCAACAAAAGATGCAGTATCTGGAATAAATAATATCGATATATTAGTAAATGGTGCTATAAAAGTATCTGGAATAGATAATAGTAAAGTAAAAATATATTATTCAAATAACGAAAAAGCAACAACAGATCTAGAAAATACATCAAATGCATGGCAAGAAAATATAACTGATTTTACTAATGTAAAAAAATATTTAATTATAGTAGATGAATTAGATGTATTAGAAGAAATTGATATTACATATGGAATTACAATTCCAGAAAACTTAGAATACAACAAAGTAGCACAAGAAGGTTATAATGTATATTATACAAACACAAATAATTCAACAGAATCATCTGTAGAATTAGATAGATTAACATTAGAAACAGGAAAAGGTCCAGTTGTGGATACAACATTAAAAGCCTTTGTAGCAGGAGAAGAAAGAACACAAGAAGTAAAAGAAGGAGAAATTATAAAATATACAGTTACAGTATCTAATACTGGAACAGAAGATATGACAAACATTAATGTTGTGGGAAAAGTACCAGAAGGTACAACATATGTAGAAAAAAATGAAGTACCAACAGGGATGAGTATTGAACCAGTTGATTATAAACCATTTATAGAATATAAAGATAGAAAAAATATACAATTTAATATTGCAAAATTATCAGTTGGAGAAACAACAACTCAAAGTTATTTAGTAAAAGTAAATAAAGGAACAAAAGGAACAAAATTATCAAATGAATTAACAACTAAATATGGAGAAGTTACAAAAAAATCTAATGAACTTATAACAGAAGTAAAAGAAGCAAATATTGAAATTGAATTATATTCAACAACAGATAATGAGCAAGTAAAAAATGGTTATACATATGGCTATATTGCAAATGTAAAAAATACTTCAAATGAAGATTTAAAAAATGTTAAAGTTAATGTGCTAGCCGGAGAAATATTTAATGTAAGAGATATTAGTTACACAAATTCAGAAAATAACAATGTAGTAGAAAAAAATAATAAATATATTGTTATAGATAAGATTTCAGCAGGTGAAACAAAGAGAGTTGTTATTGAAACAATTATAGATAGTAATACAAAATTGACAAATTCAAAAATGTCTGTAACAGCAGAACAAAATAAAGAAACATTTTATTCAAATCAATTAGAATTTAATGTAAGAATTGCTAATATAGAATTAAGTATGACTTCAAATAATAGTAATAACTATGTTAAAGCAGGGGAAACAATTGAGTATAAAATAAAAGTAAAAAATATAGGAACAGAAAAATTACAAAATATTCAAATAGTTGACAGTATTTCAAATAAAACAACATTATCAGAAGTTCAAAAAAATGGAAATGTATTAGGAAAAGGACAATATTTAGAACAAAATTCTAAATTAACAATTAAAGATGAATTAGCTGAAAATGAAACTGTTGAATATACAGTAAAAGCAATTGTAAATAAAATACCAGGAAATAGCAAAGCTATGGAGATTGAAAATAATGTAGTAGTTAGTGTTGACGGATTAAAATTAAAAGAGGCAACTGTAAAACATATATTACAACCAGAATCAAATAGTAACAACAACGGAAATAACAACGGAAATAATAATGGCGGTAATACAAATAATGGTGAAAATACAGAAAACCCAGATTCAACTGTTACAACAAATAATGTAATTGCTGGTACAGCATGGTTAGACACAAATAATAATGGACAAAAAGATACATCAGAACAATTATTATCAGGAATTGTAGTAAGATTAGTATCTACATCTAATAATGAGATAGCTAAAGATACAGAAGGAAAAGAAATAGTAACAACAACAGACAATAATGGTTTTTATAGTTTAAACAAAGTACCAAATGGAGAATATATAGTAATATTTGAATATGATACTTCAAAATATATACTAACAACTTATGAAAAAGCAGGAGTATCAGAAGAAAATAACTCAAAAGTAATAAATAAAAAGATAAATCAAAATAATGAAGAAAAGATAGTAGGAGCAACAGAAATTATAAAATTAAATAATAATAATGTTGCAAACATAAATATTGGATTACAAGAAGCAAAAGTATTTGACTTGAAATTAGACAAAACAGTTAATAGAATAACAATTCAAAACTCAAAAGGAACAGTTGCAAAAGAATATGATAATGCAACACTTGCAAAAGCAGAAATTGATGCAAAATTAGTTAATGCAACAACAGTAGTTGTTGAATATACAATAAAAGTTACAAACGAAGGTGAAGTTGATGCTTATGTAAGAAAAATTGCAGATTACTTATCATCAGATTACAAATTTAGTTCAGAATTGAACAAAGATTGGTATCAAGCAGATGGAAATGTATACACAACAAGTTTTGCAAACCAAAAAATAGCACCAGGTGAAAGCAAAGAAATTAAATTGATTGTAACAAAACAAATGACTGAAAGTAATACAGGATTAATTCCAAATACAGCAGAAATTGTAGAAAGTTACAATGAATTAGGATTACAAGATGTTGACTCAACAGCAGGTAATAAAGTAAAAGGTGAAGATGATATGGGAACAGCAGAAGTAATATTAAGTATAAAAACAGGTGAAGTAGTAACAACAATTTCATTAATAATAACAACAGTAGCAATACTTTTAGCAGGATCTTATTTAATATCAAGAAAAATTATACATGGAAGAATTTTATAGGAAAGGAGGTAAATAAAAATGAATAAAATAAAAAAATGTCTATTAAATATTACAGCAATTATGACTACAGCAATATTTGTAATATCAGGAACAGTTAATGCTACAACACGTTTAGACAATATAAAAGATGATACAAATGAAGATGAAAGTGTATATGTAAGTTCAGCAGATTTAGTTGATAGAGATGATTTATACTGTGTTGAAAAAGGTGCATCATTAGATGGTATTGATATAGTATATACAGTTCAAAAATACATAAAAATAGAAGGGAATACAGCTTGGAATACAGCTGGTACAAGTGTAACAGATAATTCTAATGGTGTATTAGCATATATTTTATCTAAAAACATGGGTTATAGTAACGGAGTAAAAAATTTCCAAAATACTTCAGAAGCACAAAATGCAATATGGGCTTATATAAATACATGGTATAGTAATGTTGGTGATGCATTAGGTGCCAATTGGTCATATGATAATAATACTGGAGATGAAGATGCACAAATTATAAATGATGCAAAGGATTATGCTAATTCTATAGGAAGTGCAAATACTACAATAACAGATAATACAGATAAATCTAATATAAGTACAACAGCATACAATGAAAATGGAAAATCTTATGTAAGAGTTGGACCATTTAATTGGAATTTTGAAGGAAGTTTATCAAATATATATGTATATGATGAAAATAATTCAGAATATTCAAAAGTATGGTATAGTAGATTTGAAGGAGATAGCGAAGTATTTATAAATGAATCAGATGTTTCTTCAGATGAAAATTTCTATGTAACAGTAGAAGCAACTTCAGAGCACACAAAAATTTCAAGTATATCAGCTAAAGGAAAAATAGACACAGGTAGTGTATATACAGCAGAGTTATGGTTTTTAGGAAATTCTGGAACACAAAGATTGATGTTAGTAAAAACAGGTGATAAACCAACAGAAACAGAAATAAATGCAGACTTTAATTATGATATAACATTAACAAAAAATCTAGAAATTTATAAAGTGGATTCAAGAGATGAAAAATTACCATTAGTAGGTGTAGGATTTGTTTTACAAAATAAAGATACAAACAAATATGTAAAACAAACAAATGGAATATTAAGCTATGTTGATAATAGAAGTGAAGCAACAGAGTTTATGACAGATTCAAATGGAAAAATAAAATTTGAAAACTTAATAATGGGAACATATGTAGCATATGAAACTAAAAACCCAAATTATGGTTATGAAATAATAAAAGATGGAATAGAAATACCAATTAACCAAACATCAATAACAATAAAAAATATACAAAAATATATTAAATTATCAGGTTATATTTGGAAAGATGTTCAATCTGGAAAACAAACAGTAAGAAATGATTTATATAAAGATGATGAATATGATGTAAATGATGAATCATTTAATGGAATAACAGTTAGATTAAAAGACAAAGATGGAAATACACTAAAAGAAACAAAATCATCAGAAAATGGATTATATAATGAAATAACTGGTGGTGAATATATCTTTGAAGATGTTGAAATTGAAAAATTAGCAGATTATTATATTGAATTTGAATATGATGGATTAATCTATCAATCAGTTGCAATTAATATAAATAAGAATAATGGTTCAAAATCAACAGATAAAGTAGAAAGAGATGTATTAGATAAAAACTTTACAAGTGTTGAAGCAACAGGAGAAAATAGAGTAAATGTAAACAACAAATATTCAATTGGATATACAAATACACAAGATCATGTTGCAAAAATAAATGACAGTTCATCATGTATAATACATGCAAAAACAAATGATGCTGGATATAATATAGCAAATTACTTTAAACCAGGAACAAAAGAAATAAGATATATCAATTTAGGACTATATGAAAAACCACAAGCAGATTTAGCAATTGCAAATGATTTAGAAAATGTAAATGTTGGAGTAAATGGTTATTGGCATGTTTACAAATATGGTAAAAGATTAAATGATTCTGGAATGATACCAGATAACTCAGATTCTTGGAATGTTGGAGTAAAATTTAAAAATAGTTATACAGGAACATATAAAAGAGCTGTATATGAATCAGATGTAAATTATCAAACAAATGATAAATCAAAAGAAATGCAAGTATATTTAACATATAAAATAGCAATAAGAAATGAATCATCATATTTAACAAAAGCAAATAGTATAGTTAATTATTTTGATAATCGTTATGAATTAGTAGCAGCTGGAACAGGAATTGATGGACAAAATAATATAACAGGAAACTTAAATATAGCTTCAAGTGAAAAATATAATGAAGAATATAACAAGGCTGTAATAGATACAAATACAGTTATAAAATCAGGAGAATCAAATTATTTATATGTTCAATATAAATTAAATAGAGAAGCGGTATTACAAATATTAAATAATAAAGAAACATTATATAGCACAGTAGAAATAAATTCATATACAGTATATAAAGATAATAATGGAAATACAGTAGCGGCAGTAGATATTGACTCAGTACCAGGAAATATGAAAGTAGGAAATGTTGACACATATGAAGATGATACAGATGCAGCTCCACCAGTACAATTAGAGTTAACAGATGCTAGAAAAATTGCCGGAACAGTATTTGTTGATAGTACAACAGGAGAATTAAAAACAGGAGAAATAAGACAAGGAAACGGACAATTTGATA
>ERZ773116.1071-NODE-1071-length-27125-cov-4.938271_pt1 | contig 27125 bp, 16 predicted proteins | sample MGYA00580563_ERZ773116 | MGnify/ENA primary metagenome ERZ773116 (study PRJEB29015, sample SAMEA2737864) | human gut metagenome | biome: human gut; feature: human-associated habitat; material: faeces | place: China | collected 2012 ... | reverse complement strand
AGAAACTACTGAATCATCAGAAACTACTGAATCATCAGAAACTACTGAATCATCAGAAACTACTGAATCATCAGAAACTATCGAAGAATCAGAGAACAATGATAATTTCGAAATTATCGAATTAACGGAAGATACTGAAATTTCCGAACAATTTGATACTCCCAAAGGAGCTGTTTCCAATGGGTATTATGTTATTAATGTAACCAAAAGTGAAATTTCTTCCACCAGTGCATATGCCGCTATACAATCTGCACTAGATGAAGCTCAGGAAAATGCAACAACAGACTTACCATACAAAGTTTTTGTAGATCCCGGAAAATATTCTCTCACACAAGGACTTCGTATTTACAGCAACACTTATCTTTGCCTGACAGGTGTTACCCTTACTCAAAACAAGGGAAGCAATTACAACATGATAAAAGTAGGCGACAGTAATGATACACATTCAGGTTATTATTACCAAAATATTACCATTGATGGCGGTATCTGGAACGAAAATGGCAATAGCAATACCGCCATCAAGATCTGTCATACACAGAACATTACTCTGATGAATGCCACATTGAAAAATTGTTCCAATTCTCACCTTATGGAGATTGCTGGCAATAACGGTATCACAATTCAAAATTGTAATTTTGCCGATCAGGCATTATCGACAAGTGCCAAACCCTATACCTATGAAGCCATTCAGCTTGATATTTTACTAGAATCTCACTTGTCCGGTTATCTATCTGAAGATCTTCCTTTAAAGAATGTAAAAATTACCGGTTGCTCCTTTAAAAATGTTCCACGTGGTATTGGTAGTCACACTGCAATACTAAACAATCCAGTAGACACGATAGAAATTTCCAACAATACATTTACCAGTCTTAAGAGTCTAGCTATACAGGCAATGAATTACATCAACTGTACTATTACAGGCAATACCATAACTGATACTCCGCAAGGTATCATGATATATTCCGTTCGTGAAAGTGGTACTTTTCTTGCTTCCACAGCAGTAAAAGAAGGACATATTCCATCATCAACCCCGGTTACATATCAAACTCCTGTGAACAATCAAAAAATGGTTATCAGCAATAATACAATTGCAGCTTCAGGTAATGACCCTTATGAAGATTACGAAAATACCGCTATTTTTGTCAGTGGTTTAAATCTAGGTTCTGCCACTACCGGCTCTGGAGATACAATTCCTGCAGGTAATTATTTTATCAGCGGCATAACCATCTCCGATAATACGATCAATACGGATGGACATGGAATCCGTCTGCAAGACGCCAGGAACTCAACAATAACTGGAAATACAATAACTTATTCTCAGGTTTCAAAGCCTAAAAATACCTTCTATGGCATACAGTTACGCGAATCCTCTACCAATGGAATCATTGACAATAATACAATCAATAAGCCCCTTTCCGGCATACATATATTTGAAAAATCCTCTGCAAAATCCATTTCAGGGAATACAGTAACTACACCAACTAACAATGCTATTATGATAGAAAATGCCAGTGCTACGAATATTTCTTCAAATACGGTTAACAAGCCTGGTATCAACGGAATATTTATTTATAATAACGCTAATGTTGACTTAATCACAGACAACAATATTTCTGCCGGAAATGTCAACATTAACATTGACGGAAGCACAGTCACTAAAATAAGTAAAAATACGCTTTCTTCTGCAAAAACAAACAGTGTATTTTTGCATAACAAATGTACAGTAAATAAACTTTCCAGTAATACCATTAATGCTTCTGGAAAACATGGTGTATTTATCGATTGTGCTACTGCCAAAACCATAAAAGCCAATACGATACAAGCACCTGCTATTACTGGTGTACATGTATATAACAACAGCAAAGTTTCTACCATTGCGAATAATCAAATTACCTCACCTGGTAAGTATGGCATCTGTGCCGAAAAGAGTACTGCAAGAACTATCTCTGGCAACTCAATCAGCAAACCTGCCAATACAGGTATTTTTATCTTTACCAAAAGCAAAACAGGTACAATATCCGACAATACCATTACCTCTGGAAAAGATAAAGGAATTGCGATCAACTCTGTAAAGTGCAAAATGACGATCAGTGGAAATACAATAAAAAAATGCAAGGCTTACCCTATTTATTGCAACCCTGCCTCTACCTCCTACGCAATTACGTTGAAGAAAAATATCATAACAGGCAATTCAAAAAAAATTGATGGTATCCGTGCTGACTCAGGTAAACTTATTCTTAGCAGCAATACAATCTCTTCCTGTAGTAGGGCGATTATTCTTTCTTCCAAAGTAAAGGGGACTGTTTATCCGAATACTTTCAAAAAGAATACTTATAATAATGTAAAAGTTAATTCCAGTTATGTTAAGACATTAACTGTAAAATCACTTTCCGGAAAATCAAAGTCAGCAAAAACAGCTACATTAAATTGGAAAAAACTTTCATCAGCTTCCGGCTATGTTGTTTATCGTTCAGCCTCCAAAAATGGCAGCTATACAAAAATTTCTACGATAAAAAAGAATAAAACCATTACCTATAAAGATTCTAAATTAAAGAGGAAGTCTACTTATTACTATAAAATTGTTCCATACACTACAATAGGAAAAACTACAGTTTATGGACTAGATAGTAAGATTGTATCCATCAAGATCAAATAACCAATTTTTATAATACAACTACACTATCATAACAAAAGCAGATGGCATTTGAATCTTTCAAATAAACCATCTGCTTTTTATAATCAAAACATTTTTTTAATTTTCTTCCAAATTTTATTTTTGAAAGCATCTCGCTGCAATTGCTGCTCTGATTTCGGTGTATCCTCCACATCAGGAAGCTTAATTTCACTAATAATTCCCTGACTTTGTAATTCATCTACATATTTTTTGTACTTTCTCAGGTTTTTTAATGTATCCTTATATTTTTTTTCAAATAATTTTTTATCATCCAGAAGTTTTCTGCTTTTCTTTAACCACTTCTCTAACACTTCTGTTTTCATGTTATTCTGCCACTCTAAACGCTCCAACGGTGTATAGGTAGTCTTCCGCACCTGTTCTAATGGCAGATCACAATTCTCATACTCGGCAACAAAATCCTGTACATCCTGAATCAGCTTTTCGCGTAAAGCAAGATATCCTTTTTTATTTTCTGGCGGATTATTGAAATCATACTCAAAATTACCAGATAAGAAATCTTCATTATCAATACAACGAACCGTATCCATATAACATCCCCAGCGTGTCCCATTTCCTTCCGCATCCTTGAGATCAACGATTGACAAAACGGGGGTCTCTAGTGCAAGACAAGGCAATGTTACATGCAGCCTTCGCGTAATAACAAATTTAGCATTTTGATATAAAGTAAGTATCTCCTCTGCTTTTGCCATTCTCTCTTCAAATGTTGCGTTCGATTTTCTATAATCACAATTATGACTTATAACCCGAATTTCTAGTCCTGTATCTTTCAGATATTCCATTGCTTTAGCTCTGATCTTATCGTTTAAATCAACCAAACAGACATATGTTCCCGCATCTTCCGTTTTCTCCTGTTTCGGAATTGTTAATGTAAGACACCCGCTAAAATAGCAATCTATACCCTGTTCTTTAAAAAAATCAAGCGATGCCATATCTCTGCATCCCACCGGACCATACTTCTTAAAAAACTCTCCTCCACATCCCTGCGCCCATTCGGCATAAATTGGAGATGATTTTCTTGCAACCCCATAATTATTAATATGCATGCTCAGTAATTTGGGGATAATACAGTCTGCAGGCGGCCAGTTCCATTTTTTCCACATCCACCATGCATTCATGATAACAGCTACCGGTTCATCATTTTCACTTTTAAAATCACTAATATATTCTCTATCTATCTGATAATCAACATGAGGCAATAATTTAGCTGCTGCATAGGTCTGAATATCATCCCCCAAATTCATTGTCGGTTTGTGAATCACTACACCAAATTTCATATTGTAGATCTCCTTTCAAATTATTTCTTCATTCCCTTTATCAAACGCTCAAACATCTCTTCTAATCCAATTGTTGCTTTCCAGCCAAGCTGCATTAATTTTTTACTATCCAATCGGATTATCATTTCCGGATTATATCCGAAAGAGGCTAAATCCTCAGGAATATCGATCACAGTTTTGATTTTTCCACTTCCAATTGTCTCACAGACCAATTCTGCCATTTCCTTAATCGACACCGCAGTATCCATATTCGTAACATTATATGCTTCCCCTGCTTTACCGGAAATTAAAATGTATAATAATGCAGAAAGTGCATCTTTTGTGTAACAATAACTTCTTACCGTATGTCCCTGCGTATGCAGTACAATATCCCGCTGTTCCAATGCACAGCGTGCAAATTCCGCAAACACCCTTCCATCTTCGTATGCAACTCCCGGTCCAAAGGTCTGAGAAAGTCTGGCAATCTTAACCGGTACACTATATTCGTGTGCATAAGATGCACACAAACACTCTACCATACGTTTTCCTTCGGAATAGCTGCTTCTTACACTGAGCGGTTCAATATATCCATAATCATTTTCTGTAATCAGATCTGCATCTTTCTCCGGTGTTCCATATACCTCCAAAGATGACAGATACACCATCCCATTTATCTTTTTTTCTGTAGCAAACTTTAAGATATTTGACGTTCCATCCAATGCCGTATAAATTGTTTCAACAGGATTAGACACAAAATATTTTGAACTGGTTGCACTGGCTCCGTGTATAATGTAATCTACAGAATCCGAATATACCACTGGTCTATTTATATCACCAACAAGCAATTCAACATCCCCACGCCCAATCAGATGCGAAAACATCTTTTTCCCTTTTTCTTCATTACGCACCATAGCAATAATATGAATCTGAAGGTTACGCATTCGGTTATAACATGCAAGCAAATATACCATCTGCGAACCAATCAATCCTGTCGCACCTGTCACAAGTACCGACTTACCCTCTAATGCTGTAATTGGCAGATCACTATCTACAAGCATCTCCAGATCTTGCTGCATAATTTCATTTTCCATGCACTCGTTCATTTCAACTTCTCCATTCTCCATATGTTTATACTTACCTTTTCTATAAAGGCTTTCTTCCATTTCCTATACGATTTGTAATACCCAGTCCAAATGCCTGTTCATTCTCTTTGTACTGTAACAATGCACGAAACGTATACACATCTTCCGGTGTCGTAACTTTAATATTGCCTCTGTTTCCTTCCACCATATGTGCTTCAATCCCCTGGCTGCGAATAATCGTACACGCATCAACCATATTTTCATATTTTGTAGGTGTACTTCTAACTGCATCATGTGCAGCAATAATATCTTTTAAGTAAAAGCTCTGTGGTGCCTGCGCTGCAAACGTTTCCTTACGATATGGAACAGAGTCGACGTGACTCCCATCCTTACTGATCATGATTGTTTCAAAACAAGGAGTACAGGTAATTGCATTGCCTTTTTCCTGTACAGAGCGAATATTATTACTGATCACTTCATAAGATACAAATGGGCGTACACCATCATGCAATAGTACGATAGAATCCTCTGCATTTTCACTTTCTGCTTTTTTTAACGCATTATAAATCGAATCCTGTGCAGTCTCTCCACCTGGAATAACATCTGCCACCTTATTCAAACGGTATTCATCTACCAATTCTTTCATATAAGGGATATAATCAGCAAGTACTGAAATATATATTTTATCAATCATATCATGGCACTGAAAAAGTTGAAGTGTATGAACAATAATCGGTTTCCCATTTATTTCCAAAAACTGTTTCGGGACACCGGCTCCCATTCTGACTCCGCTTCCACCAGCAAAAACAATCGCTATATTCATGATTCTTCCATAACCTCCCTTTTATCTTCCTGTTTGATTTTTTCTGTTTTCTTTTTTTTATTCTTTTTTTTCACAAGATTTTTCTGACCCACTGTTAACTCATCCAGTTCACCCGTCATTTCTGCATAAACCTGTGCCACTTCATCTACATCCCCAAAAGCAATCATTTTTCCCCCTTCAAGGATCATAGCTTTATTGCAGATACGTTTTACCTGTGCAAGTGAATGTGACACAAATAAAACCGCCGTACCATCCTGCATCATATCAAGGATTTTCTTTTCACTCTTCTTTCTGAACTTACCATCTCCTACAGAAAGTACTTCATCTAAAATTAAAATTTCCGGTTCAGCTATCGTTGCGATTGCAAATCCCAACTTTGATTTCATACCTGATGAATAGTTTTTAATAGGTACATCCATAAAATCCTCTAATCCGGAAAACTCTACAATCTGATCATATTTTTCTTCCATGTATTGACGACCATATCCAAGCACTGCTCCATATAAAAATATATTTTCCCGGCCTGTATAGTTCTTATCAAATCCTGCTCCAAGCTCTAATAATGGTACTATTTTTCCATTTCTTATTACTCTGCCCTCTGTGGGTTTAAATACTCCTGCAACCACTTTGAGTAACGTACTTTTTCCTGCTCCATTTAGTCCAAGAATTCCTATTCGTTCTCCTTCATGAATACTAAAATTAATATCTTTAAGTGCCCAAAACTCATCCTTCTCTAACTTTTTACCTTTGAGCATTCTTATTACATATTCACGAAAATCATTCACTCGTTCTTTACTTAGATTAAATTTCATTCCTATGTGTTCTACACGTAATAATTCCTTTGCCATCTTAACCTCTATATCTGCAAAATAAAATCATCCTGTTTTTTATAAAAACAAATCACACCTAAAATCAACACTACAATAGAACATACTGCTGCATATGCCGTCAACCCCATGTCCATAGCTTCCCCAAACATTGCATTACGAAAACTCTGGATCATACAATACAACGGATTCCATTTTAAAATCCACGCATACCCGCTGTTCATTAAACGTTCCGGATAATAAAAAATTGCACTTGAATACATAATAAGCATTAAAAGCACTTCCCATATATATTCCATATCCCGAAAGAATACATTGATCGTTGTCAATATCATTCCAACTCCAAATGTTAAAATAAAAAGAAGTAACAGTGGGATAATTGCCTCAATGATATGCCATGTCACAGTTACATTACAATATACCGCCAACGGAACCATTACAATTAACGAAATAGCAAAAATCACATAATTATATAATACACAGGATAGCGGATATAAATATTTCGGAATGTATACCTTTTTTATCATCGCTGCATTTAACCTGATAGATTTGGATGCTGTTTTAGTTCCCGTTGCAAAAAAAGAATATACCAGCCTTCCACATAAGATATATAATGGAAATTCCTTATCATTATTTCCAAACAACGTTCCAAATACAATTGTTAACACAATTGTGGTTAATATCGGTTCTAACATAGACCATAAAATACCAAGATACGAACGACGATATTTTAATTTAATTCCCTTTTTTACTAACTCATATAACAGGAATCGGCGATTCCAAAACGTTTTTACATGTTTTTTATTAATACTCATTTTCTATTTCCTTTTCTGTCAATAAGTGCTCTATTAAATCACACACACGCACTGATGCATTTCCATCTTCTACAGATCCTTTTCCTTTCAGAAAGTTCTTGACTCGCCTGCAATATTCTTCTTTGTCAAAATTTTTTATATTATCCATAAGTTCTTCATTTGTATGTGCAATCGGGAACGGTGTTTCTTCCAGGTTATAATAAAATCCTCGTTCCTGATCATAACTTTCCAGATCAGGTACAAACAAAAATCCAGGCCTGCCCGTCAATAAAAAATCGAAAATACAACTGGAATAATCTGTTATCACTATCTGTGATGCAGCCAACAATTCCTGAATATCCGGATAGTCATCTGCATTTTTTATCATATTTTCTGCATTATCATAAATTTTTTTCAAAGAATCCCTCATCCTTGGATGTAATCTTACAACAATTTCCCACTGCTCATTTGTTTTCTTTTCCAACGTTTCTTTTATTTTTGCTACATCCAACTTGCATTCCGGGAAATTAAATTTCTCCCGAAATGTTGGTACATACAATAAAATATTTTCTTCCTTATCTATTGATAAGATTTCACGCACTTTTTTATACGCTGAATACTGTCTATTTCCAAAAAATATGTCGTTTCTCGGATGTCCAAATCTTAGAATATTTTTAACTGACCAAAATGCATTTCGATACACTTTATCTTCAAAAAAACTATTTGAAATCCAAAAATCTGTATTTTCCGAATTTTTTTTTGCAAGATAAGTCCAACTCTGACTATTTGTCAAACAGTCACAATTTTTTTCAATCTTTTTTATTCCAAATGATCCATGCCACATTTGAATATAATATTGTCCCGCTCTTTTTACTAGTCCTTTGTTCCAATATTTAATGAGATGATAATTGCATACCCATACAGCGGCTGTATAATATTCAGCCAGTGCCTCTGGCGATCCATATTCAACCAGTCTTACTTTGTCAGGAAATTCCTCATGCGCATTGACATTTTTCACAATCCATACTAAATCTAAATCTGTCCTTCGGCGTATCAATTCCTCAGTTACATATTTACAATTACATCCATAGCCATTTCCCATGTAATTATCAAATACAATTTTTTTTGCATTTATCGGATCATTACCATAAATCTGATATGCCTTCTTTATTAATGATCTTTCAACTTTAAACGGAGTGTGCTTTAACTGATATATCCTGATATCATTTTCAATCGTATAGGTTATAAATACTTTAATAATTTTTTTTAAATTTTTATTGATTGTCTGCACGTTTTTCTCCATGTTACCTATTCATGTTTGTATAACTCATGTATCTTATGTCTCGGATGTCGTTCCTCCTCTGGTGGTATTTTGTGATAATCTCCATATAATCTTCTTAAATACGCATCCTGACTTCCCGGTATCAAAAACACTTCCATTTCAAACATAGCTTTTTGTAATGGGAACAAATACTTCTTCGGCATTACTTCCCTTTCATATCCTGCAACGCCAAACAGACTGCAAATATATTCACTATCAAATGTACTCCATGATGTCATAATTTTTTTACAAATTTTCATATAAAAACGAAACATGCAATCCGGTGTTATTTTAAGAATTACTTTCGAAATATTATGGACTACCGTTCCCTTATTTTTGACTGGAAGCCGGTACTCTGACAGATAATATATAAGAGATGTCCATTTTTGAACCTTCCTTAATAGTCTGGATTTCGGGACACCATCAATTGGATGAATATCTATTTTGGCTGTATTTTCATACCCCACATCCGCATGAAGTAAATCATATAAATATCCGATTGGAGCATCCGGTATTATGTGTTTTTCCACTGGTGAATACACAAATTGCCCCAACCGATTTCCCTGCATTTTCATCAGGTGTTCCATTTTTTCAAAATCCTCACGCATCATTGCAACATCAACATCATCATCCCATGGAATAAATCCCTGATGTCTGACTGCGCCTAATGCACTTCCTCCTACCAGAAAAAATGTTACCCCGTTCTCCTGTGTAAACTCTTGAAAAGCTAACAGCATTTCTACTAATCGCTGCTGCAATTCTTCTAATCCATCTTCCATTGCAGTTATTCTCCATCGCTACCAATGCACACATAATCATTATAAATTATAACATACACCAATTTTCCCGTCAATTTACTACCAGCTATAACTTTCCGCCCATATATCATTTCTGTTGTGCTAACATAACTGTCTCAAAGTCAAGTGTATGTATATACTGCATTTCTTCCTGTTTCTTTTTTATTGCATCACTGATATTCTCCGGCATTTTTCCAAGTAAAATCCAATCAATCACGCGATCAGAAGATCCACTGTCTATATAGTCAAAATGATTTGTAATATACTGTTCCACTTTTTCATATTCAAAGTCTTTGTTTACAATTGCCGTAAGTACTTCCTCAAAAGTATAACATACCTTGCCTGGTGCAGACTCTTCATAATCTCTGTGAAAGCCTCTGGAAAATGAATACTGTATCTTATCAAATGCAAAAAACAGCATTGGTTTTCTCATCAACGAATATTCAAAAATATTAGATGAGTAATCTGTAATCAATAAATCTACCACATAAAATAAATCATTAATATTTGGATATGTTTTTACATCCAGAAATTTATCCGAATATTTTTTTTCGATTACGATATCCTCATTTACCCACGGATGCATTTTAAACATAACCACATACTCATCTCCACAAATCTGATATAATTTTTCAAAATCTATTAACTCATACGGATAATACGCTGTTTTTTTATTTCTTCCACGATATGTTGGCGCAAAAAGAATTACTTTTTTATTTTTACACATTGGAAATTGCGTATACAATTCCTTTATTTTTTCACTCTTATGTTGTTCATCTAAATATTCATCCATACGAGGCATTCCTGTTGGAAGTACCTGTTCATCATTAATTCCCCATACTTCTGAAAAAAATGGAGCAATATTCTTTGAACCAGCAATTCCATATTTATACTGCCTATGACAAGACTGTGGTGCCGGACACCCATCATGTCCCCAGCGACTATAACCTGATGACTTAAATCCCGCTCCTGCATGCCATAATTGAACCAGCGTCGTGTCATCATCCAATTTCAGCCAGTCAAATACCGGTGCATGATCATCAATAAAGATCATACCACTCTGTGCCAGTACTTTCATGAGTTTGATCCAGCTCATTTTACTCTGTGGTTCCGCTGCAGCCGGGCGTGCAGAATATAACAGCCGATACCGACTATCAAGTTGTCTTTCTATCATCCGCTCCGAAACAGCTTTTAGATTTGACGCAATTTTATTGCTCTGTTCTGTCATAAAAAGAACTGTATTCTTTCTTCTCTTCTTATATAAAAAAGAATACCCTTTATATATTCTCCTTAAAATAGGTCGACTTGATAAATAACATACTTTTAATGCATTTACCAAATTTATCTTATTAAGGAAATGTGGGTTTTGTGGAAAAGCAACACCTGTTGCTCCTAATGCAATGCAATGCATACGGAATGGAAGAGTTTCCGTTCCATCTTCAATATAAAATGTAACATTATAGGCATTTCCTCTTCCACCATATAAAAAGTTTCTGGACATTGCCTCCAATTGATCAGCAATTTTCGAACTTGTCTCACACTCTGCTAAAATATACAATTTTTCACATACAAAAATACGATATGTTCCTCTTGGAACGCAGCGTATTTCACCATTATTTGTTACATTCACATGAAGTTTAACCAAATCCGATTCTACTCTGCTGACATCAAATTTAATCCCACATTCTCCTAAATTATTAACTGCATAAAATGCCAGCTCATCTACATTACATATTTTATTTTCTTCAAACTTCAGTCTTACCGTGAGTGTCAGATGTATCCTTTCCCACTCAATATTTTCTACCGTTGCAGATACACCACTCTCCTTGATTTTACATTCCATTTTACATTAACTCCTTTTTATCTGTTCCTTTTTCCCAAAAGTTGCACAATTATATCATATTCATTATTACACGTCAATTTCTGTTGTTATTTATATTAACTCATAAACTTATTTTCTAAGAAATACGGAATAAACTGCCTTTCTCATTTTAGCCGGAATCAGTATCACAATTCCATGAGCTACCACAGATGATAGAAATTCAGGCATATTAATATATCCTGTATCCAGCATAAACTTTCTAAAATTTATCATGTCCTTAAGATACGACATACCACCACGTCTTTTATACATACCATCACCAATTCGCATATATACAAGTACATCAGATAAATTATATCCTCTCATTCCACCAGACATCATACGAATCCATAAATGATAATCCTCAAAACCACGACACCCCACATAACTTCCTGCTTTTATTACGTCACTTTTTTTAAACATAACTGCCGGATGATTAAATGGATTCCTTTTTTTTGCATACTTTGCGATTTTCTCTGATGTTTCAGGCACTCTCCTCATTGCACCAGCCTGTACTATATCTTTCACAAACTCCTGAACAGTTCCTCCAACAACTGACACATCTTTTTCCTCAAAAATTTTCAGTTGCAGCTCACAACGTTTTGGCACGCTGATATCATCACTATCCATACGTGCGACCAGTTCATTTTTACAATAAGCAAGACCTTCTCTAAGTGCTTCCCCCAGTCCTCTATTTTCCGGTAATTGTATAACATGAAAACATTCTGGATATTCTCTTTTCTTATCATTGATTACCCGATACAATTCTTCCCCAAGCAGTCCATCACATACAATCACAAAATCACTCGGCGGTATTGTCTGTGAAAGCATGCTCTCTATACTTTTTTGCAAATATTCGGCTTTTTCCCTGCTATATACGGACATTAAAACTGAATAATTTTGTTCTGTCATTTGCACCACCATATTTTTATATTCTTTTGCAAAACATTTTTATTTTATCACAAAATATCTATTTTGAATACATAAACATATAAATCAATTACCAATTCTGACCTATTATCCTGAAAAAAAGGCTGTGAAAAATATCTCCATTTTCCACAGCCCTTCTGTTTTGCTTCCCTTTATTCCATTTATAAACTGTTCATGATGCGAAGCAGCTTCGTGCCATAATCCGCATCTGCTGCCCAGCCTCCTCCATATGGATTCTGCGGAATCGCAAGCCACTCCACGTATCTGGCTGTTCCACGCGATACATACTGAAAACGCTTATCCACACATGCATTGTTTAATCCATCTGTACTTGCGTATGCTTTTAAGTGCTGTACCTGCGCACGGAGTCCGGTTCTTACATCTGCAAAAGTCTCACCTGCTGCACCGCCACCGACTGCACCGAGTCCTCCAAAGTTACACTGACTCGGCTGCACATCTCCGCCGAATTGTAATCCTCCGGTCTCTAACATAACCTGCGCAAATAATACATCTGCTCTTACACCCTCGGCTTCTGCCTCTTCTTTTAAGATCTTAAAGAATGCCTCCGCAGAATCTGCTCCCTTATCACGGTAAGTATCTGCCGGGAAGGTATAACGTTTATTATAGTAAGATACCATCTGGTCGACTGTCACACTGCTTGTACCCATGATCTCATGCGCTGCAGCTTTTGCTTTTACCGCTGACCATGGTCCGTACATACGGATTCCGTTGCTTAAATCTTTGTATGCTCTTACTTTATAGTAATATGTCGTTCCCTGTACCAGATTGCTGTGTGTAAAGGATGTTGCACCAGAAGTCTGTAATGTGGTATAAGTTCCTTTTTCGCTGACCGCACCGGCAAGTTCATAGCCACTTGCATTTGCAACACTGTTCCATGAGATATTTAATACATTATTATCTCCGAGTGTGATAGAAGAAATACTTCCCGGTTTTAAGACTGCAACCTCTGTTACCTTACTATAACTTCCTCTGCCTGCACTGCCTTTGATCTTATAAGTTGCTGCAATTTTATAGTAATACGTATTGCCGCTCTTTACGCCCTTATCCGTGTAAGTCAGTGTAGATCCGGATGAAATTGAAGCGATCTTTTCAAATCCACTGTTTGACTCGTCGCTCCGGTAAATATCATACCCCTGTGCTTTTGAAACTTTCTTCCAGCCAAGTGTGACCTGATTTTTGCTGTCACTTGTAATCTGGGAGAATACCACCTGTTTGATCGTCCATGCCTTCTGTGCTTTTGAGAAAGATGCCACACCGTTTTTAGCACTGTTGCTCTTATATGCACGAACCTGATAATAGTAAGTTTTTCCGGCTTCTAATGTTTTATCCTCATATTTTTTCGTATTTTTACCTTTGACCTGTCCGACCTTTTTATAACCACTGTCTTTTGACGTACTCCGGTAAATCTGATAACCGGATGCCCCATCCACAGCTTTCCATTCCAGTCTTACGGAAGTACTTCCGGTTGCCTTTACTGCTGTAATGGATGTAGTTTTCAAAGTCTTTGCCGACACAGCTGCCGAATTACCGCTGTATCCTTTTTTGCCATTTACCTTGTTGATCGTCTCTATCTTATAATAGTAGGTCTTTGCAGTTTTTAACTTTTTATCCTGATAGGTCGTATTATTTTTTCCTTTTAAAGTGGCAACCACTTTATAAGTACCATTCTTTGACGTACTGCGTTTGATCCGGTAGCCGTAGGCACCACTCACTGCTCCCCAGTTTACTTCAATCTGATTGCTTCCATTTGAAACAGCATACTTGATCTTCGCCTTTTTCGCTGTTCTTCCTTCCACGGATGCTGAGTCACCGCTGTAGCAGATATTATCACCTGTCTTTACCATAGTCTCAACCGTGTAATAATAGGTCTTTCCTGCTTTTACACTGGTGTCTTTGTAGCTGGTCGTGTTTCCGGATTTAATCGTCTTAACAACTTTGTAAGTACCATCTTCATCGATACTTCGTTTGATGCGATAACCATAAGCTCCTGTGATCTTATTCCACTTGATCGTCAGTGTTTTTTCATTTGTGGAAACGATTGATGTGATCTTTGTGCGCTTTGCAGTTTTTCCTGCCACCGCGTCTGATGCACCGCCGTATCCTTTTGTACCGCTGTTGACATTATATGCTTCGACCTTATAGTAATAGGTCTTTCCTGCTTTTACAGTATCATCTGTGTAGGATGTTGTCTTTTCTCCTGATACTGTATCTATTTCACTATAACCACTATCTTTCTTTGTGCTGCGGGAAATGATATATCCCTTTGCACCGCTTACCTTATTCCAGGAAATTTTTAATACTTCCTCATCCGAGGATGTGATTCCTGTAATTTTTGCTTTTGCAAGTGTCTTTGCAGATTTTGTGGAAGAATATGCACCGACACCCTGTCTGCCATTGTTTGTATTGTAAGCCTGTACTTTGTAGGTATATGTTTTGTTATTGGATTTTACAGTATCTGTGTAAGTGAGTGTACTGCCGGATTTTACCGTGCCAATCTGATAAAATTTACTGTCACTGCTGTCCTGACGATAGATCAGATATCCCTCTGCTTTAGAAACCTTTTTCCAGGTCAGGGTAATCTTCTTTCCACTCTTTGCCTTGATCTTTGTGAGGTTTGTTTTTCCTAATGCCACACCTGAGATGGGTTTAGAATACTCTCCTGCAGTTCCATCGTTAAATACCGGACGGACCAGATAGTAATATTTTGTCCCTGCCTTTACGGTATCATCAATATAAGATGTAGCATCCGATACTTCGTCAATCTTAGGATAGTTTGTATCATTCACAGTATTACGATAAATTTCATAATAATCGACATTATCGAGACCTGTCCATTTTAATCTAAGACTACCATCCGCTCTCGACTGCGTGTAATTGAGCGTTACGGTCTTTGCTCCTTTTGTCAGACCGAAATACTCTGCGATCGCAGTTGCATCCGCAACACCGAGTGCCTTTAATTTTTCATCAGAACTTAAATATGTATAATAATCATTTGCATTGTCCAAAAAGGCATGCTCGATGATCAGACCAGGAATGCCATTATTTTTACAACGACGGATCAGACCGTAATAATCTGCTGCAGAACCATCCGGATATTTATCATAAGATGCATTTCTAATCAAAGTTCCACGATAATTCAATCCAAGTGCTGCCAATTTATCGCATATTTTCTTTGCAAGTGCCTGTCCATTGCTTCCTACCTGTGCATTATAGTTGCTGTTCGGATAATAAACTTCCACACCTCTCGCTGTTCCGTTTGCAGTATTTAAATGGAAACTTACTAACACATTTGCCCCCACATTCTTTGCAAGGTTTGCACGGGCATCCAGACATGCAATATAATCTCCTCCGCCTGCCGGACAGCTTGCACTCTCTCTTGTCATATAAACAGTAATACCATTATAGGTAGATAATTCTTCTTTACAATATGTGGCGATCTTAAGTGTCAGATCCGCTTCCTGTACTCCAAAACCGGATGCTCCTGCATGGGTGCCATCATGTCCCGGATCGAGTACGACTTTCACATTACTGTTCGCACCTTTTAAGTTATCTGCAACACTGGCGACAGCCTCTGAGATTCCCTGCTCCAGCACATTTTCCACAGTGTTTTCGGAAATAACTTCTCCATCTGCGCTCATAGTAACAACATCAGCATCCACATCCGCATAGGCATCTTCATCATAAAGTACCTGATCCGGGTTCGTCTCTGCCTGTTCATTGACACCAAATCTTACATCCATGCCAAGGTCTGATAGCAGGATTTCCTGTTTTGTTTTCTCCTGTGTAAACTGCACGGAAGTGATCTGATACTCTCCTGCCTGTCCATTTTCAGAAAAATCCATGGTAAAACGGATCATATCTTCTTCTGTTCCGGCTGCTTTGACCTGATAGGTTTTTCCGGTGGTCAGATTCTTATAATTTAAGACGATATCCGAAAGCTGCTCATCGCCTGTTCCAAGACTTAAGACCACATTCTGCGTTCCCGGTGTCTCAACGTACGGTGACTCTACCATCATGTAGTTAAGTTCTGCTGCCTGGACAGTCTCTGTCTCCGCAGTCTCCGTTTCGGTCGGCTCTTCCGTTTCTGTAGTTCCTGTTTCGGTCTCAGTCGGCTCCCCGGTTTCCGTAGTTTCTGTTTCGATTGTTTCTGTCTCTGCCGGTTTCTCTGTTTCCGAAGTTTCTGTCTCTGCCGGCTCTTCTGTCTCAATCGTCTCTGTTTCGATTGTTACCGTCTCGGTCGTTTCTTCTGTCTCTGCTGTTTCTTCCGTTTCAGCTGCTTCTTCTGTCTCTGCCATCTCCGTTCCAGTCAGCTCTTCTGCTGCATTCCCAGTGTTTTCTGTCTGGGCTGATTTCTCTGACGGTGATGTTTTCTGCGTGCTTTCTGTCTGAACTGCACTGTCTTCTGCTGCACGTACATCTGCAGGCAGTGCTGTCATACTCACGCAGACTGCCATGATTACTGCTAAAATCCTTTTTTTCATTTTCCTTACCCTCTTGTATATTTTTTGACACTATTTAATGTGTAATGTACCATATAACGCAATGCATTTAGCCGGTTCTTTCCTATAAAACGGTAAACTTTCCACTGCATTTTAGCTGACTTGTATTTATTGCGCGACTTTCCGTCACTGCTCCACATAATCCCGTGCATTATAAACCGGCATAATAACAGATATCTGTACTTCGCTTGTCTGTTCCATCTCTATGATTCCTTTTTGATCGCTGTCGTTTGCTTTTCATCTACACCTTCTGTGTTTTCTTTCTGAAACATAATCTTAAATGTCATAAGCATTAATTTCACATCTAACCACGCTGAATATGTCTGTATATAAGTCAGATCCAGTTTTAATTTATCATATGGTGTTGTATTATATTTTCCATATACCTGTGCATACCCTGTCAATCCGGCTTTTACTTTCAGGCGGAACCGAAATTCCGGAACAATTTCTTCATATTTTTCAGCAATTTCCTGTCTTTCCGGTCTAGGACCAACAAAAGACATTTCTCCCTTTAAAATATTAAAAATCTGAGGAAGCTCGTCTAAATGCGTTCTTCGAATTATTTTTCCAACCGGTGTGATCCTGTCATCATCTTTTTTGGCAAGCTGTGCTCCCTGTTTTTCCGAATCTACTTTCATGCTGCGAAACTTGATAATCTGAAACGTCTCGCGGTCTCTCGTCAGACGCTCCTGCTTATAGAATACCGGTCCCCCATCATACAGTTTGATTGCAACTGCAATGACCAGTAAAAACGGCGATGAAATAACAATCGCGAGCAGTGCAAACACGATATCCATAGTCCTCTTTACAAATCTCTGCTCTATCGTAAGTCCCTGATTTCTTGACAACATAAGAGGTGTATCAAACAAATGGATTCGTTCCGTTCCATTTAAAATAATATCCGATATCTTCGGTGTAATATAGGTTCTTTTATTCTGATCATAACAGAACTTTAAAATTTTATTACGGATACTTGCCGGAAGATCACATAAAACTACCGCTTCATACTCTAATATTTTAGAATACAATGCCTCATATCCCATATAGGCGCTGGCAGTTGCACAAACATTGTACTTATCTTTTCTGGAATTAATCTTGGAAATCAGTTCTTCCGGAGAATGTTCCCCGTATATTACGATCATACGTCTTGGCGGATATAATCTGACATAAAAATATCTTACAACAAAAACGGTAGGCAGTGTCACTGCAATCTCAGCTGTCGTCAATAACAGAAGCGGTGATGCTGACATATAATCATTTGCAATCATACAAATCTGAAAATACTCGATAATATTTGCAAACAAAATTCCAAGGATCTGCGACAAACAAATATCTGTAATTCTAAGGTATCCGATCCGGTATCCGCCAAATGTACGGATAAAAAAGAACAATACCAATGCATACATTCCGATTACTGCCCAGTTTCCTCTATTCCAGAACTTATCCTCCAATTCCGGTACATACATTTTATACCATATAAATGCAAACATTGCTGTCTCAGCCACAAGCATTACAAAATTAGCAAATAAATTCAGCAAATGTTTATATCTTTCCCTTTTCCTCATGAAGTACCTCACATTCATACCTTTGCATAATCTATATTATTTTATCATAAAACCCAACCTTTGAATATATCTTACCAGAATTTTCATAAAATCTTAAAAATACCCCGGCAGGATGTATGATGATCATCCCACCGGGGTATCTCTTTTTACTTTTATTTTGCTTTTGTCTTTACGGAAACAACGGAAGAATAACTTCCATATACTTTCTTCCCATTCACTTTGCGGTATGCACGGATCTTATAATAATAGGTCGTCGATTTTTTCAATTTACCGTTTTTGTAAGATGTCGTACTACCTTTGGATATGGTCTTTACTTTACTACATTTTCCATCTTTACTGTTGCTGCGGTAGATCTCATAACCGCTTGCACCTTTTACCTTTGACCAGGTCAGTTTTACATTCTTTGCATCCGACGCTTTTGCCTTTAACGTCGTCTTTGCCGGAACCGCCTTTGCAGATTTTACATTCGAAAATCCACTGGTCTGTTCTCCATTCTGTGTCTTAACAACCGTCTTGATCTTATAATAGTATGTTTTTCCGGTTTTTACACTGCCGTCTGTCCAGGAACTAGTGCCTACACTGTTGATGGTTTTGATATTCTGATAATCCCCATCCTTTGCTGTACTGCGGTAGATCTGATAAGAAGTCGCAGCCGGTACAACTTTCCATGAAACTTTCAGTTTATTGTATGCTGTCGATTTTACGGAAGTCACGCTTGTTTTTCTGTTCTCAATTTTATTAACACAGAGCGTGTATTCTTTTTCCACCGCATTTTTCGCAAATGCCTGCACTTTCAGGTAATAGGTTCCCTTGCTTAATTTGACAGCCTTTGACTCTGTATAGGTACTGCCGGCATAGGAATAGATATGATCATCATCTTTTCTGCTCACTCTCTTGCCGTTTGCATTATAAAGTGTCACATACCAGCTTCTTCCCGCATCATTGATCTTCTCGTGTGCCAGACTAAAGTTGATATACTGCGCTTTTGTGAGTGTAAAGCGATAGCAGTCTTCATCTGACGTATATCCTGTGATCACACCGTTTACCGCTTTGCCGACTTTTATGTTATCTGCCGAAGCCCAGTCACCGTTGTTCTCTGTCTCCCAACCGGAAGCCGCTTTCTGTGTCATGCAGATCGTATAGTCGCCGGTATAAAGTGTAGATGCCTGGCTGACGCATACGTAATATTCCCCTGCATCCAGTCCTAATTTACAGGATGTATAAGAAGTCTCTGTCCCGGTATTCGTAAATTTATAAATTTCACTGTTATCCTTATTGTAAAGAACAACATTATAACAGCTTGCTGTACTCTGACTGTTTTTATGTCCAAACTTAATCTGCAGATAGCCTGCTTTTGACATTTTGATCTTATAGTAATCTTTGTCTGAGGAACTGCTTGTGCTTCCGTAATAGGTTTTTCCGTTCTTTACGGTATTTGCAGTGGCAGCAGAATCATTCGACTCCACTTCCCTGTCACTTGCTGTCTTTGCTATAATACACACATCATAGTTTACAGGATAACTCGTTCCGCTCAATAATGTTCCCGTCGTATTTCCGGTTCCTGCGATCTTAATGTAATACTCACCTTTCGGCAATCCAAGGTTCGGCGTGGAAATGCTTGTGTCCCCGCCACGGATCTTCGTAGTGTAGACTTCTGTATACTGGTCTTTGTCCACTTTACGGATCACGCTGAGCACAAACATGTTTGTTGTTTCCTGTCCGCTCACAACCGGATGCGTCAGTTTCACATTGATATAACCATTTGCAGAAAGTGATGTTTTAAAATAATCTACATCGCTGTAAGTACGGATATCTCCGCTGTATGTCGTGCCGGAAACAGCCGTATTTGCTGTATCGTAAGTATCATTGCTCTCGTGCTCCCAGGTACTGCACGCCTTAAAGGTAGTTTTGATCACATAGTTTCCGCCGTAATATGCATTCTGACCTGCCACTTTAATATAATATTTACCTGCTGACAGTCCCAGTTTGATGGAATCCGTGGATTCATCTTCCACTTTACTGGTCATTTCGTAGATCGAATTGCCGGAAGTATCACAGACTGTAACTGCATAAATAGCCTTATTCTGCCGTCCTGTAACTTTCGAATGCTGCAGATTGATCACGATATATCCGTCTTTTGTTGTCTGAAAACCATAATAATCAGAATCACTGACACCATACAGACTTCCGTAAACTGCCTTGCCTGATGTCATTGTGTCTGCTGTATTTATATCATCATTGCTCTCGCTCTCCCAGTTGTCTGCATTCGTCCAGGATGCCTTCAGCTTGTACGTCTCTCCATTTGCTCCCTGAACTGTCAGTGAACCTGACGCATCCATATATTGGATTCCTGATACTTTCAGATAATAGGTTCCGGCGTCAAGTCCAAAATTAACCGACTCGGTTTTCTCCTCGTCTTTTTTACTCGTCATTGTATACATCGTATTTCCGGCAGCATCACAGACTGCCACGCTGTAAATATCTGTTGAAAGCCTGCCGCTCACTTTATCGTGCTGTAACTGAAATGAAAGATATCCTTTTGTGGTGGATGTGATCTTATAATAATCGGTATCCGATGCAGAGGAAATGCTTCCTGTTATCGTCTGACCCAATCTGTCATAATTATCTGCTGTGGCAATCGTATTATTTTGTTCTGTCTCACAATAGGTATCTTCATACTGTACGCTGAAGCTGTAAGCTGCAGACCCGGCTGTAGTAAATCCTATGTTTCCGGTAATCTGTACATAATAGGTACCGGCTTCCAGTCCTATCTTAGCTGTCTGATTCTGTGTATCTGAAAAACTGCTGTCCACAGAAACCATTGCGCTGCCATACTGATCTGCAATAAAATCGATTTCCCAGGCTGCACTGTTGTTTGTGCCCGATAAATTCACATGTGCAAATTTCAACTGTACCATACCGGCTTTGCTCATCGTAAATTTATACCAGTGTCTACGTGATGTACTCGACGTAGTTGCATTATAAGTTGTATTCAGTCCAATCGATGTTGCTGCCGCATAGGTACTTCCCGGAGTCACATTTCCGTCTTTCTTTAGAATATCCTCACTTTCTTCTTTCTCCGTGTCTGCCGCTTCGGTATCCCCGATGAGTGCCTCTGTACTTTCTGTATCGTCAGTCATCTCTGAATCTTCTGTTGCCTGCGTACTCTCTGTATTTTCAGTCGTCTCAGGAATTTCTGTACTCTCCGTATCTGCCGGCATCTCAGAACTTTCTGTACTCTCTGTACCTGCCGGTATCTCAGAACTTTCTGTACTCTCTGTATCTGCCGGTATCTCAGAACTTTCTGTGCTCTCCGTATCTGCCGGTATTTCAGAGGTTTCTTCTGATTCAGTAGTTTCTGTCACTTCTGCTTTGCTCTCTGTTCCGGCTTCTTCTGCCTCAGCTTTTTCTCCAGCTCCGGTTTTTTCCGTTGTTTCAGAGTCTTTCATAGCCTCCGCCGACTCCGGAACCTCTGTCAGTTCCGTAAGTTCTGTTACCTCTGTTTCATTCTGCCCACCGGCTGCATATACCACCTGCTCCGCCGGAACCGCTGTCATGCAAAGACTTAATGCCATAAGCCATGCAGCAATTCTTTTCCCTGCCTGATGTCTTTTTTTCATTTGGATCTTCCTCCTTGTTTCTCAAACAAACCATTTCCAAAATCTGATATCACAAATTATTTATATTCTGTGCTGAAACTGTCTCCCGCACATTTTATGATCTTGCCTGATTCATTCTCAAATACTGTTTCCTGTCCATCCAAATAATACTGATTTTCCTGATAATAAGAATCGCCATACAATACTGTAATATACTTGATTCCAAGTTGATTTAAATTATCGAGATTTTCTTTCGGATTAAAATTCCATGTATAACAATCCGTAGACTTCTGTTTGGTTTTCTGCCGGTAAATGATAAAATCAAGGCAGGATTCCTTTGCTGCCATCAAAGGTACCCTTTCATTCTTTAAATGTTTCTTCACATACTTATACAGTTCTAATTTTCCCTCATCATAACCATTTACATATGGAAGTATCTTGCACCAGCTTTCTCCCGGGAATGTCAGGATCGCAGCACGTTCATTTTCATACACCGCTTTACACAGTGAAAAATAATTTTCATACTGCTGATAGATCTTATCCTCTTTATCCACAAAAATCTTCGTGATGCCATTTTTATCCATCTTGACAAGAATATCCATCAGTTCTCTGTTATACGGCTTATATTTTCTCGTATTCTGAGCCCGCATGCCATCAAACCAGTAAAAAGTCCTGTCATCAGCCACCAGCGCCGGGATCTTATCATCATCGAGTTCCTCTGCCGCATAAGACATCACTTCCATAAGATCTGGTAAAATCGTGTATTCCCCATAGTCTTTCTGTGATGTATCTAGATTATTCCAATAGATTGCCAGAAAATGTTTCGGTACGGATGCCTCATTATATCCGGGATCAAATTCCCACATGTTCATATCATAATTTGTAAAAGTAAATAACGCAAGTATTCCAATAAATCCAACATATGCATAAAATCCTGCAAGCTGTTTTTCATCTGCAAGGATATCTGCTGCCATCACGCAAAGCAGCCAGCCGAACAGCCAGAGATTATAGTAGATCTTAAAATAATAATAAAATGACATCATGTGATTTATCAGAAATCCGTACATCACACAGGTGCATACCACCATAAAAAGTGCCATCACAGGGATCGCCGCCGGATATTTCTTTTTTTTCAGCAGATAAAACAGTACGATAAATGCTGCCGGTATGAAATAGATCAGATCTGCATACACGGAATGATACATTCCGCCCGCCTTGCTGACGTAAGTTATCATCTTGTCAAAAGAGCCGCCCCATTTATCCATAAATAAGACAAATACTGCTGCCGCTGCAATGACTACGACAACCAAAAATCCTGCTATCATTTTTTTGTTTATCTTTTTTTGCCGGATCGCGAGTACAAATAATGCCAGGATCACCGCCGCTGAATTGAGCGGGATAAACAGTGCATTACAACATGTATTTGCGTACAATGCAAACAGCAGTAAGATCACATTGCACTTATAATTTTTCGGATACCGCTCCAGCAGAAGCAGGGCATAGACTAAAAGCATCAGTATCATAACACCAATACTCCAGTATACAAATCCGCCTGTCATGTAACTGTATGCAGGATATCCCCAGAAATATCCCAGCGCAAACACCGGTGCAAAAATCCGCACGATCTTTTTCTCACTGACCGTGAGCATCAGTACATAACACATCCACACTTCCAGCACATGCATGAAAATATCCGCAAAAATAAACGCTTTATAATATTTTGAAACGATCAGGATCGGACTGAATATCTCAATAAACATTGCATTGACAAATGCAGAAAAATAAATGTGCTTGCCTAAGACTCCCTGCTTTACAATGACCATTGCATCATTAAAATGATTTGCCGGATCTGAATTGATATAACTCAGCCGCAAATATGGAGTAAACATATGTAGTGAAACTGCAATCACGATTCCTGCAAGAACTGCTAATACAGCAATATCTGTTATCCTCACAAATATCCGCTGCATTTTTTTCTTTTTAATGATCATTCCCCATAACAGGAGCACCGCTGCCGCCATTGAAATACATGTGGATTTAAGATTCACCGGTATTCCCACCAGTTGAAACATGAACGCCCAAAACGACTGATAACAGAAAATAGCCATAATTCCCATCACTGCCACTTTTATCATATTGATCTTTCCATCAATTTTCGGTACCAGTATTATCCCCATTAAAAATGCAAGAAAGAGCAGCACAAAAATTACTGATATTATCATATGTAATCCTCATTCACAAATATTTTTTTCACATCTGCAGTAAATTGCTGATGTTCATTTCTAATATAACTTCTGTAACCGTCAAAATCAACCTTGTGCACATCAAAATTACAGATACAATCCCTGATGCATGATATAATATCTTCTTTTTTCGCACATGACTCATCAAATTTATATGTTTCCGGAATACATACATCCTCCGCGAATGCCGCGGCACCCCTCTTTCCAGTGATAACGATACAGCCGGAAATTGCCGCCTCCCTTGGTATTCTGTCTTTCCCCGGATGATTTCCAAAATCGATATAAACCTTGCTTTTACTCATGCAGGAACGCATCTCTTCCGTCGTCATCCCGATCAGCGGTACCCACCTGAGATCCTGTGCCATCTCACGGAGCGCCTTTGTGAATGCAGCCCCTTTTTTGGGATTATAAAGGACTACATCTTCTTTCTTTTCGCGAAGTGCCGCTTCTTCCCCGGCAAGGTAAATATCATTTACATAATCAGACAGATAACGTACCTGCTTCCCGCTAATCCCGATCGTTTCCAGATAATGGATCGCATAGTAAGACTGACACAGATGCATCTTTGCCTTTTTTACAAAATCCGTTTTATCTTTCAGTTTTCCGGTGAGCAAGGCTTTTATGGCGCGCAATGTGCCATTTGCACGCCTTCTATCCACAAAACTGTTATGAATCAGATAGTTATCCACAGAAAGCCACCAGATATACACGGAAAGATTCTGATATCTCGCCGTTCTCTCACAGTAAATCTCCGGCACAACTAAAATATTTCCTTTTTCATCCTCTATCTCTTCCTCACGCAGATAACCGTCCGTATATTCCAGAAAAGCGGGATTCATGCCAGGATGTTCTTCTGATATCTCAGTATAAACAATTCCTGCAGGAACTTTCACATCCGTCAGGGTCTTTACAAGCTGATGCAGAAGTTCTGTTCCGCCGGTCTTTACATCCGCCGGACATAATACGTAGATCATTGTTTTTCTCTCCTTAATAATGTCTGCTTATACTCCATGCAAACTGGATTGCGAAGCATAATGCATAAAGCAAAATATGAGACCACCCCTGTCACTACTGTTGCTGCAAGCCGCAGAAATTCTCCATTTACCATGCTCATGACAATCCATGTAAGTGCCCCCATAAAAGCTACCGCAATCACGGTTTTTGCCAAATATCCTCTTCTTAATCTTACCTGAATGTGTTTCACGGAAAAACATACACAGCAGACAGTAACCAGTGCTTCGCTGATGACCGATGCCGCTGCCGCACCATTCTGGGCAAACCGCGGAATCATGGAAAAATTAAGACAGACATTTGACACTGCCCCAACGATCGTACAGAAAAGAAGCTTTTTTTCCTCTCCAAATGTTAAAAGCACCTGTGTCCCAAATAAATTGCTGAACCCAAGCGCGAGCGTTAAAAGTGCCGCGATCCGGAGTGTCTCCCCTGCCGGTGCAAAACTTTCGCCAAACATCACGACCATCAGATCATCTGCTGTCAGCATCAGCCCCACACAACATGGCAGGAACAAAAACAGCATGATCTCAAATACCCTGCTTACGATCCGTCCACACGATTCATCATCACCTTCCATATGATACTGGCTTAAATGCGGAAGTAATGTTCCCCCGATTGCTGTAATGACTGTAATGATGATCTTCACGACTTTCATCGCATTTGTATAATAACCAACGTTTTTTTCATCACACAAAAGTCCAAGCATCGTGGTGTCTAACATCGTATAAAGTTCGATCGCGACTGTCGTTCCGAGCATGATAAAGATCGGTTTCATATGCGGCAGGATCTTTATGCCATGGCATGTCAGACGGATACCAAACTTTCTTAACTGCAGCATATTGATAATATAATTTGCCCCTGTCGTCAAAACGATCACAAGCATATACCGCACATAATCTTCACTGCTCCGGATAAACACAAAGATTGCCGCAAGTGAGATCACTTTTACAACAAAACTGCGGATTGCAATATATTTGAATGCCTCCTGCCCCTGATAAAACCAGTCTACATTAAACGCATTAAATATGATCAGAAGTCCTGCCGCAAGTGAGATCATCTTACGTGAAGAAAAATACGGCAGATTCAGGATCAGTGCATAATACAGTGCCGTACAGATCAGCGTGGAGATCAGATTGATAAAAAAGAGAGACGAAAAAAGTTCCTTTGTCTGCTCCTCATCCTTACGCCTTCTTGCAATCTCCCTGATCCCGTAATTGGGGATTCCAAGGGATGCTGCCAGTACAAAATACTGCGCGATATTCTGTGCATATGCAACTTTTCCGACTCCATCCGACATCAGTACCCTTCCAAGGTATGCTGCAGAAACCAGCGGAAAAAGCGCATCCAGGAGTTTATAAATTACATTGTAAACTGAATTTTGAAATAATCCGTCATGTTTACTCATATTTTTTCATCAGTGCCAGAAATGCCCGATAGGATTTCGTGATATTCCCGAAATAAAAAATCTTCGCATCACAAAAATCCTGCATCACAAAATTTGTGGACACTGCCTCCTTGTGAATGCAGCCAATCTCCGGTGCATACAGTAATGTCATGCCGTATTTTCCGGCAAGGTAATAAAGGATCTCCTCCTCCGCATAGAGAAATGTCCCATCATAAAATCCGTCCATCTGTTTGAAAAAATCTTTCGAAAATACAAGACAGCAGCCATGTAATAGAACATCCTTCATCCGCTCGTCCACGCGGCTGTCTGCCGATACAGACTTTCCGTCCTCCTCGCGGGTGGAGGGGTTTTTACTGTATTTTCATATTATAATACAGTTAAAAGCAATGTTTTACG
>ERZ773116.1058-NODE-1058-length-27326-cov-3.226064_pt1 | contig 27326 bp, 34 predicted proteins | sample MGYA00580563_ERZ773116 | MGnify/ENA primary metagenome ERZ773116 (study PRJEB29015, sample SAMEA2737864) | human gut metagenome | biome: human gut; feature: human-associated habitat; material: faeces | place: China | collected 2012 ... | reverse complement strand
CGGCATGCCTGAACATACCGTTTTCGCAGATCTGCTTAATTGGTATGATGTCCTGACTTCTTGTTATTTTCGTCCGGTCTTTTGATAGATCGTACTGCATTATTGTTGTCACTGCCATTATAATCTTCCCTCCTTCCTCTAAGTACAAGCGGCTGTCTGTTCATCCGCCACGTTGAATACATGGCCTGTATGATCTGTCCTACGTTCATTCCATCCATTGTTACAAATCCAAAGCTGCAGATGAAAACGACGACTACAGCGATTACCGGAATCTTGCAAAAGTCCGGTACCGGGAGGACAAAGTAGGTAATCGAACCGGCGATCAGCCCGACAGTTACGCATGCCACCTGCCCCGGCGTGAATCCAAGCATCGATGTTTTTATCTTTAATATCTCTTTATTTGGTTTTGCTTCTAACATAACTCTCCTTTCCTGCCGCCACGCGGATACATGGCGGCATGTCATATTTGTATAATCATAAATTCAGTTTCTGGTGAATCCATGAATCGGCTCCCTTTATCATTCCGGCCATCACTAAATATAAAAACAACATCTGTGATAAATAAGTCCAAAGCACCTCTGCTTTTTTTGCTTCGAGTTCCTTACTTGACATATTCCATTGTTCCCACCATGTCTCAAATTCTTCTTCTGTCATATCTTCCTTTAACTCTGCGATCTGTTCCGTTTGCACCGTGCTAAAGTCGAAATTGTTAGCAAATGCTGAAAAGATCATACAGACTATAATGATCACAACTCCCTGCAGACATACTCCGACGAACGAACGCAAATATGATGCAAACGTGCTCCGAAACGGTCCTGCAGCACCACACGCAAGTGCAAGTGGCGCAACCGCTAGATGAAGATAGATGTTAAATAATCGTCCATATACAACCATAATGATCGTGAAGGAACACACCATAATTACCAATGCAAATATCAGCACAACAATAAAAAACAGCGTTGCTTTCGTCGCTCCAAGTCCGGACGTGGCAAGTTTGACCTGCTTCGGTAGCTCCACCCATGATAAATCCAGAAAGTTCGTTCCGTTCGGGCCGGTTACAGCCTGCAGGATTTCCTTAAAACACCAAAAAATTAAAAGCAATATGTACTTCCCGCCCAGAAGCAGCGAAGCTGTAATGCATAGAAGAATAAACGTCCATACAACAGATCCGAAATGTCTGGTTTTAATAAATTCGCCGCTGTCATGAATCAGTGCGATATAAAATCCGATGATTAATATAGACACTGCAGGTCCCATAAGCGCATCATAGATTTTGCTGACGGTGGTCCATATCGTACCATTTTGGTACGATATGGGATCAAGCATAAGCACATCATATAACTGGCTCATCCACGCATCGAAAAATGCAATCGACGCCTGCAGCGTCGCTAATATCCAGTTCATAGGCAGGCTTCCTCCTAACTCATGAGCCAAGCTGCAATTACTCCTGCACTACCAAGCAATGCACCGGCTCCAAGTGCAATCAGTCCCTGAATTTTCATGTCATTTTGGTGTCCGAACCAAGCTACAACCTCCATCACAAGGCCTACCAAAAAAATTATGAACCCTAACGCAGCTACTATATAGGCGATTAAATTTTTCCCTTTTTCGATTGGTTTTTTTACTTCTTCTGGAATGTCACTGCTATATGCCACCGTCTGTACCTGTGCGCTGATCTGCGCTCCCTGCGGTTCTGCAGCTTTCACTTCCTTTGGTGCATAAAAAAAGCAGCCCATCAGGACTGCTACCATTCCGAACATGTATAAGATCACGTTCTTTCTCATTTTCAATTTTCTATCCATATATTTTTTTCCTCCTGTTCAAATCTTATGCTGCCAGTTTATCCAGCAACTCTTCTTCACTCATAACTACGCCATCTGCTTCAATCTCATCCACCCGGACAACTTTATCTCTATCTTCCTCAGCAATATTCCACTGCCATTCCATATGAGCCTTCGCCTGCTTTGTGCTGCCCCAGTCGTAGATCTTAGCTGGCTCTTTTTTACGTTTCAAATTCTTTCCTTCGGCGACCATATAATAATTTGGATGCTTCTTCATGTTGTACTTTTCATCCTTTAATGCATTCTCGCCTTCAATAATAAGAATTGCCAGTTTGTTCGACTTCCGGCGCATTTCGTCTGCAGTCATAAGGTCACGCTGTGTCGGCGTGTATTGTACAGTGTAATTGGCATTCATACCATGTGATATACTTGTCGATCGTACCATAACTGTTTCTTTACCAACTAGCGCAGAAAAGTATTCGCAAGTTTCTTTTTCGTTGCTTCCAAGGAACAACCATTCGGAGCAACACGCCATAAGCGTTTTGTATATTGTGTCGAAAATCTTCTCAATCTGACTCTTATCCTGTAGAACAATCGCAAACGACATGTTTCTGGAACGTGCCGTTGACAGAATCTTCTGGTAGTCGTCCGGCAGTGCGATATTGGCAAATTCGTCCATCAGGAACCTTATATGTATTGGTAACGGCCCATCATAGACGTTATCTGCCAGATCATACAACTGTTGAAACATTTGCTGATATAGTGTCCCGATCAGGAAGTTCAAGCTCGCCTTGCTGTCTGGTGTAACACAGAACAATGCTGTCTTTTGTGTGGCAAAACTCCGAATATCGATATCATCTGTGATCGTAAGTTTCTGGAGTGCTTCCATGTTAAAGTATGCTAGCTTGGACGATAAAGTAGACTGAATACTTTGCAGCGTTTTAGGACCACCCTTGTGGTAACTTTTATAATAACCAACTGCGATATGTCCCGGCTTTTCTTTTTCAAGCTTTGCAAAAATCATATCAACCGGTGACATAAAACCATCTTCCTCTGATACTTCCGCTGCTTGGAGAAGCTGCAACACGGTTGCCATATTTTGCTCTTCCTTCGGTGCCTCGTGATATAGTAAAAAGCAGAACGCCATCATTAGATTTTTTGCATGATCGTCCCAGAACTGATCCATTTTCTGAGTATTCTTTTGTTCCTGTGACGAAAAGAAATTATTAACAAAATCCAACACATCCATGTCGTTTCTAAAGTACACAAATGGATTGTAACAAACCGACTTCTCTGGATTGGATACGTCAAAAACAATGACTCGATATCCCATTCTCCTGAGCATATCCCCGCATTTTTTCGCAAGTTCTCCTTTAGGGTCTGTTACAACATAATTGCAGTTCATCTGCATTAGATTCGGTATGATATATCCTCTCGATTTCCAAGTACCGGGTCCCCCCCAGATCAGCGTGTTACCATTTTTACCGTGACGGTAAAAATCAAAACCGAGCCTTGCACGGTTTGTTAAAATCATATCCTGCATCCACTTCGGAGCTTCAGGAAAAACGACTTCCTTTGCTGCATATTTTTTATTGATTTCTCGGACGGTCGCCCATCTGGCAGATCCATGCTCTTCTCCGGGTCTGGTATTTTTCAGTGAATCATATATCGCAGCCCCAATCAAAGCATATATTATCGTGCCAATTAGCACGATCTTTGGTGTCTGTTCCACAAAAAAAATCCGGAATGGGTGAATACTTAAATCCCTTTCCAGATTATCGATAAAATAACTTAAACCATTGTGTGTTATGAATGGTGCTGCCCGGATCAATCCGTATAGTACAAACGGATATGTCAATACCAGTATAAGCACCAGCGTTTTTTTACGTTCCTGCAGCATGGCGATCGACCTCCTGCTCCATCTGTGCATCTCTCATACAAATCTTCTCCATCGGCATTCGGATATCTCCGTCGATTGTCTTATTGATCCGTGCAAGGCGTGTCAATTCATTCTTTGCTGCACGTTCGCCCATTTTGATCAATCGATCAGGAAGATTGTCAATATTTACCGCAGCCGTACTGACATTGTACTTGGTTGCAAGCGCATAGGCTGCCGTACAACATGTAAAATGGTACTGTGCCCGGTTGTAGGTCATCGTAGTGTCCTTCATCTGACTATGACAGATGGCGTGTCCCATCTCAGTTGCAATCGCTGTAAAAAATTCGTCTGCGGGAACCTTCCCAGACCGAACAACATATATTACCTTGTCTTTCGGAGAATACATCGCACGTGCGCCGCTTACATTTTTTATTTCGTCCACGACGCTGATCGGAATTTCGTTTCTAGTAAGTAGTGATTCAAGTGCCTGCTCGCTTGTTGGCGAAACAGGCTGATAACTGTAATTGGTATCATTAACATCGTACATATACTTATAGTGATACCCGGCAGGTTCCCGGCTGTTTTCAAGATAGATTACCTCTCCATTTTCGTCCTTGTCAGGCTCCCAGATGGAATATGCACCGGCTGTTTGGTTGATCGTAACACCCTGTCTTTCCCATGTATCCTGAGCTTTCAGCATTGTAAATGGACGTTCTTGACTTTGGTACATAAGTAATAGCTGATTGTTAACTGAATAATCAGGACATTTCGATATAATATCCAGATACATTTTAAGTGCTGCAGGATCAGATAACGTCCATTTCGCCATCTGTCCGATCCAGTTATTGTCTAGCTTCATGATTTTTCACCTCCTTGATTGTTTGTGCTGCAGTATCGAGCATTGACTTTTCTGTTGTTCTTCCTCGTTCCGGTTCGCGCATCATATCCGCGATCATCTGACGTTCCTTACTCGTAAGCTTCACGCCGTCATCCCGTGATACGATTCCGTTTTCGTCAACTCTGTATCCCGATACATACATCTGTCTTATGAAATTTTCTGATAATTTTCCATTTACAAGCATCTCTTGATCGACCATGTATTGGATCTTATCGACGTCGTTCATCTGCTCTGCAGTCTTGCCCCGGAATAATTGTTCGCCATTTTCATTGTAACGAGTCACCGGTCTGTCCCAGCCGATATCGACAACAATCGGCTCTGCTCCGTCTGGCAGATCACTCATAGACGCTTCTCGTAAGCTTCTCGCTCCGGCGAACATGTCACGTGCGCTTTCCTGTGCATTTTGATAATTATTAACTTGATCCATAACGCTTTCGCGCTGATTAAAACTGGTTGATGAGCTGCCAGATGCTGGTTCTTCCTCCGACAGCTCCTGGTCGAAATTTGGCTCAGTCTGCTCTCTTTCGTTCTTGTTGGGGCTCATCATGTCCTGCATCAGCTCCTGCTCCGGGGTTATATTCGTAGCATTTGCCTTTTCTTCTTCGCTCACGTCCATGTTGATACCGCCCTGAACCTGAACCTGTCCGATTCCCAGATGTTCGGCAATCCGGTTGATTCTCGGACTGTCGCTTTTTTTGACGATCAGATCATAAGCTCCATCCTGATTCATTGCTACGCAGTACTGGATACCGTACTTTTTCGCAAGCTGTGCAAATTCCTTCATCTTGGCTTCCGGCACGACGTAATAGTCAAGCGGTTCACCGGACTGCATAAGCTGCTTCATCCGTGTTTTTCCGGGCGAATTTCCCGGTGTTTTTGCAACGGCTGCAATCATTGCTGCGATATTTTTTGCAAATGCACCTGATAATCGACAAGCGTAATTGATACCCTCAAGAGCAAACGTCACGATCATCTCAGCTTCTCTTGATCCTTCCATTCTTATCCCTTCTTCCCTGATTTTTTCTTATAAAAAGCACACTGCTCTTTTTTACAGTAAAGTGCATTTAGTGCCATGCAACGATCCGTTTTTTCGTGATACGCAAAGCAGTCATCCTGCAGCTTACAACTCTCGCTCTTTTTGTTCATGCTCACGCCCCCTTTCCAATTCTCTTACTTTTTGTACTTTATCCTTCATCTTCTGGCTGTTCTCTTTGATATCCTTACACCAGTACAACCTTTTTCTGCAGTCTTTAATTTTTTCATTTAGATAATTCTTTTTTTCGTCCAGTGCCAGCTTTTCATCTCCACTTGCCGACCGCAGCCGGTTTATGACATATTGCTTTTCGTTCTGGTATCGCGTCAAGTCCTGTTTTAGCTCATATTCCACGTCAACCAGATCCTGCAGCGTCTCGATCTTGTTCTTACACAGGAACTTTGTTTCGGATCGGATTTTTCTAAGCTTCGTTAGATCTTCCCGGTACAGGTAGTTAACCTGTTTTGCTGTCATATGCTTTCCGGGATAACATCCAAGCATGTAACAATAACGTATATACAGTGCCTTAAATCCGGTAATTCTGTATCGCGGTCGCTCTGCATATGTACGCTTCGTTTTTCTTTTTTCGTCCTGTCGTGCTCCCGCAGCTCCTGCAGATTCCTTACCTTGTGAAAATCCCTGCTCCCCGATCCGCTTTGCAATTCCTTCCAATGAATATGCTTCTCCAAGCCTTCGGTCGATCCGGACAAACCGTTCCTTTCCCGGCGGCTTTAATGTGAAGTATTTCGCGTTTGCTTTTATCGTATAGCCACGGCTTTTTAACGTAGCGAAAAACTCCTGCAGGCTCCGGCTTTCTGCAATACACTCATCGATGTCCTGCTTAATCGCTGTCGTCCATGTCGGACGACCTTCCTGCTCCGCCTGATATTCTGCATGATGTTTTCCTTTCATCTTAGGTTCTTCTACGACGCTTTTTCCATATTGCCGACACAACCGGTCGGATTCTCTTGCCATATCTTTCCAGCGTACATCCAGCTTTTTGCCTGTCCGCCAGGAAACACTATTGATAACAAAGTGATTATGGATATGTGCCGTGTCAAGGTGTGTACATACCAAGATTTCGTAATCATTGCCCCACAGCTTTTTAGCAAGCTCCAGTCCGATCTTATGCGCTTCCTCCGGCGTCACTTCCCCCGGCTTAAAGCTCTGGTATCCATGCCATAACAGAATGCCGCCTTTTTTGTGATAATGTGTCTTGGTTAACATCATCTGGTCTCTGGCATAGTCCGGTGAACAGTTAATGCCGGATACATACTTTTTCTGCTCTGTTTTGGTTCCTTTCGCTGCATAATCAAGTACATTTGCCATGTCGTCATTCTCGTCATGGTATCCCGCCATTGTATAATCAATGACATCCTGAAACTGCTGTCGTTCTACCTGGTTGTACGTCTCATCCGTCTCCACATGGATATTTAAGACTGTCTTACCTTCATTCGCTGCGTAATCAAGCACCTGCTTAATGTCTGAGCCCTCATGGATCGTCCAGATCTTAGTTACTGCCATCCTCACGCTCCCTGTCCTTTGCGTTAAGCATGGATATAAGCTCTGCCCGGATCTCGATGCTCCGCATGTTCCTGTCCAAATCGCCGAAATCATACCACTGCAGATCATGGATTAGATCGTCTACCTCTCGTCTCTGGAACGGTTCTAAGACGCTTTTCTGTATAGTAAAGCAAAGTTCATCCAGCTTCTTTGCTTCCTCTGCGTATTCATATGCATTGACAAGCCCGGTTGCATTTGCCACGTGCGCAATCTGGTTGATATTAACCCCGATCTTATGCAGCTCTGTTGTAAGTGCATCGAAGGTTTCCTTCGGAAGCTCGATCGGGATGGTATTCATGATCAGATCTCTTATCAGATGCGCTTCCTTCCGGTATCCGCCTTTTTCCATCAACGCTTTTAATGCCTTATTTTCATAGTCTGTTACCTCAATGTGCTTTTGTACCATTTTCTGTCTTGTTCTATTCACCTCGTATCACCTGCCTTTCTTCTTTTTTCCGCCCGATCGGTGCGCCATTTTTTAGGTAATCATTGCAATCCTTGTATCCTTCCGGTGGTGGCTGGTTATATACCTTATAGCCGTCTTTTTCGAGCACCAGTGACAGTGCCCTGGCTGCAAGCTTCCCCGGTCCATCATTGTCTAAGTGCAGACACACCGTATTTGTATAAGGCAATTCGTTGAAGTGCTGCTGCAGCGCAACCGGGATTTTGCTTTCTGCTAGATTTTCCCTCGGCTTATAGATTCCGCACAGGGCGATCATGTTGTGACTTTTATAATCCACACCCATCTGTTTCATCAGGGTTGCATAGCTTAGCATGTCAATCGGTGCCTCGAAAAGATGTACCACGCTATTTCTCACGTCCCAATCTTCCGCGCGTGCCTGAAATGGGAACCGCCGGTTAGATCCGGCTGTTGTATTCTTAAACTCGCCTTTCGTTCCTCGCAACGCAACCAGCTTCACATTGCCGTATGCGTCGTGACCGACGAAAGCAATATTGGCATGCTGATTGGTCAGATAAATTTCGCCTCTATCTACAAAGTCCTTCACGATCTCCCGGTCGATACCCCGCTGATCACAGAGATAGTCATAGATCATATCTTTGTTTTTTGACCGCTCGGGTATATACAGCCCCTGTTCTTTTTCCTTTGGTACGTCCTGCGGAACCACAGGCTCTTTAATGGCGGTCTGACCAAGGATCTGTCCGACCGCATCAACCAAATTCATTCCTTCCACTTTAGTTAGATAGTCAAGGGCTGATCTTCCACCCACGCCCTGGCTCCACCAATTCCACAACCACTTTCCATTGTGATAGTTAATCTTCAGGCTATCGTGACTTTTGAGCTGATAATATCCATCCTTTAGTTTCACTAAGTCCCACGGTTCGTAACTCTGTTTATACGTAAGTAAATCCATCTCACGTGCCCTTTTTAGATCTTCGTTAGACACATACGCCATCCCGCTTCCCCCTTTCTATATCACTACACTGCATGCAAAAATGCCATATCGACGAAGTCTATGTCACTCATCCGCGCAAGCTTATCAACTGCGCTTTCCGCGATCATCCGGATATCCTCGTCCATATTTGCCGTATCCTTTACGATAGACTTGATCAACGCTAATCGATCATCCACCGGCATATAGCATGCAAGCAGCTCATTTTCTTCTGCATTAAAAATCATCCTCTTGTCACCTCCCAATTTTCGTATTGTCGGACTAATTTTGGATCATACTCTGGCGGTTTTGGTATCTCCGGTTTGCCCTGGTAATTAAGAGCCAGTCTGCAGTTTTCCGCCCAATCGTAGATCATATCCTCGTACCGCTGCTGTCGTAACGTGCCAGTCTTTCCAACCGCATTCTCATTTCTGGCTAATGTCATGACTTCCAATACCTGTACGTGCCGTTTTAAGTACGTGCACAGATCCGGCGAGATATCGAGATAATCAATGAAGTTCTTACGTCCTGTACCTAATTCTGCACTGTCAATGAATTTCTGCGTCATGCCAAGATAGGTACATTCGATCGAAAACCGGACATATCCGGTTTCTCCGGCAAGCCGCAAACCATTTTCCAGTGATCTTAGTTTCACGGCTGCTTCATAAATATTCATATTACTTCCCGGCATAAGTTTGTCCGGCTCTGTACTTGTAAGAATCGTAACCATTGGCCAGCTTGTGTCCGTCATATCCTTGGAGAAACCTGCCTGCTCCCTCACATCGTCCTGGTTAACCGGGACGATAGAAAGGGCGGTACCCGGTAACTCTGGTAAGCTATCCGCTAACATCTGCTTCATGCTATACTCGCTTTCTTCGCCCTTATATGCTGCCACTGCAGTTACACGCTCCTTGTCTCCATCGATCCGGCTGTCTGCAACATAGACCGATGCCTCCGGGTGTCCCTGATCCGCGAATGCTTCCTTTACATCCTGTGCAATCTCTTCCTTAGACTTCCCACTAACTGTCAGCTCCGGCTCTTCCATCGTGCGCTCAACATCTGTGATGATCGCTTTCGCCGTCTTGCTGATCGTCTGCATACTCTGCTTCAATAGGTTAATATCCTGCCTGCCAGCCCACGTAGCAACATAGCCAAACGTATAATCCGATGTGTCAAGACCGAAGTGGCTGCATACCACATATGCAATCGATTCTGCTTCCACTTCCTTCTGCTCCCGGCTTTTGTCTGTATCGCCACCATGAATCCGTGCATGTGCTGTTTCATGAAATGCTGTCTTTAATGTCTGTGCCTCACTCATTCCTTCTTTGATTATTATTTTTTCCTGTGTAAAGTTACACCAGCCTTTTGCGCTCCCCTCCACCGCCCCAATTTCAATCGGATACGGTGCAGCCTGTCTTGCAGCATCTAACAGCTGCTCGTAACGGCTCACATCACCGGTTAATTCTGTTATGATCTGCGGTAATGGTTTTCCTTCCGTCTGTGATACGTCGAACACAGATACCGGACGGAATTTGATGGTTTCTCTTTCCTCCTGTATGATCTTGCCTTCTGCATCCCTTCTGTCCGTATCGATTTTTATCTTAACTTTCATCGGTGCAAGTATCGTGATCGATTTCTCGCCTCTTTTGACGTGGCGATCAAAGTTACGCATCCATGAATTGTAACCGGCAACTATTGTTGCCTCCGGCATCTGCGCAGCGATCAGGATCTGGTTGTTCAGGGAGTAGTTATGAAACCGGCTCATGACCTGCAGATAAGCAATAAATTTCTCGCTGGTATAAAATTCCCTGACGCCAGCTTCCAACTTATCAAGCGTCTGCTTCATCTTTTCCGACTGTGCCATCCACTTTCCCCCTTTCATCCGCCTTAGTTAACTTATAACAATTTTCCTCCAGCTTAATTACCTTAAATCCATTTCTTTTCATTAACTCTGTATAATCTGCAAGTTTTCCTTTGGGATCTGTCACGATCCAAGGTCCCTCTCCATATAAACGTTTTATTAGATTATTGGGATTTTCTTTTTCCTCGATCTTGATTATTTTCGAATCAAACGCTCTGTATAGATAGAAAAAGGCATCCTCAACTTTTTCCTTTTCAACACCTTTTTCTCGCGCAATTTTTGCTATTTCGTTATGTACGATGAAAGTTAAATCGTTAATGTTAAGTGATTTTTTAGCTTCTGCTTCGTACTTTTCGTCCCTGACCAGCGTAAACGCCATACGGAGTACACATCGCTCGCAGATTTTAATGCCTGCGTCTGGCACTAAAGGCACCTTTTGTGCCTTGCAGCATTTACAACGCCCTACTTTTTTCGTCTTCTTGATTTTCTCTGTCATAGTTTAACTTCCTCCATCAATCGCATTTCCTTCCAAAAGCACAAAAGCCACCCTTTCGGATGGCTTCTGTGGCTATATGTTACTTATGCTTTTTCCTTAAAATGATCATAATTACGATTCCCGCTGCAGCGAGTGCGCCCAGCGCGATCGGTATGATCGGTTTCACTGGATCTCCGGTTTTTGGTACGTTTGGTTGGAAAATGATTGTCTGCCCCTGATCTTTAATATCCGCATGAACTGCAATCAATTCTCCGTCCCGATATAGAAACTCGAAAAATACGATGCTTCTCCCGGCAAGCTTCGTGGCATCGATCGTATATGGTACATCCACCGATCCGGTTTCGCTCGTCGCTGTAAATTTCATTCCCGCTCCAACGGCTTTTCCGTCTTTTGTAAGCTTATCTCCGCTGTTGGAGTATACCGGATATCCGGATAATTCATACTCGCCCGGAACAAGATTTCCGTAATATACCTTATCGATCAGCTCCACGGTTCCGTCTGCTTTCAACACTTTTTTACCGTTTTTATCGGTTGCCGTTGTGTGAATCTCTGGCACCTTCAATTTATTATCAACCGTAAGCTCATACAGGATACCCTCTGTAACTGTACCGTCGTCGTTCAGCAGCTTTGTCCGCTGTCCGTCTGCGGCAAGTGTGACCTTGATTGGATCAGCTTTGACATATTCTACCGGTGTATCTTCTTCGATTCGGTACTTTCCAAGCGGCAGCTCCTTTGTTGCTGCATTACCATCCTGATCGGTTACGATTGTATCTACAAGCGTATCTTTCAGATATACGGTATCTCCTGATCCGTCCTGTGCCAGGATATCCTCGTCTGCATATACCTTAAAGGTGATTCCAGCAAGCTTCACTGTCGATGTTTCAAATTCCTTTTTCGTCTCGTTGTAGATCCGCTTCTCGCCATTCTTTGTAATCTTGATCGTGCCCTGCAGACTTGTGTTATCGATCTCATACTCGAATACACCCATGTCTGTGACCTGTCCTTCCGGCGTTTCGTAGATCTTATATACTGCGTCCGCATCGATTGTAATATCGTAAGACTTGTTCTGCAGCTTATTATAGTAACCGTTCGGGCACTCACTTTCTTCGATCCGGTACTTGCCCGGCATAAGTGTACCAGGTGTCATAAGCTCGCCATCCTTGGTCTTAAATTCAGATACCTTTGTTGTGCTGCCGTCCTCGGCAGTTACGTCAAAGCTCACATAATCATTATCATCATATGACCAGATCTTGAATGTGGCTGAATTTGACAAAATCTTCTTTCCGGTTGCATCGTCCTTCTTGATGATTTTTAGATAAGCCTTAAAGCTCTTATCTGTGAAATATCCAAGCTTCACCGGCTCGTCCGAGTTCTCCGTGATATTCACAGTAAATTCTTTGATCGGATGGAAATTGTGTGGTACGGTTGTTTCCTTCACGATATACTTTCCATATTCAAGCGGTACAGACTTCGCATATCCATTTTCGTCGGTGAAAAGCTCTGTGCTGCCATCAGCAGTCAATGTAACCGCTTTTTTTGCATCCCAGATATATGAGATTCCTGTATCATCCTTTACGATGATCTCTCCATCTGCAGCCTTATAATCATCAGCAACGGCTGTCAGGCTGTCTACCGGGCATGCGCTAAATCCTGCATTTGCAAGTGGATAGGTAGAGTTATTTTTTCCTTCTGCAAGCTTGATTAACTCAAACGGTTGCGACTTTCGGGAATTAGAAATCGTGCGGTCATTCTCCACGTTTATATGCGGTATACCTTCTGGATTATCTGTAATCTTGAATGTATGAATTGTATCATCCAGTACATATCCCTCCGGTGCCTGAATTTCTTGAATTGTTATCGTTCCAACTGGAATCGTTGGTGCACCAAAGTCGTTATAATACATCTGACTGCTTCCGGTTTGTAAATATCCAGAATTTAATTTTGCATATCCATGTTCATCTGTTTTTATATACCATGTTCTAACCGCACTCTTTCCTGACTGTGCAGGATCGGTATCCATCTGGATATCATAATACTTGATTGCAAATATACATCCCTCTAAAAATATAGTTCCATTTGAATCCTTTTTTTGTACAAGAACTTCTGCAGGATCTCCTCCAGCTTCTTCCGGCACATCGAATGTTACCGGAATATCACTGTCTACTTTTTCTCTGTAAACATTATTGTTGATTCTGTATCCTGGTGATGCTTTTGTTTCCTTCACGTAATAGGTTCCATATGCAAGATTACCGACGGAGCCATTACCATCTGCATCTGTTGTAATCGTCGCAACTGCATTTTGTCCTGCCTGCGCATCCGCATTGGTCTTAAAGACACCAAATTCAGCACCTTTTAAGCTGTAGCAGGAGTTGCCGTCTGTTATCTCCGGATTCGCAGAATACTTGTGGATTTTAATACTGCCGGTACCCTGTGCGGTTGCGGTCACGCTTGCACTCTTGGAGAGAGATTCGTTCGGAGAAACAAAGCATGCATCCTGATAGGATGTATTCTTAAAGATACTTGCTGCATAGTTCGATACTTCATTTTTATCCCCATCTCCGTAATACTTCGTATGGCTGGCACCGGTGCCGGTTTTTGCAGTAAATGCAAGCTTCTTGCCTTGCATGTCTTTATATTTTGCCTTGATCGTAACTGTCTGACCAAACACATACTGCGTGATATCTGTGTTGGTGAAAGTATCCTTTACTGTCTGTGTCGTCGAGGTAAGTGCTCCATAGTCGGCAGTAAATGCAACCGCATTCGTTGAATCCGCGCTAATTGTCAGATAATCATAATAATTGTTGGCATTATTCACTGTCATTTTTGAGCCTGAGTGCTTGACTGTCACTGATCCTGCTGTTGCATTCGTTAGAAGCTTATTACATAACCCGGACGAAGAATAAACAACCCGGAATGTTGCATCACCAGATGAATCCTTATAACTCTCTGTAAGTTCGCTTCCGTTGTAGTTTTCCCATGTTTTTTTCGATACGTTATACACCTGAGTTGTAATTGTCTGTTCCGGCGTATAGGCTGCCGTTGCATCGATATAATTTCCAACAACCTTAAAATCCTTATACTGGTCATACCAGCGGCGGGCATTGTCGGCGATTGACCGTAAATTAATAAACGCTGAATTAACACTTTCCCCGCTTACCTTTCCTCTGACTGCTCTGATATCGCAGTCAGACACTGTACTATGCACGGCTGCCTGTGTCATGGCTCTTGCTTCGTCCTGTGTCATGGCATAGACGCGACCGGCAACCATGATACCCATAACCGGCTTTCCATCTATGATATAAGTACCGTATGTACCTCCATCCTGCGTATTTCGTCCGCTTCCATCCGCATTCGGATCTGCTTTCTTGCCTCCATAGGCAAACATCAACAACGCAATATCTGCTGCAGTATCCCGATCAGACAGCCACTGTCGGCCCTCCTTGTATGCCGTATCAGATTTAGCTGAGCTTTTCGTTGACTGCATGCAATAAGCTTCTGTCTCCCGTCCGGATGCATCTTTTGCTACGAGCGCACCATGCAAAGTCGGTGTGTAATCGGTTGCCGTAACATTCACATAATCAGCGATCACCCATCCATCCCAATACCGGCTGTGGATATAGACCGTCTCGCCTGTGTCGCCAATATCCTGTACTGCAATTCCGTCCTCCTGCAGCCCTTCTTCCGTAGTTGCTTCTGCATCTGCATCCGAATTGGTTGCTGTTACTTCCTCTGCCCGGATATTGTCAGGCAAAGAAAAAGCCGCGGTTACAGATAGAACCACGGCTGTGAGTAGTGCTGCTATTCGTTTTTTTCGTTTTGATAGCATCTCTCTTCCTCCTTTATGATTTATTTTTTTATATAAACAGCCTGATATTTGATACAGGCTGGAGCTTTCTAAGCGATTAAAAGACATCAAAAAAGGAACAACCCTTAGATTGTTCCTTTTACTTTACCTATTTATTTTTCTATTGCTACTGTACTTCATAATAACCATATTCTGGCTCTGTAACAGTTTCCGTTCCTACTACACGACGTTCCTTTTCCCCGTCTATTCCTCCGGTCCAGCAACCTGCAGAGTAGTGATCCCAAAAATATTCTCCGTCTTTTGCTACTCCTCCAGAATCTTCAGACTCTTGCTGATTTTTTCCTGCGTAAAATCTTTTATTACATTTACCACAATATCTGTACGGTACCATTTCCACTATTTCTTTCGTCTCGGTATACGCAGGTTCTGTTGCTACCCACACAATCTTGTGCGTTTCCGGTACCTGCTCATTGCTCCAGTAACCATCCCGAATCGTGAATGTTTCTGTCCTCTTGGTTCCTGTCTTATTCACACCACAACTGCAGATTACATGGTATTTAGGGTCCCAGAATGCGAAGTGCTGTTCCAACTCTTCTTCCGTTCTGTATATATTGTTGCAGCTATCACACTGATAATATGTCACCGTCACGGTCTGCTCTGCAATCCACGTTGGCTTGCTTGTATCTGTGCTAGGCTTGGTGCTGCTCTGATTTCCCGGATTTTCCGTTGATCCAGAAGCATTCGCGTCATTGAAGCTCTTGGCGGTCGTCTGTGTGATGCCCTTAACAGTTGCTCCCGGTGCTGCAGCTCCCTTTTTCACAAGCATGATCTGGATTGCCTCGAGCCGTTTTCCATAACCGGCAGTTCCGGCACTCTCGCCGTTCTTCGCCCAGCCCATCCAACCGAAGGTCTGTGCATGTACCCGGTAATAAATATCGTAATGCTGCGCCAGCTCCCCTGTCAATCTGATCCGGATTGCTTCGAGCCGCTTTGCCTGTCCGCTTGTTCCTGAAAGTGCTCCATCACTTACCCAGTCCATCCAGCCATAGGTCTGTACGTGCGTCTGGTACTCGACGCTGCCGTTGTAGCTGCTCCGCGCATCGATGCTGATCGCTTCGAGCCGCTTTGCCTGTCCAGTCGTTCCGCTTACGCTCCCATCCTTCGCCCATCTGGTTTCCCATCCATAAGTCTGCCGGTGTACCCGGTAATTGATGCTTGCTGCTGTCTCTACTGTATTCTTTGGTATGATCTGAATTTTAACCTCTTCCAGTCTCTTTGCTTCTCCTGTCGTTCCGGCGAGTGCTCCGTTATATACCCATCCCTGATTATCGCCGTAGGTCTGGATATGTACCTGATACCGAATATCGTAGTGTGATGCCAGCTCTCCGGTCAGCCGCATCTGGATTGCTTCAAGCCGCTTGGCTTCACCTGTCGTCCCGGCTGGCTGTCCGGCATTTAACCATTCTGTCCATCCGTACGTCTGTCGATGCACCCGGTACTGGATCGTTCCTGTATATCCTGATTCGTTCTGCAGGTTGATCGTCATGGATTCCACCCGCTTTGCCTGTCCTCTGGTTCCAAGCACCAGCGTATCGATGCCGTTTTCCTTCACGATTTTTCCGTTTGTGTCGCCGTATGTCTGTACGTGCGCCTTACCATAGATGCTGATTCCTGCAGCAGCTTTACTGTTTATCGCCGGAAGCTGCGTGACCATAAGCACGGCTGCAAGTGCAGCAGTTACAATTCGCTTGATACCTTTCTTCATATTCATATTGATTCCTCCCATCCATTCATGTCATCTGTTTTTAACTGTCTTGATTATAGCATAAATGTATGTAATAAAAAAATGTACAATTTAATAGATTGTACATTTTTATTATGCCTATCCGAGGAGAATAAGAATCAACAAATTGTTTTTCTATTACTTGTTTTCCCGTTCAAAATCTGGTAAATTGTGAACTTTCTTATTTTCCCCAATCTGTTTATTTATAAAATTTTCTTCGATGTAATTATATACCTTCTCATTCAGATACTCTACCTGATCAAGAACATCCTCCGTGTCTCTTTTGCTTGCAATATAGAAATCATCATAATCGGATGCAGTTCGTATAAGTTCTATGGATGCATATAATTTATAATCTGCTTTATTAAATTCCGTATTATCTTCATAAATAAAATACCTGTTAAACAGTTGTAATATGCCATTATGTGTATTAGCATCTTTTCCTTTAATTGCAAGCAGCGCTTTAAGTGCCTTTTCCATTGAGTAGTATGCCCGGTTATTTGCTGACTTATAGCTTCCCTGCTCATATAAGTTACATGCATCATTATATAATTCCCTTGATGACTCCAACCGCAGCTTTACAAGTTCTCGCATTTCTTCATCTGTCATATAACAGTACCCTCCTTTGATATATTTTTATAAAACGCATACCAGCTTTTTTTCCCAATATATTCACTGTATGGAATACATATGAAATTAACAACAGCGAAATACTCCATCGCAATATCTGTGGCTATTTCTGCCAGCCCCATTCTGTATGTTGCATTTTCCTCTCTTCCAGTTTTTGTAAGAATCGCAATATCAATATCTGAATCTTTATCATAATCTCCTCTGGCGCATGAACCAAATAAAATAATATCCTTAACGTTATCTCCCATTAACTGCCTGACAGGATCTTTTATCTCTTCTACTATTTTTTTAATTGTTTTTTCGTCCAATTCAAAGAAATCCTTCATACAAATCACCTTCTCTATCTTCCATGCCTGCCACCGTGTTCTCTCTCTTTGATTTTTTCCCTGAGTGCCTTATTTTCTTTCTGTAATTTTTTGATCTGTTCCTGTGCCTGCTGAGATATTTCGCCATTCTCATTTGTGAGTGTTCCCACCTGCTCCCTTAATGTTTCATTTTCGATCAAAAGTCTGTTCCGATCGCTGATTGTTTCCTTATAGTCTTTAGTGAAATTATTCATTGTCACTGCCAGATCACGTTGTTGAGCAGTAAACAATGCATATGCATCATCTTCTCTTTTATATCTATCCTTAATCGTTTTGTAATTTTCTTGTATGCATGATTCCAAGTGGGAATGCTGTTCAGTCAATGATGCTTTACCGCCTCTTCCAATACTTTCCATCACATTATTATATTGTGATGATAGCCCATGTTTAAGTGTTTCTTCATCATTCATTCCCAGTTGTCTTATAAGTTTATTTATTGCTTCCGTGTTTTTGTCAATTTTTCCTTTTCTGGCAATCAAAATACCTCCTGCAAAGGAAGAAATTGCTGGTATAATTATTCTAAGTATTTCTATTACTTCGTCCTGCATTGTCGCTCCTTCGATCATAGTTCCGCTGATTATAAATCCACAGAATATAATTATATATTCTAATGCCATTTTACATCCTCCCTTTCGTCTCTGTCAATTTCTTCCTTCAGCTCTGCCTTACGATTTTTGAAGTCCTTTAATGCGCAGAAATATTCAACTATTACAGCAATCAAAAAACCGAATGGGCTTGTCCCCAAAACACAAAATATAGCCAATAAAGCACAAATGCCTTTGTCCGCGTTTACAATCAGTATAACAACAAGCCAAAACAGCAGGACCAAATTGTATGGAATATATGATTTATATAATCGTAATTCGGATCTGACATATTCTTTTCGTTCCCTCTTATAGTTGTCATCGTCGTGCATCTATCGTCCTCCTCGTCCTATCTCGTTCCGGTATCTCCTTGTTGCATCTTTGAAATGCCGAATCATTTTATCTAATTTGATATTCTATATTGTCCTTTGGTAAATAAAATTCATATCTGGTATCATAAAAATTATTAAAAATGTTATTAGCAAATAGGTAATAGTACCATTCTTCAAATTCGGGTTTATAAATTATCATATGTGGTTTGAAATCACCTTCTATTATTTTCACATTCTGTAGCCACGTTTTTTCCATTTTTGTATTGTTATCATCCTGAATCACATATTGACATCTGGTTTCGACGCTGCCATATTTAACCCTTAAATATATTTCCTCTCCTGTGTTCTTGGTATCATAGACATACAAATCGTTATATTCTCCCTTTTCTTGTGTTGGAAGAAACATTCCAATTAATCCGCATATTAAGATATTTGCAACCGCGCCACTCACGATAAATATTCCAATACTTTTTATGATTCTTAATCCCAATTCTGCCTCTTTCGCATGCATAGCATAAAGGATCACTCCTGTAATTGCTACGATCAAATCTATTATCATGATCTATCTTTCTCCCCTTCCTATCTCGTTCCGGCTCCGTTCTTTGTTGATCTCATTTGCAACAATCTGATTCTCAATGTAATCACGGAGCAGATGCTCGCCTCCAGGTATTTTATCCTTAAAGTATTGAATCATATCCTGCGTATCTATTTTTTCCAATGCCATTCCTATCTTTTCGTATATCGTTGCTCCCGGCCGCTGATAGGCTTTGTAGGTTGCCAGAGCTTCTTCCGTATTGGTTCGTTCCTGATGTGGTGTATCGCCCTTTATGAATTTCTCGCTGCCCCAGAAATCCTTGATACTGATTTCCGTATCGTCGATATTTATATCTGTATATCCATATTCGATATATCTCTGTTTGGTACGTTCTGCTGCATCATAGGTCAGACATGTTTTATTTTCTGTCGTGAAATCATATTCCCCATCCTCATCAAATTCCTGCGTGGCGGTTACCTGATATCCGGATACCGAAATATCCCATCGCTTCATCTGCAGATCCTCTGGTGACAACAACTTCCCTTCTGCAGGATCGTAAAGATACCGGAGCGTGTCCTTTCCTTCGTCCCGGACATCCACATAATATATTTTCTTATCTGATATCTCTCCGCCACGACGCATCTCAATGTAATTAACTGCATCATTCATATACACAAACGATGCCAGATCATGTTCCTCAATCGTAAAATCATCCTTCACCAATCCATATCCGACTACACCCTTATCCATGTGCATCCTCCTCTCACGCAAAAGGAGCAGACCGTTTAAGATCTGCTCCGTGTCACTTTCTCAATAATGTTTTTGTAATCGTCCACTACCATTTTTACGAACTGAAAAGTTTCTTGTTCATAATCATCTAATATACCTATATTCCTCAACCGGTAATAATTGTTAAAACACTCAGGTATAAATTCATATGGATTATGCACTGCATACCCTCCCAACAATTTCTCAGCTTTTCCTTTGTTCCAACGGCATGTAGACAACTGTTGTTGCATATGCTGACAAAAGCACCGTGCATTCATCTCATTGTTTTCAAATATTTCGTAGTATGTTTGAGGCGTATATCTAAACTTATCTGGTTCAATCCCTCTATCATCCATCAGCATATATATTTGCAATACATGCCCTAACTCATGCCATATAATATCCTTAACATTTGCGTAATTTGCATCCATTACACTTTCCAATTTTTTCTCAATACCCAGAAAGAAAAATGCTTTGGGGTTTAATTTTATTTCATGAATAATTCGTTTCCTGCTATATATATTTCTATGCGAAGCAAAGCTGTTTCCTAGTCGTCTGTCTAATTTTCTCATATGTATTACAATATTCAGATTATTTAATATCGGAAAATCTGTCAGCATTTCATTTACAGCTTCAATTATATTATTTCTGTATTTTTTATTCACAAGCAGGAGCTTAATCTTCATCTTATCCCATCCTCAACAGTTTTCTTTTCTCGATTTTATCATATTCGGTTTGGTTTTCAAGGCTATTATAATATCTGTTTATCATAAGTTCACGGTTTTTCTTGTTGCTATTATATTCATGCTTATAAATAAACGGTATCTTTACATTCTCTTTTTTGTATATTCCAAACCGATCCTGATTAACATATTTTCTAAGACCTCTACTGACCCATTCCATTGTTGTGGGGAACGAGACACCATATTCTTTCCCTTTCATAACTTTCTCCCATAAAAAGGAGCAGACCTTTAAGATCTGCTCCGTGTCACTATGTTATATTCCTCTCTGATTCTGCCGGTCGTCAATCTGTGGATCCGGCAATTCCATCTTGATCTCCTGTCTGTCCTTATCGAAGTGATAAATACTGTTCGACAGGAACTCTGTATCGCTCACAACATACTCATTTACTTCCACTGCTGTACGCTGCAGCATCTCTGGATCCATTTCATCGTTATCCGGACAAAGCAGAACTTCGCGGGTACTGGATGGCACAATATAAAATCCGCATCCATGTTCTTCGGCAAGCTCCGTAATCTGATCCTGCGCATAAAGGATACTCGTTGCTCCGGCAATTCTAGGAAGATTTGATAAAACGTATATTCCTGTATCTGGGAGTTCTTCCTGTGCAAGTCCAAATGAATCCAAGTTTCTTATAACATCCTCCAGCTTATCTATTCTTACCGGGAATAAAAACTCGGTATTTTTCAACGCTGCAGCATAAAGATCCTTTTCATTAATTCCAAGCCTTGCTGTATGATCATGTGTTACGATTGCGCTTGCCATACCAGTTTCATCAACTCTCACAAGCATCCGGATTGTAACTGCAAGATCCATATATTTCTTGTATGGCACATCCTGCAGCATATCCTTGTTTTTTTCATAATTAACAACTTTCAGATAGCAGTTTGAAAAATACTGTTCCTTCTGATTGAAAATCTCAACCGGCATATCATTCGTACTTTCGAGAGAAGCCTTATATGTTTCAGCAATCTCCTTGATGACCGCATCCATGTCCCCGGTGTCCTGGTATTGCTTGTAGTACTGCTCCATATAAATCGTCGGAGCGACATTAACTTCCGATCGGCTGATCAAAAGCCCCATATGTGTCGTGTTATTGTTATGTGTTACTTCCTGCAGCTGGATATTGTCAAAGTCATATCCCAACAGGTACTCACCGATATTATCCCGGATCTCATTACAAAAATCGTTAAATTCCATCCTACTGTTCCTCCTTCTTTTCAGTTTTTTCCTTCTTCGCTTCTGCAAGCCGCTTTGCAAATTCCTGCAATGCATCAGGCTTTCTTTCTGTCTTTGGTTCGTATTCAACTGTTACCTTTTCCATATGCGTTCCCTCCTCTCAGTATATTTTTAAGCTTATACTCGTAGGCTTCCATCCGTTTTTGGATGTGTTCCCAAGCTTTTGTTTCCTCGCTTGTCAGTTCCTCCGGCTTTTCGCCAGCAAGTGCCAGATCCTGCAGCTCACTCAATCGTTCTGTCGTCATGTTCCACCACCTTTACTTTCGCCTCTGTATTATCTGTTCTCTGATATTTGCTCTTTACCCAATCCTCATCCAGTTCCTGCATTTGGTAATAGCAGTACAGGGTTGCCCTGACATCTTCTAAACTATCGTGGAATTTTCCATTTCCTTCATATCCGAAGTAATCTGCACAGGTGGTAAGTTTCTGCCACTTGAAATCATTTCGACTTTCGCTCCACTGTCCATAGATCGGCGCAAACTTGACCATCACGTCGTACCATTCACATGATAGAGACTTAAAATCTATATTCCATTTAACCAGCATTCCAACATCAAACGGTCCATTGTATGCTATACAAAGTTGTGCACTTTCAAATATGCCCTTTACCTTTGGAATCAGTTCATGCGGATATGGAGCATCTTTTACCATCTCTTCTGTTATTCCATTTACTTTTTTGGCTTCCTCCCATTGATCAGTCCAATATGGTTTCACATATTCATTTATTAATGTATTACCATCTCCATCAATAATACTGATTTGTAATAACTCATCATCTTCAAAATCAAGACCTGTTGTTTCAGTATCTAATACGATGATTCCGCTTGGATTATTACATGGTATAGACGGATATTGACTGGCACGCTGCATCAGTTCATTTGCAAGTGTACGATAATTATCTTTCATATCCCTTATCTTCTCCCTTAATTTCATCAATTCTTTTGAGACCAACTCATCCACTCCTAAAAGAAAGCGATCTGACTTATCTGCATGTTTCCGTTTGAACAACATGTTTCCTCCTGTTACATCTGCAATTCTCCTCGTTCCGGCTGCGACTTCATCCTTGATTTATCTGCCTGCTCTATTTCAACCAGTTGCTCCTTGTACTTATCTATCTGCTCCATCGACAGCCATTCCGGCTTTCCTTCTTCGGAAAAGCTGTTCCACAGCGCTTTCATGTTATCAATCTGATCTTCCACGTTATCAGCCCAAAGAAAGTCACCAATTCGGTATTTCGGTCCGGAGTCTCCTGTTAAATAGTTACAATCAAATCGCATCCGATCAAGGAACTGATATTTAACAGGACTGTCTGGCGGTTCCCGATCAATCAATCCCTGTATATATTTATCAACCATATCTTATCCCCCCCTATTGCTTACTTGAATGGCAGGTCATTACCTGTCAGCCCGGTTGGAATATCAGTGAACCCATCCGCTGATGCATTTCCCGGTTCAGGATATCCCTGACTTTTTTTACTCTCAGCAAATTCCTGTTCTTCTACAACAACCTCTGTTGTATAAACTTTGTTACCGTCCTTATTTGTATAGCTGCCTGTCTGAATACGACCTGTAATCGCAATCTTTGTACCCTGCTTCAAATACTTCTCAGCAAATTCTCCGTTCTTGCCGAATGCAACACAGGAGATGAAATCTGCTGTCTGCTCGTTTCCAGAATTGTCTCTTCTCTGGAATCTACGATCTACTGCAAGCGTGTATCTGGCGATTGCTAACGGCTCTGCAGCCTGTGAATACCGGATATCCGGATCCCTCGTTAATCTTCCCATAAGTATTACTTTATTCATGCTTTTTCCTCCTTTATATCATGCGGGTATCTAATTCTATGTTTAACGCTTTGTTAGTCTGGAAATGTAGATTGCTTTCAATCATCAATCTTTCTGCATCGTTACGGCTGACATTCTTTACTATGACTGGAATTGTTGCGATTCCGGCAAGCTCGCAGGCGCGCTTTCTTCTGTGCCCGGCAATCATTTCATAATTTCCATCCTCGTTGATAAAGACAATCGCCGGTTCATTTACGCCGTGATCCTTGATGGAATCAACCAGCTCCATCATTTTGTCGTCATCAACAACCTTAAACGTATGATCCCGGAAAGGCACGATCTGATCGATTTCCATTTCATCAAGCGTTCCATTTTTTCGTTCGGTTTCGTTGTAGAAAATTGCTTCCGGATTAAATGCTTCGCGAATGCTCTGTTTCCAGTCGTCCTTCGCCATGACTGATCACCTCCTTCGTTAATTTTCGGTAAGCATCTGCAACCTTGCTTTTCGCTTCAAATGCATAAACACTTTTTCCAACACCGCTTGCCTTGGATGCTGCAGCTCCATCCGGAATTGACTGGTCATATACCCGTATATACTTTCCGAAGTTTTCCCTGATCATGTTACTTATCTCAGAGGTGAGAGCCGGTTTTCGATTGTCTGCTAAAGTTATCAAAATTCCATCAATCTCCAGCTTTGGGTTTGTATGCCTACGAACATTTCCGATAGTCTGCAGGAGCTGCGTCATTCCTTTAGTTGCCAGGAACTCAGCCTGAACCGGAATCATCACCTTATCTGCAGCCGTTAAAGCGTTGATTGTCATCATTCCCAATGATGGCATGCAATCAATGAGGATATAGTCATAATCTGCTTGAACCGGCTGCAAGAGATTTCTTAAGCAAACCTCCCGGCTCATCACTGTAACAAGCTGCATCTCCATTGCAGATAGCTCTATGTTGGATGGAATCAGGTCTACACCCTCTCCATTCTTCAGAATCACATCATGCAAGTTGATATCTTCATTCAAGCTTCGCTGCATCAACTGGGCTAATGTGTTATCCATCTCGTCCTGATTCATCCATCCAAGACATGTAGTAAGATCTCCCTGCGGATCCGCATCCACCATCAGTACCCGGTATCCTTCGTTAGCAAGTCCCACACCTAAGTTGACTGCTGTGGTTGTCTTTCCAACTCCTCCTTTCTGGTTACATACTGCGATCGTCTCTGCCATATTACACCCACTCCTTTCCATAACTTCTGTATGTCCCACAGTCGTCATAGTATCCATATCCATTTTGAACGTCATCGGAATGCATTCCTGTCTCCAAATCACTCAACCCATATTCCTCACATACGATAAGATGTCCATCCTCTGCAAAATATCCACCAACATAGTCATCTTCATACCACTCTCCAGCTTTTCCTTTTGGCATTGCCATAATGCATCCTCTCCTTCCTGATAATAAAAAAAGAACCTATCTTGTATGATAAGTTCTTTCTACAACTCCATTGAGTTATATAGTTATAGTTCTATTATTTATTTTTCTGCCCCCACAAAAATTTCACACATACTGTCATTTGCTAAGAAATACCACGCTTCTCTTTACATTTTTTACCAGAATGGTATAATTATTGTGTTTTTACTGTTTTTATGAGAAATGGAGTGCAATATATGAAAAAGAACATCGAGATCAGATGGCACGGACGTGGAGGTCAGGGTGCCAAAACCGCAGCACTTCTGCTTGCGGACGTTGCTTTCAACACAGGTATGCACGTCCAGGGATTTCCGGAGTATGGTCCGGAACGTATGGGCGCACCGATCACAGCCTACAATCGAATTGGCGAATCCGAAATCCGGGTACATTCCAATATTTATCATCCGGACTATGTGGTTGTTGTAGATGAGACACTGCTTCATTCCGTAGATGTCACAAACGGTCTGAAGGAAGATGGTGCCATCGTGATCAACACCCCTCGTCCAAAAGAAGAGATTCTTCCTTTGCTAAACGGATACAAGGGAAATGTTTACACCATTGATGCACACAAGGTATCGATGGAAACGCTCGGGAAATATTTCCCAAACTCCCCGATGCTTGCTGCTATCGTGAAGGTTGCAGACATCATGGATAAAGATGTGTTCTTATCCCAGATGCAGGCATCTTATGAACACAAATTCGCAAAGAAGCCGGAAGTGATTGACGGTAATATGCGCGCACTGAAAATGGCGTTCGAGGAGGTAAAATAAATGTCAAAAGCAACGGATATTTCAAAGATCAATGAGCATAGTCCTTATTATGATATGACGCCGGGCAACCAGATTTATGGTGGCGGCGGATCCCGCAAATTCTGTACAGGCGAGTGGAGAACAAAAACTCCCGTAATCGACTGGGAAAAATGTACACAATGTCTGCTCTGCACACCCGTCTGCCCGGATAGCTGTATTCCGGTAAAAGACGGAAAAAGAGAAGACTTCGACTTAGACCACTGCAAGGGCTGCGGTATCTGCGAGCGCGTCTGCAGCTTCGGTGCAATCACAATGAAGGAGGGAATCTAATATGGCAATTCGTGAAAGAATGTCAGGTAACGAGGCTGTTGCACACGCAATTAAGCAGATCAACCCTGACGTAATGGCAGCATTCCCAATCACACCATCGACAGAGATTCCACAGATGGTATCGACCTTCATCGCAAACGGCGATATCGACACCGAGTTTATCCCGGTTGAATCCGAGCACAGCTCCATGAGTGCTACGATGGGTGCCTGCGCCGCTGGTGCAAGAGCGATTACAGCTACTTCTTCCTGTGGTCTTGCCTACATGTGGGAAGTACTTTATGTCGCAGCTTCCGATCGTCTTCCGATCGTTATGGCAGTTGTAAACCGTGCCTTAACCGGACCGATCAACATCAACTGTGACCACTCTGACAGTATGGGTGCCAGAGATGCAGGATGGATTCAGATCTACGCCGAGAACAATCAGGAAGCCTACGATAATTACATTCAGGCGTTCCGCATTGCAGAGCATCCAGACGTCAAGCTTCCATTTATGGCTTGTCAGGATGGTTTCATCACCAGCCATGCAGTTGAGAACATCTCTCTGATTGAGACAGAGAAAGTAAAAGAATTTGTAGGAAGCTATGAACCAGAAAACTTCCTGTTAAATGCAGATATGCCAATGGCAGTTGGTCCTTATGCAAACTCTCCATTCTACATGGAGACAAAGATGAACCAGCGTATCGCCATGAAGAATGCCAAGAAGGTTATCTTAGAGGTCGCAGCGGAATTCGAGAAGATCTCCGGAAGAAAATACGGACTTTTCGAGGAGTATCGTATGGAGGACGCCGAGTATGTGATCGTGATCATGGGTTCTGCCGCCGGAACAACGAAGGAAGCCGTTGATGAGCTTCGTGAGCAGGGCATCAAGGCAGGAATGATCAAGGTACGTGTATTCCGTCCATTCCCAGGCGCTGAGTTAGCTGCTGCCCTTGAAAATGCAAAGGGTATCGCGATCATGGATCGTGCCGAGAGCTTCTCCGGATGCGGCGGTCCACTGGGTTCTGAACTGAAGGCTGCTTTATACGATGCAAAGAACGAATCAACAACCGTCAACTATTTCTACGGTCTTGCCGGAAGAGATTACACAGTTGAAACTGCCTGCGGTATCTATCAGGATCTAATCGATTATGTATCTGGCAAGCAGGAAGTAGAACAGTTCAAGTATATCGGACTTAGAAAGTAACGGAGGGAATCGAGATGGCATTTAATTTCAAAGAAGTAATGAGCAAACCGGAACGTCTCGCTCCGGGACATAGAATGTGTGCAGGCTGCGGCGGAACGATCGCTGTTCGTACAGTTCTGCGTGCCCT
>ERZ773116.1046-NODE-1046-length-27602-cov-14.710567_pt1 | contig 27602 bp, 32 predicted proteins | sample MGYA00580563_ERZ773116 | MGnify/ENA primary metagenome ERZ773116 (study PRJEB29015, sample SAMEA2737864) | human gut metagenome | biome: human gut; feature: human-associated habitat; material: faeces | place: China | collected 2012 ... | reverse complement strand
AAGCAAAAACATCTATATTAGATGGAGATGAAACAACAGTACAAAAAGGATTAAACGGAGAAATTAAAGTAGCTAAATTAGATATGGATGGCTTAGGAGATTTCTCAAGAAATGATGGTTATACAAAAGGTTCAACAACATTTAAATGGGAAACAGTAAAATATGACAAAGAAAGAAGTCAAGACTTAAGAATTGATAGATTAGACAATCAAGAAGCATTAGGATTACCTTTTGCAAAATTATCTGGAGAATTTGTAAGAACAAAAGTAGTTCCAGAAACAGATGCAGCAAGAATTGCAAAAATAGCAAGTGTAGAAGGAATTTCTGAAAAAGAAGAAACATTAAGTGATGGTGCTGGAGTTGTAACAGCATTAAGAGCTTGTACAAATAAAATGGATGAAGATGAAGTTTCAACAGAAAATAGAATTTTATTCATAACACCAACATTAAGAGGAATGGTTGATGATTTAGACACAACTAAATCAAAGAAAGTTTTAGAAAGATTTTCAACAATAATTGAAGTTCCACAAACAAGAATGTATACAGCAGTAACATTAAATGATGGAAAAGCAAATTACGGTTATAAAAAAGCAGCAGGAGCAAGTGATATTAACTTCTTATGTGTAGAAAAAACAGCAGTAGTAACAGCTATGGACCAATTTATTAAATACTTCACACCAGATGAAGACCAAAATGGAGATAGCAATGTGTTCAAATATAGAAACAACAATTTATATGGACATGTTTACGAAAATAAATTAGCAGGTGTATATTGCTCATATGCACCAGCAGAATAGGAGTAAAATATGGCTACTGTAATAGGAAGAATAAGAAAAAAAGAAACTAAAACAAAAACAGGTAAAACAAAAACAGATAAAGAATAAAAATGGAGGCAATAGAAATGGAAGAAACTAATAATATAGATAAAATAATATCAGATTTAGCATCTAATTATAAAGATGACAAAAATGTTTTAAATGAAATATTTGAGGAAGTAAGTTCTATTGCCTCTGATATTTCTAATAGGCAAAAAGATGATGAAAAATTATTTCCATATATCAAGAAAGCTACAAAAGCAGTATATCTTTCAAGAGGAGCAGAAGGCTTAGCAAGCCGTGGAGAAGGTTCTATTTCGACATCATTTGAAGATATTATAGATAAATTAAGAAATGACATTATAAAATCTGGACTAAGGAGGATTAAGTAATGTTATTACGAGATTTAACAAAAGTATATATATCAGAATATGAAGAAATAGAAGACCACGGCGAAGTTTCAAAAGTATGGAAATATAAAGGCATAGCTTGGCTAAATATGCAACAAGATGTAAATGAATTAGATAGAAAGTCTACTGGTGAAGTTGATTATAGTACATATAAAGGTCGTACAACAAGAGATTATGATGTACAAAAAGGCAATGGAATATCATTTGAAGATGTCTCAAAATTAAAGGAGTTTATTCCAGAATATAAGGTGTTAGATAAAAACCAAATAGGAAACACTTATGTATATAGAATGGAGAAAATACAATGATAAATTTTAATTGTAATATAAAAGTAAAGCATAATTTCAAAAATATAAATACTATAATGCAGAAACTACCACAAACCACAAAAGCCATAACAGAAGATGTATTAAAAAACATTAGAGGTTATGCTATAAGGCTAGAAAAAGGCCATAACGAAGAAGGTATATTAGTAGAAATGATTGATATGTCTACAAAAGAAGTGAAGGGAAAAGTTTATGCTGACCCTTCTAAATTTATGAGCAATGGAGTTTCTTATTTATTCTTTGAGTATTTTGGGACAGGTGCTAATGCTGAGATGGAACATGTTGGAAAATCAAAGCACTTCATAGAAAGTGGTTATACAGAATGGTTTATTCCAGTAAGTAAAGTTGAAAAGGCATTACCATATCCAATTGTAAATATTCAAGGAATGGATTTTTATATTGCTCATGGAATGAAAGCTAATCACTTTATGAGCGATGGAGCATTTGAAAGTAGAAATGAAAACGAAGAAATAACAAAGAAAAAACTAAATGAATTTTTAAAGGAGTGTTGTAAATAATGAAAGATTTAAGTGTATTAGAGTTTAGTGATTTTACATATGAAAAATTAGAATCATTAAAATATAAACAAATATTAACAAATCCAACTACAACAAGTAAATTTCCTTGTTTAGAATTACATACACCTTTAAAGTCAGTAAATAAAACTGAAAATGCATTTCCAATACTTTCTACATTTCAAATATCTATAACTTGTTGGAATGAAAAACAACGCCAAGCAATGAAAATGACAGATGAAGTTGATAGAAAACTTCAAGAATTTAATTTTATAAGGACAAATACCAGTCCGGCAATATATGATTCTATATTGCAAAAATACGGTATAACAATAACATTTGAGGTTCGCTATAATTCTATAACGGCCTCTTTTAATTTTATAAATAGGAGGAATTAAAAATGGATCCAAAAACAAGTACAATGACAAAACTATTTCATGCTGATACATTAGAAGATTTAAAATCAGCAGGAAAAAGAAAACAAATAGCTTTTGTACAAAGCATACCAGAATTTTTAAAAGCACCAGAAGGAATAACATATAGTGCTTTAGACATTCCGGATGAAAGACAAGCAGAAGGAAGACAAAAAGCAGAAAATCTAGAAATAGAAATATTATTTAAAGAAGACCAATATGATGAATTAAAAGCTGTACAAACAGCAAAAACAAATGGTTATTGGGCAATTCAATTACCAGAAAGTACATCAGAAGCTGGTAAACCATTAACATGGTACTTCACAGGTACATGTTATATAGGAATGAGTGAAATTGCTATAGATGATATGTTAAAATCAAAGCTAACAATTTATAGAAGCTCAGAAATAACAGAAAGTAAAGGATTTCCCACAGAATAGTTCTACATTAAGTGCTAGGAGTAGGACGAAGAAAGTTACTAGCACAATAGAAGAAAATATTGAGAAGGCAGAATAAGCCTTCTCTCTTTTGCAAAGGAGAGAATTAAAGATGATTATAGAAACAAAAAATAAAACAATAAATTTAGTACTAAAAACAAGAAAAATAGTAGACATAGCTAATCTACTAAAAAATAAAAATTTTGAAGAAGCATTTACAAAATCATATGCAATATGTGATAGAGAAGCTTTATCAAAAATAATATTTAAATTAGCAGAAAATGAAGATGGTAAAAGTGTATTCACATCATCAGATGAAGTATATGACTTTATGGATGATTGCAGAATAGAAGGAATAACAGCAAATGATTTATACGGAAAGATTGCAGAGGCATTGAATGAAGAGGGTTTTTTCAAAAAGAAAATGAACAAGAAAGAATTAAAAGAAATGACATCAAATCCTTTATCAACAATGAATATGAACGATTTAGTTCAAAAATCAGCAGAAAGTGCAATGAGCAAAATAGCAGAGAAACAATTTCAAGAACAGGGATTTCAAGGCTACGAGGCTTAAATGATATAGTAGAAAAAATAAAAGAGGCTCATAATTTAGTTGAATTGATTTATTCAATTGAATCTCTTTCATATTATTTTGATATTAAACCACACGAATTTTGGAATAGTAGATATTCAGAAATAAATGCATATTGTCAAACTCATCTTGTAAAAATAATTGATGATTTAAAACGTGAAATTAATTTACAAGAAGCGGTAACAAATAAGCTTATAAGAGCAGATAGTATGAGTAGAAATCCTAAAATAGTACCAATTAGAGATAATTATAAAGAATTATTTAAGGAAGAAGAACAACAAACACAATCTCCAGAAGAAATTATAAGAAGAATGAGAGGCATAATGAAAGCTGAAAAAGATTAAAAAATATATCTTTCGACAAAATTAGACTGTTTTTTTATTTTAAAATGTTATAATTAACTTAGAATAAAAATAAAGGGGGATGCATTATGAATATAGAAGAATGTTTAAAAAATAACAAAACATATAATATCTTTAACAAAGGTGCAATACATAAGGTTCAAAAATTGATTGAAAATAATGAAGAAATTTTATATGCATTAGTATCAAATGTCTCAATTTTTGAAAATAATAGTATAAGTTTTGCAAATCAAAATAAAGTATTTGGTGGAGCTATGCAAGTAAAAAATGTTTTAAATGGTATTGTTGTTATAACTGATAAAAGAATTATTTTTTGTAATTCAACATTAGGAACTACAAACGAAAAACAGATTATGATAAAAGATATACAATCTATTGATGAACATATAAGTGGTTTAACAAAAACTGGTGAATTAAGAATAGTTGGAATAACAGAAACATTTGTAGTAAAAGTACTAAGAAAAGGATTAAATGAAGAAATAAAAAAGGCAATAGATAAAGCAAAAAATTTTAAAAGTAATAGTAATAATATAGGAAGTATAGCTTCTAATGCAGATGAGATAAGAAAATACAAACAATTATATGAAGATGGAATAATAACTCAAGAAGAATTTGAAAGAAAAAAGCAAGAATTATTAAAGTAGAAGAGGTTAATTTTAAATGTTTCAATTAATATGGTTATTATTTTGTTTACCATTTTATATATTAAGTATAACTGTAGGAATTTTATATATTTATTCTTATTATAAAACTAATAAAAATTGTAATTAAAGCTTTTTTTAAAAGTGTGAAAAGTCAGAAAAAATATGAAAAGGCAATTAGAAAGAAAAATATTAAGGAGATAAATTATTTGGATACTTCCAAAGTTAATAATAATTTCTATTATAATGTAGAAAATTACAATGAAAAATTAAATTATTATAATAAAAAGAGAAATAAAGATTTTATATTATCTCAAGTAACAGATGCAGAATTAAAAGTAACAGTTGAAAAAATTCAAGAATTATACAATGAATTAGGATTTAAAGTTAAAGTTATAGATATTATAAAGAAAAAATATATAACAGAATATGAAGTAATATTTTCAAGAGAAATTACTCAATCAGATATTTTATCAGTATCAAATAAAATAGTAGAAGAATTTCAAATAGATGGAGTAAAAATTATTAGGAATTTACAAAAAGAAAATAGAATATATATACAAATACCATTAAAATATGAAGAAACACTTACTTAGGTAGGTGTTTTTTTATTTGTGTAAGAAAGAGAGGAGGAGATGACATATTACAGTAGAAGAGATAGAAATTGTAGTAACTGCAAAAGTAGAAGAAGCATTAAAAGAATTTGAGAAAATGTTACCTGCAATAAAAGGAAAAATGAAACAAGTTCAAGAAGCTTTTTCAAAAGTAGACACAAAGGCAATGACAAGCAAATTACATCAAGCAGTTAATTTTATGAAAAAGAAAATGATGGGCTTAAAAAAGAGTTCTGAAAACAATGAAATAGCAATTAAAGTAAATAATAAAGATGCACAAAAACAAATATCTCAAGTACAAAAGCAAATAGATAGTTTACAAGAAAAGATAAATGCACGACAAATTAAATTAAGTGTAATAAATCCACAAATTGATAAAATAGTAGATGATACTAGAAAAAACGTAACACCAGAGGGAATAAATCCAAATGATAAAGCAATGGATATGACAGTTGATAATGCATTGAAATCAAATAAAGATTTTACATCATTAAATAGTCAAGCACAAAAGTTATATACAGAAATAGAAATGTATAATAGACAACTTAGTGAAGCAAAAAGTAAAATGGCACAATTAAATCAAGAAACAAATAAGACAGCAATTACTCAAAATAAATTGAGTAGTTTTTTTGGTGCATTTAAACAAAAAATAGAACAAGCAAAACCTAGTATATCTAATATAAAAAATAGTTTTAAAGGATTACCAAAGCTAACTCAAAATATTACAAATAATATAAAAGGAATGGGGACAGGAGTAAAAAATGGTCTTGGACATATTTTGAAATATGCTATGGCTTTATTTTCTTTAAGAAGTATATATTCAGTGTTAAGTAGTTGCGCACAAAGTTGGTTATCTAGTCAAAATGCAGGAGCAAAACAACTAAGTGCAAATATAAATTATATGAAGTATGCTATGGGAAGTGCATTTGCACCTGTAATACAGTATGTAACAGGATTAGTATACCAATTAATGAAAGCTATCCAATCTGTTGTTTATGCTTTATTTAGAGTAAATATATTTGCAAAAGCAAGTGCAAGTTCATATGCTAGTATGGCTGGAAGTGCAAAAAAAGCAAAAAATGAAACAAAGCAATTAGCAGGTGTACATGATGAAATTAATAATGTGCAATCTAATGATAACTCTGATAGTGGTAGTGGAGGTGCATCACCAAGTTTTGATTTATCTGGAATAGATACTCAAATGTCTCCATTAGCTCAAAAATTTTATGATTTCTTTAAACCACTTGTTGATAGTTGGAATCAATATGGTACACAAGTGATAGAGGCATTTAAAAACTCTGTTGGCGGAATAGGTCAAGCTATAAGTGCTATGTGGAATAGTGTAGAAACATTATTTACAAATGGAACAATATATTCAATAATTGCTAATATTCTAAATTCAATAGGACAAATAGGAGTGGCATGGGCAAATGCTTGGAATAACGATAATAATGGTACAGAGATAGTACAAGGAATTGCTAATATGATTGATGATATTACTAATGCTATTTTAAATTTAGTTTCAAGTACAGGATTTCAATCATTTTTAGATGGTGTTTTAAGTGCTTTTAGTGGTATAGTGCAATTTATAGAACCAATAGTGTCTGGCTTTTCTGAAATGGCAGAAAAAATATTAGAAATAGTTCTTTCAAGTATAGGAGATGTATTGAAAACGGTAGGAGATGCACTACAAACAATAGCACAAAATAAAACGGTTTCCGAAATACTAAAAGCAGTAGGAGGAGCAATTGCTATTGTAGTTGGTGCGATTGTATTATGGAATATTGCACAGGCTATTTTGAATGGACTTATGGGATTATTTGCTATTTTAACAAGCCCTATAACATTAATTATATTAGCTGTTATAGCAGCAATTACAGCTATAATTGTAGTTGTAAAAAATTGGGGAACAATATCTGAATGGTTTCAAAATTTGTGGGTAAAAATAACAGAAAAATTACAAGAAATATGGAATAATATAAAATTGTTTTTCGTTAACTTATGGAATAGTATTATAGATAAAATAAAAACAGTATGGAATGGAATTAAAGATTTCTTAAGTAATCTATGGAATGGAATATTAAATATAGTTAAAACAGTATTTAGTGCTGTGGCAACATTTTTTAGCAATGTATGGAACAATATAAGAGGTACAGCGCTAGCTGTATGGACTGGAATTAAGATTACGATTTCGACTGTTATAACTAATATTAAAGATAAAATATCAACTGTTTTAAATAACATTAAAACAGTATGGAATAATATTTGGACAACTATAGGAAATGTAGTAAAAAATATCTGGAATGGAATTTGGTCAGGCATAAAAAGTGTAATAAATTCTATATTAGGTGGCCTAGAAGGATTTGTAAATGGAACTATAAAAGGAATAAACAAATTATTATCAGGTATAAGCAAAGTGGCAAATGCAGTAGGTTCTTTGATAGGATTGAACCCAATTTCATTACAATTAAGTACGATATCAATACCACGACTTGCTAAAGGTGGTGTATTAACAGAAGCAACAACAGTATTAGCAGGTGAATATTCTGGAGCAAAGACAAACCCAGAAATTGTCACACCACAAAATATAATGAGAGATACATTCGAGGATGTATTGTCAGATTTTAATAGTGGTAATGGACAACCATTACACGTAACAATTCAATACTTAGGAAAAGAAATATTTGATGACACAATAGATTATATAAATTCAAAAACCAGAAGAACTGGAAAAAATACAATAGTAACGGTAGGTGATTAACAATGTTATGGAGAGAACACGGAAAAACAGAAAATTTACCAACACCCTCAACATATAGTGCAGACATAGAAGATACAGACAACGATAGTTATACAAGTAAAAAGACAGGAGCATTAATAGATAATCCTATAGCCATAGGAATGTTAAAACTTTCTATGGCATGGAATTTAAATTCAGAAGAAGAAGCAGAACAACTTATACAAAAAACATATAAAAACCCACTCATACTAGATGTAAAAATACCAGTTGTAAAAGGTGGATTTTTAGAAGGAGCAAAATTTAGAGTTTCAAAAAGAAAAGTAGAAATGATAGATACAGAATTAAATACGAACACTTCCAAAACAAGATGGAAGTGTTCTTTTAATTTAATGCAAAAAGAACTAACAGAAGCTCAAAAACAAGCTTCAAAAAATGCAAATTCATAGGAGGCTATAAATGTATAATACAAGTAAAGGTTATAAAGAAAAAATATTAGAAGATTCAACACAACATGAATTAAATATATACATAGATGGAAATAAAATTGAACCTAATCATATTATAGATTTTAGTTCTAAATCTGAATTATTTAACAATAATGAACTTTGTTTAGGTTGTACTCCTGAAAAAGATATTGAATTTGAAATAGATAAAAGAGATTTACCTGAGAATTACAATGAAGTATATGTCGAAACAGGAATAAAATATCACAATGATATAGTAACAGAAGGAGAAGAAATAACATTAAAAGAAGAAAAAGAAATACCACTTAATTTAGAGATAAGTGGAAATCATAAGCAAGAGATTTATAGTGGAAAAAATATTTTGAATTTTGGAGCATCTAAAAGTGGAACAATAAATGGAATAACATATAGTTATGATGAAAATACTCAAATATGGACTGTGAATGGAACAGCTACAGCAAAAACTGATGTGCATTTTGGAAGTATTATAAAATCGGAAGCAAATAAAGTATATCAATTAGAAACATTCCATTTAGGTGGAAGTATTAGTAGTGACAAATGTATGATTTATATGCAAGATGAAAATCAAAATTGGGCTGGGTGGTCTTGTCAATTATTAAATGTAGATGCTAGACAACCAGCAACAAAAGATAAAAATTTGTCAATGGGACTGTCGATTTTTAGAATAGAAAGTGGAACTACATTAAACAATTATAAATTTAAAGCACAATTTGAACAAACAGATAATTCAACAGTTGTAGAATGGGAGCCATATGTAGGAGGAATACCTGCTCCAAATCCAGACTACCCAAGCGAGATAAAAACAGTTAATAATTCTGTCAAAGTAATAAAATGTAATAAAAATCTTGTTGGAGATATACAAAAAGGCTATTGGAATAACACAGGAGTATTCGAGTATGATACAAATTTTGTTTCAAGTAAACAAATAAAAGTAGAAAAAGGAAAAACTTATATAGGTGGATTATTTGATAAAAATAAAAATTATGTAGGAAAAGTAGTATATGTACTATTTGATAAAAATAAAAATTTTACAAGATACAGTGGAGAAGAAACAATAACAATTGGGAACAATGAAGAATATGTCTCTATAAGAACATATAGTGCACAAGCGAGTTATATAACAAGTAATAATTATTTACTACAATTAGAAGTAGGAAATAAAATATCTTCATACGAACCTCATCAAGAACAATCATACATAATACCAACACAACAAGAAATGTTAGAAGGAGATTATTTTGATTGGGACAATGAAGAAGAAGTGCATGTGTGGGAAAAACTAGTTTTTAAAGGAAATGAAAATTGGAGTTTAGATGATATTTATAATGGAATTGCTCAATTTAGTTTATCAGTTAATGCAGTATATATAAATGATTATGATACTGTAATAAGAACAATGTCAAATTATTTTGAAGGAGTTGGTTTTGATTCAAGTTGGTTAATTGATAATTGTGTAACAATAAGGAAAAATAGCAGAGTTAGAATAATGATAAGTAAGTACACAACAGTAGAACAATTTAAAATTTGGCTAAAATCAAAATATGATAAAGGAACACCAGTAATTGTATATTATAAACTATCAACACCAACACGTTTACCATTCACAGAAGAACAAAAAGAAATAGCAAAAGAATTAAGTCATGCAACAACATATGAAGGAACAACACATATATACAGTACAGATAATATATCTCCTATATTAAAAACAACATGTGGAAGAGAGATTGTACCAATAGGAAAGTTTACAATTCAGAAGCCAATTGAAGATGATGAATTTAAAGTGAAAATAAAAGCTACAGACTATATGAAAAAATTTGAAGATAACAAATATGATGGTAGCAATTTAACATACCCAAAGACTATGTTAGAAGTTTTAAAAGATATATGTGAAAAGGTAGGAGTGGAACTAGGTTCTACTTCTTTTCTTAATTCAAATAAACAAATAGCAGTATATGATAACACCGTAACCGCAAGAACATATTTAGGTTATATAGCAGAACAAGCAGGTGGATTTGCTGTAATAGGCAGAGATGGAAAATTATACATAAAAACATTTGGAGAAGATACTGTCAATTTCAATGTTGATTTATTTGGTGATTTTACTTGGGGAGATAAGCTAAAAGTAAGTAGAGTTTCTTATGAAGATGGAATACAAAATTATAAATTTGGAGATGAAACACAAGCAACAGTATTTATTGACCAAAACAATATGTATATAGTTGATAGTGAGCAAGTAGAAAATATTTATAATCAAATAAAAGATTTTGAAGTATACACATTTGAAGGAGAAACAATAATAGATCCAGCTTATGATATTGGAGACATTCTAGTAATTGATGGTAAAAAAGTTTTATATCAAGGAGAAATAAAGTATGCTGGTAAATTTAAAGCAAGTATAAATAATAAAGTACAAGCTAAAACAGAACAAGAAAGTATGCAAACAAAACAAACAAACTCAAATAAAATCAAAAGAGTACAAAGTGAAATAAATCAAATTGATGGAAAAATAACACAATTAGTACAGGAAACAACAGAAAATGAGGAAAAAATAACACAAGCACAACAAGATATAGATGGATTTACACAAAAAGTTGCAACAAAAGATGAACTAACAGAAAAAGTAAACGAATTAAAACACACTATAGAAGGAATAACATTACAATCTAAAGAAACAGGTGGAGGAAATATATTTTTCTATGCAAAAGAATATTGGAGAGGACAAGAACAAGATAGTGAAGCAACATTAGAAGAATATACAAACACTTTAATACAACAAAATAATGTTAGCGATGAAGGGTATTTAATAAATAATGGAGTATCAATTCAATCACAAGTTGTAAAAAATGGACAATATGTTATAAGTTTCAATTATTACAAATTAAAAGAAGATGCAACAGGCTATGTGAAAGTAAATGAAGTTGAATATAAATTAGATGGAAATATCAATACGTGGATTGAAAAAATAATTCCAGTTGAGATAACAAGTAATAATATAAAAATAGAAATAGGTAGTGATACAGTAGCATCTTATTACATTTCTGATTTAATGGTTTCAATGGGAATAGAAAAAGCAATTTGGCAACAAAATGCAAATGAAACAAGAACAGATACTGTTGAAATAGGGAAAGGTATTCAGGTTAATTCTAGTACAAAAAATACATATACAAGAATAGATGCTGATGGAAATAGAACATTTAATAGTTCTACAAATGAAAGAGTAGCAGAAATGACAGATAAAGGTGTGTATACAAAACAGCTAGAAGTAAAAGAACAAGCTAAGATAAATGTATTGCTAATACAACAAATTGGAAGTCAAGTTTGGCTTACAGGATTAGGAGGCTAAGATGGGAACAATAACAGGTTATGGAAGTAAACATTCACACGAATTTAAATTAACAGTAAATGAAACATCAACAAGTGTAGCTAATAATACTTCTGAAATAAGTTTTAGTTTTACAATATATAAAGCTAGTTATTCTTGGAGTAACTGGAAAAGTATAACATATAGTATTTCAATAAATGGTACTTCTTATTCAGGAACAATTCCATCATATTCAGCTGGTTCAACATTAACTATAAGAACTGGAAGTCAAACAATAGGACATAATAGTGATGGAACAAAATCAATTAATTATAGTTTTTCTGTAAATGATGGTTCTGGGCAAAGCTATACTTGTGGTAATGCTAGTGCTAGTGGAAGTATGAATTTAAGTACAATTCCACGATATGCAAAAGCTAGTATTTCTCTAAATTCTAAAACAATAAATAGTGTCAAATTAAATTACTCAGTTGATGCTACTATAGATGGAATTTGGGTTAGTAAAAATGGAGGAGAATGGGAAAGTGGTTATGCTTTATCATCTCCAATAAATATAAGTGGATTATCTCCTAATACTAAATATAATTTAAAAATAAGAGTAAAAAGATTAGACAGTCAATTATATAGCGAGTCTAATACTATAGAAGTTACAACTCATCAAATTGCAACTTTAAGTTCTGTACCAAATGTTAATATAGGTTCAGCACATACAATTACTTGGGCAAATCCTAGTGGAGCAACAACAAGTTTAAAATTATGCAAAACTGACAACTCTACAATAATAGATTATGGAACAGTTACAGGAACTAGTAAATCAATTACACCAACAGCAAGCAAAATATATACTTTAACTCCAAACAGTAATATATATAAAGCAAGATATATTATAACAACAACTGCAAATGGTAAATCATATACAAATTCAAAAGATTTTACATTTACTGTAACAAATAGTAATCCAACATTCTCAAATTTTACATATCAAGATACAAATACAACAATAACGGCTCTAACTGGAAACAATCAAATTTTAGTAAATGGTTATTCTAATGTAAAAGCAACAATAAGTACAGCGAATAAAGCTATAGCTAAAAATAGTGCAACTATGAGAAGCTATAAACTATTAGTTGGAACTAAAAATACTACGGCAAATTATAATTCAAGTGCTGATGTTAATATGAGTATTAATCAAATCAATAACAATGTAATAGATGTATATGCAATTGATAGTAGAGGAAATAGTACAAAAGTAAGTAAAACGGCAACTATAAAAAATTATAGCAATATAAAGATAAAATCATTATCAGCAACAAGACAAAATAATATTGGAACAACAACAACATTGAAATTCGAGGGAGAGTTCTGGAATGCAAGTTTTGGTAGTGTGGCAAATGCAATAACTAGTTGCAAATATAAATATAAAACAACTTCAAGTTCTAGTTGGGTTGATGGAAAAACAACACTAACTTATACAATATCAGGAAATAAGATTACTGGTAGTTTAAATATTCAAGGAGATGCAGGAACAGATGGATTTAGTGTTGCAAATTCTTTTGATATTCAATTAATATTAGCGGACAAGCTATCAAGTGCAACGTATAATATCATTTTAACATCTGGAAATCCAGCAATAGCAATATATAAAAATAATGTTGCTATTGGACAACAATATAATACAAGCCTTGGTGGAAAATTGCAAATTAGCGAAATAGAGAAGATTAAGGCTGTTTCTGGAAAAGATGGCGGAATGGAAGTTAGTAATGATACTTATAGTGTTTTTTTCGGAATTGGTTCAGGTAATACTAATAGAGGTGTATTTGATAGAAAACTAAATAAATGGATGTTATATGCAGATGCTAATAATGTATATGTAAATGGAAAAGCTTCATCATCAACGCAGATAACTGATTATGGAGACACAAATAGAAAAATAAGCATAGGCTATGCAGGTGCAGGATTAACTTCATCAACAGTGACACATATTGCAGGGTATACCGACTCGGGTTCAAAAATAAAAGATATTAATAAAACAGAACTTCAAAAATGGTTGACGCCAACTTCTTTATACGACAATTCATCAGGAACAACAGGAACAGTAACATTAAATGAAACATCAGCTAATTTTGCTTATTTAGAAATATTTTATGGAAAATCAGAAGGTAATCCTATTTATAGAAATTCTGTAAAAGTTAATGCTCCAAATGGTAAAATTGCTAATTTATTAATTGCATACAATATATATAGTGGTAGTATGTCACAATTACAATCAAAATGTGTTTCTATTTCAGGTACTTCGGTGGCAAATACATCTAATACTACAGGTTACGTAAATTTATATAATGGTAGAAGTGTTGAATGGGGAAATAGCAATGAGATTAAAATATATAAAATTATAGGCTATAGATAGGAGGTATAAAAATGGCATTAAAAAAAGAAATAGAATTAGAAAATGGAATAACAACAAACTATCATAGAATAGTAAGTATAAATAAAATAACAAATAATTGTAATATTATAGAAGTTGCTTCTTATACATCAGAAAAACAAAGAGAAAAAGAAAAGGAATATTATAGCAGTACAGATGAAAATAAGAGTATGAATATATTTATTGAAACCAGTTTTATACAAAAAGAATATTCGGAAAATGAAACAATAGAAGAGTGCTATGAATATTTGAAAAATTCAGAACAGTTTAAAGATGCAGAAGATGTACTGGAGGTGGAGAAGTAATGCAAGAATTAGCAGAAATGATAAGTAAATACGGAGTACCACTTATAATAGTAGTATTATTCTTATATGACTGGCTAACAACAAGAAAAGATATGCAAAAAACATTAGAGCAAAATAGTAATTGCTTGATAGAAATACAAAATACTAATAAAAATACAGCCAAGTCATTAGAACTTTTGCAAAAAAGTATGGACAACCAGTCAGAATTTTTACAAGTGCATGATAAAAGATGTGAAGAAATAGAAAAAGATATAGAAAAAATAAATTTAAAGATGGAGGTGAACTAATATGGAAAAATTAAAAACAATAGCAAAATACTTAACAAATATATTAGCAATAGTAAGTGCATTAGTAGCAGGAATAAATGCAGTAGATGGAATAACAATACCATATGCAATACAAATAGTACAAGTAATTGCAGTAGTACAAGGAGTTATTGGAACATATTTGTTAGGACAAAAAGCAATTAATAGTAAGGAGGAATAATTATGGAAGATGAAATTGTAGAAACAATGGAACTTGCAGAAGAAGATACAAGAGGGGAGGCAAACGAATAATGAATATAGAAGATAGACTATTAACAATAAATCCATATTCAAGAAGTGGAGAAAAACAAAATAAAATTGAAAAAATTGTAGTTCATTGGGTTGGAAATGCAGGAAGTTCAGCATTAGGCAATAGAAACTATTTTGAAAGTTTAGCAACATCACATAAGACATATGCTTCATCTCATTATATAATCGGTTTAAATGGTGAAATAATAAGATGCATACCAGAAAATGAAGTTGCTTTCCATAGTGGTAGTTATTCAATGAATAGAAAGTCAATTGGAATAGAAGATTGTCACCCAGATTGGGAAGGAAAATTTAATGACAATACATATAACAGTTTAGTAGAGTTATGTGCAGATATATGCAAGAGATACAATCTAGGAATAGATGCAATTATAAGACATTATGATGTAACAGGAAAAGAATGTCCAAGATACTATGTAAGAAATGAACAAGCTTGGATACAATTCAAAAATGATGTAGCAAATAAAATAGGACAAGCTACAACTACAGTAGCAGTACCAAAAGTTGAAGGGAGTGATGAACCAGTGAGAAGATATAAAAACGGTTCAACAAAAGAAATTATATATGCAGATACAAGCTTAACAAAAGTTATAGGAAGTTTAAGCCCATACGAAGAATGTGATTGTTTTGGAATATTTAATGGAAGACCAATGGTAAGATATAATGTTTCTGGAACAGGTAATTACAAGATAGGATTTGCTAAATGGACAGGTGGAGTTAAATAAAATTAAGAGGTAAGTTGATTAATTTCAATTTACCTCTTTTTTGCGTTTTATAGAGGTATATAATTACATTAATTGAAAAATAAAACGGCTTAAAATTGATTATAAAGATTTAAAATTATTAACATAATACATAAAAATATAAAATAAAGTGGTATAATAAAAGAAAAAAGTAATTTGCAAATTTTACAAAAATATGTTATAATAAACAAGTAATAGAAAGTCAAACTATAAAGAGGAGTGAAAAAAGGACAGTAAAGAATAAAAGTCCATCTGTTTATATTTTATTATTATAATAAATTTTGAAAGCAGGTGAGATAAGGAAAAAATACATAAATGGAATTGAAAATTTTATAAAAAAACATAGTGAACTAATAAATATTGTAATTGAGTTAATAAATTTAGCAATTCAAATATTTAAAAATTAAATTAAAATGATAGTGAATCTTGACAGATATCAAAAGAAATGTTACAATTTTGTTACAAGATTTTAACTTTTATGTAACATTAGATAAAAGCATTGACTTTCTAGAAATACATGTGATAAAAATATAAATAATGAATATAATAAAAAATAAGGAGCAAAGCTCCTTACAGATTAGTAAACTAATCTAAGTTATCGTTTGTGGAGTTTGTGTTAGTGGCACTTACTTCACTTTTTTTGCTATCAACTGGAACAATTGATAGTTTTGCTTCAAAACCTTTAGCTAATTTAGCTGAACCAGATTTTATTTCCTTGAAAAAGTTTGTAGCTTTTTCAATTGCGAAGCCTAAAGAAAAGAATATTATTGTAATTACCAAAAGCGTTTCCAATTCACTCACCTCCTCGTGTTGCAAATAAGTCGAAACCTAGTTGCATGATAGTAGCAACTAACTATTATTTGCATAACAACTAGTTGCTACTTAATACAACTAAGCTGTCACGGTGAGTGTTCAAACGATAAAAATATAATATCAAAATAAAATATAAAAGTCAATAAATTTCACAAACTAAAAATGCAATTTTGTAAAATATTCGACACCGTTCGACACACAAAACAAAAAATATATGCTATAATAATTATAGTTATTATAAGAAAAATGGATTAGTCACAATATGAACTATACCAAGTTTATATTGTGACTTTTCTTTTGAATAAAAATACCAAAATTGTAGAGACTACTACTGAGGTGTTTTTATGACAGTAGAATTAAAAATAAAAGAAATTCGTGAGCAGATGGGAATATCATTAAGAGATTTATCAGAAGAAACAGGAATAGAAAGACATAGATTATCAGAAATAGAAGAAGATGTAGATAAAATACTATTTATAGAGATGTTAGTAATATCAGAAAATTTGGGTAAAAAAATAACAGACTTATATGATACTGGAAACATAGAGCTACAATAGATGTAGCTCTTTTTAGTGTAAAACCCAAAATTCGACAAAAAATGACTTTCATAAAAGAAAATACAACTTTCATAAAATATTTTAATAGTTTGGTAAAAACTAATATACAATAGTTATATCAAAAGAGCTCGGATGAAATATTAAAGTATGGAGAAAGAAAAATGAAAGTTGTCGAAGAAAATGATGAAAAAATATTTACAAAAAAAGAAAAAAATATTATAATAACTAAAGTTTACAACCTCTTGAAAGTGAATTATAAATCAATTTACGAAAGAGAGGGATTGTTTATGTATAATGATAAAGTATTAGCAGAAGCAAAAAAAATAAGCAAAAAATACAATAAAAAAGAAAAAGTAATTTTAGAAATGTTTGAAATAGGAGAAAATAATGGGTATAGTGTCGATGAAATAAAAACAATGATAGAAGAATTTGAAAATAATGATAATTGTTATTAATTTGTTATTAACCTATTAATTTTCACAAGAATAGAGCTAATTTCTAAAAACAGTAAAAACATTGAAATATCAGTATAAATAAGAGAAATACATACTTAGAAAAATTTTTAAAAAACAAAGCCGATGATTATACCAATTATAATGGAGGTTTAATTCGGAGGGAAAAAGGAGAAATAAACATGGATTATAAAGATTTAGCAAACTTAATATTTCCAGATGCAAAGGAAATATCATATTATGAAGAAAAATACCCAGAAAGAAATTTACCAGAAGGAGCAATAGTAACAAGATTTGCTCCAAGTCCTACAGGATTTGTTCATATTGGAGGGCTATATCAAGGGTTAATAGCTAGAAAATTAGCAAATCAAACAAATGGAGTATTCTTCTTAAGAATAGAAGATACAGACCAAAAAAGAGAAGTTGAAAATGGAATTATAGGAATAGTAAATTCTTTAAAAGATTTTGGATTTGAACCAGATGAAGGAATGATTTCTGAAAATGAAGGAAAAGGAAATTATGGACCATATAAACAAAGTCAAAGAAAAGAAATTTACCAAGCATATGCAAAATACTTAATTGAACAAGGAAAAGCATATCCATGTTTCTGTACTCCAGAAGATGTTGAAGAAATAAGAGCTAAACAAGAAACTGCAAAAATTAGACCAGGTTATTATGGGGTTTGGGCAAAATGTAGAACTATTCCAGTTGAAGAAGCTATGAAAAGAATTCAAAATGGAGAAAATTATATAATAAGATTTAAATCTCCTGGAAGAGAAGATAGAAAAATACAACATCATGATGTTATTAAAGGAAAGGTTGATTTCCCAGAAAATGACCAAGACATAGTAATTATAAAAGCAGATGGTTTACCAACATATCATTTTGCACATGCAGTTGATGATCACTTAATGCATACAACACACGTAATAAGAGGAGATGAGTGGTTATCATCAGTACCACTACATTTACAATTATTCCACGAGTTAGGATTTAAAGCTCCTAAATATGCACATATTGCACCAATTATGAAAAATGATAATGGTAATAAAAGAAAATTAAGTAAAAGAAAAGATCCTGAGGCTGCAGTAAGTTATTATGCAGAAGAAGGAATTCCAGCAGAAGCGGTTAAAGAATATTTATTAAATATTGCAAATTCTAATTTTGAAAACTGGAGAAGAGCTAATCCAGATAAACAATTAGATGAATTTGAATTACAATTAAATAAAATGAGTGTTAGTGGTGCATTATTTGATATGGTTAAATTATTAGATGTATCAAAAACAGTAATATCAAAAATGTCTGCAGAAGAAGTATATGAAAATGCTTTAAATTGGTCATCAAAATATGACCAAGAATTAGCAGAAATCTTAAAAGATAAAGAATATGCTTTAAAAGTTTTTGGAATAGAAAGAGGAAACAAAAAGCCAAGAAAAGATATTTCAAAATGGTCAGATGTAAAAGAAAATATTTCTTATATGTATGATGAAGAATTTGCAAAAGATGAAAATGAATACCCTTATCAAGTTATAAATGATAAAGAATCAATTTCAAAAATATTAAAATTATATGTAGAAAAATATTATGATGAAAATGATGATAAACAAGCATGGTTTGATAAAATAAAAGAATTAGCTGGAGAAATGGGTTATGCAAAAGAAGTAAAAGAATTTAAAGCAAATCCAGATATGTACAAAGCTCATGTTGGAGATGTAAGTACAGTATTAAGAATAGCTTTAACAAAAAGAACAAATACTCCAGATATGTATGAAATTATGCAAATATTAGGAAAAGAAAGAATGACTCAAAGATTTAACAAAGCTATATAATTTATTATAAAAGTAGAGGAAAATTATGGAATATAATAAATATGAAGTTGGAGATATTGTTAGAACCAAAAAACAGCATGCTTGCGGAAGTAAATTATGGGAAGTTACACGAATAGGTGTTGACTTTAAATTGAAATGTCAAGGGTGCGGACATATAATAATGTTGCCAAGAGAAAAGGCATTGAAAGCAATTACTAAGAAAATAGAAAAAGAAGAAAATTAAGAAATAGTATTTGTTGAGAGGAAAAAATATATGGAAAAGAAATATCTTGTTTCAGAGACTACAAAAGAAGAAAGAAAAGAAATAGTGAAAAATGCACTAGGGATTTCTTTATTAGGAGCAGATATGCCAAGTGATGATGTTCTGCAATTAGCTAAGCAATATATTGATGGTAAAATTGAAATTGAAGAAATTCAAAAGAAGGTGTTAGAAAAATATACAAATGGAGGTAATAAATAATGAAAGATCCATATGTATATGAAGATACAGGAACATTAATAAATAAGTTAGGAATAAAAGATTATAAAGAACTTAGAAAAGCAGAGTCAGATATATCTTTTGTAAAATTGCTAAGTGTAGATGCTAATGTAGATTGTCACAAATTTGATTTAGAATATATTCAAAATATTCATAAATATGTTTTAGGCGATATTTATGACTGGGCTGGAGAGTTTAGAACAGTTCCAATGGAAAAGCCAGAAGAAGTATTAGGTGGAGATACAGTTAGATATTCCTACCCAAAAGAGATAATTCCAAAAGCTCAAAAGTACATAAATGAAATAAATAGTATAAATTGGAATAATATAGAATTAGAAGATAAAGCTTTAAAATTTTCAAAATTAATTGCTGGATTATGGCAAGTTCATCCATTTAGAGATGGAAATACTAGAACTATTATTACATATGCTTTTAGATTTGCTGAAGAGCATGGATTTAAAATGGATAGAAATTTAATTTTAGAAAATTTTGGTTATGTAAGAAATGCTTTAGTAAAAGCTTCTGATGGTAAATATTCAGAATATAAATATTTAACACATATAGTAAGAGACTCAATAAAAAATGGTCAAGAAAGTGTTGAAAACAATAATAATGCCAAAGTAGCAAAAAGTAAAGAGGAAAGTGAAGAAGAAAGATAAAAGGTAACATTTTACAAATTTCGACATAATATATAGTATAACATCATAAAAAATAAGGTGTTATATGGAGGCGACTTTTATGGAGCCACAAGAAGTATTTTACTGTAAAGAAAAGAAAGAAAAATGTAATAATAACAAATGCTTCGGTATTGTTACTATTATATTAGCAATAGCTTTAGCTTTTGTCGTAGGATTATTAGTTGGTGCTGCTGCTATAGCTTCAGAAATCTTAGCATCTTTTGCTGCAATAATAGTCTTAGCTGTAATTCTTGCATTACTTTTAATATTATCAATAATAATAATGATTTGTAATAGAAAGAAAGACAAAAAAGAAAAATGCTGTCACTAAAATTAAAAAATAAAAGTTTGGGAGAAATGGTATAGCCATTTTTCCCAAACTTTTTATTTTTTAAATTCTAAATATATTTTTCTATTTCATTCCAAACATCATCCATATAAACTTTTCTTTCAGAAGAGAAAGGAAAAGTAGGAATATCTCCAATAGGGTTTAAAGCTTTTTGTAATTTTGTAGCTTCAGCAGATACTTTAGTAACTGCAATTTTATCAGCTTTATTAGCCAAAATTATACAAGGAAGACCTGAACGAATAACATAATCGTACATTAATCTATCATTTGCAGTAGGTGTATGGCGAATATCAACTAAAAATATTATTAATGCAATTTGTTTTCTATTGAAAAGATATTCTTCAATAAAATTACCAACTTGTTCTTGTTCTTTTTTAGACATTTTACTAAAACCATAACCAGGTAAGTCAACAAAATAGAACTTTTCATCCATATTATAAAAATTGATTTGTCTTGTTTTTCCAGGTTCACTACTTGTTCTTGCTAATTTTTTTCTATTTATCATAGTATTTATAAAACTAGATTTTCCAACATTAGATTTTCCAACTAAAACAATTTCAGGAAAATCATTTTTTGGGTATTGAGCAGGTTTTACTGCTGAAACTTCAAATTTTGGATTATTTATTATCATTTAAAATTTTTCCTCTCTTTTTATTTTTTAGGAACTATTTTTTCAGCTCCACCCATATATGGTCTTAAAACTTCTGGAATTGTTACACTTCCATCTTCATTATAATTATTTTCTATTACAGCAATTAGTCCTCTAGGTGTTGCAACAACTGTATTATTTAATGTATGTAAGTAATAATTTCCTTTTTCACTCTTTACACGAATTCCTAAACGTCTAGCTTGAGCATCTCCTAAATTTGAACAACTGCAAACTTCAAAATATTTTTGTTGTCTTGGGCTCCAAGCTTCAATATCACATGATTTTACTTTTAAATCAGCTAAATCACCAGAACAACAATCTAATTGTCTTACAGGTACATTCCAGCTTCTAAATAAGTCAACACTTAATTTCCACATTTTATTGTACCATTCCATTGATTCTTCAGGTTCGCATAAAACAATCATTTCTTGTTTTTCAAATTGATGAACACGATATAATCCTCTTTCTTCTAATCCATGAGAACCAATTTCTTTTCTAAAACAAGGTGAATAAGATGTCATACATATTGGTAATTCATCTTTTTTAATTAATTGTTCTTTAAATCTTCCAATCATAGAATGTTCAGATGTACCAATTAAGAATAAATCTTCACCTTCAATTTTATACATCATTGCATCCATTTCTTCGAAACTCATAACACCATTTACAACATCACTACGAATCATAAATGGGGGAATAGCATAAGTGAAACCATTATTAATCATATAATCTCTAGCATATGCAAGCATAGCTTCGTGTAGTCTGGCAACATCGCCAATTAAATAGTAGAAACCAACACCGCTTGTACGTCCAGCAGATTCTTTATCTAATCCATTAAATCTTGCAATAATATCTGCATGATGAGGAATTTCATAAGCTGGAACAGTTGCTTCTCCAAATCTTTCGACTTCTACATTTTCACTATCATCTTTACCAATAGGAACAGATGCATCCATAATATTTGGAATTTTCATCATTCTTGATTTTATTTCTTCTGCATATTCAGTTTCTAATTTTTCATTTTCTTCAAGTTTAGAATTAATTTCTTGAACTTTAGATTTAATACTTTCAGCTTCATCTTTTTTGCCATTTCTCATAAGATTTCCAATTTCAGCACTTAAAGATTTTCTTTCAGCTCTTAGATTATCTCCATTTAATTTTGCTTCTCTATTTTTTTTATCTAAATCAATTACTTCATCAACTAAGTGAAGTTTGTGGTCTTGAAATTTATTTTTTATGTTTTGTTTTACCACATCAGGGTTTTCTCTTAAAAATTTTATATCTATCATAATTTACCTCCAATTAAAAATATTAAAATTGTTATTTTAAATAATCTCTTTCAATATCTTGTGCTATTTCAAATCTATGTTTTTGACCTGTTATATTATCAGGTCTATCTATTGGGATTTCCGACAAAAACATTTTTTCAGGTCTTACCCAAAGTTGTCTTTTATCAGCTCTTTCATATAAAGGTTTATATACTACTATTCTTTCTGTTGTTTCTGAATCGTATGCAATATTTTCTACAAAATAATAGTTACCTTTAAAATGGCGATAAACTTTTCCAATTTGTACTTCTTCCATAATTGCCTCCAATATCTATAAATAATACAGATATTATATAATATTTTTGTATAAATATCAATAAAATGTGGAAAAATTCTAAAAAGTAGGGTGGTTTGAGTGAAAGTTTGATGAATTGGGATTTGAATATATTGAAATTATTGTTTTTTCGGCTTCCTTCATAATTTAAGAAATTCTAAATTGATTTTTTGAGCCCTTTTCACTTAGTCCTCGCTAGCGCTCGACGTGAACATTCCCCTAAAAATCAATTAAGAATTTCTAAAGTTATTACGGGCGCACTCAAAAACAATAATTTCAACATATTCAAATCCCAATTCATCAAAACTTCACTCTAACTAAAAAAGGAGAAGAAAGTATATGTTTTTAGAAATAATAAAATTTATAATTTATTCAGCCTTAATAGTCTTAATATCAAAATATATTTTAGTAACAACTTTAAGAAAATTAGCTGAAAGTTTAAAGTTAAAACCTAAAACAGTTGGAAATATTGCAGGATATGCAACATCTATACCAGAACTTTTAACAATAACAACATCAAGCTTAAGAGGACTATCTGGCGCAAGTGTTTATAATATAATAAGTTCAAATGTAATAAATTTTATTCAATATATTGGAGCAATTTTATTAAATAAAAATGTTGATAAAATAAAAAATAGAGCCATTATTACAGATATAATATTAGTAATTTTTACAATTTTGATTCCAATAGTTTTGTTAAAGATGAATATTGAATTAAATATAATGATTGTACCAATTTTTGTTATTTTGTATATATTATTTAGAGTTATTAATGATAATGTTCATAATATGTATTTAAAAAATGAAGATGAAAAAATAGAACATGAAATTGAAGTTGAAGAAGAAAAGGAAAGCAAGAATAGATTTCAAACAATAAAATATATTATTTATTTAGTAATAACAGGATTTTTATTATATTTTGTTGGAGATAAACTAGGAAATACTTTAGAAACGTTGTGTAAATTATTTAATATATCAGAGGCTATTATTGGAATATTGCTAGGTTTTATAACAAGTATTCCAGAGTTAATGACATTTTTTGAATCACAAAAACATTATAAAAAGGAAGATGATGATATGCTTGGAGTTGTAGAAGCAACTAATAATTTGCTTACTTCAAATATTTTAAATCTTTTTGCAATTCAGACAATTGGAATATTGATAACAAGTATATTATAGAAGTAATAAAAAAATCCGACATAAGTGTACTGAAACCAAAAAATATTTGATTTTTTGGCTTCAGTACATAGTGTTGGATTTTTTTAATTATATATTTGCAATTTTTCTTATTTTATAGCAAATATATTGAACTGCACTAGGACTTAAGTTTTCCAAAGATATTAATGAATAAGAACTCTCAGGAATAATAGTAACCAGTGCTACGTTTCGATTGCAAAACCAGAAAAATAATAATCTGCGTTTTATCGTATAATCAAAACCGTTATTGGAGCGTTCAAATTTGAACATTAGTATATAAAGTTTAAATATTTTCATGATGTCAATGTTCTCCTTTTTCTATTCTATATTTTTAGCTTATGCATTATATCATATAAAATTCAATTGTATAGATAAAAAAACAAAATTCACAAAAAATTCACAAAAAAAATTAGCACAATGTATTGACAAGTGCTAAAAAAGGTTATAATATATATAAAGATTAGCAATCAAACATAATGAGTGCTAAAAGAGGTGAGAAAATGCTAGATGATAGAAAAAAGAAAGTATTAAAAGCAATAGTAGAAGAATATATCAATACAGCAGAACCAGTTGGTTCAGTAGCCTTGACACAAAATGAAGACTTGAAGTATAGTAGTGCGACAATAAGAAATGAAATGGCAGACTTAGAAAAAGCAGGTTACTTAGAAAAAACACATACATCAAGTGGAAGAATACCATCAGAAAAAGGCTATAGATACTATGTAGATGAATTACTAAAAGATGATAATATTAGCTTAGAGGAAATCAAATACATAAGTGATAAATTAGAAACAAAAGTAAATGAAATCGAAGATTTAACAAAAATTGCAACAACAACAATATCAGAAATTACACATTATACAACACTTGCAATAGGACCAAGTACACAGGATTTGTTAATAGAAGAAATAAAATTCGTACTATTAGGCCCAAGAATGTTAATGGCAATAATTCTTACAAATACAGGAATGGTAAAAGAAACAATAATAAAATTTGATGAGGACATAACAGACAAACAAGTCGAAACAATAAATTATATGTTCAACAAAAAATTAAAAGGTCAACCATTAGAAATTATAGATGCTCCATTAGAGGAATATTTGATTAATGAAATGAAATACAGTGTAAAGGTAATAAAACCAATAATAGAACAAATAAAAAAAGTAATTTCAAAAGATAGACAAATATATTTAGAAGGAGCAAATAAATCATTTGACTTACCAGAATTTAATAGTTTAGCAGTTGCAAAAAACTTCGTTAATATAATAGATGAAAAAGAATTAATGACAGATATATTAAATTCAGGATTCGCAAAAGATATAAATGTTTATATAGGCGATGAAAATGAAAAAGAAGAATTAAAAGACTTTAGTGTAATAACCTTTAAACATAAAGTTGGAGACAAAGATATGGGAACAATAGGAATTATAGGACCAAAAAGAATGGATTACTCAAAAGTCATTTCAGTTATGAAATATATAAACAAAAAATTAAAAGATAAAGGAATATAAAGAAAGAGGCGATAAAATGGCAGAAAATGAAAAAAATGAAAATGTAGAAGAAACAAAAGAAGTAAAAGAAAAAAATGAATTACAACAGAAACAACAAGAATTAGATGACTTAACAGATAGATACAAAAGAATATTAGCTGAATTTGAAAATCATAAAAAAAGAAGTCAAAAAGAAAGAGAAGGATTATATAATTCAATATTAGGTGATGTTGTAGAAGTAATGCTTCCAATATTAGACAACCTAGAAAATGCAGCTAAAGTTCAAACAGAAGATGAAAATTACAAAAAAGGAATTGAACTTGTATTAAAACAATTTCAAGATGTACTTAAATCAAAAGGCGTAGAAGAAATCAAAACAGTTGGAGAAACTTTTGATCCAGAGTTACATGAAGCAGTTAGCAGTGTACAAGATGATACAAAAGGTGAAAAAGAAATTGTTCAAGAATATAGAAAAGGCTACAAATTAGGACATAAAGTTATTAGACATTCTATGGTAGTAGTCGCAAATTAGTTATTAATTTTGTTAAAAGTTGTCAAGTGGGACGGGGAATATTGACAACTTATGATTAGAAAAATATATTTATAAAATTTTAAAAAATTAAAAGGTGTCAAAAAAGTCCGTCCCTTTTGACAGAAGAAAGGATGATAAAAATGGGAAAAATTATAGGAATTGACTTAGGAACAACAAACTCATGTGTAGCAGTTATGGAAGGAGGAGAACCAGTAGTAATACCAAATGCTGAAGGTAATAGAACAACACCATCAGTAGTTGCTTTCTCAAAAAATGGAGAAAGATTAGTAGGACAAATAGCAAAACGTCAAGCAGTTACAAATCCAGATAATACTGTTATATCAATAAAAAGAAAAATGGGTACAGCTGAAAAAGTTAAAATAGAAGGAGATAGCTTTACACCACAAGAAATATCAGCAATGATATTACAAAAATTAAAAGCAGATGCTGAAAATTATTTAGGACAAAAAGTAACTCAAGCAGTTATTACAGTTCCAGCTTACTTCAATGATAGCCAAAGACAAGCAACAAAAGATGCTGGTAAAATTGCAGGACTTGAAGTATTAAGAATTATAAATGAACCAACAGCAGCAGCTTTAGCTTATGGAATGGATAAAGAACAAGATCAAAAAATATTAATATATGACTTAGGTGGTGGAACATTCGATGTTTCTATACTAGATATTGGTGATGGAGTATTCGAAGTTTTATCAACAAGTGGTAATACACATTTAGGTGGAGATGATTTTGATAACAAAATTATAGATTACCTAGTAGATGAATTCAAAAAATCAAATGGAATTGATTTAAAATCAGATAAAATGGCAATGCAAAGATTAAAAGAAGCAGCAGAAAAAGCTAAAATAGAATTATCAGGTGTTCAACAAACACAAATCAACTTACCATTTATCACAGCAGATGCAACAGGACCAAAACACTTAGATGTAACATTAACAAGATCTAAATTTGAAGAATTAATTCATGATTTAGTAGAAGCAACAGCTGGACCAGTTAACCAAGCATTAAAAGATGCAGGATTAACAGCAAATGATATTCATAAAGTATTATTAGTTGGTGGTTCTACAAGAGTTCCAGCAGTTCAAGAAGTTGTTAAGAGAATAACAGGTAAAGAACCAGATAAAGGAATAAACCCAGATGAATGTGTTGCAATTGGTGCATCAATTCAAGGTGGTGTATTATCAGGTGATGTTAAAGACTTAGTATTACTAGATGTAACACCATTATCATTAGGTATTGAAA